>Ga0307374_10014383_pt1 | contig 10778 bp, 9 predicted proteins | sample OX3MG_FD_202532 | JGI IMG/M metagenome (GOLD analysis project Ga0307374, IMG submission 202532) | Soil microbial communities from Risofladan, Vaasa, Finland - OX-3 | ecosystem: Environmental > Terrestrial > Soil > Coastal area > Acid sulfate soil | place: Finland: Risofladan, Vaasa | collected... | reverse complement strand
GGCGCACGAGGAGGACGTCTACCACGTCCACACGATACCCGCGGTCCTCTGGAATCAGATCCTCCGGACGGTGGGAGCGTTCAACTACCGCGGCGATACCAGCGAGCAGTATGACCAGCAGGGACCGCTGCTGGACTTTTGGACGAGCGCGCTCTTCGTTCTGGGGGTCGCCGTCGTCGGCGCGCGCCTTCGCCAGCCGCGGTACTTCGTCCTGACAAGCTGGTTGTGGCTGACGCTGTTGTTTGGCTCAGTGCTCTCGCTCAACGCTCTCTTCTCGCCGCACATCGTGTCCGCGATGGGCATTATCTGCCTTTTCCCGGCCCTGATCCTGGACACTGGCTGGCGTGGAATGGTGGCGCTCTTTGGCGCCAGGGGAAACCGGATGTACCTGGCGCTGGTCGCTCTCTTCGTCTTGCTCGTCGCCCGCGCCAACTACGTCGACTACTTCTACATTCACGCGACGACGATGGAGCAACCGGGCTTCTTCACGGTTCTTGGAGATTACGTCCAGACAGTAAACAGTCGCTACCAGGTGTATTTCCTCAGCGACCGGGACACCTCCCTCCGTTACCAGGTTATGTGTCTGCTGGTTCCGAATATCGACGGCGTCGACGTGCGAAACCAGGCGCTTCCCTTGCCTTTGACCCGCGTTCCCGCTGACAAGGGCGTCGACTTCATCGTGACCGTGAACCAGGATACGCCCGGGCGACTGGCGGCGCTGAAGGCAGCCTATCCCACCGGCGCTGAAACTATGCATCGCAGTTCGCGCGGGTTGCTGCTTTTTTACAGCGATCTTGTCGACAACCCCGAGCTTCTGCAGGCGAGTCCCGGTGCGGCCATCGATCACGCGCCGATTCCAGGTGTTCTCCTGGACCAGCTAGACAAGGGAAACTTGCAAAAGCCCGGGTGCGGACTCTGAAATCCGGGCCGTGGCCGAGTCGCGCGGTATGCTATAATTGCCCTGTTGCGCGGGGTGATCGGCTTGTCAGGTTGACCTCCGCGATGAAAAGATCGCGCCGATACCGATCGGCGCGTCCTTTCTGGCCTGTGCGCGCGAGGACGCTTTGCACCCGTCTTCGCTCGACCGGGCCAAACCCAGAGAAAGGAGATCCCCAGGTGCGGGACTATGAGCTTACCCTGATTTTGAAGCCAACCCTCAACGAAGAAGGCATCGCCGGGACCACGAGTAAAGTTGAAGGCTGGATCACCGGCAACGGTGGCGAGATGGTGACCGTCACGCCAGTTGGTCGGAAGCGCCTGGCCTACCCGGTGGCCCATCAGCGAGATGGTTCCTACGTGGTAATGCAACTCCGGGCACGCCCGGAAACTCTCGTCGAAGTCGAGCGCAACCTGAAGCTGTCGGAAGACGTGCTGCGACACATGATTCTGCGCCGTTAACCGCCCGTTTCCTGGTTAGCCGGTGCAGTTCTGGTCGTTCGTTGAACGATGCGGGAGAAGGTGGAGATGGCTAGCCTGAATAAAGTCATGATCATCGGGAACCTGGGGCGCGATCCGGAGATGCGGTACACGCCGAGCGGCGCGGCCGTCACGTCGTTCTCGGTCGCCGTCAACCGTCGGTGGAACTCGCCAGACGGGCAGCAGCAAGACGAGACCGAGTGGTTCAACATCGTGACCTGGAACAAACTCGCGGAGACGTGTAATCAGGTTCTCACGAAGGGACGACACGTCTACGTGGAAGGACGACTGAAGACGCGCTCGTGGGATGGCCAGGATGGCCAGAAGCACTATCGCACCGAGGTGATCGCCTCCACCGTGGAGTTCCTGGACAGCAAGCCGCGACCGCAGGAGGCCGCTGCTGCAGGTGCTCGCAGTGAAGATGATCTGGGCGGCGACATCGAGCCCGACGATCTGCCGTTCTAGTGTTCTGTTTGCAAAGCCTCACGTCGCCGCCTTGATGGACATTAACTTTTTAGTCGGGTATGGAGTCGCTGCCTTGAAAGGCAGGCGAAGGGACGAGAGGCTGAAGCCGCACCGGCGCGGCGTCGGGCGAGAGAGCGGGGCGTCGCTGGCTTAAAAGCCAGGCGAAGGGACGGGGGGACTGAAGTCCCTGGGACGGGGCGTCGGGCATCCCCCGGGGGCTTCAGCCCCTCGTCCCTACGCCTGGCTTTCAAGCCAGCGACTCCATAATCGCTGGTAGAAGGTTGGCCCCACGGGCCAACCTTCTACCAGCGATCTCCCACGCCCTCCCCTGTCGGAGCTCATTGAAGGAGGATAGATTGGCATCGGAACCTACTCGCGGCCCCGGCGGCGATCCGCCGAGCGGCGGCTCGTCGTCTGGCGGACCACCGCGCCGCCCACGTGGACGTGGGCGCTACACACCCCGCCGAAAGGTTTGTCAATTCTGTGTCGACAAGGTCGACACGATCGACTACAAAGACGTGACCCGGCTGCGCCGATTCATCTCGGAGCACGGGAAGATCGAGCCACGTCGTAAGACCGGCACCTGCGCGAAGCATCAGCGGAAGCTGGCCCGTGCTCTGAAGCGCGCCCGCCACATCGCGTTGCTGCCGTTCACGGCGCAGCACATTCTCGGCCAGGGCCAGGGTGGCTGGTTCCAGCCGCCGCCGTTCATGCCCGTGGCGCCCGCTCCGGTGCCCTTGCCGGTCGCGGTCTCCGTTGCCGCTACCCCCGCCGCCGAGGCACCGCCCGCGTCTGCCCCGGCCGAGTCGACCGCGCCCGTGGCGACGGCCGATGCGCCGGCGACACCGGAAGACGCAACGCCGTCAGACGCAGCGACGTGAGGAGCCGATCGCTCCTCACCCATCACCGGGTAGCGATGAAGTCTCATGGAAACGCGATCTTTCCGACCTAAGCGAAGCGTTCGGCACGCCCAGGCTGTCGCCCAGCAGCCGCCGCCGCCGCCGATTCACCACCGTCACGTGACGAAGCACCAGCGGGAACGGCGCGTGCAGCTACTGGCGATCGTCGGCGCGGTCGCCATCGTCCTGCTGATCGTGCTGATTCCGGCGTACGGCTACTGGCGCGAGGTCATTCATCTCGGCGACGAGCCGCTGGTCGTGGTTGGCGGGCAAACGATTACCGGCACGGATTACGCGCGCTACCTCGGGACACGCCAGGAAATTCTGTTGCGGCAGGTCGTTCAGGCCCAGGCGGCGGTGCCGGTTCCGACGGGTACGCCAACCACACAGCCGACCGCTAACCAGGCCGCGGCCCAGCAGACGCTGGACACGCTGAGTCAGGAGCAGTCGGCTCTCTCGACGACCGCGTTGACCGATCTGGTCGAGGCACGCCTGATTCTGAACGAGGCCAGGGCCCGCGGTCTGACGGTCAGCCAGCCGGAGCTTGACGACGCCGCGCGGTGGATGCTCAGCCCGCCGGCGCTGGGGCTGCAGCAGCCGTCCGGCCTGGTTGGCGCGCCGGAGCCGCTCACGGGGCCGAATCGGATCACCGCCGATCAGGCCAAACCAGCGCTCGCCCAGATTGTCGGCAAGGGGCGCTACCTGACCGCCGCGCAGGTCGACGACCTGATTCTCAAGCCGGCTGTCCTGAAAACCAAGCTCCTCGCGGCGTTCGGTAAAGACGTTCCCGCGACGTCCGAGCAAATCCACGCGCGCCACATTCTCGTTGCGACCGAGGCCCAGGCCGCGTCGATCCGCGCCCAACTGGAGAAGGGCGGCGACTTCACCGCGCTCGCGAAGCAATACTCGACCGACACCGGAACGAAGGACCAGGGTGGCGACCTGGGCTGGTTCGGACGCGGGGTGATGGTCCCGGAGTTCGAACAGGCCGCGTTCAGCTTGAAGGTCGGGGAGATCGCACAACCGGTGAAAACCCAGTTCGGTTACCACATCATCCAGGTGTTGGCGAAGGACCCGCATCGGGCGCTGGACCCGACGCAGCTCGCGCAGGCGAAAGAACAGGCGTACGGGAGCTGGCTCAGCAAGCAAGAGTCCGACCAGAAGCAAGTCGACTACCAGCTTTCTAGCGTGAAGATGGCCTGGGTCCAGTCGTACACGCAGGGCGGGAACTGACCTGGGAGGCGGAGGCGCGGCGCCGCGTGGGTTGACGAGGTGAACCTGCTGTGACAACTGACAACCTGCCCGGCGTCCCGCTGCCGCGCTACGGCGTCCTCCACTGTCGGGCCCGCGATCTCGAATACGGCCGCCGGACCCTCGTGATGGGCATCATCAACGTCACACCCGACTCCTTCTCGGGAGATGGCCTCGGCCGACAGGTCGAGGCCGCGGTGGCGCAGGCGGTGCGACTGGTCGAGGAGGGGGCGGACCTGCTCGACGTCGGCGGAGAGAGCACCGGGCCCTCGGCAAGGCCCGTGGACGAGGCGGAGGAACGCGATCGCGTGGTGCCGGCCGTCCAGGCGATCGCGGCCGCGGTGCAGGTGCCGATTTCCGTGGATACGCGCAAGGCCTCCGTCGCCGAAGCCGCCCTGCGCGCGGGGGCGCACCTGGTCAATGACGTGGACGGCCTGCAGCGCGATCCGGACATGGCGGGGGTCGTGGCGGCGTTCCACGCACCGGCCATCGTGATGCACTCGCCCGGCGCAGCCTGGGACGTCCGCTGGCCGGCTACCTATCGGGACGTCGTGTCGGACGTTCGGGCGTACCTGGGGCGGTCGATCGAAATCGCGATCAGCGCGGGAGTGCCGGTGGACCAGCTCGTGGTGGACCCGGGCTTTGGCTTCGGCAAGACGCTCGAAGACAATCTCGAGATCTTGCGCCGACTAGGCGAGTTCCGCGGTCTGGGCGCGGCCGTCTTGATCGGGACCTCGCGCAAGAGCACGATTGGCAAGGTTCTGGGACTGCCGGTCACCGAGCGCCTGGAGGGAAGCCTGGCGACGCTTCCGCTGGCCGTGGCGCAGGGAGTGGACGTCGTGCGCGTGCATGACGTTCGGGCCTCGGCGCGCGTGGTCAGGATGGCGGATGCGGTCGTCCGTGGCCTGGTCGTGCCGAGTGGTTGAGAGCTACATCGGGCTTGGCAGCAACCTGGGCGACCGTGAAGCGATGATTCGCCGGGCGGTGGACCGCGTGGGCGCGATCGCCGGCGTTCACCGTGTGGTCTGCTCGTCGCTGTATCGGTCCGAACCCTGGGGATTTTCCGCTCAGCCGGCGTTCGTCAACGCGGTCGCTCGGGTGACGACGGGTCTGGGGCCACTCCAGCTTCTCCTGGCGTTGAAAGCAGTTGAACGCGATCTCGGGCGGACCCCCACGTTCCATTGGGGGCCGCGCGAGATCGACCTGGACCTGCTGCTCTACGGCAATCTCCAGATCGACCGCCGGGGCCTGGTCGTCCCCCACGTGTCGATGCACGAGCGCGCCTTCGTGCTGGCACCGCTTCGCGAGCTGTGGCCGAGGTACCGATGCCCAGACGGGCTGGCGATCGACGAGGTCCTGACGCCGTTGCTGCGAGTACAACCGATCGTCCGACTGGACCGACTCGACGAAGGAGACGGCGCGGGAGTCGAGACGTCAGCCGGACCGCCTCCCGGGGCGTCCAACTGACGTCTCGACTCCGGTGGACGTGGTCGAAGTCGGCTCGTTCGTTGACAACCGTTTGGGCATAATCTACACTACGAGAACGGAAGTCTGGAACCTGGGTGATACATGGAGACCATCGAAAAGACGCATACGTCCAAGGTTGGACGCTGGGAATTGATTGGGCCGCGGACCGGCGGGACCGTGTCGGTGATCGCGGTGTCGCCGCGGTTCGAGCAAGACCAGACTGTCTTTGCCGGGACGTTGGCTGGCTTGTATCGCTCGACCGACGGGGGTGCCCACTGGGTCCCGTCGGGGAGTGGCCTGAATAGTCCGTTTATTGACGCGGTTGCCGTTTCTCCGAATTTTCAGAAGGACAAGACCGTCCTGGTCGGCACGCGCCAGGGAGGCCTGTTCCGATCGGCGGATGCCGGCGAGACCTGGTTCCCGGTCGAGTTCTGGAGCCAGGGAGCATCGGTCACCGCCCTCGCGCTGTCGCCGTCCTATTCTGCCGACGGGATCGCGCTGGCTGGCACCGAGGGCGCCGGCGTGCTCAGATCCACGAATGGCGGTCGCACCTGGAACCCGAGCAATTTCGGCCTGCTCGATCTGTCGGTCCTGGCGATCGCCGTGTCGCCGAGCTTCGCGCAGGATCAGACCGTGTTCGCGGCGACGACGACCGGCCTGTTCCGTAGCCCAAATGCTGGCCGAGCCTGGCGCGCGGTAGACATCGGCGACGCCGAACTCGTCATTCAGTCGCTGGCGGTATCGCTGTCGTATGCAGCCGACAAGACGTTGTTCGCGGGAACGGAGGCGCATGGCGTCTTTCGCTCCACCAACGGCGGGACGTCCTGGCAAGCGGTGAACGAGGGGCTGGCGGACCTGAGCGCGAACTGGCTGGTCCTGTCGCCCAGCTTCGCGACGGATCGAACGTTGCTGGCGGCGACCAGTGATGGCATGTTCCGTTCGACCGATGCGGCCGATCGCTGGGAACGCGTGACCGCGGCCTCGGTCATGACCGTCGCGATCTCCGGCAGCCCGATCGACACGGCGACCGTGTTCGCCGGACAAGCTCAGGGTGGCGTCGTTCGGTCCGACGACGGTGGCCATTCCTGGCTCCCGTCCAACGACGGACTGGCAGGGCGGTTGGTCGTCGGTTTGTGGGCATCGCCCAACTTCGCGCGCGACCAGACGTTGTTCACGACCAGTCTCGACCAGGGTGTCGAGCGTTCGTCCGACGGCGGCAAGACCTGGGAATCGGCGAACGACCAGTTGCCGACGACGCAGATCCCCGCGCTCGCGATCTCACCGGATTTCGCGTCGGACCAGACGCTCTTCGCAGGGTGCGCGGACGGGCTGTTTCACAGCCGTGACGCTGGCAAGTCCTGGGGGCCGCTGGGCGACGAGCTGGCCGGTGTCGATATCCGTTCGCTGGCCGTTTCGGCGGGGTATGCCTCGGACGGGACGATCTTCGTCGCGACCGGCGAGAACAGCATTCTCCGCTCGGTCGACGGCGGGTCGAACTGGCAGCCGCTGCGGCAGCAAATCAGCGAAGAAGTGGTCGCGCTGGCGTGCTCGCCCGGGTTCGAGCAGGACCGGGTGCTCTTCGTTGGGACCTACGTCGTCGACCCGAAACAGGGCACCGGGGTCGCCGCGGTCTGGCGTGGCGATGACGGCGGCGACCGGCTGGTGTGCCAGACCACGTTCCGCAGCAACAACCGCTGGGTCGCCTTCGGTATTCCAGCCACGTTCGCCGGTACGGGCATGTTCTTCGTCGGCGTCCACAACGCCGTTCTTCGGCCGATGCTCCCGAGCGTTTCGGCGGAGGGGTTCTCGCGCCGACGAGTCTGGAAGGCCGAGCCGGTCGCGCCGATCAACGGCTCGGTCGTGGCGCTCGCGGTGTCTTCCGACTACCACGCGGACCGGACGATCTTCGCGGCAACCAGTGACGGCGTGTACAGGTCGTCCACGGGTGGTCTGAGCTGGAAGGCGGTCAGCGATGGATTGACGCAAAAGTCGATCGTGGCGGTCACGCTGTCGCCTGATTACCCGGTGGACCGGCAGGTGCTGGCGGTCTCGCTGGGTGGAGAACTGTGGCGCTACGCCGACGCGTAGCTGACTGATAGGGCTGGATGGGGCTGTCTGCGCGGCGGGTGCGCCGAAAACCGTACCACACCGTGCGCCTGCGCGTGACGTCGAGCGCGGTAGGGTTGGGGTTGCTCGCGCTGGTCGCGGTCGTGCTGCTCGCGTATCGCGAGTTGTACCACGATCGGATTTTCCCGGGAGTCGAGGTCGACGGTGTGCCCGTCGGCGGCATGGCTCGCTCGGAGGCGCAGGCAGCCATCGCCGGCCACCTTGACGTCGCGCTTGAGCCGCCACTGGTCGTGGAGGCGAGCCAGCAGCGCTGGGAGCTCCCTCGGCAGACGCTGGGAGCTCATTACGACGTGCAGAGCCTCGCGAACGCGGCCTTCGCCATCGGACGAACCGGCGGGGCCGTGGAAGCGTTGTGGACGCCGCTGGTGACTCGCCTCGATCCTCGCGATCTCGATGCCACGGTCCAGGTTGCCTCGGCCGACGGCGCGGCGGCGCTGGCCCCCATCTCTCAGGCGATCAACCGCCCGGCCGTGGACGCGGGGTTGGTGGTGTCAGCCGATCACTCCGTGCGGATCAGTCCGGAGCGGGCCGGTGCGCGCCTCGACGTTCCCGAAGCGCAGCGCGAGATTGCCGCGGCGCTGGTAGCCGGTACCGCTGCGCCAGTGCAGCTCACGGTGTTGGAGGTCACGCCAACCGTCCGGGCGGCTGATCTCGTCGACGCCAAAAAGCAGGCCGAAAGAATGCTCAGCGCGCCGGTGTCGGTCAGCTATGCCGGACACACCTGGGAATTGACCGTCGACCAGATCCAGGCGGCCCTGGTGCTGCCGGGGCGCGGTGCCGGGCAGCAGCCGTCGAGCGTCGGCGTCAGCGCGCAAGCACTTGGCGAGTTTGTCGCGCGGATCGCGACTGCCGTCGATCGACCAGCCCACAGCGCCCAGATCACCGTGCGAGGCGGCCAGATCGCCTTGTCGTCGTCACGGACGGCGCGCGCGGTCGATCGGCTGGCGACGGAGAAGGCCCTGCGCGCGGCGCTCCTCTCGTCGAATCGGGTAGTGTCGCCGGTGGTGCTGGAGTCCGCTCCGCCGGTGACCGAGTCTGACCTGGCGACAGGGCTGAAGCTCGCCCAGACGGTCGTGGGCTCGCCGGTCGTCGTCAGTGGCCCGGGCGGTCAGACCTGGACGCTCGAGCCGGCCACCCTGACGAAGCTGCTGGCCTTACCCACGGACCCGCTCGCGCAACGCGATCAGCCGCCACGCCTGGATCCCGCCAAGCTGAAGACCTACGTCGCCGGCCTGGCGAAGCAGATCGACCGTCCAGCGTCGAACGCGCGTTTCCACGATAGCGGCGGCCAGATCAGCGTGCTGCGCGCTAGCGTCGCCGGCCAGCTTCTGGACCAGCCAGGGGCGATCGCGGCGATCCAGCAGGCGGCTGTCTCGGCGGACGGCCGCACGGTCGTGATGCCGGTGTCGACGATCGCGCCGTCGTTCGGTAGCCAGGATGCTGCCAGGCTCAACGGCATTCAGTTGATCGCGCAGAACTCGACCTCCTACGTCGGCTCGATCCCGCCCCGGCGCCACAACGTCGAGCTGGCCACGTCGACGCTGAACGGAGTCGTCGTTCCGCCTGGCCAGATTTTCTCGTTTAACAAAGAGTTGGGGCCACAGACGCTCGATCGAGGCTTTCAGGTTGGGTATGGGATCATCGCGGAGGGGAACGGGGTGGTGAAGACGGTGCCGTCGGTGGGAGGCGGGATCTGCCAGGTCTCGACGACGCTGTTCCAGCCGGTCTTCTGGTCCGGCTACGAGATCGAGGAGAGACACTGGCACGCCTACTGGATCGCCCATTACGCGTCTCACGGCTACCCGGGGTTGGACGACACGGTCGACGACACCTCCGGGCTGGACTTCCAGTTCAAGAATACGACCGCGAATCCCTTGCTGATTCAGTCGTCAACCGACGGAAGCCACGTCACCTTTTCGATTTACGGCGTCCCACCGACCTGGAAGGTCAGCGTAGCCAAGCCGGTGGTCACCAACGTGGTCAAGACCGACCGAACCTTGCAGGTCGAGTCCGACTCGACGCTGGCACCCGGCGAGCGGGTTTACACCGAAGCGGCTGAAGATGGCTTCACCGTCACCGTCAAGCGCACCGTGGACGAAGGCAACGGCGTCGTCCGCGATCTCACGCTGCGCAGCGTGTACGCGCCGTCGCACAACGTGATCGCGGTTGGCCCGAGCGCGTGATCCCGTGCGATCAGGGTGATAGATTCGTCCTGGCACCGGGCGCGCCCGGTCCACTGGTCTGGACGACGTAGGCATCGAACTCGGCCAGCGAGGTGTACTCGGAGCTGCCGTAGTTGGAGAGGACCCGTAGTCGCAGCCAGTGAGTCTGGGCAAGTGGGAAGGTGAAGCGCTGCGGCCCGGTGACCTGTCGAAGCTGCCATTGACCAATCGTGACGAATCCACTGGTCGGCCCCACGGTCGACGCCTGGACTTCGATATCCTTGGCCCAGGTGTCGATTGGCTCGCTCGACTGCTCGGTCAAGATCACCTTGGTGATGCCCGATTCGTTCTGCTGCTCGACGACGAAGTCCTGCGGAAACGCCACGCCGGCCGAGCGCCAGCCCGGATAGTCTGGCCCAGCGTACTCGTTAATGACGTGCGTTGCTTCGAAGCCCTTGAGCTGGCTGGTGTACGAGACGAGCTTGGCACCGAGCACGGTGCTGTTGACGTTGATGCCCTCGGGAGTCTGGAAGCTTCCCGACGCCGCGTACCGAAATCGAGCCATTTCCTCGGGAGTGATTGGCTGGTTCATCAGTCCACGGAAGAGGTAGAAGAGCCCACCGCATAACACGCCAATGACGGCGATGGCGATCAGCGTGTTGCGCAGCGAGCGGAAGAAAGCACCCACGCGGTCGGCGAAGGTCGGCTTCGACGTTTCGATAAAGTCCAGCTCTTCGACGCAGTGCTCGCAGAGGTACTGCCCCTGATACTCGTGAACACACTCTTCACAGAGTCCGGTCTTGCAGCGTTCGCACTTTTGCCCGGCGAGCCGGTGCGGGTGAAGGTAGCACCGATCGCGAGCATTCGAATAGGCTTTGAGCACGAGTGCCGATCCCCCAGTTCTCAGTTGGCGCTCTCATTCTACTGGACGCGGGCGGATCGGGCAATTTTGCGAGGAGTCGGGGGGGGGGGGTATGCGGGTGACGGGGTG
>Ga0307374_10014382_pt1 | contig 10779 bp, 9 predicted proteins | sample OX3MG_FD_202532 | JGI IMG/M metagenome (GOLD analysis project Ga0307374, IMG submission 202532) | Soil microbial communities from Risofladan, Vaasa, Finland - OX-3 | ecosystem: Environmental > Terrestrial > Soil > Coastal area > Acid sulfate soil | place: Finland: Risofladan, Vaasa | collected... | reverse complement strand
ACTTCGCGAAATCACGAACGACGAGGGAAATCGCCTGCTGGGCATGGTGCGCCGCACGAGCGGCTCGGTGGTGACCTGGCGCCGGGCGCGGATTGTCTTGCTGTCGGCTCAAGGGATGAGCCCGCCCCGTATCAGTGAGGGAGGTTGTCCCGTTCGCTGTAGAACTTCGTGACGGCGGTCCGGGCGTGATGCTCAGGCAGGCACCAGCGTAGCGACCTCCCGGATTGCTGTGGAGCGGTCGAGATCACGCTCGATCGCGATTGCGAGCGTTCCCAGCTGCCGGTAGCCGATGATCTTGCGGAATTGCCCCTCGGCCTCCAGCATGCCGCCCGCCGTCCAGCGCAGGGCCATCTCGCCCGAGCTCCAGCGTTTGACGTTCCTGCTGGTCCGCCGTACGCATTCGATCATCGACTCGATCGGATTCGTGGACGCGAGTGTGCGCCTGAGCGAGTCGGCGACCCCCAGGCGCTGGATCGTCACGGTCTCGGCGAGCCCCTCGCGCAATGACGCGGCGGCTCCCGGATGAGTCCGTGAGAGCTCACCGGCAAGCAGCTCCAGACGCGCTATGCCCCGGTCGTGGGTCTGCTCGCTCCAGGCGGCGTGCAGCCGCCGGCGCACCAGCGCCCGATCGCGCTCGGGCAGGTGCGAGAGGACGTTGCGCTCCTTGTGGCGGATGCACCGCTGTACAGGAGCCCGCTCGCCCAGGACGTCGCGAATGGCTTTACGCAGTGCTTTTGAGCCGTCGATGACGCACAGGACCCCTTGGGTCGTATCCAGGCCGCGCTCGACGAGATCCGAGAGCAAGGCCGTGGCGACGGTGGCGTTCTCGGTGCTGCCTTCCCACAAGCCCATGGGAATCTTCACCCCATCCGAGGTGATCCCTTAGCGCCACGATGTTGGTGCGCCCCTTCAGGTCGATCCCGTCCAGCATGAGCACCGCTAGGCGGATGTCATCCATGTGACGGGCCATCATCTCGCCCAAGGCCTGGCGCGTGCGCTCGATGAATGTGCTCAGAGATCGCCGATTTGCTCACGCCACGGGCCTCGATCTCATCCCCGACCGGTTCTTGGGTGCGCCCGTAGCGTCGGCACGAGACCCCGGCGAGCATCCGCTCGAGCACGATCCGAGACAGCGGATCGCGACCTGCAAAGTGCCGGTACACCGCAAGCTCGAGCTCACTGGAGCCGTCGGCCGACCTGACCCTCGGGCGCTCGACCCCCACCCTGCGCCCGCCGAGGGTGACCTCACCTTGGCGGTGGCCGTGACGCACTGCGCTGCGATCAGGGTCGTGGCGGCCCCTGGGCCCGACGGCCTCGGTGACTTGCTCTTCCATCAGCTCGGCAAGCACCCCGAGGCCGATCCCGACCGAGAGCGCCAGCAACCCCTCCTGGGCGACTCCGACGAGTTCTCCAAGCGCCTCTTGGACGGCGGGCGGCAACGGGCGCTCGGTGTTCATGCCAGCCTTTGCGGCCGGTACGGTTTCCTTCACGGTGGTCCTCCTTGTGATCGGCTAGATCGCCCCGAAGGCTCCCAACGGGAGCGGACGGAGCGGGAGGACCGCCGTCTTTGAATTTCTACCGAGGGTGGGACAACCTCCTCCCTGATCACGTTCCTGCTCTTGGTCGTGTACGGGGTCATCTCTTGGATTGTGTTGCGACGGGCCCGCTCGGCCTAATCGACGAGCGGTCCACGGGGCTGACGCACGGGGTCCCGCGCGTCCACCGTGCGTCGACGACGTCGTAGGATCCAGGGAAACGGCCGCACGAGTGACCCACCCCAACGCCGTAACCGGCGCGGTTTCGCTCCAGGCAGTTCACGGCAGGTCCCCGCGGACGAGATCTTCGGAGCCAGAGCTCGCAGGTTCGGATTCTCCCGCGTGAGCTTTGGAAAAGTGTCCGTTTAGCAGGCACCGATGCCTCTCTCGGCACCGGTCGCAGCGGGACGACCTCGTCGCGATGAACGACGAATGGAAGACCAGCGCGGCCAACGCGCGGACGTTCTGCCCGAATAGCGGCGTCCATCGGCACTGACTCGGTCGTCCGAACGCGGTTGAACTGCCGGGCGTAATGGCCCCGCAGCGTGTTCCCCGTCATGTGACCGGTCCCGGCGGCGAGGAGGCCGAGGGACGCGTCGGTGTGGATCCGCAGGCTGACGAGCGTGCGACGCCCCACGTAGGGAGTCGCCCACTCGACCCCGCAGCCTCCGCCGCGGGTTGAAGATGCGGTTATGTCAGTAGCCGTGTCATCGACGACTCTTGGCCGCGTGTTGCATGCTCGCCAGTTCATCGAGGGACTGACCGGACCCGATCACGACACACGTCAGTGGGGACTCGGCAACATGGACCGGAATGTGGGTCTCCTGCCGCAGGCGTTCATCGAGTCCGCGCAAGAGCGCCCCACCCCCGGCGAGCATGATGCCGCGATCCATGATGTCGGAGGCCAGTTCAGGAGGGGTCTTGTCGAGGGTGGTCGTAATGGCATCGACGATCTGGGTGACTGGGTCGTGCAAGGCCTGGCGGACCTCGGCGCCGGAGAGGACGACCGTGGTCGGCAATCCGGTGCTCATCTTGCGTCCCCGGATCTCCACGTGATCGCGGTCGGCCACGGGGTATGCCGAGCCGATCTCGAGCTTGACCGCCTCGGCGGTCTGGGCGCCAATCATCAGCTGATGCTCGCGCTTTACCCACGCCGTAATGGCCTCATCCATCTCGTCGCCGCCCACCCTGATCGATACGGATACGACGATGCCACCCAGGGAGATCACCGCCACCTCACTCGTGCCTCCGCCGATATCGACGATCATGCTCCCGGTCGGTTCGGCGACCGGTAGGCCCGCTCCGATTGCGGCCGCCATCGGTTCCTCGATCAGGTATGCCTGGCGGGCTCCCGCCGACAGCGTTGCCTCCTCGACGGCGCGCCGCTCCACGCCGGTCACGCCGGAGGGTACGCACACCACGACCCGCGGACGTGCCCACCGGCTCTTTGTGACGGCGTGGATGAAGTACCGCAGCATCTGCTCGGTTACCTCGAAGTCGGCGATGACGCCGTCCTTGAGCGGTCGGATCGCCGTGATGTTGCCCGGCGTGCGGCCGATCATGCGCTTGGCCTCGGTGCCGACCGCGTACACCTCGCCGGTGTCCTGATCGATCGCAACGACCGAGGGCTCAGACATCACGATGCCGTGGCCGCGGACATAGACCAACGTGTTCGCGGTGCCGAGATCCACGGCGATGTCGCGGCTGCCGAACCGACGCAGAGACCCCAGGACCTGGATGTGTACGTTCCTCGTCCTCGGTGACCGGTCTCGGGAGAGAATTAGCAGAGTTTGGCGACGAATGCGTCCGCCGGGGCCGATCTGCATCGAAGATCGCACCTGCTGGACGCGCGCGCTGAAGCGTCGTTCCCGGAGCCGGACTCCGGTCATCGTGCCCACTGGATCCCGCAGGACGCCGATCGGCGACGGCGCCCAGCCCTGTGCACGTGGCCGCGGCCGTCCACGTTTCGCGAAGGCGCGCTGCCACCCGCCCACGAGTCGTGCGCGCGGTCCGGCGCGTGCGGACGTCCTCGGCGAGGACTCGGCGGTCGCGTAATATTGCCGACTGCCTAAACCCGTGGGGAGTTACGTTTCCACCAATTTGGGGGTTGGCTAGCCGCTACGAGCGACCGATCACGCATCCGCGGTCGATCGAGCCGGTGGGTTGCCAGGGGTTGGATCCGCACCGGCGCGCTCGTCCCGAGGCCTTACGCGCGTCCACGCCAGGTTTCGGCAGTGCCGTGTGACCGGTTCCCAACTCGCAGACGGAGCGTCGTCGCGTTGCGTCGTCGTGTCACCACACAACCCGTGTGCGGCACGGTGGGCACGTTTCACGACGGCACGTGCCGTGACGCGAACGTAGACCGACCCCCGGCACAATAGAAGCAGGCCGATAACCGGGTGCCAATCATCGATCCGCGAAGGAGAACTGATGGACGGCCGGCTGGTACCGGCGTGGAATATGCCGGGGAATACGGAGCCTGCGGGCTCGGCTCCGAGGGCTCCCCCAGTGGTTCCGAATTCCCCCTGCACCGTCGGCCTCCGGACCCACGGGACGCACGTTCGACGCCCGCGGCGCGTGCGAGTCGACGTGCCGGATTGGCGCGCACTCAGACGGACTCGCCGCCATGCCCGCGCCGATGATCAAAATGCACATGGCTGCAGACGCGATGGACTGTGATTCGGATGGGCGCGTCGGGCGTCTCATCGAGGGGGATGTGGTCGGAAGGTGGGCTACCGCACGCTCGCGCCCCAATAGACACGCCGACTACTGCAGGCGCCTCGGCGAGCGAGCGATCGACGTCGCAGCTTCCTGTCATGACATGCCACCCCACGGTGACCCGGCCAACCATGATCATCCCCGTGGCAGACCGGGCAAACAGGTGTTCATGCGGTATTTCCATACAATCGCGAGCGCGATACACGCGCAGTGAGATCGGCAAACCAGTCGGGGCCCCAGGTGATCACGGCACACATCCGGAACGGCACGCCGGTGAAGGTCGGCACGTTGATCCTGTCAGCGATTGCGGCGCTCGCCCTGTCTGTTCCGCTGGCTGTACTTGGGAGTCGTAGTCACTGCCGAGTCGCCCCAGCGGCCGCCTGCCGCGGGGCCAATCTCGCACACCGCACCCTGCGTGGGGCCAATCTCTCCCACGCGAATCTCGCGGGTGCGAAGCTCGCGCGGGCCAATCTCTCCCGCGCCAATCTTTCCCACGCGAATCTTCCGGGGGCGCACCTGGTCCTGACGGATCTCGTCTACGCGAACCTTGCCGGAGCCAACCTGTTCCGGGCCAATCTCTCACGCGGAACCCTCCCGCGCGCCAATCTTTCCCATGCGAACCTCACGCGTGCGACCCTCGTTCGCACAAACCTCTCGCACGCGTACCTCCGAGGCGCCGCGCTGACCGGCGCGAACCTCACCGGTGCAAACCTCAGCGGTGCACGATTGAGGGGCGCGAACCTGACCGGCGCACGCATCACCGGCGCAAGGTTCTCCAATACCGAATGCCCGGACGGCACCAACAGCAACCGCAACGGCGGGTCGTGCGTCACGCACATTGCCTACAAGTGGTGGGTCCCGAGTGCGACGCGGCCCATCGCATGGCAGTGGGAGATCGGCCACGCGCTGTCGCTGTCGAGCCCGTCCGACATGGGCACCAACGGCACGCCTTACACGGGTGGCAACGCGTCCGTACCGACCGTCTACGACATCGACGGAATCGAGAATCCGGCCTCGACGGTCGCTGCGCTGCACGCGCAAGGGAAGCGTGTCATTTGCTACATCGAGGTCGGCGCATCGGGGCCATATGGAGGAGCCTTTACGACCTTCTTTAACGAGTTCAGTGCGGCAGGCGTCGTGGGAAATGCGATGCCCGGATACCCCGAGTCCTACCTCAACATCAACTCACCGGCCACCGTGTCGATTGTCGAGTCGATCATCAGGGGCCAGTGCGCCGCCAAGGGCTTCGACGCTGTCGAACCCGACATCGATGACTCCTGGTACAACAACACGGGGTTCTCGATCAGCGCAGCCAACGAGGAGGCGTATCTCGGAACGCTCTCGTCCTATGCACATTCACTGGGCCTCGGTTGGGGCCTGAAGGACGGCGACCAGGCTAGCAACCTGTCTCAATCCGCGGCGTTCATCAACGACCTCATCGCAACTCACACCGTCGACTTCGCCCTCACCGAACAGAGCTTCCAGGGGGGCTCGGTCTCAGCGATTTACCCCGCGTTCGCCAGCGCCCGGCTCGCCGTCTTTGAGGCCGAGTACAACGACCAGGGCAGCTCGGTGCCTCCGCCAAACTACTGTCCCGTCGCGAACAGAGACAACATCAACGCCGTCCAGTTCGACTCGAACCTTGACGGCGCCCTGCGGGTGACCTGCCGCTAGGAAGCGGTCGACCGCAGGTCGCGAGCGTTGTCGTGCTCTCGGTCTCGAGGCCCATCTTCCGCGCCATACCAACGGTCGCCACACGTTCGTACGGGAACATCTGGGCGGACTGACGAGGGCCGCCGCCCACGTTCCGTACCGATCGCGCCACGGACACTCGGGTGACAGGAGCCGACGCCATTGATCTGAGGGGGCCCAAGGGCCGTGCCCGACGATGCTCACGCCGGTCCCACCGCCTATGGGTGGTCGGTCGTGTCATGGGTCGACCGCGCCCCGATATCGCGACAACTCGCGACCCGTGCCGACCGCACTGGACGACCGGGATACGACGAGCGTGTGAAATTGCGGGAAGCGGCGGCTCGTCGCGCGCCAGAAACCGCCTCGCTGCCGTGCGACCACCATATGGTCGCCCGCCTGTACGCGTGGGCCCCGACCCCGCACGTGGTCGCACCGCCCCGGTGCTGTAACGGACGACGGGTCCGGTACGGGCTTGGCCCCGACGGCGTGCGATCGCCGGCGCAGACGACCAGCTCATCCAGCGGTGGCTGGGAACTTGACTTGAACCCTGGCTGGTACGCGCCGATTATCTCGACGAGCACGTACAGCACGAGTGTTTGGGTGCGCGCCACCGCGAGCGTCACCGTGGATGTCAACCTCGACCTCCTCAACTCGAGTGGCGCCTACGTTGACAGCGTCAGCGGACCGTGGGTCACATTGGTTCCGGATACCTGGACCCAGCTCACGCTCACCGGCGTCAAACCCGCTTCGGGTGAGACCCAGGCAGTCGTCGAACCGGACTTCTCCCAGGCCACGACGGGCACGGTCATCTACTGGGATGATATGTCGGCGACATCGCCCTAACGACGAGACACCGTTCTTACCGGGCTGGGGCCGCCGCGCACAACGTCATCGGCGCGGCAACGAAGGCCCCGCCGTCCTCGTCCCACCCGCACCGATCCCTTTGGGATGGCCTGGTCTGTTACTCGCGAGTGCGTCTCACATCGCCGTCCGCTGCGTGCGAGCGGGCATTCGACCCCCTGTCAGCGGGTGCGCTGGCGAACCGACTGGGGTTCGGCATCGCGCTGTACCACCCGGTCGCGAGTGTCGGGACGTACGTGTACTCGAGCGGTACCTGGGCGGTGGCCGGGTCCTGAGCGCGATTGCGCGTTTGTCTCAGTTCGTGACATTTGTTGCCAAGAAGTGGACGGCGATTTAACATTTCGTTCACGATCCTGATTATCGCGGGATCCCACGAACAGGAGGACGAACATGCGATTCGGACGGCGCTTCGCCGGGGTGTTGCTTGCCCTTTGTGCGGTCGGCGTCGGACTGCTGCTTGCGGGATGCGGCTCGAGTAGCAGCTCAACGAAGACGCTGACATTGGGTTATGTCACCGGCCCCACGCACCCATATGGTCTTGCGCTCGCGCAGTTTGCGGCCCAGGTTGATGCATCGTCTGGTGGCAAACTGAAGATCAAGCTTCTGCCCGTCTACGGCGGCGGCAACGATCTCACGCTGTTGAATGACCTGAAGGGCAACACGGTCAACATGGGTTCGGTTTCGGCGTCCATCTGGGATACCGAAGGCGTTACGTCATTCAACGCGCTCCAGATGCCGTTCCTAATCACCAGTTACGCGCTCGAGAAGAAGGTGCTCGACAGCACCATGCAGGCACAGATGCTCAGCGGGACCTCGAAGCTCGGTCTGCACGGGCTCGCGATTCACGAAGGTGGCCTGCGCAAGCCGCTCTCCAACGGGGCCTGCATCACGACACTGCAGGGTTTCAGCGGCACGAAGATGCGGGTGGCTCCCGGCGCATTGCTCACCGATGGCGTCCGAGCCCTCGGCGCAGTTCCCACGCCGCTCGCGTTGAGTGACGTGTACCTGGCCCTCAAGAACGGCCTGGTGAACGCGATGGAGGCAAACTACGGCCTCGCATACACCAACAAGTACTACGAGGTTGCGAAGTGCATCACCGGCAACGTCAACCTCTGGCCCTTCCCGACGGTGCTGTCCATCAACAACCCCAGCTGGAACGGATTGACCAGCCAGGAGCAGGGCTGGATCAACGTAGCGGCGGCGAAGCTCGCCGACGAGTCCCTTGTGATCGTCTCAAACCCGGCGAGCCCACTGGTTACGAACCTGTGTGCGGCCGGCCTCAAGATCGGCAAGGCCTCCGCATCGGCCCTGACCGACATGCGTAATGCGGAAAACGGCGTGTACGCGCAGTACACCGCCACCCAACCGACCGGGGGCTTCGTCTCCCAGATCGAGTCAATGAAGGCGACGGTGACTCCTCCGACTCCGGCGCCACTACCGGCAGGATGCGCCGCTCCGTAGCGCACCCTCGCTCAATGCATTCGGGCCCGTGGTCTCGCAACCGCGGGTCCGGTGTGTTGAGATGGATATCGTGACCGACTCCGCCGAACTGGACGTCGCGAGCGACGTCGACGTAGTTGATATCCGGGCGACCCGCCCCCTTGCCCCGGATCCGGACCCGAGCGTGCTCACTCGGATCACCGGGGCATTGGCATTCGCCACGGCGATGATCGCGATGGCGATCGCGATCATCGCGGGCCTGGCGATCTTCGTCGTCGTGTTCGGCAACATCCTCGACCGCGAGTTGTTGAACGGATCGATCTACGGGGCCGAGGAGTTCTCTCGCTTTGCGTTCCTGTGGGTGATCTGGATGGGGGTGGCGCTGGCGGTGCGCCGGAGTGCCGTGACCGTCCTGACTATCGGTACCGATAACGGACCGTGGTGGTGGCGGGCCAGCCTGCGCGGACTCGCAATGGGGAGCCTGGGCATCCTGCTGACCTATGCGTGCTGGCAGTCGATCCACTACGTGCTCTCGCAGGAGTCGCTCCAATCCATCAGCCCGGCGATGCGGGTCCCGATGTGGACGGCGATCCTCTCGATGCCGGTCGGCTACGCGTTCATCGCGATCCAATACCTGTATCTCGCGTCGCGATCGCTCGACCGCGTACGTCAGTCGGGGCCGGATCGCTGGCGGGCGCCGCTGGTGGGCGTCGCGGGCGGTCTCATCCTCGCTGCGGTGCTTTGGGTGGTCTGCTTCGGGCTGCTGAGCGCGAACGTCGCACCGCTCATCCCGCTGGCGATCGTGTTCGTGTCGTTGACGCTCGCGGGCATGCCGGTGGTGTTCATGCTCTCGCTGGTCGGCATCCTCGGCGCGACGTCGTTCCTGTGGCTGGACTTCTTTCCGTTTGCCGGCGCCGACCCGCTGTTTCCGTTCCGCACGACGCAGAATGCGATGGGCCTGTCCTCGGGCGGCGAGCTCGTGGTCATCTACCTGTTTCTCATGGTTGCAGAACTCATGAACGGCGCTGGCCTGTCGCAGCGATTGATCCGGTTCGCGGCGTCGTTGGTCGGGCATTTTCGCGGCGGCATGGCGTTTGTCTGCCAGGTCACCTCGGCGGTGATGTCGGGCATCTCCGGGTCGGCCCAGGCGGATGCTGCGGTCATGACCCCGCTGCTGGTGCCGGCGATGGAAAAAGAGGGCTACGACCGTGACGTCGCGGCGGCGGTCGTCGCCGGTGCGTCGATCAAAGGGCCCGTTGGGCCGATCTCGATCATGTTCATCGCCTACGGGTACATCGTCTCCGGCCCCGGCCAGGCGTCGATCAACCAGATGCTTGCGTCCGGGGTCGTGCTGGTAATCGGCCTGCTGCTGCTGCAGGGGGCCGTGGTGTCGATTGTTGCGCGCCGGCGCGGGATGACGCCCCCACATCCGTTTCTCGGCTGGCGCGAGGTCGGTGTCTCGTTCCTCGGGGCGCTCCCCATCCTCATGATCCCGGTGATCATCATCGGCGGCATCCTTAGTGGGTACTTCACGCCGACTGAATCCGCATCCGTGGCGCTGGCGGTCACCGTGGTGCTATCACTTGCGTTCCGTCGGCTCTCGATCCCCGTCCTCGGGCGGGCGATGATCGTCTCGGCGATTGAGACCGGAATCGTCATGCTGCTGCTCGGCGATTCGGCAATCCTCGCCAATCTGCTGTACATCGACGGGTTCGGGCAGTCGATTCAGAACTTGGCGACCGGACTGACCTCGAACGCGGACGTGTTCCTCCTGTTGGTTATGGTCCTGATGCTGCTGGTGGGGATCTTCATCGAGCCCCTGCCGGCCCTCTACATGTTCGCGCCGTTCCTGGCACCCGTGGCGGTGACGGTCTACAACATCAACCCCGTACAGTTCGCGATGGTGGTGGTCCTGGCGCTGGTGATCGGCCTGATCCATCCGCCCGTGGGCCTTGTGCTGTTCCTGGTGAGCAGCATCTCCAAAGTCCGCATCGAGCGATTGTCGGTCACGATCCTGCCGTGGATCGGCGTAAGCCTGATCGGCCTGCTGCTGGTCGCGTACTTGCCGGCCGACGTGCTGCTGTGGTTCTCGAACCACTTCTGACCACGCGCCGCCCGCCAGGTCCGCCTGCGCTCGTGTGTGGTTGGGAATCCGCCGCGACCCACGGAGGCGGCGCTTGTCGTGGGGTCGCGTTAGGAGAGGGTGTCGACGAGCGTGCCGTACTCGGTGAGCAGGAAGACGCGGTGCGCGCCGGCGTTGGTCATCTCCACGCACCCGAGGCTCTGCGGATAGCCGTAGCCCGGCCGTGAGAACTGATGCAGCGCGTCCCCGCCGGAGAAGTAGCTGATCCAGCGGATCCCGCTGTCGTGGTACGTGCTGCCGTTGGGGTTGGTTCCCGACATCGTGCCAACGGTCTGACGCAGGTAGATCGGGAAGATTCCGTAGTTTGTCGGGCGTCCGGCGATGCCGGTGTTGACCAACGTCGAGAACACGTTACGACCGTTGTGCCAGACGACCAGGTGCTGCGGAAGT
>Ga0307374_10014380_pt1 | contig 10780 bp, 11 predicted proteins | sample OX3MG_FD_202532 | JGI IMG/M metagenome (GOLD analysis project Ga0307374, IMG submission 202532) | Soil microbial communities from Risofladan, Vaasa, Finland - OX-3 | ecosystem: Environmental > Terrestrial > Soil > Coastal area > Acid sulfate soil | place: Finland: Risofladan, Vaasa | collected... | reverse complement strand
GGTTGTTCACACTTACTTGTTGCGGCACGGTGCGACGTGATCTGCGGCACCTGGGCGACGGCCGATCCGCGGGCGCGCCGGGTCCATGATCGGGTGCCGCGTCGCCGCGACCGCAGGGCGCCGCGACCCCAGGGCGCTGCGACCGGGCCGAGTGCCGCGCCGTCGTGTCGGGCGTTCAGATGCGGTGAAGCCCTGCAGGAAGTCGACCGCCGCCTCGACCGGACGCGCCCGGCTCTCCCGCGGGCCCACCACGGTGCTGTCGAACTCGCGTGAGCCCACCAGTCCCGAGGCGTCGCGCGCCGGCGCGACCTGCGGTCACCCGACCGGGGATCGGCGAACTGCCGAGCTGCCGGGCGGGCCGTTCTCGTGAACGACCGAAGCTGGGACCGGCAGACCATGAGGGTGGTGCAACAGCTCTGCCCGGTGATCGTCGGTCGCGACAGCGAGTTGGACACGCTCCGACAGGCGCTGACGGCCGCGGCTGGCGGACAGGGTCAATGCGTCCAGCTCCTCGGCGAGCCGGGGATCGGCAAGTCCCGGCTGGCCCGGGAGATGCCGAACTGGGCCGCCGACACGGGGATGGTCGTGCTGCTTCGACATGGGTCCTGGTGACTTCCTCAGCGTCCCCCATGGGACGCCGCACACGTTCGACAACCTTCGCAACGGCGACGAGCCGGTCCGTGCCACCAACCTGATGACCCCGGCAGGTCTCTTCGAGCTGGGCGACGAACTGGCGCATCTCGAGACGGTCCTCGCGGGGACCGACGCAGCACGCGACGTGGCGGAGTGCCACGGCACGGTCGTCCTCGGACCACCGCTGCGCGTGCGCGTCGGTCTCGAGTGACGATGACCGGCATCGGTGCCCTGCCGAACGCGCCGGTCACGGGCGCCGACAAGCCGCGCGCGGGAGAGCCGCGTGCACGGTTCGACTTGGCGGAATCAACCGGTCGCCGCAACGCGCTCGGCGAACTTCTCCGATGGTGTCATGCAGCCGAGGGTCTTCCGCGGTCGCTCATTGCAGCTGCGTTGGATGTCGCGGAGCTCGGCGGCGCTCGCAGTCGCCAGATCCAACCCTTTCGGCAAGTACTGGCGCAAGAGACCGTCGGTGTTCTCGTTGCTCCCGCGCTGCCACCGCTTCCCCACGCGCATGAATGCTCGAGCATTACTCGGAGAGGCCGTAGACCTTGGCGAAGGGGTCCCACGACGCATCTTCGTGTGCTTCGAGCTCGGCGCGGGTCGTGACGTTGTATGCGACGTCCTTGCCGAACAGGTCGGCGAGCAGCGCGGCGGCCATGTCCATGCCGGCCGCGATGCCTGACGATGTCCATCGGTCGCGGTCTTGCACCCATCGTGCTCGAGCGATCCAGTCGACCTTCTCGCTCTGCTCTCGTACCCATTGGAAGGCGGCCTTGTTCGAGGTCGCCCGGTAGCCATCGAGCAGACCTGCAGCAGCCAGAACGGCGGACCCGGTGCAGACCGAGGTCACGAGCGAAGCGAGCGTTGCCCACGAGTGCAACCAGGACAGGAAGGTCTCGTCGTTGACGAGTCGTCGTGTGCCCTGGCCTCCGGGGATGAGGATGATGTCCGGGATCGCAGCCGTGTGGTAGCTGGCGGTTGTGGTTACCTGAACGCCCTGGCTGCTGGCGACCGGTCCCGCTTTCGGGCCGATGAACTCGATCGCGAGCCGGTCGGGTACCACGCTGAACAGCTCCACCGGGCCGAACACGTCCAGCAGCTCGAACCCGTCGAACAGGACGACGGAGATGCGGCACAGGTCGTCGGTCATGGGCTCCATTCGATCAGGCGCTGTGTTGGTGTTTGCGTCGCCGGTAGGCGGCGGCGTTGACGCGGTTGCCGCACTCGCGCATTCCGCACCAAGTGCGGTTGCGTCCGCGGGAGCGGTCGATGAACATGCGGGTGCATCCCTCGCGCCGGCATTGGCGTAGACGCTCGGCGTCCGCACCGCCGAGTAGCACGATCGCGTCGCGGGCGATACTCGCCAACACCGCCGCCATCGGTCCTGAGCGGGTGACTGCTCCGCTGGGACCAAGCGCAACGGCGACCGGCGCTCGTTGTCCATGACGGTTGAGCACGCGGAGATCGTCGGGCGCAGCCTGACGGCCACAGATGCTGGCGGTAGCGAGGCGATAGACCGCCTCGCGCAGCTCGACGGCCGCCGGTAGATCCCCATCCTCACAACAAGCCGGCTGGGACAGCGCGCCGCTGGCCAGTGCCCAGGCGCCGAGCGCGGCGGGTGAGTCGAGTAGCTCTTGGGGCTGGTCGGCGTCTCGGAACATCAGCGTCGCGGCGAAGTCGAGGCAGAGTCGATCGCTGCGAAACGAGAAGCGATCCTCCAGGCTCGTGTCCCGAGTTACGATCACGTCACCACCTTAGACCATGACGACAACTCGAGGAGGTTTTCGCGTGGACCAGCAACTGACCGCGCTGCTCGACGAGCTGCACCACCACGGCGTCAGCTACGACGCCGACAAGCCCAACCGTCTCGATCGGCTTCGCAACCTCGAGCCGGACACGGCCGCGCTGCTCGGCCTGCTGGTCCGCGCCACGCGCGCACGCAAGGTGCTGGAGCTGGGCACCTCAAACGGCTACTCGACGCTGTGGCTGGCCGATGCCGTGCACGCCAACGGTGGCCACTTGACCAGCGTGGAGATCGAGGCCGACCGCAGCTCTCAAGCTGCCCACAATCTCGACCGCGCCGGCCTGCGGTCCGTGGTCGAGCTACGTGTAGCGGACGCCGCTGACGCGCTGAAGGAATCGTCGGACTCGCAGTGGGATCTGATCTTCCTCGACGCCGAGCGGTCCGTCTACCCCGATTACTGGCCCGAAATTGTCCGTGCGCTCAAGCCGGGCGGCCTGCTGGCTGTCGACAACGTGATCTCCCATCCCGATCAGGTCGCCGGGTTGCGAGCGCTTGTCAGCGCCGACCCGACCGTGACCGAAGCGCTGGCGCCCACCGGAGCCGGGCTGCTGCTTGTCGTCCGAGACCCGATGTCGACCTAGTGCCGCCGCGCAGAAACACCCTGAACGTGGATCACGCCGCCACCTTCGCGTCGTAGACCCGCTTGAAGGGCTTCGCGATCTCGCTGTGGTGGTCGAAGAAGGCCATCATCTTCGCGACGAGGTCCTCGCGCGACGAGAACTCGCCGCGCCGCAGCAGCTTGCGGGACAGGATCGAGAAGAAGCACTCCACCTGGTTGAGCCAGCTGGCGTGCACCGGCATGTGGTGGACGACGAATCGGGGATGCTCGGCGAACCAGGCCTTCGTCGCCTTCGAGGTGTGCGCGGAGCCGTTGTCCAACACGACGTGGATCGCGGGGCCCTCGTCGATGGTCTTGTCGATCTCGTCCAGGAACGAGATGACGGTCACCGAGTCGTTCCTCGCGATGTCCTTGGTGTCGCCGCGAAGCCAAGCTGCTCGTATTGCGCGAGTGCGGCGCGCATGTCCGTGACGGGGAAGCAGGGAGCGAACCCGGCCTGCCTATCGACCTTCACTGGTGGGAAGTGGTCGCTCACGGAGGAAGAGTGGCACCTTCCGGCGTGTAGCCGCTCACCCTCTATGGTCGCCTGAACCGGGCGGATGGATTCTCGGCACCAGGTGCTGACCGGGCACCCGGCACCCACAGGCGACGCCGCGCTCGTAGGAGTCCGGTGGTCCGACACCTCGCAGGGTCTGTTTATTCATCCGGGACCCACGTCGAGGCGACGGGTGCGAACAGCTCAGCGGCCGTTCGTAGGGGATCAGCTGTTGAGATAGCGCACCACGGCCATGACCCGGCGCTGGTGGCGCTTGTCGTCTGGGGGGAGGTCGAGTTTCATGAAGATGTTCGACACGTGCTTTTCGACGGCGCCAGAAGAGACGAAGAGCCGATCGGCGATGGAGCCGTTCGAGTGTCCTTCGGCCATGAGGGCGAGCACCTCGGTCTCCCGGGGGCTGAGCCGGGCGAGGGGGTCGGTCCGATGGGTGCGGGCAAGGATCTGGCGGACGACCTCGGGGTCGATGGCCGAGCCTCCGGCTGCCACGCGCTCGACCACGTCCAAGAACTCGATCACGTCGGCGACCCTGTCCTTCAAGAGATAGCCCACGCCGCTCGTCTCCGCCGCGAGCAGCTCAGCGGCATAGCGCTCTTCGACGAACTGAGAGAGCACGAGGAGGGCGACCTTTGGCCAGCGCCTGCGGATCTCGATCGCGACCCGAAGGCCCTCGTCGCGATGTCCCGGCGGCATCCGAACGTCGACGATCGCGAGGTCGGGCTCATGGGCTTCGACGGCGACGAGGAGCGCCTCGGCGTCGCCGACCCCCGCGACGACCTCGATGCCACCCTCGGCGAGGAGCCGGGTGATCCCCTCACGCAGTAGAACGCTGTCGTCGGCGATCACGGCTCGCACGGGATCACCGCCTCGATCCGGGTCGGACCACCTACCGGGCTCGACAGGCTGAAGGTCCCGTCGAGGGAGGCGACCCGGGCAGCCAAGCCGGCGAGCCCACCGCCGGGATCTAGCCGCGCCCCGCCGCCCCCGTCGTGCTTCGTCACGTTGGTGATCGCCTCGGCGACGACGAAGTACGCCGCGGCTTCCCTGGTGGCCTCGGGACGGCGGGGCAGGTCGAGCGCGACCGAGACAGGCACCGGGCAGCTCGCGATCAGGGCCGACAGGGCGGCGTCGATCCCCCGCTCGTCGAGGACGGAGGGATGGATGCCCCGGACCAGTTTGCGCAGGTCCTTCGCGGCCTGCTTGGCCTCCTCGTGGGCCCGCTCGACCATCGCCCGGGCAGCGCCGGGGTCCGTCTCGAGGCGGGTCTTGGCCAAGCCGAGGTCGAGGGCCAGGGAGACCAGTTGGGGCTGGAGGCCGTCGTGGAGGTCGCGCTCGATGCGCCGGCGCTCGGCCTCGGCCGAGGTGACGGCGAGGGCGCGAGCCTCGCTCAGGCGGGAAACCTCCGCCGCGAGCTGCCCGCTGCGGCTCGGACCGAGCAGGTGAATCGCCAGAGCCGCGTCGAGCTTCATGGCCACCCGGACGAGGACGGGCCAGGCGAGGACGCCGGCGACACCAGTCACGACCAGGCCTGCCGCGCCCGCTGCGCCGAGGCTCATCGGCCCGACGTTCCAGCCGACGATCTGGACCGGCCCGCTCGGCTGAGAAGCGACGACGAAGCAGGCGATCGTCGCCCACCACCAGCCCACCGCGACGAAAGCCGCCGCTCCGGCCGCCGGGAGGCGCGCGAGCTGGTAGGCGGAGAGCGGCCACAGCCACGTCGCCCGGCCCCAGGCGACCTGCCGCTCCCGGAGCGTCGCTCCCGCTACAGGTTCGGGCGAGGACGGCGCTTCGATCCGAACGCCGCCAAGACGCTCGACGCGCCGCCGGTCGAAGCGAGACATGTGGGCCGACAGGAAGAAGGCCCCTCCTCGCACCAGCGTCCCCACGCCCACGACCCAAGCGGTCGCGAGCGTGACGAGCAGCGCCAAGGCCGTCGCGAATGCGAAGCCGGCGCCAACGACAAGGTTCACGACCAGGTTGGCGCTCGCCGTCCAGGTCCTCTTCGTCGCGAAGGAATGCAGCAGCAAGCGAAACGCCGCTTCGGCGGGGCGCGGAGCATCCCTCCATCTCGGCTCGAACGAGGCAGCTCGAAGCGGCAGCTCCCGGGACTCGGGCTCGTCTCCCACGGCGCAAGGCTACTTAGTGACACCGGCCCCGACCCTGGGGCACGCCCGAGTCCACGAGGTAGGGCCCGCCCCACCGCCGCTTCGCCGGCCGTCCCCATCGATCCGGCGCCTCTCGTCTCCGATGCTGGGTTCATGCACAGCGTGACCAAACGACGACAGGACCGAGAAGGCTTGGAAGTCCAGGGGGTCGAGGCGGAGAACCGGGACGCCCCTCCCGCGATCGTGCTTCAATCGGTGACCAAGCGCTACGGTCGAGCCCGCCACAGCGTGCTAGCCCTCCGAGACGTCACCGCCGAGATCCCCCGGGGCTCGTTCAGCGCGGTGATGGGCCTGTCGGGATCGGGCAAGTCGACCTTCCTCCAGATGGCAGCCGGCCTCGACCGGCCGACGTCGGGCACGGTCCATCTCGGAGGCGTCGACCTCAACACGCTCAACCGGCGCAAGCTCTCGGTGCTGCGCCGCCAGCACGTCGGGTTCGTCTTTCAGTCCCTCAACCTCATCCCGAGCCTTTCTGTGGCAGAGAACATCGCCCTGCCCCTCCGCCTCGATCGAAGGCCGGTCGACAAGCACGAGATCGCTGCCCTCGCCGAGCTGGTTGGGATCGCCGGCCAGCTCCGCCGGCTCCCTGCCACGCTCTCGGGTGGCCAGGCCCAGCGCGTCGCGATCGCGCGTGCCCTCGCGACCCACCCCGAGGTGGTCTTCGCGGACGAGCCGACCGCAGCGCTCGACCCCTCCACCTCCGAGGCGATTGTCGGCCTCTTGCGCCAGGCGGTAGACGAGCTTCGCCAGACCGTCGTCGTGGTCACCCACGAACCCGCCGTCGCCGCCTGTGCCGATCAGGTCCTGCTCCTCGACCGAGGACGGCTCGCCGGCATCGTCGAGGCACCGAGCGCGCCGGAGCTGAACGACCGGCTGCACCGTCTCGGGGGCACCAGCGCGCAGAACGGGAATCTCCGATGAGGCAGCTCCTCGCCACGCTTCGCCACCGCCCGGCGCCGCTGGTCGGGATCTTCGTCGCCCTCGTCGCCGCGGCCTCGATCGTCACCTGGGCGTTCTCGATCGGCAACGCGGCAAGCACCTCGACGTTGCCGACGCCACGCCTCGCCGGGGCCACGGTCGTCGTCACGGGCAACCCGAACGTCACGCTCTCAGCGAGCACGTTCCCCCTGACCAGCTACCGGCGAGTCCCCGCTGACCTCGCGACCACCCTCGGCGCGCTCCCCGGTGTGCGCACCGCCGTCGCCGAGCGGTCGCTGCCCCTCGCCCTCGTGCTCCGAAGCGGCCGGGTCGTCACTGGCACGAGCACAGAGCCGATGACCGGCTACAGCTGGACGAGCGCGGCGCTCACGCCCTTCACCCTTCGCTCCGGTCACGCCCCGCGGGGCCCGCGCCAGCTCGTGGTCGGTGCCGGGCTCGCCCGCTCGACGGGACTCGAGCTGGGCCAGCAGGTCCGCCTCGTCGGTCGGGCCTCCTCGCCTCTTGCCGTGGTCGGCATCGCCGCCGCGCCGAAGGGCGACCCGGCCGGGGACTGGACCGTGTTCCTCTCCGAGCCCGAGGCCGCGCTCCTCTACGGACATGCCGGCCAAGCCGACCTCGTCGGCGTGGTCGCGAAAGCGAGCACCTCGCCCTCCACCCTCGCAGCACGGGTACGGGCTGCCATCGCCGGCCGCCACTTCACGGTGCTCACCGGCAACGGCCGGGGGGCGGTAGAGAACCTCGCCGCCGAGAGCGACCTGTCGAGCCTCGCCGCGTTCGGAGGGACGGGCGTGATCTTCGTGTTCGTCTCGCTCTTCGTCGTCGCGAGCACCGTCGCCCTCTCGATTGCCGAGCGGGCACGGACGATGGCCCTCCTACGAGCTGTCGGCGCCACCCCGGGACAACTCCGGCGGATGGTGATGGCTGAGCTCGGCGCCCTTGGCCTCGTCGGCGGGTTTGCGGGCTACCTCCCCGGCACCTGGCTGGCCTCGCTCTCGGTGCGCTACCTGGCCACCTACGGGCTCGTCCCTTCCTCGACGCGGCCCTGGACAAGCCCCGTCGAGCTCGTCCCCTCAGTGCTGTTCGGCGTAGGGATCGCCGAGCTCGCCGGGCTGTTCGCCGCCCGGCGGGCGAGCCGCACGCGCCCCGCCGCCGCTCTCGTCGAGGCGAGCGTAGAGCGCCGGTTCCCGAGGCCGCTCCGCCTCCTCCTCGGCCTGTGCGCCTTGGGCGGCGGCGTCGCGCTCGGCGTCGTCACCCTCGGCCAGGCCGACGCCTCCGAGCAACTCGACGAAGCCCAGGCGGTCCTTTTGACCTTCATGGCCGGGATCGCCCTACTGGGCCCGTACCTCGTCACCGTCGCCGAGATCGTCATGTGCCTGCCGTTGCGCCTCCTCGGCCGCACCCCCGGCCGGCTTGCATCGGCCCAGGTCCGGGCCCGCCCGCGCCGCATGGCTGCCGCCGCGGTGGCGATCGCCCTCCCGGTCTGCTTCGCCGGTGCCCTCACCGTCATGGACGCCACCCAGGCGCACGGATCCGCGACCGAGTCCAGCCAGCGCCTCGCGGCCGCGGCGGTGGTCAGCGCGCCCGGTCCGGGCCTCGCCCCCTCGGCGCTCGCTGCGATCCGACGCGAGCCGGGCGTCGGCGCTGCGTTCGGCCTCGTACCGACGATCGTCTACCTCTCCTACCAAGGGGGCCTGAACGCGTCGGCCGAGGGAGTGACGCCCGGGCCGCTCGGCTCGCTCCTGCACCTCGAGGTGACCTCGGGCAGCCTCGCCCGCTTCGGCCGGGGTGACATCGCCCTGAGCGGCCTCGTCGCCGGCAAGGGCGGGATGGACGTCCACGTGGGCGAGACCGTCACGACCCACCTCGGCGACGGAACCGTCTACCGGGCGCAGGTCACTGCCATCTTCTCGCGCTCGCTCGGCTTCGCCGACGTCCTCGTGCCCACGGAGGCAGCAGGCGGCGGCCACCTCGGCACTGACTCCCTCGGTGAGATCCTTGTCGGCGCCTCGCCCGGCACCAGATCTGCCACCTTGTCGATGGAGATCGGCTCACTGTCGCCCAGCTACCCGGGCCTCCGGGTCGCGAGCCGCAGCGTCGTCAACGCCCAGGACGAGTTGGCCGACACCCAGACCTCGTACGCCAACAACCTCCTGGCCGCCCTCGTCGGGCTGCTCGCCGCCGTCGCCCTCGTGAACACCCTCGTCATGGCCGCCCTGGAGGGCCGCGACGAGCTGGTGCTGCTGCTTCGGGTAGGCGCGACCGTCCACCAGCTGGTCGCCAAGGCGGCGTGGGAGGCCATCTCGGTCACGCTCGTGGGCGCCGTCTTGGGCGCGCTCGCCGCGAGCGAGGCGGCGGTTGAGATCTCCAAGGCCCTCACCGGAACGTGGTCACCGTCGATCCCGGCGGGCTCGCTGGCCGAGATCATCGGGCTCGTCGTGGCACTCGCGAGCCTCGCCACCATCCTCCCCACTTTCCTTGCACTACGAGCGGGCGAGACCACTGCATAGGCATGCACGGGGCATGCCCGTGCAACGCTTCGCCCAATCCGCATCTCCGTCGCGAAACCGCAGCGTACGGGCCGCTCTCTCCCGCGCCATGCTGCATGCGCTGCATTCACAAGGCCTGAGTCGGTCACCACAAACTCGCCCCATAAACGCAGAAGCCGCCGACTGAACATGTTCGTCAGCGGCCTGTGCATAGGCGATAGAGCGCCGTTCGATAGGTGCTGCGGTCCCGGCGTGCGGGGCCGTCGTCTCGATCGGGCTACGACACGAATTGGCCCTGCGGAGGTCCCAGATGACCGGTTGGCCGCGATGGGCTGACGATCTATGTTCGCCCGCAATCTCGTTTGGAGCGTAAGAGCGTGCCTCATCCCGATCTGCCGCGCACGCCGATCCAGCTAGCTGTTCCGACTGTTGTGACGCGGGACCAGACGGTACCTGGGCGCGTCCACCCGCGGGTGGCCCAGACGGAGGACGCAAGCGCACTTTCGCTGAATTTCGGGCCTCCAGGCATGAATGTGGGTCGATCTAGGGATCCAGTTCTGGCACACGCTCGTGCGGAAGGACGTGCGTGATCGGACCGAGGGTGAGCATGACGAGCCCGAGGGCAGCATTCGCGCTGTGGAAGCCGTAGGCCCGGTTGATGATGAGCCGAACCCGGCGGTTGAGCCCCTCGTGCTGGCCGTTGTTGATCTTCAAGCGAACGGCGGCGAGGATGCCCTCCTTGCGCTTGCGGATCGTCTTCGCGACGGTGACGAAGGCCTTGAGCCCGCTGCGCGAGGCCTTCGAGCAGAAGCGGTCGAGCAGCACGGCGACGTCCTGCTCGGAGAGGTCGCCGGCGAAGATGGCTCGGAGGGCCTCCTTCAGGGCATACGCCCGCCAGAGCTCACCTCCTTTGCGCTTCAGCTTGCGCAGCGTGACTGCCTGGTCGTCGTTCAAGTCCGTGGGGTTCTTGAGAAGGGCCCAGCGGGCCCCCTTGAAGCGCTTGGCGGCCGTCTTGTCCGGCAGCGTGCGCATCTCCTGCCAGGTCGCCCGGCGCACCTTGTCGAGGGCGTCGGTGGCGAGCTTGACCACGTGGAACGGGTCGTAGCAGATGATCGCCTTGGTGGCATGGCCATCGGCGCGTGCCGACTTCTCGTACGCGGGCCCCATGTCCATCGACATGGCCGTGATCGCCGCAGAGGCCTCGCTTCCGAGCTCGTCGAAGAAGCCGTCGAGGGTGGCGGCATCCCTCCCCTCTGCTCCCCAGACGAACTTGCCGGTCTCATGATTGGAGACGAGGGTGAGATAGGCGTGGCCCTTGCGCCAGGAGACCTCGTCGACCCCGACGACGAAGAGCTGCTCGAGGCGACTTGGATCGAGCTCTGTGGCCATCACGCGCTCGATGATGCGACCGACCGAGTCCCAGTCGATGCGCATGAGCCGGCACAGCGCCGTCTTGTCCATGCTCGTCGCCAGCCACCCGGCGAGGTCCTCGAAGTCCCTCGTGAAGCGTGCGCCCACCCGGGCGAAGGGAACGCCCTCTGAACCGGCCTGGGATGCTTGGAGACTCCATACCTTGGAAGTGAGGATGGAGCATGACCGAGACGAACCCCTCCCAGAGGCGCTACCCGCCTGAGCTGA
>Ga0307374_10014378_pt1 | contig 10782 bp, 15 predicted proteins | sample OX3MG_FD_202532 | JGI IMG/M metagenome (GOLD analysis project Ga0307374, IMG submission 202532) | Soil microbial communities from Risofladan, Vaasa, Finland - OX-3 | ecosystem: Environmental > Terrestrial > Soil > Coastal area > Acid sulfate soil | place: Finland: Risofladan, Vaasa | collected... | reverse complement strand
CAGTGCGAATACTGTGGCCTCGAACAACAATGGGTTGCAGCGCAGACCGCTCGTTTAGATGTTGAGCCAGACTGAACTTGCCTAGGGTTGACAACTCTGACTGCACGGCCAAGTCAAGATCGAAGTCGCTACCCTGCCACACGCGATATTCACCGCTGAATTTGCGGTACTGAACGATAGACTTGCGCCTTAGCGTCTCTGCCGCTCGCTCTGCTTTCGACCCCTGCCCGTGAGCAAGCGCAACAATTTCCTTCGATGCTTTGAGTCCCGCGTGTGCTCCTATGATATTCAAGAGCCCGATGACTTTTAGTACACAAGCCTCGTCGGTACCGGTGTCCCCGAGTCGGTCGAGCGCGGTTACAACTTCCGCCCATCGGCGCTGTGTAACCGGATCGCTAACGATTCGCGGCTGGTTGAGTACGAAATACTCGTAGATATGCCATGGCAGCACCCATTCACCGATGCCCTCGAGACGAGCGATACTGTCTCGAAACCCAAACGGTTCCTTACTGCCAAGGTAGCTAAATAGAGTGCGTTCATTTTGTGCGACTTTTTGGCACAAGGCCGGGAGTATAAGCGCGGCAAGCGGGTGTAACGGATAACACGCCGCAAAAAGTGCCGCTGCCTTGCTTTCCGTTAGCCCATTGGGCAGAGCAGACGAAGCGACTAGAGTCTTTGCAGCCTTCTGGGAGTATCGAAGTACGTTGCGCGCAACTTCCGCGGGTAGGCTCGAGCTATCAAGAGCAGCGGCAACGACGCGTAGTACCTGTTCTGCTGCCTCGACGAAGGGCACCGTCTCAAATCGGCCCTGCACCTTGTACCATTCGTTTCGGAGAGTCTCACCAAGACCCTGCGCATACTGCTCGAATGACTGATGCAGCAAGACAACACAGTGCAGTTTGGGTCCGTTACCCTTGTAAGCTAACTCCGCAAGCGATTGCAGTAAGTAAATGTCGTTGGCGCCGTAGTGCCGCGCTTCGTACTCGAGGAATTTTCCGAGTTCATCAATGATCAAGACGATGCCGCGAGATTCAATCCGCTGGAGTGCATGAAGCAGCTCGCGCGTGACTTCAACCACGGCACTAGAGGCTGGGGCAGCCTCTTGCGCAAGAGCCTCAAGCTTCGCCAGAACGACTGGATTCTTGCCACGTTTAGCAGACCAAAGTTCCAATGCTGCCGCATGCAATGCTCGCACTATTCGAGGCGCTAGGGGCTCCGGCGACCCTGTGAGCAGCACACGGCAGTAGCCCACCGAACGCGTTACGTGATCGTGAAAATGCGTTGCTAAATCTCTATCATGAGCTTTTAGAGTCTTAGTGGCGATCGCGGAAATCCCCTTGCCCGGCCTCGACAAGAGCGCCGCCAAAAATACAGCGAAAGACGATTTTCCAGATCCGTAGGGTCCCACGAGGGCCCAAGCGCGAGGCATATTCCCATCTTGAAGTGTATCGGCCAGCCGCTTCAGAGTAGCAAGGGCACGGCTCGTAGGAATATACGAGCGAATGACGACATCTGTTTCAAAATCTCGCTCTAGATTGACGGAACGTGTGTATTGAGTCCGAACTGCAACGACGGGCTTCATGCCGCCTCCGCATTTCGATTTTGAGAGTAATGAGCCTTTACCAAATCAATGGGATCGAGCTGAGACAATAAAAATAGTTGATGCACGCCGGCACTTTCACGCATTTCAAGTTTGCCGGGAAACTCACGAACCAGACGCTCAAGCTGAGTGAGCAGCGCGGCCTCCGTCAATCGAAACACCGTTCCCGGTGCAATCCACCCATCGCGCGAGTACATCAGTTGCTCCAGGGGCAGGCTATTTTGGCCGCGCGCCGCCAACAATTGAGCCACTGCAAACCCCATTACAAAATCGGGAAGCTCCCCACGGCGATCTGCCTGACTTTGGTATGCGCGGCCGGTACTGCCTGAGAGGGGACTCACCAACCCAAGCAGCGCCATCGGAGAATCGAGTGCTTCTTCGAGTGGCATCCATTTGTTTGGCCGAGATTGCGTATACATCCGCAACAGTACAAGCACGTCCTTCTTTGCTGTTGCTACGGAAAACTTGGCTTTGACCTTTTCGCGACTGAAGTCAGCAAATGCGGTTTGAGCTTCCGCACTTTTGAAAACGGTTTTATGGAAGTGGTTGAAGAACCAATAGTTGACCGTCGCTTGACTCGTTGTACTGCAAAGTAGCCAGTGCAGTAACCAAATAGTACTTTCATCTTCAAGATAAGGATCCCAACCATGCACCCCCAGTAAATCCGATCCTAACTTTGTTGGGCGCAGGTTCAAGCCATCGAGCTCAGCCATCTGTGTCGCGAGGAGCCAATACCGGATAGAACGTACCATATTCCTTCCGACGCCGAGCTCAACGACCGCCTCGTCACGCTCAAAGACGGAAGGATCCCGCTGAAGAGCTTGGAAGCCCTTCGAGAGCCACGAGAATCGCAGGTGAAATGTTTCGTGCCGGCCAAAGCCGACCTTCTCGGGATTCAGTCTCACGCACGGCTCCTCTCAATTGCCGGCAAAACGGGGAGCTCGAGGGCCAACTGCCTGCGCGTTGCCAAATATTGCTGCGCGCTTTCCAGAAACCATTGCCGCAAGTTCAACTGATCGGACGCTAAGCAGCTATAGAGTTCTCGCTTAAGTTCTGGGTCGACCTCGATGACGATGCGACCGCTGGGTCCGACTGCCATATGCGCGTTCCATGTTATGTGACATGATGAATGTTACATGAGCGCGCAGGCCCTGGGAAGCCGATTGCCTGTTGACGTAAGTCACTCAATTTGCGGGTGTTTTACGCTGCCATCGCGCGCAGGCGCGATACCTCTTCTTTAATCGTCTCACTTGCGAAGTCAATGTCCTGTGCTGAGGTAAACCTACCGAAACTGTACCTCACCGCGCCATAGAGTCGGTCGCCTTCAATTCCCATAGACCGAAGAACGTGGGAAGGCTGCAGGGTTCCTGTCGTGCATGCCGACGCCGCCGAAGCCGCAACGTCACGCAATGCATTGAGCAGTGCAAACGCATCAATATCCAAGAAACTCATGTTAACGATGCCGGGGTAGGTCCGCGCGCCGGCGCAATTTACGATGGCTCCAGTCGCCGTGCAGACACGATCGATAAACCGACCCCGCAATCCCGCGACTTTTTCCAGGTCATGCTCCAGCTCAGCTCGAGCGATGCGGCAGGCTTCGCCCATGCCGATAATCTGATGATTCGCAAGGGTGCCGGACCTTAACCCGGATTCCTGTCCTCCCCCGTCGATCAGTGGTACTAACTTTTCGCGGGCTCGCTCACTCACGATGAGAGCTCCAGCGCCCTTTGGGCCATACATTTTATGCGCCGAGACGGAAAGCAAATCAGCTTTCAACGACTCAAACGACATTGGGAGTTTGCCGACGCTTTGCGCTGCGTCGACATGTAGCAACGCGTTCGATTTATGGACGATGTCGCTGACTAAGCCTAAGTCCTGAACCACACCCGTCTCGTTATTCACGTGCATGATGGATACCAATGCAGTATCTGGCCGCAGCGCAGAGCGCAATTCATCGATCCGAAGTTTTCCTTCTTCGTCCGGCCGCAAGTAGGAAACTTGCCACCCAGCATGCTCGAGACTCTTGCAGCTCATCAGAACCGCTTTGTGTTCGGATGCCATCGTGATGAGGTGCTTTCCCGGGATACGGTCAGACGCAGCAATACCTTTGATCGCTGCATTGTCAGCCTCCGTTGCACCTGAAGTGAAGACCACCTGAGACGCTCGACACCCGATTAGCTGTGCGACTTCTCGCCGCGCCACTTCAACGGCCTCTGAAGCTTCGCGCCCGTAGGAGTACAGCTGAGAAGATGCATTTCCGAATAGCCCGTCAATACCCAGGCTGCGGGACATTGCATCAGCGACCCGCGGGTCGATCGGAGTCGTCGCAGCGTAATCCAAGTATACGGATTTCATCTTTACTCGATTTCCCTAAGCTTGATGTTGAGCATATTACCTTTTCACCGCCAGCAGCCACCACTTGTCAAAGGTCACTAGGCAGTATCTTCTCGCCCGTAAAGGCACCATTGCCGTCGGTGTGAGTCGATGTGTCACTCCATTTATGAAGTCTTCGCGAGCTGAGACAGAGGCTTCGACCAGCGTCTCTCAAGCTTAAGTGCACACACTCTTCGGAGTGTAATTCTGTTCGCTCCGAGCGCTCGAACGGTACAGCATTCGGCTCATAGGACGCGGGTTGGCACGATACTGGGTCTATTTGGCAAGATATTATTTAACTCACTGTTTTAAAAGGTATTTTATATGGCAAGAAATAAATTGTCTGACCAGCAAACGCTAAAATCATTGCTTCTTATATGTTTCCATATGTCAGAGGGTGACGGCAACATGCCGCTCGATATGCTTGATCGCCTTATATTGGATCCCGGGACGCGCACGCTCGGGGAATTGCTTCAAGAACGAGAATGGGCGGTAAGCGAGATCCGGCATCTGCGCGCCGACGTCGAGCGCCTTTCGCGCAAGCATCACGCGCTACGAATTGAACGAGAGGTGGATCGTGCCATCGACCCGGCGCTGAATGCGCAGCGACTCCTGCGGCTCTCGGAGGTGTCGACAATGATAGGCCTTGGTCGTTCCTCCATTTATCGATATGTCTCGGAAGGGCGGTTTCCTTCACCGGTCAACGTGGGCTATCGGAGCGTACGGTGGAAACTCGCGGACGTTTTGGCGTGGCGTGCCCACATTAGCGAAGCCGGCGCGCTTGCAAATAAAGAATCGGGCGCCTCGGTCACGCGGCGCCCGAAGCACCGTTAAGTGACGATGTGCCCGTGCGTACGCGCTTCGTCTGCGTAGGCAGAGATGGGTTTGTCGGCTTCGAAGTGCAGATCGCGCTCGATGGGTAGGCCGAGCTTGCCGCGTACAGCGGCGAGCTCGAGCAAACTCACGTGGCCGATTTCCGGCGCGCCCATTCCGAGATCGCAGAGGCCGAAGGCCAGCTCGCCATCGGGATCGAGCTCGGTCAAGAGCCAGGTGCATTGGGCGTCGGGGGTGAATAGTTTGACGACAGGTTTGAAGTCAAGGGGTCGCTCGCCTTGATCGATGGCGGCGCGTTGTGCGCAGCCGTTGGCGAGGAGTTGTTCCGTAAGTGATTTAGTGATGAGTGTCATGGGTCGGTTCCTTGTAGTAAGCGGACCGAAGCAGTCCGGTCACATCCACCCGGACCGCGTAGGGGCGCTCAAGGAATCGAGCGACAGTCATCGATTCACCAACGCTATTCCCGAAAGGCCTAAGCCAACGGGCGTGACAGCCGCTTTGGGCTGGCGCGGCCGGTGCAATCTTGGCAGGATCAAAGCGATTAGCGCGAGGGTCGTTTCTACTGTGATATCTCAGATTCAACACGGTCTGTGTCGAGGGGAATACCTTCGGTTGAGGGCTCCGTATGTGCCGCAGCAGCGGGGCATCGTCTTCGTATTGGAGTCGCCGCCGAAATCCGGGCTTTATTTCTATAATCCCGAGGGGCGTGTATCCGAGCGGCCCCGCGGGAGCGATTGGCTTCAGCAGTACGGCGCGCCGTGATATCCGCATCCTGAAACCCGGCGCCAGCAAGCCGGCAACCGCCGGAATATGCGCCCGGTGTCAGATGGCGGCGATTGCATGCCAAATTACTCTCAGTCATGTCACTTGACTCCTAGCAATATATGAGTATCCTCTATGGCTTGGGCGCCGGTACCCGGCGTCTAGTTCTTTAACAAACGGAAACCAAATACGACCTTAAGCGGCATGGAGTTTTCCAATGCCAGAGCGGGGGCAATTGCGCCCCCCTGAATGGTCTGCGGCTATTGGGCTGTAGGCCGCGTGCGAAAGCACGTAACTCTCGAAGCACGTCGGCATCGGCTGACGCTGCGCAACTCTGCTCGCAATGATCCTTTCATGAGGTTAACGCTATGCCGCGAACGCAGCGGCGGCGGTGTCATGAACATATCGCGGTGCGCCGGAGTGTGCGCGGGGGTGTGGAGCGCATGTGTAGCGCTACTTGAATTGAGTCATTCGGTCATCTCGGGGCCTTGATCGGGGTCGTGCGAATGCGCGGGGGCATGTGCCCTTGTTCAGAGGTGACCGTTATGAATGTTAAAGAGTTGAAGCAGGCACTGGGCATGATCAGCAAAGTGCTCGCCGACCCGAGATGTAAACCTGGCTATGGGGATCAGCTGCGAAAAGTTAGACGAGAACTTGAAACCGTGATGCGATCTGGAAAGCTCGAGCAGGGACGCCTGTTTCGAGCGGTTGAAATCGTAGCAACGGTTCTCAAGGAAATCCTTGAGGACGACGCAGGCCAAAGGCCGGAGTGACTCAATTTCTATGGATAGATCTGACTTTGCAAAAGCCTTTCGAATAATCCGCGCGGCGTTCGGACTTACCCAGTCAGAATTGGCCGCGAGGATGCCCATCACTGCCAGCCAACTTTCGTTAATCGAAGCCGGGAAGCGCCAACCAAGCATTCGGGTTGTGAATGGTCTCGCCGCGGCTGTTGGCATTCCCGCGGTATTGATTTCTCTTCTCGCATCACCTGCAGAAGAAATGAACTTACAGTCCGATTCGGAAATATCCGGTTTGGCCAACACCCTGCTCAGGCTGCTGGTGACTGCTAAGGAAAATCCCCAGCGACCCCTGCCCCTCGATGAGAAGAAACAATGATAAAGCCAGTCCTTTCGTTGAACGACTTGTCATCGCGCTTGGGCATTTCCCGGGCCAATCTAATCGCTCTGGCTTCCGAGGTCGAAAAGCACTATCGGACCTGGCAGGAGAAAAACGAACGGACTGGAAAAGTGCGGACCCTTCACGCTCCCAGTAAAGAACTGAAGGATGTTCAAAAGCGGATCACCCGCAATATTCTGCTGCCCATTGAAATTTGTCCCGAGGTCCATGGCGGCGTGAAAGGCTGTTCGCCCAGGTCGAACGCGACCCCGCATCTGCGACGCAAATGGCTTGCCAACCTCGACGTACGCAACTTCTTCCCTCAGATTCGCCACACGATAATTTTGCAGCTGTTTCGAGCCGAGCTCTGTTATGGGCGCGATGTCGCAAGACTTCTCACGAGGTTGACCACGCGTGACGGCGGGTTGCCACCAGGCGCCCCCACGAGTCTCGCACTCGCCAACCTCATACTGTGGAAGCCGGTCGATGGTCCAACGGTTGCGAGCGCGGCGGGGCTGGAGCTTCGCTACACCCGATGGGTAGATGATATTGCTATTTCCGGGGATGACCCCCGGCCCATCATCAATGCCGTCGCCAAGCGCCTATCGCGGCGCGGGCTTCGCATGTATCGCGAAAAAAATCCCGAAGGCAAGCCGAAGCTAACCATCACACCGGCCTCACAGAGGCAAGAGGTGACGGGCCTAGTTGTCAACGGCAAACGTCCTTCGGTGTCGCGACCACGCCGAGACGCTGTGCGGGCTGCCATCCATCAGGCAGCCCAGCTACAGGGCCTGGCCTATCGAAGGGCTCTCGCATCGATCCACGGCAGAATTCTTCACGTAAGCCAATTCAATCCGGGTGCGGCACAGCGCCTGAGTGTTTACTTCCACGCGATGAAGGAACGGAGGTAAAGCCATCAGCCCGCTTCTTTACGCGGGAGTATTCGCAAGAGGCGGAGGTGCATATGCTCTGGATGATCGGGCAGTTAGCCGGCCTGCAGCCCGGACGTTGGTCTTCTTGGTAGGGGTACGCGGCCCCGGATTATCGCAACAATGATCTATACCTTTGGCCGGGTCGGAGCGGTCGTCAAAATGCGTGTCGAGGACTATTACACTCAAGGTCGCCGAGGTTGGATGCGGTTACGCGAGAAAGGCGGAAAGCGCCACGAGATGCCATGCAATCACAATCTAGAAGCCTACATCGACGCCTATGTGGCCGCGGCCGCGATCGCCGGCGGACCTTTGCCGCCGAAATTAAGATGCGGGTCGGCAATCATTCGTTTAGACCACCGGGATCACCCAATACAAAAAAAATGGCGGCCGCCGTGAGATCGCACAACAAATGGCCGCGCATGAATCGCCGCAGACCACCGCCCTGTACGATCGAAGAGATGACGAAGTCGCCGTGGACGAAGTAGAAAGGATTATTAACTAGGCCGGCTGACGTGCGAGAGCACATGGAGCTAACGTAGCCATGAATTGTAACGGATTGCCAAACTCATACTGGATCTCCCAAAAGGCCAGGGTCGAAGAACTTCGACAAAAAATATCAGCCGGCGACAACTCTTCCGACGGTCGAGTAGTTCCTACCGACAATGACTTGGTAATAGGTGCCGGTCGTCGCCTTCCGCTAACAATCCTTTTTACCGATATCAGTGGATTCTCCAATCGGACATCTCTGACTTCCGACCAGCAAGAGATGAATCTCCGCATCTTCAATTTGTACTTTACCGAAATGATTCGAATCGTCGAAGACTACGGTGGCACTGTTGAAAAGAACACAGGCGATGGATTAATGGCGTACTTTGAGGACGCGCCAGAATACGCCGTAGAGGACAATTCTACGAAAAGAGCCTTGGCTTGTGCGCTAACGATGTTCGCGGCGAATCAGTATCTCCTAAGTCCAATTTATCAAGCCACCAACGTGCCGGGAATCGAATTCCGCGCCTCGATTGAGCACGGCTCGATAACGATCGCCAAACTCGGCGCCCCGCGTCGATTCAACGCAAACGTTGCCATTGGTAACGCAGCTAATTTCGCTTCGAAAATGCTGTCGTTGCTGAAGGCCAATCAGATTGGAATGGGATCTGCCGCGCAGATACGTTTGCCAGAAACGTGGCGATCTGCTTGGACAACACTCTCGGACGTAAGTACAGGTTGGGTGTTTAATGGGACAACCACCCCCTATCCGCTTTATCTATACTTCGGAAGATGGTCAACGCTGATATGAGTAACCAACCTACGTCCGAGACCCAAGCACCGGCCGGCACCAAAGTCGCGTTCGAAACCACGACTGACATGAGTCGAAACGCAATAGCTCGACCAGTAACTTCGACGGACCATGTCCCGTCCGAATTGCAACCAAGCCCACCCCGCGAATCAACTTTGGCCGATGCAACTAGCACTCGAACCGAATTCTCCTACGCTGTTCACAAATATGTTCGCGATAATATTCAGTTGGCTGACCAAAAAGCCATATTCTTCTTCACGGGCGCAACGGCCTTACTAGCTTTCCTCTTCAAAAATGGATCGTCAAATTATTGGATCAAGCCACTAATGCAATGGAATGTCATGGACATCACAGCATGCTTAGCTATGGCCGGCCTCGGAGCGGGCGCTCTGTTGGCAATTTCCGTCGTCTGGCCAAGACTACCGGGGTCAAGGCGAGGATTCATTTTTTGGGAAGCAATTGCAGAATACGAAACAGCGCGAGAGTATTCGAATGATTTGGCAGGCCTCTCCGCGGCGACGTTATCTCAATGCGTTTCTGATCACTGCTACGACCTCTCAAAGATATGCAGAACGAAATATAGACGCCTCCGACTCTCCGTCTGGTGTTGCTCTGTCGGTTTGGCCGCCGCCGTCTGCATTTTCCTTTTTGGAGGCGGGGTCGCGATTCGCTAGGTTAATTTCCTATCTCGATGAAATATGTTATCAAGATAGAAGTTGAACGCCGATTATGGCCGAACTCTCTTGTCAACAAAGAGTTCTGAAAAATGCTTCCCACCCTTACCCATCCGATGGTGCCAACTCTTACCTCCCATCATTGATCTCTTGCTTTACAGCGTAAATTGACGCGCGCGTAATCGCAGCTATGGCACCGAATATCGAGGTAAACGACATGGCTCTACCGCATGACGAAGAAATCCAGGCAGAACTGCTTAGGCTGCTGGCCGATGCGCCGCTCGGACGGATGCATTGTCAGGAAATCTACGAGACGCTTGCGCGTCGCTTTCCTTGCCTAACCGAGGACGAAAAGACCGAGCCGTATAGAAATAGCGTCAGCCATTGGGCAAACCGTGTTCAGTTCGCCCGGCTGCACCTGGTCGATAAGGGTTGGTTTCTGCATGCGTCCATGAACAACCGTGCTGTTTGGGTCATCTCGGACAATGGCCGTACCGCGATCCTCGAGCTCGACGAGTTAGCTAAAAGCGCGCTAGCGGAGTTAGACGCACATGACGCTGTAAACTTTGCCAGCCGTAGGGGCTCATAAAAGCCCCCTTTCGGCGAGGCTGGTCGTGTCGCCGCCGGCGACGATGATGTGATCCAAGATCCGGATGTCGACTAGGTCTAGGGCATCCTTCAATCGCCGAGTGATGAACTCATCGGCTTGCGAAGGTTCTGCGACTCCGCTCGGGTGCGGGTGCGCCAGAATCACGGCGGCGGCGTTTTGCTTCAACGCTTCCTTCACGACTTCGCGCGGGTGCACCGACGCCCCGTCGATCGTGCCCTGAAACATCTCCTTATAGCTGATCAGCCGATGGCGCTTGTCGAGGAAGATCACCGCGAAGACTTCTCGCTCGAGGGTTCCGAGTTTGAGGCTGAGGTAATCCCGAGTCGCCTTCGGGCTGGTCAACTGCGTGCCGCGCCGAACGCGACGGGACATCTGCTCTCGAGCGGCTGCAATGATTTCGTCTGCGGTCGCCGCCCGCGAGCTGCCGTCATCGAGTTGAGCGATCAGTGAAAGGGTTGAAGTGTTCATTCGAGTCCTTGTCCATGCGTGGGCGGGATTGCCCACGGGGCTCGAAAACTCACGCCGCAGCGCAGCCGTCACAGGCTCGCGCCGGCCGCCGGCGCGACCCGGCGAGTAGCGCA
>Ga0307374_10014377_pt1 | contig 10783 bp, 9 predicted proteins | sample OX3MG_FD_202532 | JGI IMG/M metagenome (GOLD analysis project Ga0307374, IMG submission 202532) | Soil microbial communities from Risofladan, Vaasa, Finland - OX-3 | ecosystem: Environmental > Terrestrial > Soil > Coastal area > Acid sulfate soil | place: Finland: Risofladan, Vaasa | collected... | reverse complement strand
AAGACTTCGCCCCGCTGCTCGACGTCCACGCCCAGCTGGCGCACACAGCCGATGCTCGAGCGCACGTCGGCGCCCGGTCCCAGGTTGCGGATTTCGGCCTCGCCGCTGGCGATGGCGTTCATGAGGATGGCCCGGTGGGAGATGGACTTGTCGCCGGGCACGGTCAGCTCGACCTTCGCGTTTGCCCGCCCGGGGCGAACTTCAATCGAGGACATCAGGAAGCATCCCGGGTAACGAGGCGAAGCTCTGTGTGCCGCGCATCCTCGGCGCGCCGGCCGGCGCGGGTCTCAGCCCAGCGCTGGCGGACTTCGGCGGCCTCCACAAATGCACGCTCAATGCCGGGGTTGCGCAGCTCTCCTTGCAACCGTTCCAGTTCGACCTGGAGGCGATCGATCATGCCGCTCAGCGCATCCGCATTGAAATTGCAGATATCAGCGTGCATCGTGGGCGAAGCGATGGCTAGGCGAGTCGTATCCCGAAAGCCGCTGGAGGCGACAGCTCCCGCCAGGTCCTCCAGGTCGGCAGCCACAGCTCGCACCAACGCCGTCGCGGTGAGAAACGGCAGATGCGACGCCGCCGCCACCGCCCGGTCGTGATCCTCGGCGGCAATCGTGAGCGATCGTGCGCCCAGGGCCTCTACCAGCTCCTCGAGCCGCGGCAGCGCTTCGCGCGAGCCCGGCACCAGGCAGTACGTGCAACCCTCGAACAGGTTGGCGTCCGCTGCGCCCACGCCCTGCAGCTCCTTGCCGGCCATGGGGTGGCCGCCCACGAACTGCACGTGGTCCGGCAGCAGCTCGCCCGCCCAGCGCAGCACCTGCGTCTTCACGCTGGCCACGTCCGTCACCACCGCGCCCGGCTTGGCCGCGGCAGCCACGGCGCGGAACATAGCCGGAATGGCCCGAATGGTGCTGGCCACCACGATCAGCTCCGCCCCTTCAACCGCTGCCTCGGGACTGGCCGCGGCGTCGTCGATCGCTCCACGCCGCGCTGCCAGCTCCAGCGTCTGCTCACGCGGGCTCCAGCCCGTCACCCGCCAACCCCGCTCGCGCAGCCGCAGGCCAATCGACCCGCCGATCAGGCCAACGCCGAGGATGGCAGTGTGAGGCATTTTCGTCGCCGCTAAGCGACCGCGAGCGCGGGCGCAACCTCGCGCCCCACGGCCTCGGCGACGCGCCGAACCTGATCCATCAGCTTCTTGAAATTATCGAACGTCAGCGACTGCGGCCCATCCGACAGAGCATGGTCCGGCGAAGGATGAACTTCGATGATCAACCCGTCCGCGCCGCAGGCGATGGCTGCCTTGGCCATCGGCTCGATGAGGTACCACTTGCCGGTTCCGTGGCTGGGATCGGCCACGATTGGCAGGTGCGACAGCCGCTTCACCAGCGGCACCGCGCTGAGGTCCATGGTGTTGCGGGTGTAATGCTCGAAGGTTCGGATGCCGCGCTCACACAGGATCACCTGCCGGTTGCCGCCATTGAGGATGTACTCCGCCGCCAGCAGCCACTCTTCGATTGTGGCCGACAAGCCGCGCTTGAGCATCACCGGCTTGTCGATCAAGCCCACCTCGTCCAGGAGGCTGAAGTTCTGCATGTTGCGCGCGCCGATCTGCAGGATGTCCGCGTACTCCGCCACCAACGGCACGTCGGCCGGCGTCATCACCTCGGTGACCACCTTGAGGCCGGTCCGCGCGCGAGCCTTGGCGTGCAGCTTGAGGCCCTCCTCGCCCAGGCCGCGGAAGCCGTAGGGCGACGTCCGCGGCTTGTACGCGCCGCCCCGCAGGAAGCGCGCGCCCTGCTCGGCCACGAACTCCGCTGTGCGCAGCAGCTGGTCCTCGCTCTCCACGGCGCACGGGCCGGCCATGATGGCCACGTCCTGGCCGGCGCCAATCCGCACGCCGCCCACGTCGACCACCGTGTCGAGCGGCTTGAACTCACGGCTGGCCTGCTTGAAGGGCTTGCTGATGGGGATCACGTTTTCCACGCCGCCGTAGGCCGAGAACACGTCGATCAGCTCCGGATGGGTGTGGCCGATAACGCCAATCACCATCCGCTCTTCGCCTTCCGAAATGTGCGGCCGGAGGCCCTCGCTGGCCATCCGCGCCAGCACCTCGTCAATTTCCTGCTTCGTTGCCTGGGTGCTCATGACGATGATCACGCTCGTTCACTCCTCGAAATCGGCGCAAACAAAAAAGCAGAGGTTTCCCTCTGCTTCGCGGCTTGGACGCTGTTTGCGCTCTCTAGTTGGTCAAAAGACCTCGCACGCCCAAGCCGCGACTAAACGAAAACGAGTAATAGAACGCGCGGCTCGGCTGCATTTGTAAGAAGCATACAAGAAGGGGGGCGGGCCCGCAAGCCCGCCCCCTTCTGTCCTAGCCCTTATTGAACGACGATTGTCCCGTTGTACTGATAGGTCGTAGTCACAGTGTTGTTGTTGTTGGGGTCGGTGGTGTAGATCGTCTCAATCTGCGAGTGGTAGCCAAACGTACCGGCCGTGGCGAACTGCTGGCTGAACTTCTGGCCCTTGTTCATGCCGCCGGAGTCAAAGGCGGGCGTGTAGCCGGAGTTGCTCGTCACTGTATGGACGTTGTTGCCGGTATTCGTCCAGGTCACCGTCTGGCCAGCCCGGATGGTCAGCGTGTTGGGCGCGAAGCCATTGGTTTCGTCGATGGTCACGTTCGTGTTGGACACGACCGGCAGAGGCGTTGCGGACGCGGTCGTGCCGCTGGCAATCGGCGCCGGAGCGCCGGGCGTGCTGCTCACGATCACGCTGTAAGGTCCGCAGCTGAAGCCGGCAGGATTGCTGCCGTTCGTGCAATCGGGCGCCGAGCTGTAGGTGTAAGTACCCGGCGTGGCGAAGGTCAAAGTACTGCTTTGACCCGGCCCCAGTCCTCCCGTGTCAAACGGAACCGGCCCGCCGGTCGTCGTCGCGGTGTGCACCTGGGCACTGCTCTGGTTGATCCAGGTCACCGATCCGCCCAGAGACACCGTGGCCGAAGCCGGCGACACGCCCTTGTCGGTGATGGTTACCGTCACGCCCTGCTGGGGAGAGCCAGCCGGCGGCGCGGGAGCTGCCGCGGGAGGGGCAGCGGACGCGGGTGGCGCGGAGGCGGACGCCGGAACGCCGGCGGCCACGACCGTCACAACGCCTCCGCCGCACTTGAACTGCGCGCTGGAGTTGCCGTTCAGGCAATCCGTGGCCGAATTGAAAGCGTACGTGCCAGCCAAGGTGAAATTGAAACTGGTCGCCTGGCCGGGGTTGAGCCCGCCTGAGTCAAACGGCAGCGGCGCGCCACCGGTCGTCGTCGCCGTGTGGAGGATGCTGCCGCTGTTCGTAAAGGCCACCGTCCCGCCCAGGAAGACGGTCACCGAGCTTGGGCTGTAGCCGGTGTCGCTGATGGTGACGGATGCGGACTGCGTGGGCGTGTCAGCCGCGGCGGGTGCAACACCCGCGAAGGCCAACACCGGCAGCAGGCCCAAAACCGCTGCCATTGCGTTGCGATAAAAATGCCGGATCACGAAGAAACGCTCCTTCTCTCAGTCAAAGAATTCAGCACGAGCCTAGTAGAGATACATGCAGAAACCGTAAGTTGCTGGTTAAGTTACGGTGAAGACTCCCAGCGCTCGGCGATCAACCGCTCGAACCACGCCACCGCCGCCGGCGAGCCCGAGATGGCGCTGGTCTTGCCGTTCGGCTCCGCCAGCTCCAGCACGCGGCCCCCTGCCTCCCGGACCAGCAGCGCCGGCGCCGCCAGGTCCCACGGCCGCAAGTCAGGATCGACCATCAGCGTCGCGGACCCGCACGCCACCATGGCATGCCCAAACGCATCAGTGTACGACCGAAACAGCGCCAGCTCGCGGTCGAGCCGGCCGTACAGCGCCATGCGGCCAGTGTGCTCGAACTGCAGCTTGTTGCCGTGGCACGCCAGGCTGCGAGCGGGATCGAACTCCAGACTCACCTGCAGCCGCGTCGACCCTTCCCAGGCGCCCCCTCCGGCCACAGCGTGAAACCTCCGGCCGATCGCCGGCAGGTCCACTACCGCTGCCAACGTCTCCCCCCCGCGGCAGAGCGCGATCAATGTCGCGAACAGCGGGATGCGATGGACGAACGAAATCGTCCCATCGATGGGATCGACCAGCCAGCCGAGCTCACCCTCGCCCTGGCTGCCCAGCTCCTCGCCCGTCACCCGATGATTGGGAAACGCGGACAGAATCACCTCTCGGATAGCTTGCTCCGCCTCTCGATCGGCCTCCGTTACCGGTGAGTCGTCGGCCTTGGTCTCCACGCTGAAGCCTCCGGCGAAGCGCTTCATGATGGCCGCCCGCGAGGCATCCGCCGCGCGCAGCGCCACCTCCAGCGCCTTCGCTGCCAGCGGGTCCGTCACCGCCCCAGCCTAACACCCGTGCTTCGGCGCCCTAGCCGGTTCCGGCGGCAACTTGCAGGCCTCGACCTCGCCACCTTCGAAGGCGACGTCGCCTCGCTCCTGGATGAGAGATGACAGCCCGTTTGTCCTAGGCCACGCAACCATTTTGCCTTCTCGAGCCGTAGTTATTGGTAAGAGGCACACAGGATGGCCCAACCACTCGTTCTGCATTCGCAGGCCGAAAGCTGCGCCCGGCGCCTAGCCGCCACCAACAAAGGCCCCTCCTCGAAACGCCATCCCCTCTTGACATGGCGCTTCCTTGATGTATCGTGTGGAATCAGCATTCAATCACGATCAATGAATAGAAAATCGCAGCCTCCCAGCCCTCGACATCGCTTTGGTCCGGTTTTTGCGATTGCCGTCAACGCTCGCACACGAGTGCGGTGCAGCAACAGACTAGGTTGAACAGGAAGATGATGGAAGAGCCACCGCGCATGTAGCGGTAGGCGCAGGCGTCCACCGTTGACCACGAAATGCGGAGCGGCCTCCAGCCCCGTACCCCGCATCTCGCCTCGGCCGACCAGCGACTACCGAGCCGACAGATTAGTCACGAAATCTGACAGTTCGATAGAGAGCAGAAAAGGTTGGAGAACCATGGCGACCCAGATCTCATCCGCTTCTACCTCAAGCATTTTCGACATGCTGGACGCGCACGTTCGACGTGCCAACACCAGCTCCTGGGAAGGCAGCTTCCGGGACTACTTCCAACGGGCAATCGATAACCCCAAGATCGCCCAGCTCGCCCACTCCCGCGTCTACAACATGGCGCGCTCCCACGGCGTCGACCTGGACGAAGAAACCGGCGTCGAGACCTACAAGTTCTTCGAGAAGGACCTGTTCGGCGTCGAGGATTCCATCGCCAAAGTGATGGAGTACCTCAAGGCCGCGAGCGTTGGCTCGGACGTCGGCAAGCGCATCCTGATGCTGTACGGCCCGCCCTCCTCGGGCAAGAGCCAGCTGGTCATCAACCTCAAGCGCGGCCTGGAAGAATACACCCAAACCGAGGACGGCTCCGTCTACGCCATCGCCGACTGCCCCATGCACGAAGATCCGCTGCACCTCGTGCCCCACTCCCTGCGCCCCGACTGCGCTCGGGAGCACGGCATTCACATCGAGGGCGAGCTGTGCCCTGTGTGCGCCATGAACCTGCGCGAGAAGTACGAAGGCGACATCTGGCAGGTGCCGGTCAAGCGCGTGTTCTTCTCGGAGCGCGAGCGCCGCGGCATCGGCACCTTCGTGCCGTCCGACCCCAAGAGCCAGGACATCACCGAGCTGGTGGGCTCCATCGACCTGGCGCGGGTGGGCGAGTACGGCGCCGAGTCCGACCCGCGAGCCTATCGCTTCGACGGTGAGCTGAACATCGCCAACCGGGGCATGATCGAGTTCATCGAGATGCTCAAGGTGGACGAGAAGTTCCTCTACGTCCTCCTCACCCTCTCTCAAGAGAAGAACATCAAGACCGGCCGCTTCGCCCTCATCTACGCCGACGAGTTCGTGATCGCCCACACCAACGAGACCGAGTTTCAGGAGTTCATGGGCAACAAGAAGTCAGAGGCGCTGCAGGACCGCATGATCGTCGTCCGCATGCCCTACAACCTGAAGGTTTCGCAGGAAGTGCGGATTTACGAGAAGCTGCTGCGCCAGGCCAACATCGCCGGCGTGCACATCGCGCCGCACACGCTGAAGGTGGCGTCCATGTTCGCCATCCTGTCGCGCCTCGAGGAGCCCAAGATCCGCGGCCTGAGCCTGGTCAAGAAGATGCGCCTGTACGACGGCGCCGACGACGTGGAGGGCTTCCGCAAGAAGGACCTCAAGCAGATCAAGGAGCAGACCGAGCGCGAGGGCATGGACGGCATCTCGCCGCGGTTCATCATTAACCGCATCTCCTCCGCCGTTACCCATCCCGGCATCACCTGCGTGAACGCCATCGACACCCTGCGCGCCATCAAGGATGGCCTGGAGTCGCATTCCGGCTACAGCCGCGAGGACAAGGAGCGCTACAGCAACCTCATCGCCGACGCGCGCAAGGAGTTCGACGAGATCGCCAAGAACGACGTTCAGAAAGCCTTCTTCGTGTCGTTCGAAAGCGAAGCCCGAACCCTGCTCGACAACTACCTGGACAACGTCGAGGCCCATCTCGATCAGCGCAAGCTCACCGACAAGATCACGGAAGAGGAAGTCGAGCCCGACGAAAAGCTCATGCGCTCTATCGAGGAAAAGATCCAGGTCGACGAATCCGGCAAGGACGCTTTCCGCAACGAGATCTTCCGCAAGGTAGCAGTGGCCGAGCGCGGTGGCGTCAAGTTCGACTACACCACCCACGAAAAGCTGAAGGAAGCCATCGAGAAGCAGCTGTTCGACGAGCGCCGCGACACCATAAAGCTGACCGTCAGCTCGCGAAACCCGGACATGGAGCAGCTTCGCAAGATCAATGAGGTCATCGACTCGCTGGTCAAGAACCAGGGCTACTGCAGCGCCTGCGCCAACGAGCTGTTGAAGTATGTGTCCTCCCTGCTGGCAAGGGAGAAATAGCGATGAGCACGAATTGAGGGCGCCATGATCCTCACACTCGCTTCCGAAACGATCCCCTGGGACCTCCGCCGCCGAGGCCTCAAGGACAGCATCCGCCACGACGCGCGCATCAAGGATGCGCTCAAGCAGAATCTCAAGGACCTGATCGCGGAGGAAACCATCATCACCTCCGACGGCAAGAAGCTGGTCAAGATCCCGATCAAGTACCTTGAGCAATACCGCTTCCGCTACGGCGACGACAGGGAGCGCCAGGGCGTTGGCCAGGGTCCGGGCGAGGAGGGCGACATCATCGCCACCGACCCGCGGGACGGCCCGCCCGGCGGCATGGCCGGCGACCAGCCGGGCGAGGAAGTCTACGAGGCCGAGGTTTCGCTGGACGATTTGACCAACATGATGCTCGAGGACTTCGCCCTCCCCTGGATCGAGCAAAAAGACCAAGAGCTGGTCAAGACGACCTCCTACAAGTTCGACGATCTGCGCAGGCAGGGCCAGCTCTCCAACCTGGACAAGCGCCGCACGCTGATGGAGAACCTCAAGCGCAATGCCGCGCACGGTTCGCCACGTGTGGGCAACATCCAGACCGACGACCTGCGCTACAAGGTCTGGAACGAGCACCGCGAGTTTGAATCCAACTGCGCCGTCTACCTGCTGATGGATCGCTCCGGATCAATGACCACCGACAAGAAGTACATGGCCAAGAGCTTCTTCTTCTGGCTGGTGCGCTTCCTGCAGATCAAGTACAAGCACGTCGACATGGTCTTCGTGGCGCACGACACCGAGGCCAAGGTCGTGCCCGAAAAGGACTTCTTCGTCATCTCCAACAGCGGCGGCACCAAGTGCTCGTCGGCCTACTCGCTGGCCCTGGAGCACATCCGCAAGCACCACCCCAGGGGCCGCTGGAACAACTACGTGTTCCATTTCTCGGACGGCGACAACTACACCGACGACAACGACCTGTGCAAGAAGCTCATCACCGAGCTGCTGGACGAGACGCAGATGGTCGGCTACGGCGAGATCAACGAGATCGACGAGCGCATCTACGGCCGCGACGGCCGCATGCTCTACGGTGGCTACCGCATGAGCACCCTGCACCAGGAGCTTGAAAGCTTCAGCCACCCCCGCTTCGTCACCGTCATGCTGCGCCAAAAAGAAGACGTCTACCGCGGCCTCCAAGAATTCCTCAAAACCCGAGACGAACGTGTCCCCGCGGCCTAGCTCCCTCACCCTAGCCCTCTCCCGCCGCGGCGGGAGAGGGGACTCATGACTCCCACCAAAGTCGACCTGGCCACCCGCTTCGAAGAAATTGAAGCCGTCTCGAGAGACGAGGGCCTCAACTTCTTCGACACCTACTTCGAAGTCGTCCCCATGGACGTCATGCACGAGATCGCCGCCTATGGGCTCCCGACCCGGGCCTCTCACTGGTCTTACGGCAAGGTCTACAACCACCAGAAGATCCACGGCGAGATGGGCCTCAGCCGCATCTACGAGATCGTCCTCAACAACGACCCCTGCTACGCCTTCCTGCTCGACTCCAATGCCGACGTCGCCAATATGCTCGTAGCCGCGCACGTCTTCGGCCACTGCGACTTCTTCAAGAACAACGAGTGCTTCCGCGGCAGCAATCGCAACATGGTCAACGAGGCCGTGGAACACGCCATCCGCATCGACAAGTACATCGAGAAGGAAGGCCTCGAAGCCGTCGAGCACGTCATGGATATCGGCTTCGCCTTGGACCGCCACATCGATCCCAACCTCGGGCTGCATCGCAAACCTTACCCGCCCCGCGAGGTCACCGAGCACGTGGTCCACGAGGACGAGTACGCCGATCTGTTTGGCGAGGAGAAGCTCTCGGTCGAGCGCCGGGTTACCGGCGACAAGGTGCCGCCACATCCCGAGCGCGACCTGCTGTGGTTTCTGGCGAACTACGGCCGCATCGAGACGTGGGAAAAAGACGTCCTCGAGATCATCCGCAAGGAGTCCTACTACTTCTTCCCGCAGTTCGAGACCAAAATCATGAACGAGGGCTGGGCCAGCTACTGGCACGCCGAGACGATGGAGCATTACGACGCCCTCAACCCCTCGGAGACCATCGACTTCGCCCATCTGCACTCCGGCGTCGTCCACCCCGGCGGCCGCTTCCAGATCAACCCCTACTACCTCGGCTACAAGCTGTTTCACGACATCGAGAAGCGCTGGGACAAGATGCACGAGGCCGGTGAGAGTCGCTTGACCGGCCGCGAGAAGCTGTTCGAGGTGCGGCAGACCGAGAACGACATGTCCTTCGTGTCCAACTACCTGACGGAAGACATGGCCGTGGAGATGAAGCTCATGACCTACGGCTACGCCGACCCGGCGGACAGCGGCGACGAGAACATCGAGCTCAAGAGCCGCCAGCTCGACAACATCGTCAAAGCACTCAACGCGCCCAAGTTCAACTATGGCGTGCCCAAGATCGTCGTCACGGAGGCCACCGCCGACAGGCTGTACCTCGAGCACCCCCGCGGCGACCTCGCCCTCGACACGCACTACGCCCAAAAAACGATGGAGTACGTCTACGACCTCTGGAAGGGTCCGGTGGAGCTCACTACCTGGCAAAAAGACAAGACCCTCAAGCTCTCCGTCGGCCCCAACGGTTTCGACATGAAGCTCACCGGCGAATAGCGGTGCTATGGTGATCGCGTGCGCCTGACCCTGTACTCCAAGCCGGGCTGCCACCTATGCGACGAAGCCATGGCCAAGATCGCCCGCCTCGCCGCCCGCGGCTATGACCTGACCGTCGACGAGCGTGACATCACCGCCAATCCCACCCTCTTCAACCGCTACCGCTACGCTATCCCAGTCGTCGAGCTGCCCGACGGCCGCGCCCTCGAAGCGCCCATCTCCGAATACAAACTGGAGCAATTGCTCACGTCGCCTCTTTTGTCACGTTGAGCGCCGCGAAATATCCGTCCCTCCGCCTCAGCCGCCACTGGCTCGCCTTCGTCAACGCCTTCCTGCTCGTCTTCGCCAGCCTTCCCGTCCTGGCGCCCCTCCTTCGCGCCGGTTCCATGACCGGTTTCGCCAATGCCATCATCAGCGCCTATTCCGTCGTCTGCCACCAGATGCCCAGCCGCTCCTACTTCCTGCTCGGCTACCAGATGGCCTATTGCGAGCGTGACACCGCCATCTACGCCAGCATGGCGCTGGCGGGCTTGCTCTGGGCGCGCTTCCATCGCCACCTGCCACGCCTGCACTGGCGCCTGTTCCTGCTCCTGATCCTGCCGATGGCCCTGGACGGCTTCACCCAGCTGTTCGGCCTGCGCGAGAGTACCTGGGAGCTGCGAACCATCACCGGCGCGCTGTTTGGCGTGGCCTGCGTCTGGTTCGGCTTCCCGCTGCTGGCAGTGGCCATGAAGCTCATCCGCATCTCCATCCGCGCTTCTCGCCCCCGGCCCCGCACGGTGCTCGCCGCCGCATGACCCTGCGCGAAACGCAAGCCTTCTTCGCCACGCGCGCGGCCGGCTGGGAGGACCGCTTTCCCGGCGACGAGCCCAGCTACGAGCAAGCCATCCAGGAGTTGGCGCCGCCAAAAGGCGGGCGCGTGTTGGACGCGGGCTGCGGCACCGGCCGAGCGCTGCCCTTCCTGCGCAATGCCGCCGGGCCTGAGGGCGACGCCGTCGCCCTCGACGCCACGTCCGAAATGCTGGCCGAGGCGCGCCGGTTGGGCCGCGATCGGCTGGCCTGCCTGCTCGTGGCCGACGGCGCGCGGCTGCCCTTCGCCGCCGGCGCATTCGACGCAATCTTCGCCGCGGGCTTCGTTCCCCACCTGTCCGACCCCAAGGCCGGTCT
>Ga0307374_10014375_pt1 | contig 10784 bp, 8 predicted proteins | sample OX3MG_FD_202532 | JGI IMG/M metagenome (GOLD analysis project Ga0307374, IMG submission 202532) | Soil microbial communities from Risofladan, Vaasa, Finland - OX-3 | ecosystem: Environmental > Terrestrial > Soil > Coastal area > Acid sulfate soil | place: Finland: Risofladan, Vaasa | collected... | reverse complement strand
TTTCCTCCAATAATGGCGTTCAGCCCAGGGCCAAGTTCGATATCCAACCCGTCTTGAAAGCCACCCTCCACGTGAACGGATGTCAGACGGGGCCAATCTGGCAACGGTGAGTCGATGAAGATGGCCCCCTGGACGGAATTCCAGTCCGACTCCAGACTCCGAGGGAACCGAATTCGTGTTGTAGGAGCCAGAAATGCTTGGCGCAGTCCTTCCAGCGTGGGTGTTGAACCGAGCTTGAGGTAGGTGGCCTCTTTGCCTACGTCATCCAGACTTCGTGTATCGCCCGAGATGAACCACGCCGGTAGTACGTCACCAAATTGAGAGTGGGGATTCTTTAGGACATCAGCCGACTTACTGCCTTTGAAGTCAAAGCCAGTCAAGAACTCGCTCTTTGCGATGTCCCCGGAATTCGAGCAGACCCCCTTCGCAAAGAGGCCAATATTCTTACTTGTTGCGTGCGGAGCGAAGACGAGACCGCCATGCTGGACAACCTTCTCGGCCCAGTCCAACACTTGGCCTCGGGGAACGGGCCGGGGAGCATTCTGCGTGAAGAGTTCTTCCCCCGGCTCGAACAATTGGCCGAGAAAGCGCTGAGCAAGCGTGTATCCCTCGGTCGTTCTGTCCCAGATTGCGAGGAGGTGACACCCGTTGACGCTGAATTCCATCCCAGGGAATGCGGCAACTCCGACGGCATCACCGGCCTTTTTGAGAACGGGATACCAGTCCACCCTGTTGTGATCTGTGACAGCGAAGACATTGACGCCTGCTTTGGCGTGAGCCTCAACCAATTGTTGAGCGAACTTGTCGTTCGGCTCTCGACCACCGACGTCGCCGTAGCGCTGTTGGTGGTCGGCGGGAGTATGCACTTGGAGGTCGCAGAGGTAGAAGCGGGAATATGACATGTTCGATTCGTACTCCGCCTATATAGCCAACTGTTTCAAGGCGTTCCACGAACCCTTGGCCGTGCTGATGTCGTTCTCAGAAACCAACAGGTAGCGCCACGTTGTCCTGACGCCTTCGTCAGCGGACACGTGATTCGCCCAGCGCATCGCTGCTTCCCGCTTGCCCTGGACGTCCTCCGACGACATTTCCTTGTCCATCTTCACTTCGACGACCCAATGGGTACCGTTAGCTTCGATGACAATGAAGTCCGGGTTGTACTGCTGCCCACCGGAATTCCAAAGGATCGGAAGCTCGTTGATGTGCAGCCGCACCCAGCACACCACGCCATCGTCACCATCGATCATGTTGGCGACAATCTTCTCTGGAGAGGAATCGAACCATTCGACGGGGAAGAGTGAGCGGGTCCATCCCTCGTAAGCCAGGGACTTCGAGAACGGACCCAGCCGATCGGGACTCACCGTCTTGTCCGTTGATCGGGCCGGAGTGAACTCTTCGATCTTGACCACTTGTTGGTATGACGGCTTCACCATGAAGCGTCTCTGCTCGTCCCCGACGAGTCGAATCAGTCGAGCGCCAGCACGATCGAGATTGGCAGAGAGGACCTCCTCCGCCTTGCCACCAAGTCCGGCGAAGAATGCATCAAGAAGAGGCTGGAGCGCTGCTCGCTCTTCCTTCCGGGCCGGAACTGCTGAAGATGCGAGCACCATGTCGGTCAACTCGTGTCGCAGCTCTCCGAATGAGAACAGACTCGGGATTGAGCGGATGCGGTCCGCAGCTTCGGAGCGGACCAGCTCCGTGCGCTTGATGCCATCGAAGCCCACAACGACACGGGCACTGACGAGTGTGCGGTTCAGCTCGCCGTCAGGATTGGCAGCGAGCGCTGCTCCGAGTTTGCGGAAATTGTCCGTATCCGTGATATCCGCCAGAGAGAAGTTGCTCTGCACTGCGGTCATTCGTAGAAGCGGGATCATGATGTCTGGCGCATCGGTTCGCCTTCCGATTTCCCGTTTCATCTTCACTGCCGCCTCGCTCACTTGCGATGTGCGTTCCTGGACGGACGTGACCATCGGAGCGGGGGAATCGTTGAAGACCAGTGGTGGTGCTTCGTCATCGGTCGGAAGTAGTGGGACTTTGCCAGCCTCGACCGATTCGGTCACGACGACCTGTTGCCCTTGTGCGTTGACTCGTAGCGCTGCACGAGTTCTGTAGTCGATGAACGCTTCATTGAGAACCCCAGCCTTTTTCAACAAGTCCTCATACCGTTCGTGAGCAACGACCTCCAGCGTGTCGAGAATCTCGATGCCGGTGTATGCGCCAAAGGGCAGACGCATCCCACGACCGAGGGTTTGTTCAGTGAGTATCTCCGAGACGCTGGAGCGCATCGAAGCTACGACGTAGACGTTGCGAACGTCCCAACCCTCCTTGAGCATCCCCACCGAGATAATGATGCGTACTGGTGAGTCCGGGTCCTCAACCTTTGCCAATTCTGCAAGTGCTTCGTCAGGAGCGTTGGAGTGCACGACGAGGACAGCATCGGCGTAGGCACCAGCAAAGAATTCAGACGAGCGAAGGATGGTGCCGTATTCGTCGGCATCATCGATGCTCTTTGCCACAACCAGCATGACGGGATTGACTGGCGCCACACTGTGCGTCAGTGCGTAGATGCCAAGAGCATCCGATTTGGCGTGGAGCAGGGTCACGCCGTCGGTGAGTTTCGTCAGCGGGTCGGTTCTATCGTCTCTCCGCCCAACGATCACGGGAGTCTTGACCAGTTTGTCGGCGATGGCAGCGGCCAGCGGATACCGGAAGATGATCTGCTTCTTCGGTGTCGCCTTGTTTGGTGTAGCAGTGAGTCCGACGAGAACCCACGGATCGAGGTCACGGACGGCTTTCGAAAACGCTGGACCGTAATAGCAGTGGTGCTCGTCAGCAAAGACGACCAAGTTTTCGATTGCTTGTAAATGGGCGTAGAACTCGGTTCCGAGACCCTCTTGGAACTTGTGTGTCTTCCGCCCAGTTTTCGACTCGGGCTTGATGAGTGATTGCACGGTGAAGAGATAGACCTTCACTTGCGACTCGTCGTCCATGGCTGAGCGCATGGCCGGAGTTGCAAAGTTCTCTGACGTGATGACCACGGGCCGAAAGCTCATCGGCCCAAGCAAGCTCTTCGAATGACCTGGCGTGAAGTTGTCACGGGTCTTATCCAAGATGGTGCGACCCGGAGTCACGACGACGAAATCCCGGACTCCGTAGGTGGCGGCGAACAATTCCATCGACCCAGTGAGGATGTAGGTCTTGCCGACTCCGGTTGCTGAGTCGATGACCGCCTCGAAGGGAGGCAGGTCTCCATCGACGTCGTAATACTGCGAGACTTCGGCGGCGAGCGTCTCCACGGCCTCTCGGTTTGGTTCACGGAGATCGAGACGTGCGGAAATCTCAGCGATGGCATCTTCGAAGAGCTGGAGGTCGGCCATACCTAGACCGTTGCCTCCACATGCGACTTCTGACCATTCGTTCTGTCGGGGTCGTCGGGTTCGGCAAATGCCAAGCGAAGCTGGCGTGCAGATCGGTACTCATCGAGGAGTGCCGCCGGTATCTTCCTCAAGGTTGATCCGGGCCGAAGCTCCCGCAGGATTGGGCGAGCATCCGTGTCGATACCCGTTCCGCAAATAACGACACGCTCCCGCTCGGACAGGGCACCGACGACAAGTCGAATCACTGACTCGTTGGCGATTCCATCAATTACGGCCAGCCGGGTGCGACCCTTGCGACCCGAAAAGGGTGGATCGGATTCATAAGTGAAACCGAGTTGAGCGGCGGTCGCCTCTGCAAGCACACCGTTGGTCATCCAGTCCGCCAAGAAGACGAGGCCTTCATCAGCCTCGAACATTGACGGAGCGACATCGAGGACTCGGAACCCGCCGCCACCCTCCCATCCGGTGTCGTCGGTGATTCCCCCAGCGTCATCACCTGCCACGACTTGCCGCAGTCGTGGCAGCGTGTATGTCGAGACGGTCTGAGGCTCGTACTCTATTCCGACCCATCGCCTTCCCATCTTGTGAGCTACGGCTGCGGTAGTTCCTGAACCGAGGAAGCAATCGAGAACGACGTCACCAGGATTCGAGCCAACGTGGACTATTCGTTGCAATAGTCGTTCAGGCTTGGGCGTCGCAAACTCTGGATCAGATGGAAACAGTTCGTGGATATGGTGCTTTTCGTCATCATTCGTTCCGCAATCAACCGCCGTCCACCAGGTGTCAGGGACAACCCCTTCATCTTCCCATTCGTACTGCTTTATGCGTGGCTTGCCCCTGCCTCCATCTGGAAAATAAACACGATCTTCTGCCAGGAGGCGCTCATACTCAGGCTGTGTGGCAGACCAGCATCGATTCTTGAATGGAGGCGTATAGGTGACTCCCGCAGGTGTGGTCACCGGGTACATCTGGTTCTTTCGCATTCCTTTGGCCGTGAAAGGAATTGATGCCCAGGGGCCTTGAGGGTCGTTGTCGGGATTGGAGTAACCGCCGCTTTGACGTGTGAGCTTGTTGCGGTGCGCCCTCCATGCTCCACCGAGAGGCGCATATACGAGGATGTAGTCATGCGCTGAGCTAAAGGCGGGCCGGTTCTCCTTGGTAGTTCGCTTCTGCCACACAACAGTCGTAACGAACGCACCCGGTCCGAAAACTTCATCTAGGACGGATCTCGCACGATGCACCTCGGAATCGTCCAGGTGAACCCAAACCGAACCCTCGGGTGCGAGAAGGACTTTGATCTGTATCAATCGATCTCGCAGCATGGTCAGCCAGACCGAATGCTCTAGTGCGTCGTCGTATTGCAGAAAGCTCTGCTGCGTGTTGAAGGGAGGGTCGATATAGACGAGTTTGACCTTGCCGAGGTACTGGTTTGCGAACTCGGGCAGGCGAGCGAGGCTTGTGAGACCGTTGAGCGCATCGCCACGAATCAGCAGGTTGTCGGCGGCTCGCACCCTCCCAACGTCGCCGACCGTCGTGATGTCGTGCAGGAGCCGAACCTCAGCCACCCGGTAGTCCGACGGTGACACCCACTCGTAGGTGCCATCCTCATTAGCGAGAAGACGCAAGTGCTTGTTCGTCCACGTCAGCTCCAGCCGACCCTGGTAATCGGGCATCAGCAGGTCACCGAAGCCCCATCGATGACGATGAGCTGGTGAAAGGTGTGGCGAAGCGAGCGGGCCATGATCAGATGGTACGACAGGGGAGTGACGGCCAGGAGGAACGGATGAGCGACTCCGGCCCCTGATTAGGACCGGAGCAGAGGCACGGAGCCAAAGGAGCCTCAGCCGACCACGATCACGTGATCGGCCACGACAACGCCGTACCGGCTGCACGCTGCGGCGATGGCACGGAAGGAGCGTTCCTCGCCTTCGGTGGCGCTCGGAGCGCCGTAGCGGCGGTAGCGGACGAGGATGCACGTGCTGGACTGGCACGCTTGCGTCCCGAAGAGGATCGGGCGAGCGGACAGGCGAGCCGCTTGTACCCAGCCAACGGTGAGGATGGCCGTACCGACGAGGCGGTGCCGGTCGTCCAGGTACAACGCCATCGTGATGTCCTCCCGATGGTTGCGGAGCAGGTCTCGGGTGAGCTGGGCTGCTGAGACCGGATCGTCGATCCGGCGTGGCAGGTTGAGGGATGCCTCAGCGACAGCGTCGGGGTGGTTTGCACCGTTGATCCTGACCCGACGGGGTCGGAACAACGAGCGGATGCGGATGGAGAAAGTAGTCGGGACCATCGTGGTGCCCTCCAGTGAGAGTGGATTCATGGAGAGGACGGACCCACCCACGGACGGAGCGGAGCGCCCGAAGGGACACTCGTGTCCCGAGCACGTCTTGAGGCCGGAGCACCACCGGACGGGGTGGTACAGGTACAGGAGTGGAGCCGCACGAAGCTGGTGAGGTGCCATCGAGGCCGACGTACGCTGCATCAGCGACGTTTGTCACCGGCCCCACGGGTCAGACGCCCCGATCTGAGCATGAGGAGACTGATGACCGGCAAGACGGAGTCGTGAGCGGACTCACAGACCCCGAGATCGTGCGCATCGTCAACCGATACATCGGGGTATCCGGTGGGTACCTGGGACTACCGGACCGCTTCACGTATCGGACCCATGCCGATTTCTATGCTGAGTACTGCGACCTGTCCGTTGACTTGAGCCCGTTCGAGGGGACCACTCGGGAAACGTTCATGGCCGCTCTTGCATCCTTATCTCCCAGGGACCAAGCGAAGGTGCTCCGGGGCGTCATCGAGCGATTCCCGCCTGACGAAACCGGAGCCCCAGCCAGCCGTCCGGCGACCCATGTCGTGCTGCTGACGTACATCGAGCGGCTGGAGAAGGAGGTAGGTCCCCTCATTGCCAGCCAAACCCCGCAGATCACGAGCGAGGTGGTCCTTCGAGCCTTGCAAGATGCCGAGAACCTGATCGTGACCTCCGGTCCCACGAGCGCCGTGGACCGGGTTCACACCGTGCTCCATGGCTACCTCATCGCCGTCTGCGACGGAGCGGGGATTGCCTACGGGGAGCGGCAAACCATGGTCGCACTCCTCCGGAAGTTGGAGGCGGAACATCCAAGCCTTGCCGACCTCGGTCCCCGTGCTCAGGACATCAAGACCGTCCTGAACTCCAGCGCCAGCATCCTTGATGCCTTGCTGCCGGTCCGGAACCAGGGGAGCATGGCGCACCCGAACGCAGAGCTACTTGGAGAGCCCGAGGCGAGGCTCATCATCAACGTCGGGAGGACCCTCCTCAACTACCTCGACGCCAAGCTCTCGTGACTACCAGAAAAAATCTCGGAGCCATCCCGGCATCCCATGGAAATCCCATGAATAGACCGGAGATCGACCGGAACGTCCGTCCTGCCAGAAGACGGTGGGAAGTACATTAGCCCAGGTCAAATGGTAAATCTGGACTACACCAGTCCACTACGCATAACACGTCAGACCGTCGAAATAGGTCTCATAACCCGAAGGTCGCAGGTTCAAATCCTGCCCCCGCCACCAAGAGGGCTCGACGCTTCGCTCTACCTGTCCAATCTCTAGCAGTCGTAGGAAGCCAGTCTGTGGATGTCCTCGTCCTGCTCTGATCAGCATAATTGATGCCTGTGCTCCGGTGTTCCGGTTCATACTCTGACGCCAACGGTTGGCGTTGTAATCAGTGTTCCAAGCGAGCCAGTCGGTATCGGTTATGCAAGCCTGGTGATACTCGCAACCCAGTGCGATCGTCCGGCATCCACGAAACGCAATATCTCGTTGACGTGATTGACGTAGGTCTCGCCAGGATGCTCAGGCGACTCGTCAGCCATTGATCCCACTCCTATAAGGTCAGAGCGCATCCACTAGCCCCAGCTATTCACGAGGCCGCATGAACTGAACGAGCCGCGTCCGCGGATATGCCCCCCGAGTAGGGGAAACTGTTGGTGTCTACGCAACAGGACCTCAAACCAGGAGGGCACTTCCAAAGTGAACGGTACCAGCACTCGTCGCGTCGTTGTGGAATCCGGTGGAGCTGGCGTGGTGGCCCACGTCGGCCTGCACGCTCTTGGGGCTTTTGCCGACCGTTTGGGACTCGGTGATGCACTCTCTGCCCGCATCCCGCCGGTCGGTGGGCGCTCCCCGCTGCACGACCGGGGCAAGGTGCTCGTACAGACCTCGCTCATGCTCGCCGGCGGCGGCGAGAGCTGCGCGGACATCGAGCACCTGCGACTCCAAGAGGACCTCTTCGGATGGGTGCCCTCCGACACCACGGTGTTTCGCACTTTCCACGAGATCACGCCTGAGACGAGGAGCGGGATCGCCTGCGCCCAGGCCGAGGTGCGCCAGGAGGTCTGGCGCCGCAGCAGTGCCACCACCGGGAACGACCCGGTGCTCTTGGACATCGACGCCTCCTTGGTCGAGATCCACTCCGAGCACAAGATGGCGGCTGCCCCGAATTTCAAGGGCGGCTATGGCTTCCACCCGATGTTCTGCTTCGCCGATGCCACCGGCGAGACGCTCGCTTCGCTACTGCGGCCGGGCAACGCCGGGTCCAACACCGTGGCTGACCATGTGGTGGTCCTCGACGCCGCCGTCGCGCAGTTGCCCCCACGGATCGCTCTCGGTCACCGACGCGGCGACGACCCGGCTCTCGTGCAAAGAGACGTCGTCGTCCGTGCTGACTCGGCGGGGTGCACCGAGGGCTTCCTCAGGGCCTGTCGGGAGCGCAACATCGGGTTCTTCGTCACCGTGCGATCGAACGCCCAGCTCACCGGGGCCATCTTTGCGGCTGCGGGCCTCGAGGAAGTCTGGCAACCGGCCGTTACCCAAGACGGGGAGCTGCGCGAAGGGGCTGCGGTCTGTGAGGTGACCTCGCTCATCGCTGACCCCAAGCTCCCCGAAGGCACCCGGTGCACCATCCGCCGGGAGCCATTGCACCCCGGAGCCCAGCGCAGCCTGTTCCCCGACCTCGAGTATCGCTACTGGGGCTTCTACACCGACCGCGACGGCGACCCCGTCACCCTCGACGCCACCATGCGGGCCCACGCCCATGTCGAACAGCACATCTGTCGTCTCAAGGACTCGGGGCTCTTGCGCTTTCCCTTCGCCAGCTTCGAGGCCAACACCAACTGGATGATGACCGTCACCATGGCGGCCGATCTCCTGCGCTGGTTCCAACTGCTCTGTCTCGACGGTGCCTGGGTGGGGGCCCGACCCAAGGCGCTGCGCTGGGGCATCTTGCACGCTCCCGGTCGGCTGATCCATCGCTCGCGCCAACGCGTGGTGCGCGTCATCGACGGCTGGCCGGGCACCGACGCCATCCTCGGCGCCTACCGCCGCATCGCCCTCATCAGCTGAACCAACTCACTCCCTGCCATTGGCATCCACCCTTGACGACGCGCGCCCCAAAGTCACCGTCTGGTCATCTTTGACCCTTCAAATCGACCAAATGACGGCGAACTGGACTCGGCGATTGCGAAATCACCCCGGCCGAGGATCAGCCAGTCCTCAAAATGGCGAGATGCTGCTACTCAGGATTCTCGTGAATGGCTGGGGTTAACTGATCCCGCATTGGACCACCGGTGAGCGCTCTTCTGGCTGCACCCTCGCTGCTCCATTCCATTGGGACGAACACCGTCGGCCGGTTGGTTTGCAGACGGTCGTTCGGCGGTTGCAGGGAGGGAGCAGTGCGCGGACCACTTGGCACAACTTCTTGACAACACGCCACCTGGTCCATCTTCCCGAAGGTTTGCATCCGTTTCTGTTTTGGCTGGTGGTGGGGGCTAAGTGGGGCCAAGTGCATGCCTTGCGCAGGTCTGCTTCTTGGAGTTGGGACCGGCACACGGGGGGGAGGGTTGCGATTCGGGAGGATTGATCCAAACCTCTCGAAATGTTACGTTGCAAGACGAGGGATTGAGGGGGAGGGGATCATGGGGGATGGAGTCTTTCGCGCGGGTGGTGCAACGCACCGCCGGATGAGGTGGCCGATTTCGGTTCTGGCTGGTGCCGTCGCTATGGCCACCACGGTCATTGCGCTGCCGACCACGGCGCAAGCCGACATTTTGGGCAGCGGGACGGCCAATTACATAGTCTCGTACCCGGCTGGCAGCGTCTCAACGGCGTTCAGTGTCGTCGGAGAAGTGGGCGGATCGGTCGGAAGGGACCTTTCCTTCGAAAGTGCCGTCACCTCACAGTTGAACCCGCTGCAGGTGTCATTGCTCCAAGCCCTGCCGGGCATCGTGGTTACCCCCGATTCGATCGTGACCGTCGAGGGAGTTGCGGGGTCCTCCGGCAGGGCACCTGCCGCGGTCTTCCCAGAGCAGACTGGAGCGAACCAGCTCTGGGCACAGGGCAACACCGGCGCTGGGGCCAACGTGGCCGTGCTCGACACCGGAATCGATCCGCTGCCAGATTTCTCCGGGAGGCTCATAGACGGCGTGGACCTCTCGGGAGGGGGCAATCCGTTCCAGGACTCCTTCGGTCACGGCACTTTCGTGTCCGGTCTTGTCGCGGGGAACGGTGCTTCTTCGAACGGGCAGTACATGGGCGAGGCCCCAGGTGCCGGACTCGTAGCCATTAAGATCGCGGGTGCATCTGGGCAGATCGACCTCGCCACTTTGATTGAAGGCGTTGGCTGGGCCATAGCCAACCGGGTCAGGGACAACATTCGCGTCCTCAACATGTCACTCGGCTCCGTGCCTACTCAGTCGACGGTCCTCGACCCACTGGACCAGGCGGTAGAAAAGGCTTGGGAATCGGGCATCGTTGTCGTGGCGTCGTCAGGAAATACCGGTCCGAACAACGGCACCGTCCTCTCTCCGGGGGTCGACCCGATGGTCATCACCGTGGGTTCCATCGACGACCAGGGCCAGACCATACCGAGCAACGACACGATGACCACGTTCAGCAGCGTCGGTCCGACCAATCCTGATGGCTGGATCAAGCCTGACCTGGTCACTTCGGGCCGCTCGGTTGTGAGTCTCATGGCGCCAGGCTCGACCATTGCCACTGAGTATCCGTCCGCCATGATCGGCACGGGCAACTTTGTGGGCTCGGGTACCTCATTCAGCACGGCGATCGTGAGCGGGGCCGCAGCCCTGCTCCTGACCGACCACCCGAATTACACGCCCGATATGGTCAAGGGGATCCTGCTCGGCACGACAATGCCCGGACCAGTCGGCAACCCGGTCGTCGACGGCCACGGAGATCTCAACGTCCAGGCCGCGGACACCGCCGCACCGGTCAGGCTGACACAGACCCCCCCGATCGTGCCCACGCCGATGGGAACAAATGTCTCGTTGCAGCTGGTGGTCAGCACGTCTTCGTGGAACCCCTTGCTGTGGACGGCTGTCACCTGGAACGGCTCGACTTGGAACG
>Ga0307374_10014373_pt1 | contig 10787 bp, 12 predicted proteins | sample OX3MG_FD_202532 | JGI IMG/M metagenome (GOLD analysis project Ga0307374, IMG submission 202532) | Soil microbial communities from Risofladan, Vaasa, Finland - OX-3 | ecosystem: Environmental > Terrestrial > Soil > Coastal area > Acid sulfate soil | place: Finland: Risofladan, Vaasa | collected... | reverse complement strand
CCGTCGGAGGCGACTACTACCTCATATCCGCGCTTTTTGAGATAGTCCCGCAGTGTGAGCCGGATGGAGTCCTCATCCTCCACGATGAGTATGACTTTTCCCTTTGAATCACTCATGACCTACGCCTGCGGCAGAAGTCTTTTCAACTCACCGACGAACTTGTCGAAATCGATCGGCTTGGGGAAGAAGAGATCGGCCCCTTCGCCAAGGATCATTTCGCCCTCCTTCGAGTCGCCAAGACCGCTGATAGCAATAACTATCGGATTGTCGAGGTCGGGATCCTCTTTGATGGTCTTGCAGAGCTTGTGGCCGTCGAGACCGGGAAGGGCGATGTCGAGAATGATGATGGCAGGGCGCTCGGAGGCGATGAGCCTTCCCGCCTCGAAGCCGTCGAATGCCTGGAGGATGTCAAACTCCGCGATCTTCTGACCCAACAGTTCCTTGAGCATGTCGTTGAGCTCTTTGTTGTCGTCGACTATCAGAACCCGCTGGCTCAAGGAGCCCTGCGTGAGCCGCTGCAGCTCCTCCGGGATTCGCATTCCGCGCGTGCTCAAGAACTTCCGAAGCTCTTCGGCATAGATGCGATACTGACCCCCGGGCGTTGTGAAGGCCTTGAGGTGGCCGTTCTTTATCCAGTTGATTGCAGTCTGGTTGACAACCCCGCAGATGTTGGCGACCTCGAGCGCAGAAAAGATTCGAACCTTCTTTCCGTTCCTTGCCATAGGCTTTCCTTGACGAATTCGATTCCTGTTTCAGTATAGTAAATATATCCAATATGTCAACAGTTTTCTTTCGGTTCGTCCTCTTTTTTTTCGGGGATGGATCCGCTCTGTGCCTCCCGGCTGCCCTCCTACTCCAACCCGGCGAGGCGCCGGACGGCACGAACTGGAAACCCCTTGCTAAGGAGCGATGCTGCGAGCTTGTCCGCGGAGAGGCTGCGCCGACGACGAAGGCGCTCTGCGGCGCGCTCCATCGCCTCCCGCTCGTCCTCCTCGCTGAACTCGAGAAGCGCCTCGGAGGCGCACTCTCGCGATACCCCCGCCCTCGAAAGTCCGGCAGCGAGGCGCGACCGCCCCTCGGGATTTCGTCGCAGGCGCGAAGCAATCCACAGCCTTGCAAAGCGCAGGTCGTCGAGGTAGCCGCGCTCGGTCAGCTTGACTATGGTTTGCGCGATCGCCGCGCTGCCAAAACCGCGACTCCTCAGCTTGAGCTCAAGTTGAAATCGTGAATGATCGCGAATAGCAAGAAGGGAAAGTGCTTTCTCCCCGGCAAGCTCCGCCTCGCCGAGCGACCGGAGGTGTTCGACCCTCTCGGGAGTCAGCTCCGTGCCGGCATCCAGCCCTTCGGACTCCGCGACAGACCGAGGGACAAAAAAAGAGGAGCCGTCCACAAGGTCGATCCGCACGACCCCCGCAGCTCCTCCTCTTTCGACCGAGACGACGGTGCTATCGCTTTGAGAACTGGAATCTTCGTCGTGCCTTCCGGCGGCCATACTTTTTGCGCTCGACCATGCGCGGGTCGCGCGTTAAGAATCCGTTTGACTTCAGCGAAGGGGCGTTTGTCTCGTCGTGCGCCACGAGCGCGCGCGAGATCCCGTGGCGGCACGCTCCAGCCTGCCCCGTGGGACCACCCCCCTTTACCGTGATAAGGATATCGAAACGGCTGAGGCCGTCGGTAACCTGGAGGGGTTGCCGCACGGCATGGAGGTGACTTTCAACCGTGAAGTACTCAGTCAGCGGTCGACCGTTGATGGTGATGGCGCCCGTTCCTTCCCGCAGGAAAACCCGAGCGACCGAGGTCTTTCGCCGTCCTACGCCAATTGCCAAATTCTTGACCACGTCTCTTCGTCCTCTCTCTTAGAGCTCGATCTTTACCGGTTGCTGGGCCACATGGGGATGTTCGGGTCCCGCGTAAACCTTCATGTTCGTGAACAGCTTTCGACCGAGCGGTCCGTGCGGGAGCATTCCCTTGACGGCCTGTTCGAGGGGAAAGGTTGGCTTGCGCGCAATGACCTTGTCGTAGCGCTCAGCCGACATCCCGCCCGGGTACCCCGAGTGGCGGTAGTAGACCTTCTTCTCTTCCTTATGCCCGGTGACCCTCACCTTCCCGGCGTTGACGATTATCACGTATTCGCCGACCTCCTGGTGAGGCGTGTAGTAGGGCTTGTGCTTTCCCCGTAGGATCGTAGCGGCTTTGACCGCCACACGTCCCAATATCTGGTTCTCGGCATCGATGAGATACCACTTGCGGGCGATTTCCTTTGGGTTTACGAACAACGTCTTCATTGCGTACTGCCTCAAACGCCGGCCTGACTGCCTGCGACCTGCCATTTCTTCAAATCATGCGGAGATGAGGCTCAATGTTCCCACATCCCGGAGAACGTGTCAAGTGTCGCACGTCCTCGTGCGCTTTGAGGTCGCACGTCCTCGTGCGCTTTTCGGCCGCGTTACTTACGCGGCCCGCCGTGATCGCTTGATAGGATCACGGCCTCTTTGTCGCACGTCCTCGTGCGCTTTTCGACCGCGTTAGTTACGCGGCCCGCCGTGATCGCTTGATAGGGTCACGGCCTCTTTGGCGCACGAGCTTGTCCGCTCCTGGGTTAGGCCTTGGCGCCTCCGCCCTGCCCCTCGGCGGCCTTGGACTGAGCCTCCTCGGCCTCTTCCTTCTTTGCCTCGATGCGATCCTTGATATCGGCGATTCCGATGAAGACTGCAATGATTCCGACCAACAAGGCGACGATCGGCACACCTCCGCGTAGGAATTGGAGCACGTCGTTCCACCAATTCAGCCCCCAGGAGGGGATGGGAAGGACCGAATAGACCGCGAAGAGCACGAAGACAATACCGACAACGAGAGCAACCACGCTTTAGCCTCCTCCGAATGTCTTAGGCGTATATACGATATCGATATCCGAAGTTTAGTCAATCCGTTCGGCGGGGCATGGGCCGGCGGGTCGACCGCGGAAGGAAAATCCCTCAGTGCAAACGTCCGCGGGCAAGCACGACAACGAACCCGATGCCGAAGAGAACCATGGGAAGGTTGTCGACGACGACCTGGGCGAAGGGGATACCGAAAAGCGAAGGAGCGACCGGCAGGATACCGAAGGTCTCGAAGGTCGTGTACATCACCTTCGCGTATTCGATCACCACCCCGATGATCATGAGCATCCAGGCGGTGTCTCGGGTGTTTGCCCACAGCAGGATGGCAAGAAAGGTGGCGATCGCTCCGACCGAGAGCTTGACCACCACCAGTATCAGATCGGCAGTCGGCATCTTCTCCTAACCCTGTCCAGCCGTTCGAAGCAGCTTGATCTCCCCTTCGGAGAAAATGGCCGGTGCGATGCTCGGCCCCGGATAGCGCGGCGAGATGAGAATCCCATTCGCGAGAAGCCGTTCGAAGAGCCTTGCGTACTCCTCACGATTCCCGCGAGCGATCAGATAGGGCCCCCTCCGGCTCCAAAAGGGCGCGTCGAAGCTTCTCCATAGATGCTCGGTGAATTGCCCGCGAAACCTTATCAATTGATGGATCGTCTTCGTGAGGGCAACAAGGAGCGCCGGCGAGACGATATCGCCGGGGAGCGCCCGCTCGCCCGGAGGATCGCGAAAGGCCGCGATCACCGGCCCCCCGGTCCACGGAAAGGGCAGAACCGGCACTGCGATGGCCGGACCCTTCCCGAGCGGCAGGCCGTCGCCGAGTCCTGCACCGGGACCAGGCGGCCGTGACGCCTCATTGGTGTCCGCTCGCGGGGCAGCTTCGGCCGCCTCTTCGGACAGGAAGGGGCGCCAGAGTGCAAGCGGCATCCCATCGGTCTCGACGAGCGCGGGATCGGGCAGCCCATCGACCTCGATACCCTGCCCCCCGAGCGAGGAGAGCGCTTCGAAAAGGCTCGCAGCGCTCCGGTAGATCCGAAACTCGAGGAAGCCGGGCATGAGAAGCCCAAGCGCCTTCAGGAGCCTTCGCTCGTGAATCGAAGGAAAGTCGGCCAGGAGTCCGCGTGAGACTTGGTTCTTGAACTCCGTCAGAACCCGCTCGCTGCGGTGGCCGAGAAGTGCGCGTCCCCCGGCCTGCCAGAGGTCAAGGTAGCGCTTGCCATTTTCGCCGTAGAGCCGATAGTCCCGGGCCCGCCGGATCGGCGGGAGGCGGCGGAGGAGGGAGTCGTCGCTCACCTCGAGAGGCGCCCTTTGAGGAGGCGCGTCGCAACAACCGGGTTGGCCTTGCCCCCGCTCTCCTTCATCACCTGGCCCATAAGGTACTTCAGCGCATGATCCTTTCCGGCGCTGTAGTCGGCAACGGACTTTTCGTTCGCGGCGATGACCCGATCGACGATCTTCGCAAGGTCTCCCTCGTCGGCGATTTGCGAGAGCCCCCGCTCGGCAATGATCTCGCGCGGGCCACGGCCGCCCACCGCCATCTCGGCGAAGACCTCCTTAGCGATCTTTCCGCTGATGGTCCCGTCGTCGACCGCCTCGAGCAGCTCACGGATGTGCTCCGGCTTCGAAGGAAACTGACCGATCTCGACGTTCCGTTCGTTGAGGACGCTCCTCACCTCGGTCAGGATCCAGTTCGCGATCTTTTTCGGCTCGCGATAGCCTGCCGCCGCCTCTTCGAAGTAGGCGCTCAAGGGCTTTGAGACAACGAGGGTCTCGGCATCGAAGTCGGCGAGGCCGTATTGGGATTTCAGGCGCTCGCGCTTCGCCTCGGGGAGCTCCCCCACCCGCGCCCGGAGCACCTCGACCAGGGACGGGCTTATGGTGATCGGCTTCAGGTCCGGCTCGGGGAAATAGCGGTAGTCGGAGGCAGCCTCCTTCGTGCGCTGCGGAACGGTCTCGCCTGTCTCGTCGTTGTAGCCGCGAGTGCTCTTCCCCACTGCGTCGAGGGTGAGGCGGTGAGCCTTCCACTCTTCGAGCTGGCGCTTCTCCTCGAAGGAGAGCGCCGAGCGGATCGCCCGGAAGGAGTTCATGTTCTTGATCTCGACGATGGGAGTGGCATGCCTGCTTCCGCCCTCATAGACCCAGAGGTTGATGTTGGCGTCGCAGCGCAGCGAGCCCTCCTCCATGTTGCAGTCGGAGATATCGAGATAGCGCATGATCTCGCGGATCGACTCGACGAAGGCAACCGCTTCCTCGGGCGAACGCATGTCGGGCTCCGAGACGATTTCAAGGAGGGGCGTACCACAGCGGTTGAAGTCGACGTAGCTCATGTTGGAGCCGTCGACGAGGTGGAGGTTCTTGCCGGCGTCCTCTTCCATATGGACGCGCGTGATGCCAACCCGCCGCATCCCCCCTTCCGTCGCCACGTCGAGGTGGCCGCCGACGCAGATGGGCATGTCGAACTGCGAGATCTGGTAGCCCTTGGGCAGGTCGGGATAGACGTAATTCTTGCGGTCGAACTTCGTCACCTCCGCGATGCGGGAGCCCAAGGCGAGCCCGGCAATGATCGCTCCCTCGACGAGCGCAAGGTTCACCACCGGGAGGGCGCCGGGCAGCCCGAGGCAGACCGGACAGACCCGCGTATTCGGAATCCCGCCGAATCGATTTTCGCACCCGCAGAAGGCCTTGCTTTTCGTGAGGAGCTGAACGTGCACCTCGCAGCCGATGATCACCTCGAAGGTGACTCCGCCCTCGGTCCGCGTGCCGACGGCCGGGCTGGAGCCATTCTTCGCGCTGGTTGGGTCACTCATCGCGTGGCTCCTTCCGCGTGCCACCTCTCGGCGCACGAGAGGAGCAGCTCCTCGGCGAAGCGCCTGCCCGTGATCTGCACTCCGACCGGGAGGCCGCCCGGCGTCCGTCCGGCGGGGAGCGAAAGCGAGGGCAGCAGGGCAAGGTTGGCAAAGGTGGTATAGATGTCCGAAAGGTACATTGCGAGGGGATCGTCGACTTTCGAGCCGAGCGTGAAGGCGGGCGTCGGCGCGGTCGGCGAAAGAATGAGGTCGTAGCGGGAGAGGACCTCGCCCACCTCCTTGATGAGGAGGGTGCGCACCGCTTGAGCCTTCTTGTAGTAGGCGTCGTAGTAGCCGGAAGAAAGGACGTAGTTGCCGAGGAGGATCCGCCGCTTTACCTCCTTGCCGAACCCCCGGGATCGGGTGCGCTCGTACAGCTCGAAGAGGTTGGCGATCTCCCTTTCGCGGTATCCGTAGCGCACTCCATCGTAGCGCGCGAGGTTCGAGGAAGCCTCCGCCGGTGCGATGATGTAGTAGATCGCGACGCTCGCGTCGAGGATCGGGAGGGAGATCGTCTCGACGATGGCACCGGATGAGCGCGCCCATTCGACGAAGGAGTCGAGAACCCTCCGCACCTCGGGATCGAGCCCCTCCGCGAGGAACTCCTGGGGGATAGCCATCCGCAGGCCTCTTAAGTCTCGGGGCGCGAGCGCCGCGCCGAGGCGCGAGAAGTCCGTATCGGCGCTCGTCTCATCGTTCGGGTCCTTTCCTGCCGCGACCGAGAGGAGCAGGGCGAGATCCCGCGGGCACCTCCCGAAGATGCCGATCTGATCGAGCGAGGAGCCGAAGGCGACGAGCCCGTAGCGCGAGAGGCTTCCGTAGCTCGGCTTCAGGCCGTAGACCCCGCAGAAGGAGGCGGGAAGACGGACCGATCCGCCGGTCTCCGAGCCGAGGGCGACGGGCGCCTGGTTCCCCGCGACGACCGCCGCCGAGCCGCCCGAGCTGCCGCCCGTCGTACGGCTGCGGTCGACCGGATTGTGCGCGGGACCGTAGCAGGAATACTCGCAGCTCGATCCCATCGCAAACTCGTCCATGTTCGTGCGGCCGACCGGAATCATCCCCGCCGCGACGAGGCGATCGATAACGGTCGCCGAGTAGGGGGCTGTGAACCCTTTCAGGATCTCCGAAGCGCAGGTGAGCGGCCGGCCCTTGATGAGGATGTTGTCCTTGACTGCGAGCGGGAGACCCAGCAGTCCATGAGCGCCGCCGCCCCGCCGCCGCGCGGCGTCCGCCGCCTCCGCGAGGGCGAGGGCGTCCTCGAACCACTCGACGTACCCGTTCAGCGGCTGCGGACCCTTCGCGTCGGCGCGATAGGATTCGCGGTAGGCGGAGACGACCCCCGCCGAGGTGAGCTCCCCCGACTGGAGGCGATCGCGCAGCTCGCCCAAGGTAAGAGACGTTGGCTCGCTCACTGCTCCTCCCCCAGGATGCGGGGAACCGAGAAGTAGCCGTCGAGGAATTGAACGGCGAAGGCCTTTACCTCCTTGGGTTGTAGCCCCGCCCGCGCCGCGTCCGCCCGCAGGGTCTCGCCTGCCACCGCTTCGCCGAGGTCGACGTCCACCTGCGAGGTGTCGTACTTCGAAAGAATCGTGAAGTAGTCGAGTATCTTCTCCATCTGGCCGGCGATCTCCCTGCGCTGTGCGCCGTCGACGGCGAGTCGGCTCAGGTAGAGAATCTTCTCCATCGTTTCATCGTCAACCATCGCGACTGATCCTCTCCAATGGGGTATATCTCGGAATAAACTGAAGCTTCCGTCCGGACTCGAAAGTGACCTGGACCATGAGCTCGCGGCCATTATACCATTTTCTTTCGACGACGCCAGCGCCGTAGTCGTCGTGATAGACTGCGCTTCCCGGCTCGTAACCGTCCTCGCCCTCCTCTTCGACTCCCCCCTGCACGGAAAGCAGCTCCTTTGGAATCTCCGTGAGGAATTGCGAAGGGTGCATTTGGGTAGTTCGCCCCCAGACGAGACGGGTCCGGCAGCAGATGAGGTAGAGCTCCCGGCGCGCCCGGGTGATGCTCACGTAAAAAAGGCGCCGCTCCTCCTCGAGATCATCCTCGAGCTCCTCCCGCCTTCCCGGGAAGAGCTCGTCCTCGAGCCCGGTGATGATCACCCGGTCGAACTCGAGCCCCTTCGTGTTGTGCATGGTGATGAGGGTGACGCTATCGCCGGACTCATCGTCCTCGCCGGCGACCTGCGAGCGGTCGAGCTCGATGTGCTCGAGGAAAAGGGCGAGCCCCTCCCGACCGGAGCCGTAAGGCACCGCCGCGTTCACGAGCTCGTCGAGATTGCGGACCTTCTGGCTTCCCGCTACCGCATCCTGCAGGCGGTGCAGATCGAGAAGACCGGAGTCGGTGACCGCCCTCTTCACGAACTGCGAAAGGGGCACCGTGTCGAGGTCCCGCGAAAGCGCGTCGACCAGGAGAATGAAATCGCTCAAGCCTTCCGAAGCCCGCTTTGACAGGTGGTCGAGCGCAGCGCGGGAGGCGGTGACGAGGTCACCCGACCCCTGGGCGCCAAGGGCCGCTATGCGATCAACGCTCGCCTTCCCGATTCCCCGCGCGGGCTTGTTGACCACTCGGCGAAAGGCGACCTCATCGCGGGGATTCGCAACGAGGGAGAGGAGCGCGAGCGCGTCTTTGATCTCCTCGCGCTCGTAGAAACGAAGGGCTCCGACGAGGCGATAGGGGATGCCCCTGCGCGCGAAGAGGGTCTCGAAGGCAAGGGACTGGGCGTTCGTCCGGTAGAGGATGGCGGTGTTGCGAAGGTTTCCGTCGGCAAGGAGCCGTGCACAGAACTCTGCCTCCTCCTGGTGATCCTCGAGGTAGGCGAGGATGGCGCGGGAGCCTTCCTCCTTCTCCGTCCAGAGCCGCTTGCCGAGTCTCCCCTTGTTGTTGGCGACGACCGCCGAGGCTATGTCGAGAATTGTGCGCGTCGAGCGATAGTTCTCCTCCAGGCGAATGACCATGGTGCCCGGGAAGCTCTCGGAAAAGGAGAGGATATTCCGAACCTCGGCCCCGCGGAAGCGGTAGATCGACTGGTCGTCGTCGCCGACGACGCACAGGTAGCAGTCGGGCCCGACAAGGAGCTTCAACAGCTCGTACTGGGCGACGTTCGAGTCCTGATACTCGTCGACGAGGATCGCCCGGAAACGACCGTGAATCTTGGCCCGGACCTGCGGATTTGCGGCAAGAAGGTCGGCGGTTTTCAGAATGAGGTCGCCGAAATCCGCGTTTCCGATCCGGCGCAGCCGCTCTTCATAGAGGGAGTAGATTTCACCCAGGTGGGGATCTGCCGAGATCGAGAGAAGGTCGCCCTCGGGTCGTATGCAATAGTCCTTGGCTCTACTTATCCAGTGGGCGTAGCGCGCGAGCTCCCGGCGGGGGGAGCCTTCGCGCACGGCCTGAAGCAGGCTCACCGTGTCGTCGTCATCGTAGATCGTGAAGTCGGGATGCATTCCGATCGAGTCGCCGTAGCGCCGCAGCAGCCACGCCCCGAACGAGTGGAAGGTGCGAATCATGACAGCGGCGGCGCCGTCGACCATCTCGCTTGCCCGCTTCAACATCTCTCCCGCAGCCTTGTTGGTGAAGGTGACCGCGAGAATGGAGCGGGGGTCGTAGCCCTTGCGGTCGATCAGGTGGGCGATCTTCGCGGTTATGACGCGGGTCTTCCCTGACCCAGCGCCCGCGAGAATCAGAAGAGGGGAGCCCTCGTGGAGAACCGCCTCCCGCTGCTGCGGATTGAGCCCCTCGAGGTAGCGTCGCTCGCTTGTCATTGGATCATTAGAGCAGATCGCATTTTGCATCACAAGAGGGCGTGAACAGTCTCCTACTGTGCGCCTGCAGCTGAGCAAAATGCGTGTCTGCCGCCATTGCCTACCGTATTCCGAGGCATTAGCTCGCTTTCCATGCGGTTGTATATTAGGGCAATATAAGGTAGCTTTGGGAGCGGCGTGAGAGGGGCCGGTCGGCGAGATATGAAGCTCGGAGTGGACGACAGAGTGGAAGACTACTACGCAATTCTCGGCGTCAAGCCGAACGCATCAATCCAGACAATCAAGAAAGCCTTCCGGCAGCGCGTCAAAGAGCAGCATCCTGACGTCCAGAAGGACGATCGGTCGCAGTCGGCCACGCGCCTGCTCATCCAGGCGTACAAGACCCTAAGCGATCCGAAACAGCGCGCCGACTACGATCGAACTCACCATTTCGGGAAAAGGGTCGAGTTTCAATTCGAGTATCGCGAGTTCCTTAAGAGTCGCAGGGACGACCTTGCGAGCCAGGCGACGCTGATCTTCTACGACCTGCTTCATGACCGTCCCGCAGACGCCCGGGAGCTCTATGAGGAGTTGGTGCGCGAGCGCGGTTTCGTGCTCGAGGACAACCTCGACCGAGAGGACTTCATGGACTGCGCCTACCTTCTCTCGGAGATCTATGAGCAGGAGGGATGCTACGCGCAGGCTTGCGATTTCCTCCGCCGAATCGCCGTCTTCGAGTTTCAGAAGCCCTATTTCAAGCACTTCTTCTACGAGGTGGAGCGTAGGCTGCAGTTGATAGTCGGCCTCAAGATGGATTCCACCGCCGAGCCCGCCTTTCACCTCGACTTTATCGCGAAGCTCTGCGCCCTCGAGTTCCCGAAGAAATTCAACGCTCAGCTTCTGAAGAAGAGTGCAGAGATCTACCTCCGGCAAGACAACCTTGCCTACGCCCGCTCCTACCTCGAGCGGGCGCTTGAGCTCGACCGGCGTGTGCCGGGGGCGGTGAAGCTCGCTGAGGCGCTTCGTCGTCGCGAGGGGAGCTACAGCTTCACGATATAGCCGCTGGCGGATAGTCGTCGGCGGTGAGTCCCTCTGCCGCAAATCGCGCTTCTGCGCGCTTCGACGCGCCGGAGCTTCGTTCAGGCGGGCCGAACGTGCGGCACCGCCTCGAGGTCGATCCCGTTGCGCTGTACGATGTCGCAGCTTAAGCGCTCGCCTGCCGCCGGGGAGGCGCCCTCACACCTGACTACGACCGAGCCGTCGACCTCTGGGGCGTGAAGGTAGGCGCGGCCGATGGCCAGGGACTCGCCTGG
>Ga0307374_10014372_pt1 | contig 10787 bp, 9 predicted proteins | sample OX3MG_FD_202532 | JGI IMG/M metagenome (GOLD analysis project Ga0307374, IMG submission 202532) | Soil microbial communities from Risofladan, Vaasa, Finland - OX-3 | ecosystem: Environmental > Terrestrial > Soil > Coastal area > Acid sulfate soil | place: Finland: Risofladan, Vaasa | collected... | reverse complement strand
AATACCAGGCGGCCTTGAGCGTCGCAATAACGCAGCCGGGTAAAACAATTGATGATGAAACGCAGGCGTTCGATCCCGGCGAGGTCATCACGCCATATGCGGGGTTCATTGCCGTACATGCCCAGCAGCAATTCTTTGCGTTGCGGGCTGCGCAGTGCCGCCTCGGCTTCGCGGGCCAGCGATTCGGCCTGCTCGATGTCCCACTGCGGCGGCAGGCCGGCGTGAATCAGGCTCCAACCCAGTCGGAGATCGCGGTGGATCAACGGACGTTGCACCAACCAGTCGAGCAGTTCAGCCGCGTCAGGTGCGTTGAGCACATCGTCAAAAGTATCGCTGCGTGCGCGCCGGCCGCCGACTGCAGCCGCCAGCAGGTGCAAGTCGTGATTGCCGAGAACGCTGGTGACCGCCGGTTCCAACTCACGCAACAACCGTAGCGTGCCGAGCGAATCGGGCCCGCGATTGACCAAATCGCCGACCAGCCACAGCCGGTCTGCAGCCGGGTCGAAGTTCAACCGCTCCAGCAGCCGCCGCAGGGCCTCCGTACAGCCTTGAATATCGCCAATCGCATAAGTGGCCACTACCGTTCAGCCTCCACATCAAGTCGTACCGGCACCTTAACCGATAGGAGGCAGGCCGGTGAATTTTCGGCATCACTATAACGGCAGTCGGACCGCGTGCCGGTCATGGTCGAGGACAAGCGCAATCGGGTACTGGCGCAGTTGACGCACTTACCACCCAGTGGCATGGTGCGTTGGGAGGGTGGCTCACTGTAGCTCGGGTGCTGGGCGTTTCCGGCGACGCGGTAGGGCGTGTGCTGCGCAAGGAAGGCATCCAGTTGCAGCACCATCACTCGCGGTGTGTCAGCACCGATCCGGAGTTTGCGGCCAAGGCCGCGGAGGTGATCGGGCTGTACCTGAATACCTGAGGTAATCCCCCCGGCTTTGCCGGGGATACTTACTCCGCCGCAGAATGCAATAATTCTCAGCGCTGATGAAAAGGCTTCGATTCAAGCTTTGGAGCGGGCCCGTGGCTACGTTCAGACCCGCAGCGGCACGAGGATTCAGGGCATCGGCGCACCTACAAACGGCACCGCACGGTCAACCTGTTTCCCGTTCTGGACGTGACCACCCGTACCCTCCGCGGTAAAACCACAGGCACCAAGAAGCGTGTGGACTTCCAGGTTTTCATGGACGAAGTGGTCTCCAAGCAGCCCGCTGATTGGGACATCCACGTGATTCTGGATCACCTCAGCACCCACAAGCGCAATGAAGATTGGCTGGCAGTCCATCCAAACGTCCGTTTTCACCTTACGCCAACCAGCGCGAGCTGGCTCAACCCAGCCGAAATTTGGTTCGGCATCTTCTAGCGCAGAATTTTACGCAACGCCAGTTCCTGCAGCATCGATCAGCTCATTGAAGCGATTAAACGCTTCACCCAAACCTACAATGACAACGTCGCACCATTCGTATGGTGCAAACGCGAAGTGAAGGGGCTTAGCTTAGATATACAATCGTTGATTTACGCGGTTAGGCACTAGCCAAGGGTCGCATCCCAACTGACAACGTGAAAACTGCTCACGTGTTCAGCCAGCATCTTGAGCGTGGCATCGACCACCTTGGGGTCGTCGTAGAATTCGACCACCAGCGGCAGGCTGACCGATAGGCGCAACAGATCGGAACTGTGAACCTCGCCCTTACTGCCAAAACCGGCAATGCCGCGGAACACGGTCATGCCGTGGACCTGATGGGTGTCGTGCAGCAGCCGGAATAATTCCTTGTATAGATTTTCGCCGTTGTCCTTTTCGGTTTCGGTGATGTAGACGCGGACAACTTTGATGGGCTTGGACATGGTTGTCTCCTCCTGCGTTAGTGTTCAGATGTTCCGTGCGATGTAGATGCCGGCAAAGGCGGCCATCAACCCGACCGTCACCGACAGCAAGACGTACAGTGCCGCCTTGAAGATTTCGCCCTGCTCGATCAGTAGGTTGGATTCCATAGAGAACGTCGAGAATGTGGTGAAGGCGCCGAGGAAGCCGGTGAGAATGCCGGTGCGCAGCGCCCCAGGGATCGTCAACCGCTCGATCGTTTCGACGAACAGAAACCCCATGATGAAACTGCCGAGAACGTTGATCGTCAGCGTGGCGTAGGGGAAATTGCGTCCCATTACGGTTTGTAACAGACCGGTCATGGCATAACGCGACCAACAGCCGAGGACGCCGAATCCGGCGATAGAGAGGTAAGTCCACATTTTAAACGACAATCCTTCAAACGAAAGGTTTAGCGCAGTGTCAGCACCAAGATCGCAATCAGCAGGGCGCCGATCAGGCCCAAATAAAAATTAAGATCACCCGACTGCAGCGCACGCAGTTTTCCCGACAGCCACCACACCAGACGCCGGATCGGCGCGAACAGCAGCGGCCCGAACACCGGTGCGACCTCGGCATCGAACTCCAGCCGATGCACGAAATAAGCGCGCACGTTATGCGAGCGGGTGGTGTCCGATCGCGGACGGTAGACGAAGCCGTAGACGGTGCGCAGGGCGTTGGCGAAACCCAGCGAGGTGGTTGCCGCCAACCGCGGTTGCTCGCGCAAACCGCCAAACCACACCGGTGTGCGCCGTATTCGGTGTCGCCGTGCGGTGAGCAACAGCAGCAGTGGTAGGATTGCCAACAGCGGCATGACGATCACCAGCTTTGACGGCGAGATGAAGGCGAACGTTGACGTCAACGGTACTAGTATCCAGCCGTCGATCATCTGCCGCACTGCATGCACGCCGAACTGGTTGACGGTGGCGGCGTCCAGGCCATTAAGGAAAACCGGCAGACCCACGGCCAGTATTAGCACCGACAGGCCGAGTACGAATACGCATACGGAGGTGCTGCGAGAGATGCGATTGGAAGTCTCGTCCGGCGCCCCCATCAGTCCCACCCCCATCACTTTGACGAAGGTGGCGAAGGCGATCGCCGCCGTCAGTGCCACGCCGGCTCCGGTCAATGCCAGCGTCAATCGGCCGGCCAGGCTGCTTAGATGAAAGCCTTGGAAGACCGTCTGAAACAGAAACCACTCGCTGGCAAAACCGGCCTGCGGTGGCATCGCCGCCAGCGACATCGCCGCGAACAGTGCGCCGATCCCCAGAATCAGTCCGCCGCCCCGCAGCCAGCCGCGCTGGGCGATGGCGTAGCTGCCGCTGGCGCGATAGACGCCATCAGCCGCCATGAACAAGCCACCCTTGGCCAGTGCGTGCGCCGCAAGATGGAGCATCGCCACCGTCCACGCCAATCCAGCCAGCGCGCGCAAGCCGTCCTGCTGGAAGATTAGTGCGCAGCCAAGCGCGGTGACTGCCAGAGAGGCGTTCTCGGCCGATGAAAATGACAGCAGGCCGCGCCAGTCGTCCTGCTGGAAAGCGTAGAGCGTGGCGAGGATGGCCGACAACACGCCCACAGCCGTCACCGTCACGCCCAGGCCGAACAGCCAGTCGCCGTGGCTGGGCAGCCAATCGATCAAGGCGCGGCTCAGTGCAAAGAAAGCGGCATTGAGCACCGCTCCCGACATCAGCGCACCGCTGGCGCCGCTGCCGCTGGCATAGGCACCAGGAAACCATTCGTAGAACGGCAGCAACCCGAGCTTGGCGCCGAAGCCGACGAGGAACAGCAGGCCAACGAACACACGCATGCCGCCCGACATTGCGGCCCCGGCGGCGGCGAAATGAGTGAAGTCGAGGCTACCTCCGCCGTCGCGCGCCAGCAGCAGCACTGCCAGCATCAGTGCCACGCTGCCGACTTCTAGCAGCGCCAGCATAAACAGCGAGTGCGTGTCCGCTCCATCGCCGAGGCGCTCGGATAACAGCATCACCGCCCCGCCCAGGCTCATCAGCTCCCAGGCGATCAGCAGCGAATATCCATCTTGCAGGCTGAACACGCCGAAGGCGCCGAGCAGAGAGATGGCGGCACCGAACAGCCAGCCCGGCCGTGCCGCCAGCTTCGGGCTGCACAGCGCGCAGGCCAGCGTCGCCGGAATCAAACCGAAACCCAGTAACCACAGTGCTTCGGCTGAGAAGTGCAGGTGCACGGCCTGGTCGGCCAGATGCATCGGCAACGTCACCGTCGCGGTGTCTTGCGGCAGCGACAGCAGCGCTCCGGCCGCACCCAGTGCGCAGCCCAGCGTCAGCAACAGGCGCGATGGCCACACCGCACGCAGTAGCGCCAGCAACGCCGCCACGATCCACAGTGCGGCGGCGACCAGCAGCAGGTGCAGGGGCAGCTCAGGCATGATCGTCTTCCGCTTGAAGCTGGCCGTGATGTGCGCGCTGCGGCGCACGTTGCAGCAGCATCAGCAGTGCATGGATGATGGCCGCCGGGTTGGGCGGGCAGCCGGGCAGCCAGATATCCACTGGCAGCACACCGTCGAGGCCGTTGCCGCAGGCGTAGCCGCCGCCGTTGGTGCCGCCCGAACAGGCGCAGACGCCCATCGCCATTACGAATTTCGGCTCAGGCATCGCCTCGTAGGCGGCCAGTAGCGGGGCCTTCATGGCGTAGGTCACCGGGCCGGTGACCAGCAGCAGGTCGGCGAAGCGCGGGCTGGGTGTGATGAAGATGCCCAGCCGGTGCATGTTGTAGAACGGGTTGTTGAGCGCCTGCAGCTCCGATTCGCAGCCGTTGCAGGAACCGGCGTCGACGTGGCGGATGTGCAGGCTGCGCCCGAACACGCGGCGGATTTCACCGCGTAATGCCTCGGGCTCATCATTTCCCGCGGGCGGCGCCCATTTCAGATCCTCAAGCTTGCGCACACCAAACGCCCAATCGTGCGACGCGCTGAACGCACCGGTGGGACAGGCTTCCACGCACAGTTGGCAGGATACGCAGCGGGCGTAATCGACCTCGACGCCGTGGCCACCGGGCTTGAGCGTGATCGCGTTCGGCAGGCAGGCATCGGCACAATCGTGGCAGCCGTCCACGCATTTGGACGGGTCGAAGCGCGGCAGACCGAGCACGCCGGTCTGGCCGTCGTCAGCCCCCGGTTTCGGCCAAGTGGTGCTGGCCGAGCCCTTGCGTAACCCATGGAATGTCCAGAATGGCATGACGTCTCCTAACGGTCGCAGCCGGCGACGGTGAGTCCAAAACTGGCTTCGTTGATGGCGTAGTCCATCATGTTGCTGTCGTGTACGGTGAACGGGAAGACGCACCAGTTGGAGAAGCTGGGTGACTTGATTTTGACCCGCGCCAAGTGGCCGTCGGCGCCGACGTGCACGGCGTAGAACAGCGAGCCGCGCGGCGACTCGCTCCAACCCAGGCCTTCGCTACTGGGTGTGGGCTTGCATTCGGTGCGGATCGGCCCTTCCGGCAGCATCAGCAGGATGCGTTGCAGCATCCGCAGGCTGTTGTGGATCTCGGCGATACGGATCTGTTGCCGTGCGTTGCCGTCGCCGGCGTCGCGGGCCGGTACTTCCAGCGGCAGCTCGGCGTAGGCGGCGTAGGGATGGTCGCGGCGCAGGTCGCGGTCGAGCCCGGAGGCGCGTTCGATCGGGCCGGTGGCGCCTTGATCAAACGCGGTCTGGCGGTCAAGTGGACCGGTGGTGATCAGACGGTCGAGGTGCGACGTGCTGGCTTCCAGCATGCGCGTGTAAGGGGCGATTTGTATGCGCAGCTGTTCGATCCGGTCCGACAGGCCGCCGACATCCGGTTCGCGGCGCAGGCCGCCGGGGCAGATCAGGCTGCGCAGAAAACGGCTGCCAGTGGTGCGAGCGTTGATCTGTTTGGCGAGTTCGGACAGCAGTGCGCCTTCGGCCGCAGCGACTTTAAGCGAAGTGGTGTCGGCGAGATGACCGAGGTAGTGCAGATGGTTGTAGAGGCGTTCGAGTTCGGCGAGCAGAGTACGCAACCATCTGGCTCGTTCCGGCACGGTGCAGCTCGCTGCGGCTTCGAGCGCCTGGCAGTAGGCCAGCGCGTGGGCGACACTGCCGACACCGGAGACGCGTTCGGCCAGCACCGTGCCCAGCTCCGGTGTTACATTCTCGAAGCGTTGCTCCATGCCGCGATGCTTGAAGAACAGCTGAGGGTAATAGTGGAGGATACCTTCGCCGATATAGTAGTAGATGAACTGCACGGACTCGACCACGCCGGCGCGAATCGGCCCGAACGGCAATCGTTGCACGTTGTCACCGTTACGCCCGGCGATTTCCGGCATCCAGGTCGGTTGCGGGGTATAGCGCAGGGGTTCTTTTACGCCCGGGTGTAACGGTGGCCGGGGTGCTTGTGCGCCCGCTAGCAACACCAGCGGTTGCGGCTGCGGTTGGTCGCTGAACGGCAGGCCGCAGAGGTCGGTGATCTCGCGTTCGTACCAAGACAACAGCGGTATCAGCGGTGCCAGGCTGGGCACGGCCTGACCCGGCTGCGGGCGTACGCACCAGATGTCGAAGCCTGTATCCCGGCCGAGATTGACGATATAGCGCAGCTCGATCCGGTCGTCGCCGTGCGGGAACCAGGCGTAGGCCAGTTGCATGCGGCTGTCGCTGCCATCCAGCGAGCGGCAGCGTGCGAGCAGATCATCCACCGCCACTTCGCGGATCACGTTTTTGATGGGCGCACCGCTCATGAGGTGACTCCAATGCCGAGGTCGGTGGTGATGACCGCGAAGAAATGGCTGAACCAGTGTGGCCACCAAAACCCCATCACCAGTACCGGAATCAGCGTCAGCCACATCGGCAGCAGACACCAGGGGCTCGGCCCACCCGTTGCGGTTGTCGAATTTGACTGTTCGTTGGTTTCGTCGCGCTCAAAATACATCGCACGGAAGTGGTTGAGGAAGCCGACAAAGATAACGATCAGCAAGATCAGCATGGCGAACGCAGCCCAGGCATTGATCCCCATCAGGCCGGCACGCAGGATGGTCATCTCGCTGAGGAAGAGGCCGAACGGCGGTGCACCCGTGATGGCCACCGCGCCGGCCAGCCACAACAGGCCGCCCACTGGTGAGAATTTCAGCACGTTGCGGATGGCGCCGATGTGCTTGCTGCCGTATCCGTGCATGATGTTGCCGGCGCCGAAGAACATCAACGATTTATTGAGCGAGTGATTGAGCATGTGGTAGAGCGCGCCGGCGATACCCAGCGGCCCGCCGAAGCCGAAGCCCAGCGCGATTATCCCCATGTGTTCGATGCTGGAGTAGGCCATCAGCCGCTTGACGCCAGTCTGGCGCACGATGAACAACGCCGCGATGAACAGCGAAAACGCGCCCAATATGACCATTACGGTGCGAGGTAATGCGCCCAAGTGTGCGGCGTCGCTGATCTGCAGGAAGCGCACGATGCCGACCATCGCCGCATTCAGCAGCGCGCCCGATAGCATCACCGAGACCGGTGTCGGGCCCTCGCTGTGGGCATCTGGCAACCAGGTGTGCATCGGCGCCAAGCCAACCTTGGTGCCGAAACCGATCAACACCAGCAGGAATGCGGCGGTGGCCAACGTCGGATTCATCTGCGGCGCGACGTGTCGCAACGCGGCCCAGGTCATGTCGTAAGTCGGTCCCAGTACCAGAGAACCGGCCCAGTAGTAGAGCACCACGCCCAGCAGCGCCAGGGTCAGACCCGCCGACACGATGACGATATATTTCCACGCCGCCTCGATGCTCTCGCGGCCCACTTCGAAACAGACCAGGAAGGTCGAGACCAGCGTGGTCATTTCGATGGCGATCCAGTAAACGCCGATGCTGTTCATCACCGGAGCGGCCAGCATCGCCAAGCCAAAACCGGCATACAGCGCGTAGAAGCGGTGCAGGCGCTTGTCCTCATTCAGCAGGCGCATGTAGCCGACAGCGTAGATCGAACCCAACAGGTAGACGCTGGCGATCGTCAGCAGCACCCAGGTGCCCAGCGCGTCAACAATTACGTAGTTGTTGAGGAAGAAGTACGGGCCGTGCAGGCTCAGCGGCAGCAGCCATAACACCGCCACAAACGCGGCGATAGCCGCGATCAAATTGAAATACTCCGCCGACCGCGGACGTTGCACCAACAGGCACAGCAGCACCGCCGCCAGCGGAGCCAGCAGGATCACGGTCAGCAGGATGGCGACCATCAGCCCACCAGCCTTTTCAGGTCGCGCGCATGGGTACTGCCGGTGTGCGCCAGCAGGTAACGCACCAGAATGCCGAAGCAGGCGACCACCACCAGCAGGTCGAACAGGATCACCAGCTCGATCAGCATCGGCATGCCTGGCATCAGAATCTGGCTGCCGAGGAAAATACCGTTCTCCAGCACCAGCAGGCCGAGGATCTGGCTGATCGCTTCGCCGCGCACGGCCAGGATCATGAACCCGATCAGTTTCATCGACAGCATCACCGTCAGAGCCAGTACCTCCACCTTCCCGGCTAGTCCCAATGCATTGCCGAGATGGTTAGAGACGACGAAGGCGAAGATCACCAGTAGCCCGCCGATGACCAGAGACAGGCTGGGGCTGAGCCGCTCGTGCAGTTCGCGGTCGACATCCAGCCGCACGATGATGCGCCAGATCAGGTAGGGCAGCAGCAGGCCACGGAACAGCGCGGTGAGGATGGCGATCAGGTACAGCTCGGGGAAGTGGCCGTAATAGCCCACCGCCGCCGACAGGATGGCGATCAGCCAGCACTGCACCACGAACGCCACCAGATAATCCTTCAGCCAGCGCGAGCCGAGCATGACGAACGTTAGCAGCAGGCTGAGGATGGCGACCAGACTGAACAGCGAGGCGACGAGTGGGCTTAGGTGGGCTGCGAGCATGGGGCAGGCCTATCTGAGCTGATTGGCGACGATTGCCAGGATCGCCAGCAGGAACGAGGTCGCCAATGGTTCCTGATAGCGGTAGTAGCGCAGCCGCGACTGCGCGGTATCCACGAACACCACCACCGCCGCCACAGCGAAGAACTTCAACAGTACGGCGGCGACCGCACCCAGTGCGCCGATCGCCGTACCCTTGACGGACAGGCCCCAGGGCATGACCAGCAAATTGCAGAATAGGGTGTAGAAAATGAATTGCTTCATCATTGAGGCCCACTTCAGCAACCCCAGCAGTGGCCCCGAGTATTCGAGGATGCGGGCTTCGCCGATCATGTAGACCTCAATATGCGAGCCGGAGTAGATAGGCAGGCGTTCAGTCTCGACCAGTATCAGGATGAAGAACGCTGCCACCAGGAACAGATGCGCTGGCCCTAGGTACACCGCCCAGTCCGTTGCCAGCAAGTGATTGATGGTGAACGGCAGCATCGAATTGTCGAGCAGAGTAATGCCGACGAACACCAGAATCAGCGTCGGTTCGGCCAGGATCGAGATGGCGACTGAGCGGTATGAGCCGAAGCCACCGTAGGCACTTCCGGTATCCAACCCGGCCAGCGTGATCATGAACGAGCCCAGCGTCAGGATCAGGCCACCGCCGAGGATGTCGCCCATGTTCGACAGCGGCAACGGGTAGTTGGTCAGCACCGGGATCAGCATCGGCACCGTCATCATGCAGGTAAAGGCCACCACCGGCGCGATCCAGAAAATGAAGCTGGCCGTGTCGGGAATCACCTGTTGTTTGTGGAACAGCTTCCACAGGTCGCGGTAGGGCTGGAAAATGCCGGGACCGCGTCCACGCTCGACGCGTTCGCGCCACTGCACGAATACGCCCTGCACCAGTGGTGCCAGCAGGATTGTTGCCAGAACCTGTGCGATCTGTAGCAGGATGTCACGCATCAGCACGTCCTGCGCAAGAGCGCAGCATAACGTTGCTGGCAGTTTAGCGTATGGTCGTCACCCATTGTCGAGGCCACCAATTCCCTGTCTTGTGATTGGGAACAGAATTGGTAGGCATCATTAGCCAATGCTTCGGCGGTTAAGGAAGAATGCCATCTCCTGGCGCCCATACTACGGGAGTACACATCAAACGGCAACTTGCTTTTTTTACCGATCGTTGGACGCCGATCATTGGCCGTATCGACGAAAACGGGTAATGTTCGAATTTTATCCGCTCTGTTGGCCTTGTCGGTCACGGCGCAACGAGCATTTAACTGCGTTTTGGTTTTCACGGTCGGTGCGGGTCGGATCAATAAACCGGCCCCATCACGTCGCCTGTCAAATCGGGGAGCAGCAACATGAAGCACGCTGTCGTCGCCATCTGCACGCTGAGCCTGTCCGCGAGCAGGCACGGCGACCCAGGGCTTCACCAACATCACGTATGGCGCCGTCAGCGCGTTCGGGGAGTAGCGCGTTCGAGGAGTAGCGCGTTCGGGGAGTAGGGTCCGCCGTCGCCTACCAGGTGCAATTGGTGGTGAAGCCGACCAGTGGCAATAACACGATCACCATCAGCGCCGCCAACATGCCGGTCGACGTCGACCAGGAAACCACGGTCTACGCCATTGGCGCCTTGGGCAATGGCAGCGAAACCAGCTACGCCCTATCGAGCAGCCGATCAACCTCACGCCGTACCAGGTCGAGTTGACGCTGGTCGATGTCGCGGCGTTGGTGAGCGGTGGCATCGACGTCTATGCTGTGGCACCCACATCTGGCTTCGGCGGTGCGCAACCTCTAGCAACGCTGCAATATCCTGCCAATAATGCGACTCCGGTCATGATCGCTGCCGGAAACTATGAACGGATTGTCACTGCGGCCGGTGACACGCCCACCGTACTGTTCGACAGCGATTCGTCCAGCGTAGCCCTAGCAGCCTGTCGGACTTTCTGTGGATAGCTTAAAAGTGAGTAAAAAACCAGCAGAAATTTGCGTCCTACGCGAAAACTCGATCACTTCGTGTACTCCAAAATACGTTTATGCGATCTACGGGC
>Ga0307374_10014371_pt1 | contig 10787 bp, 10 predicted proteins | sample OX3MG_FD_202532 | JGI IMG/M metagenome (GOLD analysis project Ga0307374, IMG submission 202532) | Soil microbial communities from Risofladan, Vaasa, Finland - OX-3 | ecosystem: Environmental > Terrestrial > Soil > Coastal area > Acid sulfate soil | place: Finland: Risofladan, Vaasa | collected... | reverse complement strand
TTGACCCGGCGCTGGAATGCAGCACGCGAGGCGTGATGGACAAACTTTGGCCTCAAATTTGAGTCTGTGACTTTGCATTCGGCGAGCCGCACACATCCCAAAATGCGGGATGTGTGCGCCACCCGCGGGCATTGCTCCGGCCAGGCGTCGCGCGGGAACTCTACGGCCCGCGGCGCTTGCTTTTTTCCCGCAGGGGGCGGGTCTTGAGCCCGCCCAGGCCTTGTAGCGCAGGGCCCGCTCTGCGGCCCTGCGGCTTTTCCGCCCACAAAAGGCCGCAACATTGCAGAGCGAACATTGCGGTACAAATTCCGGTCTCCAGATGGCCTCTTTGCGCGCCTCGCAGGAAAATTCCGGGGACTCGATAATATCGCTTGCGAATTCGCTTTTTATTCGCCTATAATAGCGGCAACTCAAGACCCCGTGGCTGGGAGTCCAGCCACAGCAGGAGGAATGGGATGGCGCTGACGCGGCGGCAAAAACAGGTCCTGGATTTTCTGATCCACTTTATCAACCGGCACGGTTATTCGCCGAGCTTTGAAGAGATGGCGGCCGGGCTCCATCTTTCATCGCTGGCCACCGTGCATAAGCACCTGCAGGTCCTGGAAAGAAAGGGATTCATCCGGCGGCGATATAACCAGAGCCGCTCCGTGGAAGTGGTTGCCATTCCCGGATCTGTGCCCTACGGCAACAACCTGCAACGTTCCGCGGCCGCGCAGCCGGGAGCCGGGCCTTCGCTACCCGCCGGGTTCCCCGCCGACTCGCTCCACTTCCAGCCGCTGCCGAACCTTGAATTTCCGCTGCTTGGCCGTATTGCCGCGGGCCAGCCGGTGGAAGCGATTCCGCAGCCGGAAAGCTTTTCGCTGAGTGATTTCACCAACCGCCAGGGCAAGATTTACGTCCTGCACGTCAAAGGCGATTCCATGGTGGATGACCACATCTGCGACGGCGACTACATTCTGGTGGAAACCGCCGAGACCGCGCAGAACGGCGACATTGTGGTGGCGCTGATCGGCGGAACGGACGCCACGCTCAAACGCTTCTTCCTGGAAGGCGCGGACAAAATTCGGCTGCAGCCCGCCAACGCCCAGATGGACCCCATCATCGTGCCCGCCGCCGAGGTGACGATCCAGGGGCGGGTGATCGGCGTCTTGCGCAAGTATTGAGGCGGGCCACGGCGCCTGATGCCGCAGCCCGTCAATCGTCCGCCGTCAGGGCCTACTGGTTGGCGGCCGGCCCGCGCGGCGCGGGCATGGCAAACTTCGCATCGCTGATGGGAACGTTCTGCCGGACCTCGGCCGCCTGGACCGTTGACTGTCCCCGCGGTTCCGCAACCGTCCAGCGGAAAGGAACTTTCACCCCGTCCACCTCGCGATAATCGGAGTAGTCGGTCTGCTGAGGCAGTCGCCCGAGCGCCGTCGGGGTAAAGTACACCCTGCGCAGCAGCAGCCCCGATTGCTTGCTGAAGTAGAGTTCGACGGGCGGCTGGCCCGGCCTGATGCCCAGCAGCAGGTAAGCCTCCTGATCGCCCACCTTTTGCGGAGGCCGCTCGCGCAGCGTGGTGAACTCCTGCCGGATGTTCAGCGGGAAATGGAAGTCGGCTTCAAGGCGCGCCTGGTCCAGCTCGCTGCCTTGCAGCGGATGCGGCGGCCGGGGCATCACAGACGCCCATCCCTCATGGCCGTTATAGACCGTGACGCCTTGCCCGCGCGGGAACTTCATCACAGACGCCCGCTCGTCCGGGGCTTTGGCGTAGATCTCGATGGGCATCTCATGCCCGAAGGCGGTCATCGTGCCCGTGATCACGCGGCTCGTGATCTTGCGCAGCGCGTCGGCTCCGCCCAGGGCTTGCACGTAACTGGCGATAATGGCGTCCGGCTGGGGAAGCGAAGCGAGATCGAAGTGCCTGCCGTGCTCTTCAACGTGAGCAGGCCGCATCTGGACTTGCTGCGCTTCGGCAACCGCCGGCATTCCCGCCGGACGCGCAGAGCCGTTGTGGCAGGTGTTGCAAGTCACCGCCAGATGCCCGTGGAAGTTGGCCTTATCAATGGCGAACATCATTTGCATCATTTCGCGCGCCCGCTTCTTGGGCTTCTTGGTGTCCCGGTCAAAGTGATGCTCCACGTGGCAGTAGTCACAATGCACGCCAAGCGACGCTGAGATGAACTCCATGGTCGGGACCAACTCGTAGGCGGGAATGTTCTTGAGGACCTTGATGTTCTTATAAGCCTCGACCGCCGTCCTGGTTGTCGCGGCCTGCGCGGCCTGCCCCCTGGCCGCTGGCGCCGATTGCGCCATCGCCCGCTGCCCGTGCCCGGCGGAAATCAGAAAAACGAATGAAAGCCCCATCGCGGCCACAGCCGCGCCTTTCCAGATCCGGTCCATGTTTGCCCCTTTCATGTGGAAACCGTCCCGCCGCGCCCCTCGCGCAGGAACGGCTGAATATCGTACCTTTAGACGCTGCCCCCACGCGTGCAGTTACAAAATCAAACGCCGCAAGGCGGTTTTACCTCATGGCACGGGCCATTGCCCGGAACGATCGTGTAACCGTTCCTAGATATTCCCGCGCTTCAATTCCTGCATGAGGTGGTCGCAGGAACGGACGCACAGGGCCATGATGGTGAGGGTCGGATTCTGGCAGGCCGTGGAGGTGAATCCAGCCCCGTCCAGGACAAAGAGGTTTTTGACGTCGTGGCTCTGCTGGAATTGGTTGAGCACCGACGCCCGGGGATCGTCGCCCATGCGGGCGACGCCAACTTCATGGATCGCATAGCCCGGCGTCCCGGGATGAGCATGGGACTTGATGTTCTTTGCGCCCGCCGCTTCCAGCATTTCCGCCGCCGACTCCGCCATGTCGGGCACCATGGCGAATTCGTTCTCGCCGTATTTCATGTGGAAATTCAGGACAGGAATCCCGAACGTATCGACCCCATTCGGATTGATTTCCACATAGTTGTCCCAGCGCGCCAGGCATTCGCCGAAAGCGCCCAGGCCGATCGACACGACGGGATCCTGAATGGCTTTCTTGAAGGCCTCGCCAAAGCCGCGGGCGTCGTAATTGAATTGCACGCCGCCGCCGCCCTGAAACCCGTATCCGCGAAGAAACTTATTGGTGCGGGGCCCGTTTTCAGTGTTGCGAAAGCGAATCACATAAAGGCCGTCAGGCCGGTTGGGGCCGTTGAGGGTGGGCTTGCCCGTCAACTGCGGAAGTTCTGCGGTGGCGCCGCCGCCCGTGATGTGGTCCATCAGGTAGTGGCCCAGCACGCCGCTGGAGTTGGCCAGGCCGTTCGGGTACCGCCGGTCGGCCGAATTGAAAAGGATGCGCACCGACTCGAGCGATTGCGCGCAAACGGCCACCACGCGCCCGTAAATTTCCCTGGGCTGCCGTGTGTTGCGGTCAATGTAGAGCAGGCCTTTGGCGCGGTTGCGGTCCGGGTCCATCAGGACCTTGTAGACCATGGCGTTGGGAATGTGAGTGCAGTTCCCGGACTTCATGGCGTCGGCAACGGTGGTGAAGAAAGAATTGAAGTAGGAGTGGGTGACGCAGCCGCGCTCGCAGGGGCCGCAATAATGGCAGGGGGCGCGCCCGTTGGTCGGCTGCGTCAGATTGGCTGAGCGGCCCAGCGTGACCGTCCAGCCCAGCTTTTTCTTTACCTGCTCGCGCAACAGGGTTTCCGCGCAGGTCAGCCCCATGGGCGGCTGGAACTTGCCGTCCGGAAGTTCATAGACGCCTTCCGGGATGCCGGTGATGCCGACGTATTCTTCGACGATGTCGTAATAGGGCGCGAGGTCTTTGTAGCTGAGCGGCCAGTCGGCGCCGTAACCGTCGTGCGAAGCCGCCTTGAAGTCGAGATCGCTCATCCGGTAGGATTGCCGTCCCCAGACGTTGGTGCGGCCGCCCGTTACCCGCATGCGCCCCTGCCAACTGAACGGCATATCTTGACCCGTGGTGTAAGGCTCGTCCAGGTCGTTGCAGAACCAGTCATAGTTGTACTCCATGCAGGCATAACAGTCTTTTTGCACGGGGCGCGTTCTGCGAACCACCTCGGGAGCCATGTCCCGGTACTTCAATTTGAATTTGGGTTCGTGTTCCGTAAAGTTTTTGTCGGACTGTTGCCGGCCGGCATCGACCAGAGCAACTTTCAGGCCTGCCTCGGAAAGCCTTTTGGCTGCCCATCCTCCCGAAGCTCCGGAACCCACCACGAGCACATCATAGACCTGTTTCTGCTGACTACTCATGATTCATCTCCGATGACTGCATGGATTTTGACAGCGCCGGGACGAGCGGGTCGTGGTGATACTCCATGCAGGCATAACAGTCTTTTTGCACGGGGCGCGTTCTGCGAACCATCTCGGGAGCCATGTCGCGGTACTTCAATTTGATTTTGGGTTCGTGTTCCGTAAAGTTTTTGGCGGACGGTTGCCGGCCGGCACCGACGATGGCAACCTTCAGGCCTGCCTCGGAAAGCCTTTGGGCTGCCCATCCTCCCGAAACCCCGATACCCGCCGCCAGCGTGTCAACCATCTCTTTTCTGTTGGCGCTCATCAGGACCTTCCCGGCCGTAGAGTGCGGCCCTTATTATTTTCCGTCCGATTTCACCCTGGGTTTCGTTTGCACGCCCGCCCCTGCACTCGCGGGCGCTGCGAAGAGCGGACTGGAACCCGGCCTTGAAGACTCAGCCCCCAAACGGTCCGCAATTGTGCCATCGCGATTCCCGGCAGCATCTCACCGGTTAAAACGACTGATCGTAACAACCATGCGAACAAACGTCAACCCGCGTTTTGATGAAAACCACCCACGGAAGGTTGTGCTTGAGTGCGCTTGAGTGGTAGCATGGGGCCTTTACGGGTACCGGGCAAAGCCCGGGCGCAGGCAGCTTGAAAAAAAGGCGGGTGAAGGATGAAGAAGGACCAAGATCTGACCGTTCCCGGCAATCGCCGCAAGGCAGCGAGCGGCATCAATCGGCGCGAAATGGTGCGGCGATTAATGATGGCGGGAGGCGCCGGATTCGCGTTGCCCGGCCTTGCTGAAGGACGTTCCATCGCCAAACATCCTGCGGACACTGGGGGGCTTGCCGAAACCGGCGCCAAGGCCGCGGTGGCTGATGGGACTCCCGCGTTCCTTGACCCTCATCAGAACGAGACGCTGATTGTCCTGGCTGAACGCATTGTTCCCGGCTCGGCTAAAGCCCAGGTCAACCGGTTCATCGACTTGCTGCTTTCGGTGGACACCCAGGACACGCAGAAACAATTCCTGGCCTCGCTCTCGGCCTTTGAAGCCGAATCTCTCAGGCGCTTTTCCCATCCTTATAAGGACCTCACCGAAAACCAGCAAAACGAAATCCTCGCTTCCGCCTCCACCGCGAAAACGGGGCAGGCAGCAGAAGGCCAGCTCCGGCAGGTCACAATGCAGGACCACTTTGAAAACATGAAGAGCTGGGTGAGCAGCGCTTATTACTCGTCGGAAATCGGCATGAAGGAACTCGGGTGGACGGGTCAAGTCTTCTTCACAAGTTTCCCGGGGTGCCAGCAATCCGGCGAACATCCATAACGATAACGGCAGGCATGTAGCCTAATGGCCCCTGCTGGGTCTTGCCTTGCCCGTCGCCTGCCGGGCGGAAACGTCCCTCCCAATCCCCAAAAGCAGTGTCAGGGGGCACGGCAAATATTATGATTGTCTAATTATCAGGCCATGAAAGAATTGAGTTTAATTCATTCTGATCAGCCTTGACGGGCCTCAAGCGCGCAGCCCTACCTGCCGAAGCGCCGTCTATAGCTTTCCGGGAACTCGCTGCAAGCCACAGACACATAAGCATGTTATTTCAATCGAGCGCAGTGGATCGCGGAGACCGATGCGGACAGTTATGGAAGAATAACGCGTTTGAGCAGGAGGATTTGTCCGGACAGTTTTCAAGATAGGTAATAACCTCATTTTAATATGCCTTGGAGTCTTTTCCCCTTGACATGCCAGAGCGTTGTGGCACAATTGATGACGGTGGATTAGTGATTACCTATTGACTTAGGAGGCATTGTTAGATAGGCTCTCTTCCAGTTCGGGGATTTCCTAGCCCGAAACATTCACCTGGAGGAGAGTCTGATGAAAAACTACGTTCTGACCTTTCTGTTGGCCTTACTGGTTGTGCTGACGAGCGTGATGGTGCGCAATACCCTGGCGAAGGCCAGCGTTGTTGGTAATACAGGTAGCGCCTTCACGGCGATTGGGCCGGGACCCATGCCGATACCGCCTAGCGCAGTAGCGATTGGCCCGGGACCCATGCCGATACCGCCTAGCGCAGTAGCAATTGGCCCGGGACCCATGCCGATACCGCCTAGCGCTGAATAAGCGGGTATTGCGGTTTCAAGCAACCTGGGAATGGCTAGCCAGAAGGTCCATATAGTTTTTATCCCAGGTTGCCAATGGATCACGTAACTTTAAGCAGCGCGTTGAGCTACACAGGCACCGTGTTTGAGGCTGGTTTGCTGGTCGTGCTCTTGCGACGACGCCTCGCGGTAAGCTTGTGGGAGTTGTCCGTCTACCTGCTGACGGCCCTCGGCGTGGGCGTTGCCCGCTCATACACGCTGGCGCGGTACGGCTTTGCCTCTGCTCAGTATGGCCATTGCTACTGGACAACAGACCTCCTGCTCGTGCTGGCTGCTTTTGTTCTAGTGGCTTCCTTTTTCAAACGTGCCTGCTCCGGGAACCCGGAGATGTGGCGATATGTAAGCCTGCTGCTCGGGACGGTCCTCGTTGCAATCGCAGGGATATCCTATTTCTCGCTGTCCAGCCACAGGGGCAAGATTTTCTCCTTTTTCATCGTTGAGTTCTCCCAGAACTTATACTTTGCCTGCCTTGTGCTGACCACCCTTTTGTACCTGATGACACTAAAAATGGCAGTGGCCGACGAACGGCTGGGATTACTGGTTTGCGGACTGGGCATTGAGTTTGCAGGTCCCGCCGCGGGCATGGCTTTGATTTATTTGACTGGGGGAAACGAAATCGCACGGCTTGTCGGATTTTACTTTGTGCCACTCTGCGATGCGGGGATGATTTTGACTTGGTTCTATGCGATTTCGCGGGTTCCCAGCGTGGCGAGCGCGCCGCGCAGCAGCGTTCAGATCGGCCGTACCTTCGCGAGAGAAAGTATTTCTGGTTCTTAGTTGGGGCGTCCCATGTTTATTGCTGTGCTGATTTTGACCTTATCGATGGCCATGCTTTTCTTCTATCTTCAGACGATCTGTCTGCGGATCCTGCGGCGGGAATTTGATCATGACTACTTCCTGCCCATCGTCAATGCCAACCGGCTGGAGTTTCCTGCGGTCCGGAAGGCAGTGGAGGAATTTGACGCTCCGATCGACTACGGCCGGTTTTGCATGATGTTGAAATGCGATTTTCTGGCCCTGAGTTATCTGCTGAAAAACGCCGGTAACGAGGACCGGAAATACTCGTCTCAGGACCGGCTCCTGATCGTCTATTTTCATCTGACGTACCTTGTTCTGCGTGTCCGGCATTTGCTGCGATTGGACGAGAAGCTGCCCATTCTGCGGCTCACGTCAATCCTTCAGTTCTTCGGAAACATTATCGGTCTACGAGTGACCTCGACGCGGTTCCGCGACATCAGCGCGTCGGATTATCTGCTCACTTTGTAATCCAGGCCGCCCAGGAATACCGCCGTCTCTTCTCAGTTTACTTTTTCGTAATGGCGCGGTGGCCGTCATGCAGGACCTGCAGGGGCCCAAGATTCGCACCGGCTCTCTTGAAGGCGGCAAGCGTAGCGAACTTCGGGCCGGCGCTCCGATCACGATTACGACGCGGCCCATGGCAGGCAACGACCGCTGCATTTCGACCACCTTCCAGCGCCTCCCTGCCGTCTTTACCCAGTCAGGGTCGAGCGCCTGCCTCATTTCAAAATACCGCCCCAGGGTCCCCGTCTTTGCGTTTTCTCCCTTCGCCAATGTCATGCGGCGGACGGCGCTCTACTGGGGCGTCACGCCGGTCCACATGCAGAGATTGCGATCCACTGACAGGATGGTGGAAGCCGCAGCCCGGCGATTGCGGGAGATGGGGATTGTCAATCCAGGCGACTTCGTTGCGGTCATTGCCGGCAACCCGATCGCCAAACGAGGAAGCACAAACTTTCTCAAAGTGCACCGCATTGAGTAATCAGCAGGAACCTCCCTCGGGGTTTGCCCTATGAGGCCTGCCCAGGGCGGGCCCCAGAGTGACGAAAAAGCCCGCTTTCATCACTCTGCGCTTGTCATGGCCGTTACCGCGCGGCCAGTTCGGCGCTGTGGGCCTTGCGCAGGTAGAACGCATAAGCCCCGAACAGGATGCCGCTGAAAAGCACTGAACTCATCAGCGAATTCCCATAGAACGGAACTGCCGCCACGTAGCAGGCTGCCAGGCCACCCGGCGTCAGCGGATACATCGTTCCACCCAGCCACACCGCGAAGTTGCTGATCAGGAAAAAAGCGCTCGGGCCGGCAATCGAGGCAACCAGCACGTTGCGCACCGAAACGCGCTTTTGCAGCCACCAGCCGACCATCACGATGGCGGCAAAGCCAACCCAGTTGAGGGTCTGCATCCATTGGAACGGCGTCTGGTAAACCAGAGTGTTCAGCAGGACGTCGCTCACCGCCAGCAGCAGCACCGGAAACCAGATGGAGTCGCGCTTTTTGAGATAAACCCCGCCGAACAGAAGTCCTGCATAAACGGGGCTGAAGTTTGCCGCGCCGGGAATAAACCGTGCTGCAATAGCCAGTGCAATGATGAGATAAATCATATTCATCTCCTTCGCTCAAAATTCCAGGCGGATTCCGGCGCGGTAAGTCAGCTTGAGCGCCGGATAGCCCAGGACTTGCATGTACTTCTGATTCAAAAGATTTTCCACCCGTCCATAGTAGGTCATGTGCCGGAAAGCCCGGTAGCTCCAGGACAAGTCCGAGTCCGTGTAACCGTTGTTCCAGATCAGCGGCGGTTCCAGACCCACAAAATCGCTGTCCTGCCGCCGTCCCACAAACAGCGTCGTGGAAGTAATATTCATCCGCTTCCAGTTCCAGAAAATCTGCACGGAACCGGAATGCCGGGGCCTCCTCAAGAGCCACCGCCCGGCCTGCATTGCCGGGGAATAGGGGTTGCCGCTGTCGATGACTTCTGAATCAAGATAGGTGTAACTGCCCATCGCGCGCAAGCCCTTCACGGGCGCAATCTCCAACGAAACTTCTGCGCCTTTGGCCCTGGCGCGCCCGATATTGAAAAAGGTGCCGCTAAAAGTCTGGTAATTGGTTGTTTCAAACGCAATCTGGTCACGAAAAACGTTGTCAAAACCGTCCAATTCCAGCCTGCCCCGGCCCTGCCAGAAGTGTTGCTCCACGCCGTAATCCAACGTTCTGCTGCGTTCGGGAACCAGGTCCGGATTCCCCACAAAGTAGGGCGTGTTGGCGTAGGATTCCAGGAAGCTGGGCTCCTTGACGCCAAGGCCGAAGTTGAACTTCAGCGTGGTCGCTCCGAAAAAGCCTCCGCCGTTTCTCAGCCGATACGCCAGCGAGCTGCGGGGAACGACGACCGTGCCAAAGCTGCCGTTGTCGTCAACGCGGACCCCGTCGCCCAGCGAAAACCGGCCCCACAAAGTCTGGTCCTGAAAAGTATAGCCGAAATTATTTCGCTGCGCACTGGTCGCAGGATCCTGGGCGAAACGATCGACGAGAAATCCGTGCTCGCCGTCCCAGTCAAAGGCAAAGGTATCCACGTGCTGGCCAAACATCCCTCCCAGAGGTGCGCCTTGCCAGTCGCTCTGGTAACTCACATGGTCGCGCCACTCGTCGTCGAGATAGTTTGATGCATAGTCATAATACGGGTACGCCGCTGTGCGACCGTCAAACGAAGGCGTGAACGGCGGATTGTTGCCGAGATCCAGCGAAACCTGGCGTGTTCTTGAAAAGGTATAAGTCAGTTGCTGGTCCCAGGAAGCGGTGGTCTGGTTGTGGATCGAGAAAGCGCCATAGCCGTCGCGCCGCCGGAATGAGGCGTCGGTAATAGGAGGCCCGAAAGCCGTCTGCCCTGGAGTTCCCGCCAGGCCGAAATCGCCCCTCATGATCGCCCGCAGCGTGGTCGCCTTTCCCAGCTTCAGGCCAAAGTTTCCTGAAAGCGTGGTGACGTGAAAAAAGTCGTTTGGCGCCTGATTGTCGGTACTGAAGCGGCCTCCTTCCAGGCTGTAGTCGAGCGGCCCGTAGCCGCCCGTGACGGACCCGCGTCCGTCCCAGGTCGAGTTCTTGCCGCCTTCGCCGCTGAAGGAGAAATGAGGGCGTTTGGTTTCCGTGCTGCCATGCCGCGTAAAGAGTTGGATCACGCTGGTCATGGCGTCTGAACCAAACAGCGCGGAGTCCGCGCCGCGGACCACTTCAACCCGATCGAGGTTGTTGGTGGTCAGCGTGCTGAAGTCAAAGGCGCCGCCGGGCAGGTCCAGCGGGATGCCGTCCAGCAACACCTTGTTGTAGTCGCTGTCGCCACCGCGCACAAACACCGAGGTCACTCCGCCGGGAGCGCCGTTGCGCACCACCGTAATGCCCGGAAGCGACCGGAGCAGGCTGCTGACAAGAGGGACATCCTCGTCCACGATCTGCTTGCGGGTGATCACGCTGGTGCTGGCCCCGATCTGGCTGGTGGCCGCCGCCGTCCGAGTGGCCGTCACGACCACTCTTTCATGGATGGGGGCCAAAGGCAGGACGAGACGAACCTTTTGTCCGGGTTTCGCCTCTGTCGTGGCCCCGCCAAAACCGGTGAGAGAAACTTC
>Ga0307374_10014368_pt1 | contig 10788 bp, 7 predicted proteins | sample OX3MG_FD_202532 | JGI IMG/M metagenome (GOLD analysis project Ga0307374, IMG submission 202532) | Soil microbial communities from Risofladan, Vaasa, Finland - OX-3 | ecosystem: Environmental > Terrestrial > Soil > Coastal area > Acid sulfate soil | place: Finland: Risofladan, Vaasa | collected... | reverse complement strand
AGGGCAGCGAGAAAGTCAGCTACGGCGACGTGTTTCTCCAGGCCGAGCAGGAATACTCGCGGCATAATTTCGAATATGCCGATACGGAAATGCTGTTCGAGCAATTCCGCATGGCCGAATCGGCCTGCAATAAATATCTTGAAGCCGGCTGGGTGCAGGACGACGGTGGCGGCAGCAACCGCGGTCGTCATATGATGGCTTTGCCGGCGTACGATCAATGCATCAAGGCCAGTCACGTTTTCAACTTGCTTGATGCGCGCGGCGTGATTTCGGTGACGGAACGACAGAGCTACATCCTGCGGGTACGCGAATTGGCCAAAGCATGCGGCCAAGCGTGGCTCGCGACAGAAGGTGGAGGGAACAGCAAATGAGTGAGATGCCAGAGATTGGCGGCCGTGCGCCGATGCCGGTCGAGGTCGAGGCCGGCAAGAGTTACTGGTGGTGCGCGTGCGGACTTTCCAAGAAGCAGCCGTTCTGCGACGGGTCGCATAAAGTCACGGGCTTCACGCCGGTCGAATTCAAGGCGCTGAAATCCGAGAAGGTCTGGTTCTGCGCCTGCAAGCGCTCAGCGAAAAAGCCACTGTGCGACGGCTCGCATAAAACGCTGCCAGCCGCGTGAACTACCCCCTCCACTTGGAGGCGGGTAGAGGATAATTTGCGCTGATCCATGCCCGACCTACTGCTTGAACTCTTCTCCGAGGAAATTCCGGCGCGCATGCAAGCGCGCGCCGGCGATGACCTGCGCAAGGCGGTGACCGACCGGTTGGTCGATGCCGGGCTTGCCTATGATGGCGCGAGAGCCTTCGTGACGCCGCGGCGGCTGGCGCTCGCGGTGCAGGGCGTGCCGGCGCGGCAGCCGGACATCCGTGAGGAGAAGAAAGGCCCGCGCGTCGGCGCGCCGGACAACGCCATTGCCGGATTTTTGAAAGCCGCCGGGCTCAAATCCATCGGCGAAGCGAAGGTTCAGCCCGACAAGAAGGGCGACTTTTACCTCGCGACAATCGAAAAGGCGGGCCGTCCGGCCATCGACGTGATTGGTGAAATTCTTCGTGACGTAATTCAGAATTTTCCTTGGCCAAAATCGATGCGCTGGGGCGAGCAATCGAAAGAGGCCGGCGCGCTCAATTGGGTGCGGCCGCTTCACTCGATCGTTGCGACGTTCGGGCCGGAAACCGAGGAGCCTGACATCGTTCGTTTCTCGGTCGGCGGCATTGCCGCTGGTAACGAAACGCGCGGTCATCGTTTTCTGTCGCCGCAGCCGTTCGCGGTGCGTCGGCTCGCCGATTACACGCAAAAGCTCGACAAGGCCAAGGTGGTGCTCGACGCGCAACGCCGCCGCGATATCATCCACACCGAAGCCAAGCAGCTTGCCTTCGCGCAGGGGTTGGATCTCATCGAGGATGACGGTCTTCTTGCCGAGGTTGCCGGCCTGGTCGAATGGCCGGTGGTGCTGATGGGCTCGTTCGCCGAGCAATTCCTGCGCATCCCCGAGGAAGTGATCCGCGCCACCATCCGCAACAACCAGAAGTGTTTTGTCCTGCGCGACGCCGCGCACGCCAAGCTGGTCAACAAATTCATTCTGGTGTCGAACATCGAAGCGGAAGACGGCGGCAAGGCGATCGTCGCCGGCAACGAGCGCGTCATCCGCGCGCGGCTATCGGATGCGAAATTCTTCTACGAGACCGACCTGAAGACGCGGCTGGAGGACCGGCTGCCGAAATTCAAGGATATCGTTTTTCACGAAAAACTCGGTTCGCAAGCCGAGCGCATTGAACGGATCGAGCGGCTCGCCGGCGAGCTGGCGCCGCTGGTCGGCGCGGATGTTGCGAAAGCCAAGCGCGCGGCGCGCCTGTGCAAGGCGGATTTGCTCACCGACATGGTCGGCGAATTCCCCGAGCTGCAAGGCACGATGGGAAAATACTACGCCGAGGCGCAAGGTGAGGACGAAGCGGTCGCTCACGCTTGTGAGGACCATTACCGGCCGAAAGGTCCGGACGATCTGGTGCCGAGCGATCCGGTTTCGATTGCGGTCGCGCTCGCGGACAAGCTTGATACGTTGGTCGGATTTTGGGCCATAGACGAGAAACCGACGGGGAGCAAAGACCCTTATGCGTTGCGCAGAGCTGCGTTGGGTGCGCTTAGAATAATTCTGAATAACACAATCCGAATTCCACTTTTTAAATGGCTATTCGCACACAGTGTCGTTTTTGCAACTCAACTAGCAAGCGGCGAGATTCCCGACTCTCCATATCGTGAACATATGCCCGCTGTAATAATTGGCCCGCTCGATTTTGGTCAAAAACTTGCTGAAGAAATTAAAGAGCATGGCCCCCCGATGGGGGTGTCGAAAGACAGCATCGCCCCCACGCTATTGCGCTTGATGATTTTCTTTGCTGATCGACTCGAATTTCAGCTTCGACACCAAGGAGCACGGTACGATCTTGTAAAGGCAGCATTTGCGCTCGAAGGTCAGGAGGATCTCTGGCTCGTGGTCCGTCGAATTGAAGCGCTAGGAAAATTCCTCGACACCGACGACGGCAAAAATCTGCTCGCCGGCTTTAAGCGTGCGGCCAACATCATCCGTATCGAGGAAAAGAAGGACAGCCGCCAATATACCGGCGTTCCTGATTCGAAGCTTTACCGACAGCCTGAGGAAAAGGCGCTGGCGGGGGCGATTGAGGTGGCCAAAGCCGACGCGGCGCACGCCATCGGCAAGGAAGATTTCGAAGCCGCCATGCGCGCGATGGCCAAGCTTCGCCCGCATGTCGATGCTTTCTTCGAAAAGGTAACGGTCAACGTCGAGGACAAGACGCTGCGCGAAAACCGGCTCAAGCTCCTCAACGAAATCCGCGTCGCGACGCGCGCCGTCGCCGATTTCTCCAAGATTGAAGGGTGATTGCTTTCGTTATTTCGGGCCACTCGTTGGCTCGGTCCCGGAACGACATTCCGAATCTCAGACAATCTGCTAGAACCGAACGCGATTTCAGGCGTTATCGTCCCGCCGGGCTTGCCGGTTTACCTACCTGTCCGATTAGCCCCATCCGATCTCACCCCAAAACATGAGGTAAAACCATGGTCGTCACCGCCGCCCATATCACGCCAATTGTCGCCATCATCGCCGGCCTGCTCATTCTCATCGTTCCGCGGCTCTTGAACTACATCGTCGCGATCTATTTGATCTTCGTCGGCCTCGTGGAGCTCAACGCCGTGCATCACTGGGTCATGTGGCATTGAGTTTGCGCTCGTCAGCCATGCCGGCGTTGCAATCGGCGCCGGCATCTGCATTAAGAAAGCACCTCACAACGCAAACGAAAGATCGCAAACAACAGCCTATGGCGAAATCGCGCTCGAAAATCCTCCGTCAGCCGGTGAAACGATCCAAGCCGGCGAAGGCGCCCAAGACCGCGGCGACGGCGCTAAAGACCGCGGCGACGGCGCTAAAGACCGCGGCGACGGGCAAGAAGGGCAAATGGGTCTATGCCTTCGGCGGGGACAAAGCCGAAGGTCGCGCCGGCATGCGCAATCTCCTCGGCGGCAAAGGGGCGGGGCTTGCCGAGATGGCGCAACTCGGGCTGCCGGTGCCGCCCGGTTTCACCATCACCACCGAAGTCTGCACCTACTTCTACGCCAACGGCAAAACCTATCCGAAAGACCTGCGCGCTCAAGTCGACGCCGCGCTCACTGCGGTCGGCCGCATCACCGGCAAGACATTCGGCGACGCGAAAAATCCGCTACTCGTCTCGGTGCGCTCGGGCGCACGCGCTTCCATGCCCGGCATGATGGACACCGTGCTCAATCTCGGGCTCAACGACGTGACGGTCGCGGCATTGGCGGAGCGATCCGGCGACCGGCGGTTCGCCTTCGACAGCTATCGGCGTTTCATCACCATGTATTCCGACGTGGTGCTCGGCATCGCGCATCATCACTTCGAGGAACTCCTCGACGAACATAAGGAGCGCCATGGGCAGGCGCTCGATACCGACCTCGAGGCGGGCGACTGGGAGGAACTGGTCGGGCAATTCAAGCAACGGGCTGAGCAGGAAACCGGCAAGCCGTTTCCGCAGGATCCGCGTGCGCAATTGTGGGGCGCGATCGGCGCGGTGTTCGGTTCGTGGATGAATCAGCGCGCCAATACCTATCGCCGCCTGCATGCAATTCCGGAAAGCTGGGGCACCGCGGTCAATGTGCAGGCCATGGTGTTTGGTAATATGGGCGCGACGTCGGCGACCGGGGTTGCGTTCACCCGCAATCCCTCGACCGGCGAAAAAAAGCTCTACGGCGAATTTCTCATCAATGCTCAGGGCGAGGATGTCGTCGCCGGCATCCGCACGCCGCAGGAGATCACCGAGCAGGCGCGCAAGAAAGCTGGTTCCGACAAACCGTCGATGGAGGCGGCTCTGCCGGCAGCCTTTGCCGAGCTCAAGCGCATCAATGCCGCGCTGGAAAAGCATTACCGCGACATGCAGGACCTCGAATTCACGGTCGAGCAGGGCAAGCTCTGGATGCTGCAAACGCGCAACGGCAAACGCACCGCCAAGGCCGCGCTGCGCATTGCCGTCGATCTGGCGAACGAGAAATTTATCAGCCGGCAAGAAGCGGTGATGCGCATCGATCCGGCCGCGCTCGACCAACTCCTGCACCCGACCATCGATCCGGATGCGAAGCGCAACGTGATCGCGACCGGCCTGCCAGCTTCGCCGGGCGCCGCGTGCGGTGAGATCGTGTTCTCGTCGGAAGAAGCCGAATTGCTGCGAAGCCAGGGCCACAAGGTCATTCTGGTGCGGGTCGAGACCTCGCCCGAGGACATCCACGGCATGCACGCCGCCGAAGGAATTCTGACCACGCGCGGCGGCATGACTTCACACGCCGCCGTCGTCGCGCGCGGCATGGGCAAGCCGTGCGTCGCAGGCGCCGGCGTGCTGCGGGTCGATTACCGCGCGCAGACCATGACGGCCAGCGGCGTCAGCATGAAAAAAGGCGAGACGATCACGATCGACGGCTCCACCGGCCAGGTGCTGGTCGGCAAAGTGCCGATGCGCGAGCCGGAAATGGCCGGAGAGTTTGGCACGCTGATGAAGTGGGCGGACTCCGCGCGCAAGCTGAAGGTGCGCGCCAACGCCGATACGCCCGCCGACGCCCGCGCCGCCGTCAAATTCGGCGCCGAAGGCATCGGGCTGTGCCGCACCGAGCATATGTTCTTCGAGGAGGATCGCATCCGCGCCGTGCGCGAAATGATCCTGGCCGAAGATGAAGACGCCCGTCGTACAGCGCTCGCCAAGCTATTGCCGATGCAGCGCGCCGACTTCGTCGAACTGTTCAAGACCATGGGCTCGCTGCCGGTTACCATCCGTCTGCTCGATCCGCCGTTGCACGAATTCCTGCCGCACACCGAGGAAGATATTGCCGAGGTGGCGCGGGCGATGGGGGCCGACCCGAAAAAGCTCGCCGATCGGGCAAGAGAATTACACGAATTTAATCCAATGCTCGGCTTCCGCGGCTGCCGCCTTGCCATCGCCTATCCGGAAATCGCGGAAATGCAGGCGCGCGCCATTTTCGAAGCGGCGATTGAAGCCAGCCGTGCGACCAAAAAGCCGGTCGTGCCTGAAATCATGGTGCCGCTGATCGCCAGCAAAGCCGAGCTCGATTTGGTGAAAGAGCACATCGACGCTACGGCCAAGACCGTCGCCGCCGAGACCGGGGCTTCGGTCAAATATCAGGTCGGCACCATGATCGAATTGCCGCGCGCGGCGCTCAAGGCGGACGAGATCGCGCAGACGGCCGAGTTCTTTTCCTTCGGCACCAACGACCTGACGCAGACCGCCTTTGGCATCAGCCGTGACGATGCGGCAAGCTTTCTCGGTATTTACACCGCCAAGGGTATCCTCCCGGCCGATCCGTTCGTCTCGATCGATCGCGAGGGCGTCGGCGAATTGGTGCGGATCGCGACCGAGCGTGGGCGCAAGACGCGGCCGAACATCAAGCTCGGCATTTGCGGCGAGCACGGTGGCGATCCGGCTTCGGTCGCGTTCTGCCATGAGGTCAAGCTCGACTACGTGTCATGCTCGCCGTTCCGCGTGCCGATCGCGCGGCTCGCCGCCGCGCAGGCGGCCTTGGGCAAGCCGGCAAGTTCGACCGCGTAAGCGTGAGCGCGATGTCTTCATGGTTAATAAAAAGCGACCAAAGCGCACCGCGGCGGCGGAACCAAACGCCAGACGACTGAGAGTTTGCTGACTTGCTTGCCGGTCCGCGCGCCGCGCGTCCGAAGGGCGCGCAGTTTCGGCCGATTAACGCGTCCGCAACGTTAACCCGACAATATTCGAATGTGTCGCATTCGCGCCACTGCGTCAGTGTTTGCGTAATGACGGGAAGCGTCGCGTTTCGGCGGTCGCGTGAGGGTGATGGTAGCGTTGCGTATGCGGCAGTTGGCCGCGCTATCGGGTCCGTTCTGGTTCAGCGCGTTCTGCGTAGCATTTGCGCCGACGGCGACCGGCTTCCAGGACCTCTCGACATTCCTGGCGCGCCAGCCTGGTGTGTCGGAACAATCGCACCATCATCTCATCGCTTCGCCGTTCGGGACTATTCACGCCGCGACATTCCGTTTCTCGCGTCCGATCGGGACGACAACTCCGGAATTCGCCGCACAGCTGGTGAATTTCGATCCCCGCGCGCTTGATGTGAAAGTGTGGACGGCCGACGAGCCGCCGATGGCGCGCGCCGCGCTGCATGTCGAATATCCGGCGATCAATCGCCGCCTCAAAGGCGACCGCTTGCCGGTTCCGCAGGCCGCTCCGGCTGCCGGCGATCCGCAAAGTGCGCCGGAGTTGCAGCCGGTCAGTGCGCCGTGGTCGCGGTCTCCGAATCCGGCGGTGCCGATTACAATTTCGCGGCCCAAGAGCGCCGAGCGGATCAAAATTCCATCCGCGCCGTTGCCATTCGCTGCTGCCGATGAAGCTTTCGGCTCGTTGCCGAATGCGCGGCAGCCTGGCGATGGCGCGGCGGCGGTTGATGCCAACGTGGATGCCGAAGACGACGCGGCGCTTGCCGACCGGCCGCCGGAAATCGCGGCCGCCGGTGACAACGATCAAAGCGAAGCGGGGGCATCGGCGTTTGCTTCGCTGTCCTTCCTCGATGAAGATCCGGCTGAACGCAGTACACAATTATATTTTGGCGTCGGTACCGCCGGTACGCGCAACGGGCTGGAACAATGGGCGCCTGGCGCCGAGCCGATCCTGGTATCGCCGGCCGCGGTCGATCCCGACATCAAGCTGTCGGCGCTGGACGGGTCCGCCGAAACCGGCATCGGCGGCGAGAGCCGCGCCGGCAAGGACAGCCCGCCGCAAAACCCGGCCGAACGGCTCGGTCTTGCCGGCAAGCCGCGCGCCAAAGCCGAGAAGTGCCTCGCGGACGCCGTGTATTTCGAAGCACGTGGCGAACCGATGAAGGGACAAGAGGCGGTCGCGCAAGTCGTGATGAACCGGGTTTTCTCCGGCTTCTATCCGAACGACGTGTGCGGCGTGGTTTATCAAAACGCCAATCGCCACCTCGCCTGCCAGTTCACCTTCGCCTGCGAAGGCAAAGATCTAAGCCGCATCGACGAGCCCGATATGTGGACGCAAGCCAAGCAGATCGCCAAAGACACGCTCGACGGCAAAATCTGGCTCGCCGATGTCGGTCACGCCACCCATTATCACGCCTACTGGGTGCACCCGAGCTGGGTCCACGAAATGAAGAAGATGTACAGCCTTGGCGTCCACACTTTTTACCGGCCGCGCGCCTGGGCGGACGGTCCGGATGTGCCGGCCTGGATCGGCGATGCTGCGGCAATAGTCCGCCCGCCCGCCGCGACGACGGAAAATCCGGCAGCGGCCAAGGAACCTGCTGCTTCGACGAAGGATAGCGTCAAGGGCCCGCAAGCGGCGATTTCGCCCGCGCCTGCCGCCAAGGCAACACAAACCGCCAAACTCTAAAGGCTTGCGCGGCGGCGGCGGGTCAGCCATGCGCCCGTATCGCCGCGGCGAAGTTTTGTTTGGGCGATCGGCGTTCACGGCTTATGGTGCCGCATTGCAATAACGACCGTTGCCGGCACCCATGCTCAACAAACTTTCAAGTCGAGGCGTTGCGGCAAGTGCCGCAAAGCCGTCCGGCTGGCGAACACCGCTGGTTATTGTCGGCTTCGGTTGCCTGATTTCGCTGCTTGCGTTCGGACCGCGCTCGACGCTCGGTTTTTTCCTCACGCCGATGTCGAATGCCAATCACTGGGGCCGCGACGTTTTCGCCTTTGCGCTGGCGATTCAGAATCTGCTGTGGGGTGCGGGTCAGCCGCTTGCCGGCATTCTCGCCGACCGTTTCGGCGCCCCTCGCGTGCTTTGTGTCGGCGCCATCCTCTACGCGCTTGGCCTCGCGCTGATGTCCTACTCGGCCAGCGCTCCGATGCTCGATCTCTCGGCCGGTGTGCTTATGGGCTTTGGCCTCTCCGGCTCATCTTTCATGGTCATTCTTGCCGCGTTCGGCAAACTGTTGCCGCCGCGTTGGCGATCGACCGCGTTCGGTGCCGGTACCGCGGCGGGCTCGTTCGGCCAATTCCTCTATTCGCCGGTCGCGGTGCTGCTGATGGATCAGTTCGGCTGGCAGCAAACGCTTCTGATTTTTGCTTTCAGTGTGATGGCGGTGCTGCCGCTCTCGCTGGCCCTGGCGACGCCGAAGGCAGCTCCCGGCGGTCCGACCACGGCACAGATCGCGTCGCAGTCGCTCCGGCAAGCGCTCGGCGAAGCGTTCAGCCAGCGTTCCTACGTGCTGCTCGTCCTCGGCTTCTTCACCTGTGGCTTCCAGCTCCAGTTCATCACCGTCCACCTTCCCGCCTATCTGGTCGACCGCGGCCTTTCGGCGACGATCGGCGGCTGGACGATCGCTGCGATTGGACTGTTCAATATCATCGGTTCGCTTGCATCCGGCTGGCTCGGCGACCGGATGCCGAAACGCTACCTGCTCTCATTCATTTATTTGTTCCGCGCCGTGGCAATCCTTGCCTTTATCTGGTTCCCGGTCACACCGTTTACGTGCATCGCGTTTGGCGCCACCATGGGACTGATGTGGCTTTCAACCGTACCGCCGACCAACGGCATCATCGTCGTCATGTTCGGCACGCAATGGCTGGCGACGCTTTCGGGGCTCGCCTTCTTCAGCCATCAGGTCGGCGGTTTTCTCGGTGTCTGGCTCGGCGGCATCGTTTTCGACCGCACCGGTTCCTACAACACCGTTTGGTGGCTGGCGATTGCACTCGGCATCGTTTCGGCGGTGATCAACCTGCCGATCGTGGAGCGGCCGATGGCGCGCCTCGCGGCGGTGCCGGCTTGATGAGGCAGTGATGTCAACCTTCAAAGCCATCGTCGTCGACAAGGCGGAAAGCGGTCAGACCGTCTCCCTCACCGATTTTGACGAGAAGGATCTGATGGACGGCGACGTCACCGTCGCGGTCGAATATTCCACGCTCAACTACAAGGACGGCCTTGCGCTCACCGGCAAGTCGCCGGTGGTGCGGCGCTTCCCGATGATCGCCGGCATCGACTTCGCCGGCACGGTGGAGTCGTCCACCCATCCGGCCTGGAAGGCCGGCGACAAGGTGATCGTCAATGGCTGGGGCCTGGGCGAGACCCACCTCGGCGCTTACGCGTACAAGGCGCGGGTCAAAGGCGACTGGCTGGTTCGTCTGCCGGCGGGCATAAGCGCGCGCGACGCGATGGCGATCGGCACCGCCGGTTACACCGCGATGCTGTCGGTGATGGCAATCGAGCGCGCCGGAATTGTTCCGGCGCGCGGCAGCATGGTGGTAACCGGTGCGGCGGGCGGCGTGGGTTCGGTGGCAATCGCGCTGTTGGCCAAGCTAGGCTTTACGGTCGTCGCGGCGACCGGCCGTCCGGCCGAAGCCGACTACCTCAAAGGACTGGGCGCGGCCGAGATCATCGAGCGCAAGGAATTGACCGGCGCGCCGCGCGCGCTCGCCAAGGAGCGCTGGGCCGGCGGCATCGACGCGGTCGGCTCGACGACGCTCGCCAACGTGCTGTCGATGACCCGCTATGGGGGCGCGGTGGCGGCGTGCGGACTTGCCGGGGGCATGGATCTGCCGACCACGGTGGCGCCGTTCATCCTGCGCGGAGTTTCGCTTATCGGCATCGATTCGGTCATGTGCCCGCTGGCGCTGCGGCAGGAAGCATGGCGGCGCCTGGCAACCGATCTCGACCGCGGCAAGATCGCTGCAATGACCAGCGAAATCAGCCTCGCCGATGTGATTGCGGCCGGCGCCCGCATCATTGCCGGCGAAGTGCGCGGCCGCATTGTGGTAAAAATTCGGTAACGACCCTGAAAATTGTCGAGTATTTTCACGGGGGCGGGGAGCCGCTATGGTAAGGGGACGGTTAAGAAATTTTGCTAGCCTACTGACCGTAGCCGCCGTGGAGTCGTCGATGTTGCTGCGCGTCGCCATCGTCTGTGCCTGCATTTTCGGAGCATCCGCGGCCGTTGCCGAGGAACTCGCACCGGAGCAGGCGAAGGCGTTCGTGGTGGGCAAGCTGTTTGCCTATACCTGCTTTGACGGAACCGCCGGCATGGGCCGCATCTTCGCCGACGGCTCGGTCGTCGGCACCATCCGTCCAGGCGGCAAGGGAGACGCGCATTTCGCGACGTTACCCGCAGGCACGGTCAAGGTCGAACACACCTCGATGTGCGCGCATCTGTCGGGCATGCCGATCGAGCCGTGTTTTAAGGTTCAAAAAATCAACTATCGCAGCTTCC
>Ga0307374_10014365_pt1 | contig 10790 bp, 12 predicted proteins | sample OX3MG_FD_202532 | JGI IMG/M metagenome (GOLD analysis project Ga0307374, IMG submission 202532) | Soil microbial communities from Risofladan, Vaasa, Finland - OX-3 | ecosystem: Environmental > Terrestrial > Soil > Coastal area > Acid sulfate soil | place: Finland: Risofladan, Vaasa | collected... | reverse complement strand
AAACGGGTCAGGGCAAGCCATTTCAATCCGGCACTCCCGGCGCAAGAGTCGGCGCCACCACATTCGAATGATCGCTGTAATTTCTCGATCCTGTTCTCGGAAGCCACAAGCTTTCGGCATCGCTCGGCCCCCGCGAAGTTGGCCGGCTACCGGCGAAAGGAACGGTGCCATCTTCGAGATCGGTCCAAACGAGGTCAAAGACTGAGAGGCAGTGTTCACTCTGAAGGCACCAGTGCCAGGTAGGTGAGGGTCGCCCCGAACGCCTGAGGTCAACCCGACACCCGTGGATGTTTGCTCCCGTTGACCTGCTGCCAGGCGGCACAATGGGGCGTGTGGATAACGTGAGTTGGCCCACGACACTATGTCGGCCTCAGGTCAAGCCAAGTCCTGCGTGGCGCTTCCTCCCAAAGATCAGATAGCCGATCGCTCCGACAAAGTGAGCCACGATGATGAGGATGACCCATGCCCACTTCGGCAGGTGGTTGACCTCTTCGGAGCGGTAGAGATCGACAAAACAGAATATGTCGAGCGCGAGCACGACAATAAAAATTGGAAGGAGTACTGCCATAGGAACCTCTTTCTTATGATCTCATGGTAGTTGCTCGAGTCACCTGCCCCAGTGCGCCGGGATTAGGACACCGGAGATCGAGCAGAATCTGGTTATGAGCCGACAACCAGATCACTGGGTGACGAGGGAAGAGGTGATCGCCGCTTGCGAACGATACGAATCAGCCATCCCTGGTTGGGCTTGCCCGCGGCTCTTTGGGGTGGGACTCAGGGTTGAAGATAGAGAACCGTGGTTCCCGTTCGCGTGCCACGGAGACCATCCCTTGCCAGCTGTCGTCTTGGCCACGGTCTTGGGCCACAACGGTGGCACGAACAGCTACACACTGTCCCTTGATCAACTCGATGAAGCCATTGAACGCTTGACTCCGGCGGAGGCGTGCCGAGGCTTCGAGCATCCAAACTTGGCCGCGTGGCGAGAGGTTCGGAGTACGGCCGTCCGAACGAATGGCAGCATCCTTGCTGTCTTCGATGCCGAACCAGAATCAAGGACCGAAGACCCGACCATCCTGGCCCTCCGTCTCGCTCGTGGAGCAGGAGATTGAACGCGGAGTTGCCCAATCCGCCGGGGTGGAGGGTGTACCTGATCGACACCGGGAGGCCCACCGTGAACGGCCGTCGACTTGAGTGATGTCGGTGCGCACGAACAGGCTGAGGACTCACCGTTTCTTTAGGTAGTTGACACTAACGTAAGTAATAGCTTACACTAAGGTCGTGGACGCAGCCCTCAAGGCCCTGGCCGAACCCCGACGGCGAGAGATCCTCCGGCTGGTGTGGGACAACGAGCTTCCGGCGGCTCACATTGCCGCCCAATTCGAAGAGGTCACCCGATCGGCCGTTTCCCAACACCTCGGCGTGCTGCGGGAGGCCGAACTGGTCATAGAGCGCCGCGACGGGACGCGCCGGCTCTACCGGGCCAACCAGGCCCAAATGGTCCGGCTCCGCCAATTCCTCGACGAGTACTGGACCGGAAGTTTGCAACAACTGCGATCCTTGGCCGAAGCGGCCGAACGACAGAAAGGAAACACAAATGGCTGAACTGACCCGAGAGGTGGTGATGGATGCCAGTCCGGCCACCATCTTCCCCTTCCTCACCGATCCCTCCCAGCACGTCCGGTGGATGGGCACCGAGGCCGAGGTCGATCCTCGGGCCGGCGGCATGTACCGGGTGCTGGCCCAAGGCAAGCACCCGGGCGTCGGCGAGTTCGTAGAGGTGGTGCCCGACCGCAAGGTGGTGTTCACCTTCGGGTGGGACGAACCCAACCATCCGATTCCCGCTCGCAGCACCGAGGTGGAGATCACCCTGACTCCCGACGGTGACAAGACCAGGGTCCGCCTCGTCCACCGGGGACTGCCCGACGATGCGATAAGCGATCACACCCAGGGGTGGGATCACTACCTCGACCGCCTGGCCACCGTCTCTGCCGGAGGTGAAGTCGGGCCCGACGTGCCCTCTGATGGCACCTGAGCTCTCAGCCGGGACGGCCTGACCGGACCGCACCGATGGGGCATTCGGGCCCTTTCTACGCGCTCAGGTCCCACGTACGCACGCCGTATCGCCGCGCTGAACCCAAGAGGGAATCCCCGGCCGCCGGGCTGACGTCACCCCGGACGGTGTCACTGTTTCCTGGCGTTCACCTGCTGCAAGTCGGCACCATGGAGGAAGTGCTGGTGCACAGGCCGGCGCGCGAGGGCCCGTACGGCGCCGCACGTACCAAATGGTTGGCAAAGAGCACGCCCCGCTCGGCCAGCTGGTCCGGCGTCGTGGTCTTGACGACGTGAAGGCCCAGTACCGAGAGTCCGTCACCCCGCCATTTGTCGACGGTGATGATGAGCACTTTGCGGGGCGCAGTCACGGCCTCACTCTTGTCGATCCACTTGCACAGCGCGAATCGTCCGCCCAAGGGTGGGTCAGGAAGCTCGCATGGATGCACCACCGATGCGGGCGCCGGCTCGAATCAGCCAACTTCCCACGTGGTACCCGAGGGCACGGCGCTCGAGGGTGCGCCTTCTGGTGGCGTCCGCCGCGGCCATCTGTCCGGCCTGCTGCAAGATAGGCAACGCGACGGCCCAGCTGGCGGCGCGCCTGTCGATGCGACTCTGGGCGCGCAACCGGCTGACCCGGGCCTCGGACGTGAGGGCACGCCGACGCTCTTCGGCCAACTGCTGGGCCGCCCACCAGGGCATCACGCGTCCATCTCTGTCGTCCGATGAAGCCTCACGCCATAATGCTATTCCCAGCTTGACATGAATACAAGTATACACTAATATAGGTATGTGCCTATGACTATGGACGAGGTCGAACCGTCAGTACGACGGATCTACCTGTCCTCACCTTCCCTGGCCTGCGATCTTTCCTGGGCCCTGTCCGTGGCCGTGCGACCAGGGTGGCGGGACAAGTTCCCAACGGTGTCCGCGGTATTCAACGCCAGGGAGGATCTGGCGTTGCGGGTACGGGAGTTCTGGCCGACAGACCCACCGATCTGCTTCACCGAGATGCAGATACTGGCCCACCATGCGGGCGCTCTCGGCGAAACCTCGCCCGCCCGGTTGTGGACCGCTCTCGAGCAGGCCGTGGCCACCGTGCCCACCGATCTTGGATTGGAGTCGGAGTCAGCCGAGGATAGGGCGATTTATCTGCGTCGTCTGGAAGAGCTGAAGGCCTCACCGGCCCTCCTCAGGTCCTATGTCCAATTGTTGCGCGAGGTGTGGGAACCGATTGACGCGTCGTGGCAGGCGACGCTTCCCATGTTGGAAGAGTCGGGCCGCCAGGTCGTGGCGCAATTGGAGAGCGGACGACCGATCGGTGACCTGGTGGGTGAATCGTGCCCAGCCTTCCACTCGATGCTGGACGTGATCAACAACCAAATCGGGGAAGGACATCCGCTGCTGGTCGTCCCCTGTCTGTTCTTCGGCAAGAGCCTCTATCTGGAGTTCCCTGGACTGACCCTGGTCGGGTCTGGTTTCCGTCGGAACGGCATTGAAGCTCGGCTGCGGACCGAAGCGCTGGCCAAGCGGCTCAAGACGGTGGCTGATCCCACTCGGCTGGCCCTGCTGCATTTCCTGGCCTCCCACCCGAGCACCGTAGGTGACCTTGCCATCTCGTTCGGACTGGCCCAACCCACCGTGAGCATGCACATGAAGTCGCTGCGCGAGACCGGCCTAGTGCGAACCGAACGAATAGCGGGAAGGGCGCAACTCAGTGCCGACCCCGACGCGGTGGAGTCGCTGCTCGCCGAGCTACGTCATGTCGTGGTACAGGGAGCCAGCACCACCGGCAAGGCGCGGATGCCGGCCACCGTGGGGGACGCCACCCGATCAGCCGTGCCCGTGATGGCATAGGACGGGTATCGGATTGGTGGGCCGCTTGATGTTGAACTGCGCCGCAATCTCCCCGAACAGCGCCTCGCCCCGGTATCCCGAGGCGTACAGCATGCACAGGTAGTCACCCTGGGCAATGTCGGTGCGGCCCACCGTGCCAGGTTCGGTGGCCGTGCGGGAGAAGGCTTGGACCGGCGTGACCCAGGGTAGGCACTCCTCGAGAGCCCCGGTAGCAGGGCGGGTTCGGCGTCCAGCTTGTCTCGCTGATCGCGATGTTGGCCGAGTACCAGGGCAGAGCTCGACTGGAGGGTACGCGTGGTCTCCTTGCCGGCAACCAGGAGGGTCAGATGGCCGCATCGGATCAACGCCGAAAGTCCTGCCGATCCGTCTCCTCAATTCCGAGCCGCTCGGCGATCACCGTCAACGGGAACGGCGCGCTGAGCTCGGACACGACGTCGATCTCCTCGTGGGCCTCCGCGGCTGCGATGACCTCGACCGCGGCCAGGCGGGCAGTTGGGGCCAAGGGGTCCAGGGCCCGGGGAGTGAAGCGGCGGTCAAGCAAGCCCCGGAAGGCAGAGTGCTGTGGTGGTTCCATGTGCAGAGTGGACAGGGTCCTCATGGGGTTACGGAGTCCAAGGGTCACCCCGTCCGCCGGCCCTGGGACAGCGGTAATCCAGATCGGACAAGATTGACCGGATGAACGACCTTGACCTTGCTGAGCTGGTCGAGCTTTCGCTCAGTGCGCTGGACGGCGTAGCTGAAGCTGACTGTTCGATAAAGGCTGGACAGCTGGAGTGGAGCTGCTGGCAGACGGTCGAGCACTCGATCGATTGCCTCTTTTCCTATTCGATGCAGATTGGCGCCCAGGCGCATTCAGGCTTCATTCCCCTTGAAGAGCTTCACGCGCGACCCGAGGCGAGTCCGGCCGATCTGATCGCCGGCCTTCGAGGAGCGATGGCCCTGCTTCTCGGAGTGGTGCGTGATTCGCCGGGAGACGTGACCGCATCGGACGGCGTTCTTGAACTGGATCTATCGGATTGGTGTGCCAGGGCGGCCTACGAACTGATCATTCATACACATGACGTCCTATCCGGGTTAGGAAGCGCGCTCACCCCAACCGACGAGATGTGCAACGCGATTCTTGAAACTGAGTCCCTTTGGATGTTGGACCGAAGAGCAATCCCCGAAACTGCCGACCCTTGGACGGCCCTCCTGGTGGCTTCCGGAAGACCTTCGGTTACTTCATCCGATTGACTCGGGGGTATCCCCATGCACTGGCTGAGGTCGTGGTTTCGAGGCCCGCAGCGCCCGCCTGATAAGTCCTGTTCGGGGACTGGAAATGCGGCGCTGTCCCGACCGTCGGACTCCTGCGTGCGCGCTACTGACTTGGCCAGGGCAGGCCCATGTTGTTCCGCTTCGGCACCTCGCCCGCCGCCATGATCCGTTCGGCGAGCGGACGCATCGCCTCCACGAGTTCGACTGCTCGGGCGCCGAGGGTGGCCACGAAGGGCACCGCCAATCGATCGGTAGCAGCTTCGATGGCATCGCGGGCCTTGGTACCTGCCGGAGTGGGATGCTCGTTGTCGTCAAGCCATCCCCGCTCTCGAAGATGCATGACCGCCGTACCCCACTCTTCATCTGTCCACCCGCGGTTGTCACGAAGGCTCTCCCGTTCTGAGCGCCCAGTGGCCGCTTGCATGACGAGGGACTCGCACGGGTCGACCTGGTTGGCGACGAGGCACGAGACGTGTCCATCGCCGCGATGCTCACGCATCGCGCCGAGGGCCTGCCAGAGCTGGAGGTGGGGTGCGCCCGGATCGGCGAGAGCCGCGTTCGCCGCGCCCAACGGTCGGCCCGAGAAGTCAGCTGAGTGGACCGCGGTGGTGGCGAGTGACGCGGCTCGCCGAACGTCGGGCCCATCGATCGCTTCTCCCAGAAGCCGACCAAGCGCGGCGTCCATCGCCGAGAGTCGGGCGTCGATGAGCCGTCGTGGATCGGCGTAAGCCCAAGCGGCGGGGATGGCGCGCTCGACCCGTCGTGGGTGAAAGCCGTAGAAGATCGAAGTCACCACGGCCGGCGGCACGGCGCCGAGAGGTGCCGCGCGGCAGCCGAAGTAGCTCATCCAGCCGCCCCGGAGGCCGAGCCCGTCCGTTGCCACACGGGTTTCCGGGGCGAAGAAGACCACTGCGTGGATCGGCTCGCCGTACTGCCAGACGAGACGAGCCGCTTGCTCATCTGCTATGCCCACGTCACCATCCTTTCCCAGTTGGCCAGGAAGCGGCCCTTCGGCTCCCTGAGTTTCCCACGATGGGAACCCCACACCGCCGGGTCGAGGTTGACCCGGGATCTCCACGACTCTGGTGTCCGAGTTCGTACGGGAAGCACCCTCGCCGGCGGTCGCTCACCTACGTTCACGTTCCCGTATGGAGAGTCAACGCCGAGAGCGCGTACGCTGATCTTGTGAGCGGAATCACGGACACGTCGGTGCGAGAAGCGCTGGTCGAGCACCTGGCAGCGAGCGGGTTACCGCCCGATGCGGGCGATTCCGACCTCTTCGCGGTGGTGAGAATCTTTCACCTGCCCTATCCGATCCCAAACACGCGGGCTCGTAAGCGGGCGGTCCAAATCCACGACCTGAACCACCTGGTGAGCGGGTACCGGACTGATCGGATCGGCGAGCTCGAGATCAGCGCCTGGGAACTGGCCAGTGGCGGCTGCCGGGACTATGTAGCCGCCTGGGTGCTCGACCTGGCCGGACTGCTCGGTGGATTGATGGCAGCGCCGAGGCGCACCGTGCGCGCCTTTCTGGCCGGGAGGAGCCAGCAGAACCTTTACGGGTTCGCATACGAGGAGCTCCTGGCCCTGTCCGTGGACGATGCCTGCCGCCTGGCGGATACGCCGTTGCCCACTCGGATGCGCCGGGTTCCCGGCGGGCTCCACCTGGCCGCCCTCGTCGTGCTCTCACTCCCGGCTGGCATCGCCATGTCGATTGCCTGGTACGCGCTGGTTCCCGTTTGGCTGGTGAACCGCGCCTTCAGACAGGTTCGCCCGGCCGCGATGCGCTCCGCTCAGGAGCGTGGAGGGCAGGGAGGGCCGAATACAACCACGGGCATCTGAGCGATGGACCACCGCTCCCTCCGATGTTTCATTTGTAACTGAGGGTCGCCCCGTTCGATGCTCGGTGGTGGGGCCAACCGATTCGACCAATTGCTGGGTGGCCCCGTTCGGCCGCGTTGACCCATAGCGTGGTCAGGCACGGCGCACCGGCTCCGATACGTCTCTCCCTCCACCCACCCGCCTGCAGCCGCCTCCGCCTAGTCCAAGCCCTCATGTCCTAGGAGCCTCAGGTCACCGAAAGGGCTCGCAAGGTGTGGCACGGCTGAGGTTGTGGGATCGAGTCTCGCAGCGCCCACCCTGGTGTCGTTCCGGGACGTCAGGGAACTTCAATCGCCGACGCCACCCGCCGGAGGAATGAGCGGACCGTGGCCCGGGTGAGGCGATCGGCCTTCGGGTCGGGCTCGGCCGCCGGCCCCGGGCGCGCCGGAGGACGGAACCGGCCCACCAGATGCAGTTCCGTCCGATCGCGATCGATGGAGCGCAGTTCGACTTGCCCTTCCAGGCGTGAATCGGCCCCTCCAGCCAGCGAGACCTGCCAGGAAAGTGCCAGGTGCGTCGCTCCGTCGGGCCGCGTGCTTGGCGGTCCCAGGCGCACTGCCGCTGCTGACGTCGCTCTCCACGGCGAGCTCTCCGGGTCGATGTGGGAGCGCAGGCTCTCGGCCTCGCCATAGGCCTCGCCGAGATGGTGGGCTATCCACCCATCGTGCTGCAACCGCTCCACAATGGCGTCGGCCCCCCGCTCAATGTGGACCCAGTCCTCCACCTGAATGTTGGTGTGAACCGTCCGGTGGGAGTCTGCCGGCCTCACCGCCGATCCCTCTTCCAGTGCGAGGTCCTGCTTCTGCACCTCGGCCAGCGTTGCGTCGGCCAGTACCTTCCGCAGGGCTTCGGTGGCGGCCGACCAGGTTGCGTGGAGCGGGCAGACGCCCTCCCACCGGCACGGCCCGTCACCGAGAGCACAACGGTCGGGCCGTAGCGGCCCCTCACCCGCTTCGACCACTTCCAAGAGGGAGATCGATTCGGGCGCCCGGGAAAGACGGTAGCCCCCGTCCCGGCCGGCGCGCGAGGTCGCCAGCCCACCCCGGACCAGCTCGGCAAGGATCTGTGAGGCGTAGTTCTGTGGCACCCCCATTTCGGCCACGACCTCGCGAATTTTGCGCTGCTCGCCCGATTCGTAGGCTCTGGCCAGGCATAATGCTGACCGGACCACGTAATCGCCCCGCTTGGAAAGGGTCAGGTTCATCAGAAGATAAGTATAGTTATACTCTTGACGTAGAGCAATTCATTTGTAATAATCGGGCTTATGGGAAGTCAGAGACTCTACGTAGATCAAATAAGCCAACGATGGTTCTGACTCTGCCGGCAGAGCCTCAGGTCGACATCGCCACCGACCCCGTGTCGGTGGCGGTCAAGCTGCGTCCGCCCCAGCGGGTCGGGATTGAGGAGCGGTTCGCCGACACCGACCCGCCGGCGGGCTGGGACCTGGCCCGCAATCCCCGCGTCGCCCGTCTGATGCGGAACCGAAAGTTCCAGTTCGCGTTGATCGTGCCCAATCAGATCATCTTCTGGATGGTCATCATCTCGGGCCTGGCGGGCACCGTCGACCCCGGGCTCAACTTCGGCACCGCCATCACCTGGTACCTGTGGTTCTGCCTGGTCTTCGTCATGATGGTCGTGGTCGGCCGGGCGTGGTGCGCCATGTGCCCCTTCGGCGGGTTTGCCGAGTGGCTGCAGCGCCGGACGTTCTGGCAGCGCACGCAGAAGACCCTCGGCCTTGGTCGCAAGGTACCCGAACCCATCGCCCGCTACGGGTTCATGATCCCGGTGGCCGCCTTCCTCCTCCTCACCTTCGTGGAGGAGTTCTTCAACATCGCCGGTCCGGGCAACCCGATGGACACCTCTTGGATGGTGATCGGGATCGTGGCCAGCGCGGTGGTGTTCTTCCTCGTCTTCGAGCGGCGGTCCTTCTGCCGCTACTTCTGCCCGCTTACCGCCGTCATCGGCACCGTGGGGGCCATGGGGTCGGTGGCCGGGTTCCGCACCCGGGACCGGGACGTCTGCCTCAACTGCAAGACCAAGGAATGCATGCGCGGTGGCGAGTCAGGCTACGGATGCCCCTGGTACACCTGGCCGGGCAGCGCTGAGTCCAACCTGTCCTGCGGGCTGTGCACCGAGTGCTTCAAAGCCTGCCCCTCGGACAATGTCGGACTCTTCATCCAACGCCCGCTCACGTCGGTGGTGGAGCCTCGTCGTCGCCGTGCCGACGTGGCCTGGTCGGTGGTCGTGCTGTTCGGACTGGTGCTGTACCAGCAGTTCAACTCCACCAACGTGTACGCGCCCGTCGACAATTGGCTGAACCGTGTCCTTCACTTCCCGCACTATCCCGATCCATTGGCATATGTCGGGATGATCCTTGGCGTGTCTGCGCTTATCGCTGGCGTGGTCTGGCTTCTGAGCCGGGTCGTCGTCCGCCCGGACATCGGTGAGGGTGGGAGTGGCTTCCTGCAGCGCACCAGCCGTTTCCGGGCGCTGTTTCTCCCCCTCGCCTACGGACTCATTCCCATCGTCGGTGCCGACTACTTCGCCCGCCAGCTCCCGAAGTTCTTCGAGTTCGTCCCCCGCCTCATCCAGGCGATCGGGCATCCCTTCGGGTTCGGCTCGAATCACTCGGCGCTGTACAACACCAGTCTCCTCAACGGTCAGGGCATCGTCATCGCCCAGGTCGTGGTGCTGGCCCTCGGCACTGCGGCCGCGCTGTGGGCCACCTGGCGCATCGGGTCCCGGGAGCTGGTTGGCATTTCGTCTCGCCCGACCGCGACCCGGTTGGCCAGCCTCGGTTTTGTGTTCGCCAGCGGAGTGGGTGCGGCCTTCATGTACGTGATCATGCACGCCGCCACCTGAGGAGGAAGATCCGATGACCATCACCGGGGACCGGCCCGATACCGCATTGCCGCAAGTGACGGTATTGGTGGATCGCTGTGCGGGCTGCCAGGAATGCCTCGTGCGCTGTCCCACCGGTGCTATCTCCCTAAATGCCGCCTCATGGGTCGTCACCGCTGACGAATTGCTCTGCAACGGCTGCCGCCAGTGTGTGCGCACCTGCCCCTTTGCGGCCATCACCGTCTCGGGGCCCATCATGGTGGCTCCGCGGACTCCGTTGGTGACCCATCACCCCGATGCGTTGCTCAGTGACCACAGTGAGACCCGCCGCGGCATCACCTCTTGGGATGACGCGATGCGCGAGGCCGAACGGTGCCTGGCCTGCCCGGACCCGACGTGCGTGCGCGGCTGCCCAGCCCACAACGACATCCCGAGTTTCATCGCCTCCCTCGGGCGCGGTGACCTTGACGAAGCGCATGCGGTCCTGCGCCGCACCAGCACGCTGCCGGACGTGTGCGCCCGGGTCTGCGACCAAGCCGTGCAGTGCGAGGGCGCCTGCAGCTGGTCCCTGGCCGGCGGGGAGCCCGTGGCCATCGGGGCACTGGAGCGCTTCGTCACCGACAATGCCCCAGTCCCTCCGCCCCGCCAAAAGGTCGGCGCCGGGCCCGGAATGGACGTCGCCATCGTAGGATCGGGGCCGGCCGGACTGGCCGCTGCCTGGGATCTCCATGAGGCCGGCGCCAACGTCACCGTGTTTGAGCAGGACGCCGAGGCCGGAGGGCTGTTGCGGTGGGGGATCCCGGACTTCACCCTGCCCCCGACCATCGCCAACCGGGCCGCCAGCGCGCTGGCCGACTCCGGCGTCACATTCCGCTTCGGCACCAGGATCGGGGCCGACGAGATGGAGC
>Ga0307374_10014364_pt1 | contig 10790 bp, 11 predicted proteins | sample OX3MG_FD_202532 | JGI IMG/M metagenome (GOLD analysis project Ga0307374, IMG submission 202532) | Soil microbial communities from Risofladan, Vaasa, Finland - OX-3 | ecosystem: Environmental > Terrestrial > Soil > Coastal area > Acid sulfate soil | place: Finland: Risofladan, Vaasa | collected... | reverse complement strand
ATCCGCAGCTGGATCACCAATTGGAACGACAACCCGCAGCCGTTCGTCTGGCACAAGACCGCAGACGAGATCCTCGACAGCCTCGCCTCCTACTGCCAGCGAATCAATAACTCAGGTCACTAGGCGGACGCCGCCACGACCGCGGCCTCGTACACGGGGTCGCGCGTGAAGCGCTCGAGCTCGTCCGAAAGGACGTCGCTCGGGGCAGGCGGGTCGCCGGGAGGAAGTGGGACGGCGTGGCCGTCGAGTGCGACTCCTTCCAACGTCTCCGCCTCCTCGTGCTCGAGGCCGATGCCGGGACGACCGAGCCGCGAGCGGAGCCAGCCGCAGAGCAGCCACGCTTGCGCGGCGGTCCCGGTCACGCGCACGGTGCCGACGTCCGCGATCCCGGGCCAGAGCGTCGCGAGATGGGCGCGCCAGCGCGACGTCCGCGCCCACGCGATGTCCGACGCGGCGCAGCGCGGGAAGAGCGTCGCGAGCTGCGAGTAGGAGTGCGGCACGTCGTCCCACTCCGTCGAGTCGACGATGAGCCGGTCGATCACGTCCACGAGCTGCTCGAGCTCGGGTGCGCGCCACGGCGGCTCGCCGCGCCAGCGCAGGAAGACGGGCAGGTCGGAGATGAGCAGCTCCTGGACGATGCTCGCGGGAGCCTTCGCCCGGTCGCCGCGCAGCGTGAGCTCGATGGTCTCGGTCACGATCCCGCGGCCGGTACCCGGAACCTGCCAGCGCTCGACCGACGCGCGCGCGTCGATGCGGCTGTCGCCGGCCGTCGGCTCGGGGAAGAGGAGGATCGTCCGCGACGGATGGCGCTCGGCCATCCCTTCGAGCGCCGCGCGCGCCTGCTCGCGCCAGCCGTGCGGCACCCACGCGATGTGCGTCATCACCGACGTGCGCATCGACGGCGCCTCGGCGGCCGCCTCCATGCGGAGCTCCGCGAGCGCCGCGTCGACGTCGGCGAGATGGACGCCTTCCGCGATCCAGGGAGCCAGCACTAATGCCGTCGCCACGAGCGTCCGTCGCGGTGGAGGAGCTCGTCGGAGCCGGTCGGTCCCCACGAGCCGGCGGCGTAGTTCGGGAACGCCGGCCTGTCCCGCTCCCACCCGGCGACGATCGCGTCGACGAGCATCCACTGCTCCTCGACCTCGTCGGCGCGTGTGAAGAGCGTCGAGTCGCCGAGCATCGTGTCGAGGATCAGTCGCTCGTACGCCTCGGGCATGCCCGTGCGGAACGTGCCGCCGTAGAGGAAGTCCATGTGGACGGTCTGCAGCATCATCCCCTGGCCGGGCACCTTCGCGCCGATCGCGAGCGAGACGCCCTCGTCCGGCTGGACGTGGATGAGGAGGACGTTCGGGCGCAGCCCTTCCGCCGCCGTCTCCTCGAACGGCGGGTGCGGCGCGCGCTTGAACTGGATCGCGATCGTCGTCTCGCGGCGGGCGAGCCGCTTGCCCATCCGCACGTAGAAGGGCGTGTCGGCCCAGCGCCAGTTGTCGACGTAGAGCTTCGCGGCGACGAACGTCTCCGTCATCGACTCGGGCGCGACGCCCTCCTCCTCGCGGTACGCGACGACCTCCTCGCCCTCGACGAACCCGCGCCCGTACTGTCCGCGCACGACCGACTTCGGCCCCGGCGTGTGCAGCGCCTGCAGCACCTTGACCTTCTCGTTGTGGACGTTGCCGGAGGTGAAGTCGATCGGAGGCTCCATCGCGGTCAGCGCGAGGAGCTGGAGGAGGTGGTTCTGGAAGATGTCGCGAATCGCGCCCGCGTTCTCGTAGTAGCCGGCGCGTCCCTCGATCCCGATCGACTCCGCGACCGTGATCTGGATGTGGTCGACGAACTGCCGGTTCCAGATCGGCTCGAAGATGCCGTTCGCGAACCTCAGCGCGAGCATGTTCTGGACGGTCTCCTTGCCGAGGTAGTGGTCGATGCGGAACACCTCGTCCTCGCGGAAGTACTCGTGGAGCTTTGCGGTGAGCTCCTTGGCCGAGGCCAGGTCGTGGCCGAACGGCTTCTCGACGACGAGGCGCGTCCAGCCGCGGTCGTCCTGCCGCCGGCCGAGCGCGTCGACGATCGCCGGGAACGCCGGCGGCGGCACGGCGAGGTAGTACATGCGGTTGCCGCCGAGGTCGCGCTCGGAGTCGAGCTTGTCGACGAGCGCGTTGAGCCTGTCCTCGCCGCCCTCGTCGGCGAAGTCGGTCGTGACCCAGTGGAGATTTGCGGCGAGCTCGTCCCAGATCTCCTGGTTGAACGGGTCGCGCGCGTGCTGCTGCACCGCGGCCTGCATGTCCTTGCGGTAGGAGTCGTCGTCGGCGTCGCCGGTGCGCGCGACGCCGACGATCGCGAAGCGCTCGGGCAGAAGCCGGCGGACGGCGAGCGCGTAGAGCGCGGGCATGATCTTCTTGTGCGCGAGGTCGCCCGACGCGCCGAAGACGACGAGGACGCACGGGTCGGGCGTCTTGCGGAGCGAGAGGCCGTCGGCGAGCGGGTTCTCCAGTTGCTCCGTCATGCGAGATTCTTCGCAAGCACTCGGCGCACTAGATCAGACCGGTCCCGTTGCCTGCCGTCGAGCAGCCGCATACGCCCCGGATTCAACCATTCGTACGTGGAGACGTACGTCCCGAACTCGAGCTGCTCGACATAGGCCGCCTGAAAAGCGTCCAGAACCAGCTCGCGATCTACGGCGTCGACCCAGTTCGTCAATAGGAAGCTGCCGAACCAGGCGCCGGACCTCTCGTCCGCCAGGACAGAGGGCGTGCTCAGCCAATGACCCTCGCCGACGATCGCGCCGTAGGCGACTTCGGGGGAGCGAGCCAGTTCGAGAAGAAGCCGATACGCCTGCTCGCCGATCCGGGCTTTGTCGTCATCGGTGCCTATCTCGAAGTCGGTGGCCTCGAAGTCAACGTCAACGAGTCGACGATCCGTCGGTGACGCCTGATCCGAAATGGGACTGAGAGACACGATGGAGACGCTCTCGAAATAGCCGTCCGTGTAGAACTCGCGGATCTGCTGCGCCGGGTCAGCCACGATCGCGTCGAGCTCGGAAGAACGATGGATGTTCAGATTCCGAGGCGACACGTTGTCATCCCCGGGCGCCGGCGTCGTCCCGACGCCGCTCAGCACAGCGCCGAGACTGAGCAACGCGTGAAGGGACTCGAGGATGCTCTCCTGGTCGGATAGGCGCGGCCGGTAGACGCTGATCTCGAGGTGCGGCCCTGCGGGCCAGCTCCAGCCCGGCAAGACCTGCGGATCCCAGTCCGAGGGCACCTACTCTTCGGGGCTCTTCTCGAGGTGCCCGCCGAACGCCTTGCGCATCGCGGAGAGCACCCGGTCGCCCCAGTCGGCCTCGCCCCGCGAGGCGAAGCGGTTGAAGAGGGAGGCCGAGAGGACGGGCACCGGGACGCCCTCCTCGACAGCGGCCATCACCGTCCAGCGGCCCTCGCCCGAGTCGCTGACGTGGCCAGCGTACTCGTCGAGGTTAGGTGACGTGTGCAGGGCCTCTGCGCCGAGGTCGAGAAGCCAGGACGAGATGACCGAGCCGCGCCGCCAGAGCTCCGCGATCGCGGCGATGTCGAGCTCGTACTTGTAGTGGTCGGGGTCGCGGAGCGGCGTCGTCTCGGCGTCCGAGGCCTGCTCGAGGAGACCGACGTTTGCGTGCTTGAGGACGTTCAAGCCTTCGGCGTACGCCTGCATGAGGCCGTACTCGATCCCGTTGTGGACCATCTTCACGAAGTGCCCGGCGCCGGGCGGCCCACAGTGGAGCCAGCCCTTCTCCTCCGGCGCCGGCCTGCCCTTGCGCCCGGGAGTCCGGACGGCATCGTCGACGCCCGGCGCGAGCGCCTCGAAGACGGGGATGAGCCGTTCGACCGCCGCGTCGTCGCCGCCGACCATCAGGCAGTAGCCGCGCTCGCGTCCCCACACCCCACCGCTCACTCCCGCGTCGACGTAATGGATCTTCTTGTCGCGGAGATCCGCCTGCCGCCGGAGGTCGTCGACGTAGTACGAATTGCCGCCGTCGACGATCGTGTCGCCCTCGGCAAGGTGCGGGACGAGCTCGGCGAGGATCGAGTCGACGATCCCGGCCGGCACCATGAGCCAGACAGACCGCGGTGCGTCGAGCTGGTGCACGAGCTCCTCGAGCGATTTCGCGGTCGAGTCGACGTTCGGGTCATACGTCTTGAGCTCGTGGCCGGCCGCGGTGAGGCGCTCGGTCATGTTCGCGCCCATCCGTCCCAGCCCGACCATCCCGAGTTGCATCAGGTGTTCCTTTCGGTCGCCGTTTCGATGCTCTGGCGAGCGAAAAGCAAGTCAGACAAGGACGCAGGGAAGGCGCGTAGCCGGAGGCTACGGGCCTGACTGAGGACGCTGGATGGCGCGGCTTTGCAGCCGGCAGAGCGCGAAAGGGTGGCCGAAAGGGACACTTACATCTCCTCTGCGTGGATGCGCGCGACGCGACGGCCGCGCTCCTTCAGGAACTCGAGGTCGCCGAACGCCTGCGAGCGGATGAAGCGCCGGAAGCCGAACGGCTTGCCGGGGATCGGCAGCTCCTCGCCCGGGTCGTCGACGACCTGGAGGAAGAGGCCGGTGTTCGGGCCCCCCTTGTGGAGCTGCCCGGTCGAGTGGAGGAAGCGCGGGCCGTACCCGTGCGTGACGACGAGGCCGCTCTCCTCGCGCAGGCGCGCGACGAGCGGGTCGAGGTTCGTCTCCGGATCGACAAACGCGGCGACGCAGACGTAGTCGCCCTCCTTCGCCTGCGCGAGCAGCTCCTCGATCGAGCTCACCGGCTCGAGGTCGGGCTCCTTCCCGGTCGCGAGCACCTCGTTCGTCTTGTCCTTCGCCGCCTGCACGTCCGGCTGGTCGAACGGGTTGATCTCGAGGTACGTGCCGGCGACTGCGATGGCGAACTCCCAGCGGAAGAACTCCGCGCCGAGCGCGTACCGATCCGGAAGCTCGGGCGTCGCCGCCTGGCGGTCGCGACCGTCGGGGGACTCGCCGGGAGCGGGGACGAGTCCCTTTCCTTGCTTGCCGGTCGACTCGGCGATGAGCTGCTCGGCCCAGAGCCCGAACTCCCCCGGGCTCTCGGCGATGCAGATCTTGTCGCGACCGTCGCGCCAGCCTTCGCCGAAGCCGCGTCCGAGCTCGTATCCCGGATTCGCGTCGCCCGAGCGGCAGGCCTCGCGCATCTCGACGGCGCGCTCGAGAAGCCGCTTCGCGTCGACGCCCATCAGGACGGCCGGGACGATGCCGAACGGCGAGAGGGCGGAGTAGCGTCCGCCGATCGACGGCTCGCCGGCGAAGACGGCACCGAAGCCGCGCTCGCGTGCGAGCCGCTCGAGGTCGGAGCCGGGATCGGTGACCGCGGCGAAGAGGGGAGCGTTCTTGCCGCTCTTCTCCCAGAAGTACTCGAGGTGCGAGCGCGTCTCGAGCGTCGTGCCGGACTTCGACGAGGCGACGAAGCACGTCCGCCGGAGGTCGAGCTGCTCCTCGAGCCGGCGGATCGCGCGGGGATGCGTCGTGTCGAGGACGTGGAACCAGCCCACGCCGAACGTCTTCCTTAAGACCTCCGGCGCGAGCGACGAGCCGCCCATCCCGAACAGGACGACGTTGTCGACGGCGTCGTGCAGCGATTCGGCGAAGCGCTGGATCTCCTCGAGCTGCTCCTGCATGTGGAGCGGCTCGTCGAGCCAGCCGAGCCACTGCCCTTCGTCCTTGCCGGTCCAGACGGTCGCGTCGCGCTCCCAGATCCGCTCGATGAGGTTGTCCTTCTCCACGCTAGGCGGTGACTGCCTCGCGCTTCGCGCGCACGCCGTCGAGGATCTCGGTGAAGGAGTCGGCGAACTTCTGCACGCCCTCCTGCTCGAGCGTGAGAACGACATCGTCGTAGTCGACGCCGGCGGCCGCGAGCTCGGCGAAGACCTGATGCGCCTCGTCGACGGCCTCGGTGACCGTGTCGCCGCGCACCTCGCCGTGATCCTGGAACGCCTCGATCGTCTCGAGCGGCATCGTGTTCACGGTGTCGGGGCCGATCAGCTCCTCGACGTACATCACGTCGCGGTACGCGGGGTTCTTCGTCGAGGTGGACGCCCACAGGGGCGCCTGGACGTGCGCGCCCTTGCCCTGCAGGTACTCCCAGCGCTCGCCCTGGAACGTCTCGAGGAAGTGCTGGTACGCGAGCTTCGCGTTCGCGATCGCGAGCTTGCCCTGGAGCTTCTCGTTGCCGGCGGCCGCGAGGCGCTTGTCGGCTTCGGTGTCGACGCGCGAGACGAAGAAGGAGGCGACCGAGCTCACCTTCGACGGGTCTCCGCCGCCGGCGATGAGCCGCTCGAGCCCGCGGAGGTAGGCCTCCACGACGGCCTTGTAGCGCTCGAGGGAGAAGATCAGCGTGATGTTGATCGAGGTGCCGTGCGCGATGCAGTCCTCGATCGCGGGCAGGCCCGGCTCCGTCGCGGGGATCTTCACGAAGAGGTTCGGTCTGTCGACCTCCTTCGCGATCCAGCGCGCCTGGTCGAAGGTCTTCTCCGTGTCGTACGCGAGCGCGGGCAGGACCTCCATCGAGACGTAGCCGTCCCACGGCTTTTGCTCGTGCACGGGCGCGAGCACGTCGCACGCGTCGCGGATGTCGTCGAGCGCGAGCCGGAAGAAGATCTCCGTCGGGTCGTCCGTCTCGGAGAGGAGCTCCTTCAGCTGCTCGTCGTACGCGTTCCCCTGCGAGAGCGCCTTCTGGAAGATCGTCGGGTTGGACGTGATGCCGGTGACCGCGTCCTCCTTCATCATTCGCGCGAGTTCGCCGCTGTGGACGAGATCGCGCGAGAGCGTGTCGAACCAGACCGACTGGCCGCGTGCGGCGACCTTGGCGAGTCTCGACTCAGGCATTCAGCATCCCCTTCTCCATCTCCTTGACTTTCTCAAGTCTCGCGACGTAGCGCTCTCCTCCGTCGAACTTCGCGGCGAGGAAGGCGCGCACGAGGTCGGAGGCGAGGCTCGGGCCGATCACCTCGGAGCCGAGGCAGAGGACGTTCATGTCGTCGTGCTCGACTCCCTGGTGGGCGGAGTAGACGTCGTGGCAGATCGCCGCGCGGATGCCGGCGATCTTGCAGGCGGCGACCGACGCGCCGACGCCCGAGCCGCAGACGAGGACGCCGCGCTCGGCGCGCCCGTCCGTGATCGCGGCGCCGAGCTCGGCCGCCTTGTCGGGGTAGTCGATGCGGATCGCGTCGGTGTCGGTGCCGAGGTCGGTGACCATGTGGCCGTCCTGCTGGAGCGTCTGCAGGATCTTGTCCCTGAGATGCACGCCTCTGTGGTCGAATGCGACGGCGACGTTCACCTCTGTGACGCTCCGGTCACGAACACGTCACGGTGGCTGCCACCGGTCTCCCTGCAAAACGCGGGGACGTCACGCTTCTGTCGCGGACTCGCCACGTTCCCGTGAAGGTGGCTGCCACCGGCCGTCATGTGACGCGTGTGAGGAGGGCCGTCGCGCGCGCGACGACGTTGTCGACGGTGTAGCCGAACTCCGCGAGGACAGTCGGCCCCGGCGCGGACGCGCCGAAGTGCTCGATCGAGATCGAGCCGCCCTCGTCGCCGACCCACTTCGACCAGCCGAGCGAGACGCCCGCCTCGACCGAGAGCCGCGCCTTCACGTCCGGCGGCAGCACCTCGTCGCGGTACGCCTGCGGCTGCGCCTCGAACAGCTCCCAGCACGGCATCGAGATGACGCGCACCGCCGTCCCGTCCTCGGCGATCTTACGCCCGGCGGCGAGCGCCAAGCCGAGCTGCGCGCCGGTGCCGATGAGGATGAGGTCGGGCGCCTCGGCGGAGTCCCAGAGGACGTACGCGCCGCGCTCGACGCCGTCCGCCGGCGCGAGGTCGGAGCGGTCGAGCGTCGGCACCTTCTCGCGCGAGAAAGAGAGCGCGACCGGGCCGTCCGGCCGCTCGAGCGCGACCTTCCACGCGTACGACGTCTCGTTCGCGTCGCCGGGCCGCATGAACCAGAGGTTCGGGATCGCGCGCAGCGCGGCGTACGTCTCCACCGGCTGGTGGGTCGGGCCGTCCTCGCCGAGGCCGACCGAGTCGTGCGTCCACGCCCACACGACCGGCAGCTTCATGAGCGCGGAGAGGCGCACCGACCCGCGCATGTAGTCGCTGAAGATGAGGAAGGTCGAGCCGTACGGCTTCACGCAGCCGCCGTGGACGCCGATGCCGTTGACGATCGCGCCCATCGCGTGCTCGCGGATGCCGAACGCGATGTTCCGGCCCGCCCAGTCGGCGGAGAAGACCCCGCTGCCGGTGAACTCCGTGTACGTCGACTCGACGAGGTCGGCCGCACCGCCGATCATCGTCGGCACGGCGTCCTTGAACGCCTGCATCACGATCTTGCCCGCGCCGCGGGTCGCGATCTCCTCGCCGGCGTCGAAGACCGGCGGCGTCCACGGCGCGATCCGGCCGGCCCACGCCGCGTCCCACTGCTCGCGCTCGGCGGGGAACGCCTGCGACCACGCCTCGAACCGCTGCCGCCAGCCGTCCTCGAGAGCCTGCCCCCGCTCGACGCCGTTCATGTGCGCGGCGACCTCCTGCGGAACGACGAAGTGCTCGTCGGGATCCCAGCCCATGATCTCCTTCGTCGCGCGCACCTCGTCCTCGCCGAGCGGGGAGCCGTGCGCGCCCGCGGTGTCGGTCTTGTGCGGCGACGGGTAGCCGATGTGCGAGCGGACGATGACCATCGACGGGCGATCGGTGACCTCCTGCGCCTCGGCGATCGCGGCGCGCAGCGCGTCGAGGTCGTTGACGTCGGCGACGTTCTGCACGTGCCATCCCTGCGCCTCGAAGCGGGCGTGCTTGTCCTCGCGGGTGAAGGAGAGCGACGTCGTGCCGTCGATCGTGATGTGGTTGTCGTCGTAGAAGTAGATGAGCTGGCCGAGGCCGAGCTGGCCCGCGATCGAGCCGGCCTCGTACGAGATGCCCTCCATGAGGTCGCCGTCGGAGCAGATCGCGTAGATGCGGTGGTCGACGATCGTGTGGTGCGGACGGTTGAACGTCCCCGCGAGGAAGCGCTCGGCGATCGCCATCCCCACGCCGTTCGCAAAGCCCTGTCCGAGCGGGCCGGTCGTCACCTCGATGCCCTCGGTGTGGCGAAACTCCGGATGGCCCGGCGTCGCCGACTCCCACTGCCGGAAGCGCTTGAGCTCCTCGAGCGAGAGGTTGTAGCCCGCGAGGTGGAGCGTCGAGTACTGGAGGATGCAGGCGTGCCCGGCGCTGAGGACGAAGCGGTCGCGGTCGGGCCAGTGCGGCTGTGCCGGATTGACGCGGAGGGTTTCCTTGTAGAGGAGGTAGGCGAGCGGCGCGAGCGCCATCGCCGTGCCGGGGTGCCCGGCGTTCGCCTGCTGGACGGAGTCCATCGCGAGCGTGCGGATGGTGTCGATCGAGAGCTGCTCGATGTCCTTCGGCGGCATCCGGTCCTACGATAAGGCCCCGGTCAGCGCCAGGAGTTGAAGAGGCGCACCATGAGGAGGAGGATGCACGTGAACACGAATCCCCACACCACCGCGCTGCTCCACGACTGAGGCCGCATCGGGGATCCGTCGAGGCCGCCGAAGTGGGCTCCGACCGAAAGCACGAGCCAACCCAGCACGAAAACTCCCGCGGAGTAGGCCGCGCCGTACCGCCGGTGCAGTCGGGCGAGGATGTCACCGATCCACCACATGAAGCGGGTCATCAGCGGAGGATCCCCGAGCACGCCAGAAGCCGAGTCGTGGCGCGGTTGAGGTTCCCGCGTGGCGTCCTGCCGCCCCAGCGTTCCGCCGCCTGCTCGCGCCGTTCGGCGGCGAGCTCGTTGGGATAGTCCGCCAGCCGCTCCTGCGCACTTGCGCGCCACCCGCCGCCGCGGAGCGCGACGCCGTTCGCGATCGCCTCCGCCGGGTTGCCGGTTGCAAGAACGCCACCTCCGCGAGCTCCCGGAGCCACCAGATCGTCTCGGCCGACTGCCCGTCGAGTAGCCGTGCACACGCCGGGCCGCTGCGCGAGCTCGCGGAGGTCGTCGTTGCGAGTCATCGACCGGACACTCTCGCCGCGAGCGAATCGAGGTCGATCGGCTGCGTCGTGTCGAGCTCGATGAGCTCGCCGGGTAGGTCGAGCGGGTCGTGCGTTCCACTCGCGAGCCGCGGCCCGAGCTCTTTGATCTTCTCCGCGTCGTGATGCCCAGAATGGCGCGACCGGCTCGCGTACCGCTCGGTCAACACGGCCAGCGGCGCATGGCAATGAAGCTGGACGAAGCGATGAGCCGGGAGCGATGCGAAGTCCTCTCTCTGATCGCGGAAGAAGTTCGCTTCGACGATCACCGAGGCATCTGCGCCGAGGATGGATCTCGCCAAAGCGAAGATGAGGGCGTAGGCAGCGTCGCCGAGGCGCGCCGACGCCGCGACGTCGTCCGCGCCGAGGACGTCGTAGAGGGACTCCTTGATCTCGTCCTTTGCGATCAGCGGGAGACGGAGCCTGCGAGCGAGGCCTTCCGCAACCGTCGTCTTGCCGGACGAAGGCATTCCGGTCACGGCGACGAGCAACGGCTCCACGTGACCGAATCTACTCTGGGTGTATGGCCGTCGTCATCGCCTCCAACCTCCGCAAGGAGTTCGCGGGAAACGTCCTCTTCGACGGCGTCTCGTTCTCCGTCCAACGCCGCGACCGTGTCGCGCTCTCCGGGCCGAACGGAGCCGGCAAGACGACGCTGCTACGGATCCTCGCCGGCGAGACGGAGAAGCACGGCGGCGAGCTCGCGTTCCAGAAGGGGACGCGCGTCGCGC
>Ga0307374_10014362_pt1 | contig 10792 bp, 12 predicted proteins | sample OX3MG_FD_202532 | JGI IMG/M metagenome (GOLD analysis project Ga0307374, IMG submission 202532) | Soil microbial communities from Risofladan, Vaasa, Finland - OX-3 | ecosystem: Environmental > Terrestrial > Soil > Coastal area > Acid sulfate soil | place: Finland: Risofladan, Vaasa | collected... | reverse complement strand
CGCCGTAGTCAATTGACAATTACTTAGCGATGTCAGTAATCGCTATAATAGGAAGTACTGACATTCGAGAGTTTAGGCCTTTTCATCAGGAATTAGTGAGTGCGGGATTGATGGATTGCATGCGCTTGCTTTACTTGATTTCGCTGTTTTCGTTGTCGGTTTTTGAGTATCCAACTCGGACGACTGGCCAGAGTGTCACAGCGTCAATGACGACTACGTTCTCATCAATCGTCCTTGCACCACCGTGGGCCAAACCGACAACGTGCGTTTGGCCACTCTCGTAAATGAAATCGGCCTCGTAACGCGTGTGAAAATGTCCGTGGTAGAGAACGCTCGGTTTGACCGTTTCGACCACGTCTCGAATCCTGGCCTGATGCGCGACTGAAGCTCTGATCTCCTCGGCGGGCCAGTTGCTCTCATTCATCCCGGGGATAAGGTCCGTCGTCGGGGCGTCGTGACAGACCATCACGTCGACTTGACCTGGACGCTCTGCGTAAACGATCTCGGCGTCAGTCAACGCCTCTTCGGGCCACCACGAGAAACCGGGAACGCGCCTCTGCCGATCGACTGAGTGCGCACCTCCTAGAGCCATCCATGTCTTGGAATGCCACGTCCAGCGATACCCTCGCGGCAAGTGCCACACGTGGTCACTGATTCTGCGCAGTCCAGTCAGATCGTCTACTTGCAGCGCGTTTAAGCGCGCGTGATCTTCGTGATTGCCGTCAATCCAAACCAGGTTCAAATCACTTTCGGCGAGGATCCGTTCAACGTCCATCAGAAAATCTCTCGTCGTCATATCGTCGCGCCAGAACCCGAAATCACCGAGATGGACAATGATGTCAGTGCCATTTGCCGCCAACCGGAGTATGGCGGCGCAGGCCTCACCAGCGTTGCCGTGCCAATCGCCGGCAAGACCAACGAGGAGAGGGTCGCTGCCCTTCGGATAGAGAGGATGAGTCATTACTACAATTCTCGCACCGGGCGTATTGCACATAGTTTGGCGTGAGCGATCAAGTCGCCGCAACTGTCACGGAACAAATTCTCCATGGCTCCAAACAAGAGTCGAACGCAAAAAGTCGTAAGGTCGACCCTCAAAACTGACTGATGCCGATGGTCGTTTCCGCAATCGGGACCGTCTGCGTTCAACTTTTCAGGAAGCCAACGGAAATTCAACTTGACCTCCGCTGTCCAAGAATCGCTTTAGGTGAACTTTGGATACAACGAGCTTGGTGCCAACGGGAATCACCGGAACGGGAAAGATACCTCGCTTGTTTAGGTCCCACGCCGTGCCTCGACTAACTCCGATAATGCGAGCTGCCACGGGGAGACTTACGGTGGCGCATTTGCCCATATCGATGTAGCGCATGTGATCCCAGCCCTCTTCATCCGGGGAAGGGAACAATTCGTCACTATTCATAGCGACTCCCCCTTAGTGCGGGCTGCGAAGGCCTTACCGATCCCCGAGGGGCCGTAGAGCAGCAGTCGCTTTAGCCCTGCGCCGAGAGCGCCTTCAACATCTCTCCAACAACTCGCCTGTTCCGCCATTGATCTTCTCCATTGATCGTTACCGGGCGGCGTCGGCAATCGAACCTCTTGGGCTCATTGGAAGATTAGGCAGGTCTTGTGACATGGGAGGGGATGTGTCGCCAGAGCCCGCACCGGGCGGCGTCGGCCACTTCAACCAAATCCCAAGATTCCTATTTCAATACCATCCTCCCGACATACCAAACGAAAGACTCCCGCAATGTCACCACTTCTTCCTCCATGGTCCACCCTCCACATTTCCCACAGACTCCCCGATTTCATCTCCCACCCTCATCACACAATTAATGCTCCACACGTCTGGCATTGTGGGATTTCAAGTTGCTTTTCGCGACAAGGTTGTGACACCGTCGCACTAGACATTTCCTTATGGGAAAGGCATCTAGGAGGAAGAAGGAGCGACGGTCTGGGTTCACGTCGACCGAGGTTTCGTCACGCGAATCATTCCGAGAGGATGTAGACCCCACGCCGGAAAAGTCGATCTCAGTTACCCGTTCAAACGAGCACCCCGCGCCGTCGATTTCGGGAGACGCGCTGCAACGGAGTGCCAATTGGGGAGGACGACGAGCGAACCAAACGGGGCGGCCGAAACTCTACGACAGCGATGAAGAGCGTCGGGAGGCCGCGACCACCAGGCGCCAAGCCGCGCGCGCAGCGCCGAAAGAGCCTCCTCCCAAACCACGAGGTCGAGTACCAAAGGAGGAAGTCAAGAACTCCTGGGGTGGCGCAAGAAGTGGGGCGGGACGGACCCTGATTTACAAGACCAGGGAGCAGCGGCTCGCTCGGAACAGCGAACTATCGCAGCAGAGTTCGGCGCGATGGAAAGCCCGCCAAGAGGCCGCATCTTTGGTTGAAAGAATCCCTCAAGACTGGCAGAGATTCACCGTCAGGACCACTTCCGCAATTCCGCCGCCAAACCCAATTGAAAATCCCTGAATGTCGGAAGTGTGGGCACTTGATACACCTCTTAACCACAGTAGGTTCTCATGTCGACCGCCTACCCAAGCCCACAATTCAGAACGCCCTTCTCCCGCACCATGGATAAGTATCTACACTTAGGCCCGTGCCCAAACTCCGGACAATTCTCTTGTGATCTTCCTATCGTGGAAGTAAACGCGGAAGCATCCGTGCGCAACGCTCTTCATAAGTTTGTCGTTGAGTCAAAAAAACAACAACCAACGGCTATCAGTGAGTTCTGGGTTCCACAGACACACGAGCGAGCTGATCTGGCGCTCATTGGTCGCGAACTCAACGGTTTCGAAATCAAAACTGAACGGGACACGTTGCGGAGGCTTCCTCGGCAGTCATTGGCGTACGCCCGGGTGTTCGATCGATGCACAGTGGTTGTCGCCCCTCGGCATACCGCCGCTGCCATGGACCTCTTACCGGAGTGGTGGGGAGTGTTTGAAGCGTCGGTAAATGGCCACGTGGAATTCAACAAGTTACGTGCCGCAAGGCAAAATCTCACACCAGATCCCGAGACTTTGGTGCGACTCCTATGGCGTAGTGAAGTTAAATCGGCATTAAATAAAATCGGGATAGAGACTGATCCGAAAGACACTCGCGGGTCCATGTGGAGACTTCTTCTCAATCACGCGGAACTGCGCGTATTGCGTTCCATCGTCAGGGGAGCCCTAAGAAGGCGTGGTGCAAGCGACTCGCTTGACAGTCCTCGAAGAACTCACTTTGAGACGCGGGACAACTCCAACTGATCGGTAATAAAACGAAGATGATGGGAAGTCCCAGCACCCCGCCACATACTCTGACTACCTGGACTCAATCGACCTCGAGCGCAATCCTCGATAACGCCGTCGCCCCAGCTGAATGTCGACCCAGAGAATTCGGTTCGGTCGACGATTTGTTTACACAGTCCTACATATTGTTCATTGCCTTCTAGCGAGACCGGACCCCTGCCGCGAGCGACAATTGTCGCGTCCGCTGCGGTATAGCGGATGTTTGCGCGAGGAGGTCCACCTCCTGCACCCTCTTGAGGAGGTTTGGGATGCTGGATCGCATAGTCTCCAAACGAAAGAGCGCGTTTAAGCCCGGCCTTAGAAAGCTCGTTCCAAATTCTCCATTCCTGACGGACAATCTCACCAACAGTGCCCTCTTTCACGCAACTCAGCGCCGCAGGAATTGATGTGCCGAGAAGGACGACGTTTCGCCACTCCCCAACTTGCAGAGCCTTCGAAATTTTGGGTTCTAAGTCCTCCACATGTATTTCAGTATCGGGCTCTATAAAACTGAGATCAATTAAGAGATCTGCGTTTGCAACATCAGTTCGAAGACTCGTAAGGCTCTTGCTGAAATAGTTAGTCACTGAAATTCCCGACGGAGCGGTTAAAGAACGAATCGCCCAACGGAGTGCCACTCCGTTTCCGTCGATATCAGATGCGTCCGCGACCATCTGCACATGCTCATCACGAACTTCTCCAACCCGCACGACGGGGACGAACGTCAAGTTCCTCTTTCTCGCGGACCAATAGATTCTCTCCAATACCGGAATTTCGATTCCGCGGCCGGTGATCACAGGGTGAGAGGCCTCGAGTCGAAGTATGTCGAGAAAAATCGCATGACTCCCCACGGCTTCGCTGATCTTGCCTGTCCAAGCGGTGATGTTGTCCGCATTCTTCAGCTCGGCCTTTGACTTCGGACCAACAATCTGAATTAAGGGTGTGAACTTTGCCCAGGTGTCCATTGACACTTCACCTAAAGCCTCCAATTCACCCGGCTTTGTTTGCAGAGCCGCAACGTAGTGCTCGCTACCCGTCGCCAACGGATTACACCCGTCACCCATGTGAAACTTCAGTTGAAGATCAGTCACCACTCAAAAGATCATATACTATAACCCTATGGGTTATATTTCTTGGGAGTAGCGATCGATATTTCTTGGTCAGACGGTAAATTGGAAAAACGCTGCTCGGATGACAAACTGGGAGCTCGCAAGTGGGGCGCCGACCACTGGTCTCTCATAAAACGAAGGCTTGCGACGTTGTACGCGGCACCAACTCTGAGGGACATGAGCCAGGCTCCAGGCCGTTGCCATGCTCTTAGTTCCAATCGCGCCGGTCAATTCGCAGTGCATCTCTGGGGTCAGTATCGACTCGTCTTTTATCCGGACCACGATCCTGTGCCAAGAACCCCGGAGGGGGAAATTGACTTGGCAAACATTACGAAAATTACGATTGCGGAGGTGGTTGATTACCATGACCAATGAACACTTAGCATGGAAGCCCAATTGGGCAATATCTCCTGGCGAAATTCTTGCTGAAGCTCTCGAAGAGCGCGGGATGTCACAATCCGAGTTAGCTCGACGCATGGATCGACCAGTAAAAACCATTAATCAAATTGTCAATGGTAAGGCAGCGATAACGCACGACACTGCGATTCAGTTAGAACTTGCGATCGGCATTTCTGCCCGACTTTGGAATGGCTTGGAATCAAATTTTAGGGAACATCTAGCCGCGTTGCGTGCTGAGCTCGAGTTGGAGTCTGTCGCGGACTGGGCAAAGGATTTTCCTTCAATTGAAATGGTGAGACTCGGCCTTATCGCGAGAGAAGCAGTTGAAACGAAAGGCGGTAAAGTTGCCGCGCTCCTTTCTTTCTTCGGAGTGAGTAGTCCTACGGCATGGGAACGCCAGTGGATCAATTCCGCCCCAGCGTTCCGCGAATCTCCTACCTACATGACGGCACCGAAAGTGGCGGCAACTTGGCTCCGCTGGGGTGAGATTCAAGCGAATCAAATCAAGACCGCCCCATTTAGTGCCAAAGCGTTCCGTGCGGCGATTACTGACTTTCGTGGACTAACGCGCCGAGATCCGCTCTTAGTCTTTGATCGAATGAGGGAGGTCGCCGCCGCGTCCGGCGTCGTACTGGTTCTAACGCCAGAATTACGCAGTACTCATTTAAGTGGAGCAGCACGGTGGCTGACGGCGGATCGAGCACTCATACAAGTCAGTCTTCGCCACAAGACAGACGACCAGTTTTGGTTCTCTCTTTTCCACGAAGCTCGCCATATTCTGGTTGGAAAAAAACGAGACTTCGTCGATGCGGACGGCGAGGCTGACAAAAGTTCTTCTTCAACAGAGAAAGATGCAGATAAGTTCGCTAGGGACTTATTAATTCCTCTGAGCGCTTACAACGAGTTTCTACGTGCCGCGAACTTTTCGGAATCCTCGATTCGTAATTTTGCTATCGCTCTTGGTGTGGCCCCAGGAATCGTTGTTGGACGTTTACAGCATGACGGTCACGTCGTACCTTCGGCTCTCAACTATCTCAAAAGGCGAATTAACTGGGTAGTGTCAACATGAACCAATTGCGACGTAGTTTTACGCCACGAGCAGTGCCAAATGTCACTCCGGACCGCCCGCATAGAGTTGATTGCATTGGAGGCTCGCTCGCTCGAGTTTGGATAGTCGTTTAATCCCTAGGTAGTTAGTCTGCCGTCTCAATAGTCTCGAGGGGATGCTAGCGAATCAATACACGTCAGCGTCAACGAAGACATTCCCTAGATGTTCAAGGTCGATTATTCCGGAGCCAAGTCATCATCCTCTTCATCCAATATCTCAGATTGCTGCAGTCGCTGCAAAGCTGACCCCACATCCGCCGTTACATCTCTGACCGTCGGTACCGGGGTCCCATCCAGAATCAAGACTGGAAATTGTCCGGCAACGGGCTGAGCCGTCGAAAACAGTGGGCCATTGCCAAAAGTCACGTCCCAGCCGCAAAGAGTCACAAACACCGCAAGCTGCCGGCCCACGGGTACCAACGAGACTTGAGAGCCCTCCGCCGAAGGTCTTAACGTAGAAAACCCAATCTCGTCAAATATGGAAAGGCCAGATAAATACTGCTCCATGACAACTAGAATTTCGTTGGAACACGACTCTCCTGCCATTTCGTTATTCCATAAAATAGTTCTCATTTCATCTGCCAATGAACTCACAATGAAATTGTCTCCATAGACGAGCCCACAAGCCCCGAGCGCCACTTTTACAGCCAAGCGTCGAGCAAGAATTAAATCGTACGAGACGTCCATCTGAATAAATTGGTCGCCAACGCTCTGAACTTTCCGCGAAGCCCAAATACCGTTTACTTCATCGTCATCCAAGCCAAGCCCGACGGTAATTTGTTCAAGAAGCTCCTTCGCCTGATCGAGACCCGCGGTTATTTGATACTCAACCTTGTCCTTGTCCCTCTTAGTTGTAACTGGTCTTACAAAACGAATTCCCGGGTCGCCGAAACGATGTTCAATTTCGACTTCATCTGCTCCGAACTTGCCGCGGAGCCACTGCCGAGCCCCATTTAGCTGACGCAAGAGATGCAGTGCCGAACCCGTTTTGAGGAGCTTGCCTTCAATGTCGCTTCCAATGCGACTGTTGCAGTCGCGGCATGCTGAAACAGTGAAGTGTCCTCCAAGTGCCCCGACAAAAACATGATCCTTAGTAGAGCCACCCCCGTCACCAAAGGGCCGAGCGCAGTAGGGGCAATTAGAGTTTGGTTTCATATTGGTGATAGCGACCTTTCATCAATCACTTTAGAAGTGTCCAAGCACGGCGAACTTAGTTTTCTCATCGAAACCTCGGTTTAGTTGTTCCAAAATTGTGAGACAGACGATATCCCACTTCACTATCGTTTGCGATGTTCGCTAAACGTGGAGGCCTCGTGCAGATTATTAATTGTGCTGAGAACACCGCTTCAACCGCAGAAGACGAAGCCCATCGAGTATTGCAACAAAGTGACGTCAGCGGAATAGCGTTTTCAAATCTCCTCACTGGTGGAAGGCAGTCGCGTGAGTTAGATCTTCTCGTGTGGACCTCGTCGGGACGACTAGTGGTGGTGGAGGTGAAAGGAACAAGCACAGCGGGCCGACTAGACGTATTTGCAAACGCCGCCTGGCAGATCAACGGCCAGCGCGCTTACTTCGCAGGAGGACCTCAGCCGCATCGACAAGCGAAAACAGCTGCTTCGAGAGTCGCGAAGACTCTCAACTATTCACATGTTCAACACCCTTGGATTGAGTGGGTGGTGGCAATCTCAGGACCGATAGAGCTCAACCAGCCAACAAAAGTCGATAACGGCTGGGTGTGCCGCGTTGATCAACTCGCCGAGTTTTTGTCTCGACCACCTGCAAAAGTTGAATGCAGTCCAGAGTTGATTGAGCATCTGTTTTCGGTGTTCAACGTTCCCCGACAATTTAGAGATCAAGAAATCAGTCTGCCGCCTCGTGAAGTGGTTTACGCGTCTCTTGCTAGCCCAAAACAGGAGCCGCTTCCAGTCGAAAATGAAATCAATAGTCGGCTTAGCTTTGGACTTTCATGGAGCAACCTTCAGAGGATGGGTCGCTTCTGGCCGGGGCCAAGAAGCTCGTGGACTGTAAACAGGAGTTTTTGGATGTTCTTGCTCGTTTGGTATCTCGGCTGCGTCGTAGTTTCACAATCGGTCCATCTCATCTGCGTTGCCGAAGGCCAATGGCCAATTCAATCGGGTGCCGTCAATGCCTTATACCTTGCTAGCTTCGTTCTTTGTGGCGTTGTCGCTTATACCTGGGTGAGGTCAGGACGGAATGCACTGGAAAATTCAATTTGGAAATCATCGAAGTAATAAGACTTCCGACGAATCGATGAACCATTTGCACGTTTGCAAGACCCACCGACCCCATGTCAGTAATGGCGATAATAGCGATTACTGACATGGGGATTCTCTCAAAGCCGAAGGAGTGATTGAACGCGACGGTGAGGGTGATGGTGAGGGTGATGGTGAGGGTGATGGTGAGGGTGATGGTGAGGGTGATGGTGAGGGTGATGGTGAGGGTGATGGTGAGGGTGATGGTGAGGGTGATGGTGAGGGTGAGGGTGATGGTGAGGGTGATGGTGAGGGTGATGGTGAGGGTGAGAGTGAGGGTGAATACTTGCTAAGTGAGCCCAATCAATCCGTGCCCAGTGCCCAGGCGAATGGAGGGAGAGTCCCTCAAACCTGGAAAGAAACTTCGATTTGTCGTCATTAATCCCGAAAATGGCGATCGGTCATCTACCTGGACAATCAAGACCGGTAGAAAGAAGGACGACGTTTATTTGATGGAGATTGTCACTGGCGGAGGATGGAAGGCCAGCCACCACAACGATGCCGGAATCTGGCGCATTGCCATGACGAAAGAAAGCGCTACACGTTGGGGATTGAAGCGACAAGACATCGACGAGTGGCGTCGCGAGCCCCCGACGAATGGATGGAGCGAAGGGGTGGCAGTTTTAGTACCCGCTCGATATCTACGACCAAACTCAGAGACCATTTCAAGCGAAACAGTTCAAGTACCTTTGACTTCTCGTTATTCGGCGATAGTTATAAGACTTTTTTTCGAGGAACCCAACGCAATCTATTTTGAGACTCCCTATTCCTTCCCCGTCGGCACGATGTCAAGATCAAATGGTGGCACGTTAATAGTGATTGCCGAGCCAATAATTCTCGAAGATGCGCAGATCGAGCGAATCGAAGAATTGCGTAGACAGGCTCGCGAAAGCGAAAATGATCAGCCACATCCTTCGGGTCGAATTGTCGGTGTCGCCCGAATGGACGATCACCGAGTATTAATTGACATGTGCGTCTCATGATCCGAAAGTTTGGGAACAGCTTCGCAAAACCCGGTGTGACCCAATTCACGACTCGCTTAGAAACTCGTACCGATTCCCAGGCGAACACACCCGTCTCGCTTCTGAAGAACTGAGTCCACGCGCGACTGCGTATCGATGTACGTTGCAGCGTCGGCGTCAATGTAACTGGCGACGCGCACAATCCGTAGATGGTCCCCCCACAAGTTCCGGCCGAAGATTGGCTCGTGATGGGCAATACGGTTACGAAGCAAACGGATAGATTCGAGATCGCTCGAGAGCTTTCCTCGTTGGCCTGAATATCCTGGGAAGGCCTTACGCAGGTGCGGCTGCCAAAACAATGTCTCATACTGGTGAGTACTACCAAGACCCACCAGACCTGTCCAGAAACCCAGCGAGAGAGATGCGACGACATCCTCAGGCAACATTGTCCGACGCTTCCTCTGGCAAGACTTCGCCGCATCGTCTTGCGCCTTCGAAAGCTGGTCTTTCCCAATTTGGTGAAAAGCCACTCGGGAATGATTCCACCAGTCCGGTCTGGCCAGGCCAGTCGCAAGAGTGTCGTGCATGGTATTGCGGACGATCACTTCAAATGCGTGAAGCTCTGACCAAACAGCGCTCGAGGCCTCAATGTTCCACGTATACAGACGAAGAGCTTCCCCTTGACTCGCGGTTGCTTGCAAGTAGGTGCCTAATCTAGGACTTGAAATGAGATCTGGGAGGTTAGCGATTGTCGCCGGATCCACCGCGACCTCCACAAAATAAAAGTGCCCGGGGGTCTGGATTGCTCCAAACCGATCCCGGGCTTACGGGAACTACTTTACCAGCGAACGGCAAGAATGGCAACCAAGCCGCCTGAGGTTCTTGAAAACCTTGATTCTGACTCGTCATTTCAAAGAGATCCATTTATAGACCGAGTTCGTCAAGTAGGCGTCCAGCGACAAGACCAGTAGCTTCCGTTGCCGCACGAACCTCCGCTTGAGTGAGTTCCGGAATGAATGGACGCCCATGACCGCTCCCGGCCTTATTGCGAAAGCGATTGACCGCAAGGCCCAATTGATACAGCGCCACCGACATTGCATCTCTTGCACCAGGCAACCCGCCTTTCTCGGGCTTCGGAGCCATTGCCGCCAGTCCCACCGCCACGAATGCCTGGCCGAGGATTGTAGGAAAGTCACCGGATGGATCGCTGTCAAACCGCTCGATAATTACGTGAATCGCAACGGCCTCCATCAAGTCCTTATTGGTTCCAGCGACCAACACGCTGTCTTCGTGCCCTTTTCGAGCCCGATCAACGTATGAGCGAATGGCGTCGGACAATGGCCGACCTGAAAGTCCGTCAAGGCTCCTTGGCCGAAGTTGGCCATCTATTGTCAACTCGACCGGCTCGACATTAAACGAGGCAACGCACGAGGCAATCTGGTCTTGGCCGCAGTAGTTCGGTGAGTCGGGGCGAAACCCACCGTTACTCCTTATGTTGCTGATGAGCATCTCGACGCATGTCGTTCCTGATTCGTCACCGCCATCGAGAGCCCTCGTAAGAACGTCGCGTACGCGCTTGTGCTTTCCTACCTTGGGTGAAAGCGTATCTTTATGTGGATCGAATTGGATAAGTCCAGATCGGCGGAATACGCTCTCGAGATCTGAGT
>Ga0307374_10014356_pt1 | contig 10796 bp, 10 predicted proteins | sample OX3MG_FD_202532 | JGI IMG/M metagenome (GOLD analysis project Ga0307374, IMG submission 202532) | Soil microbial communities from Risofladan, Vaasa, Finland - OX-3 | ecosystem: Environmental > Terrestrial > Soil > Coastal area > Acid sulfate soil | place: Finland: Risofladan, Vaasa | collected... | reverse complement strand
GGTCGCGGGTGTATCCGCGACCGGCCGCTTCATTTCTTGACGCGCCCTCTCCGGACGCGCATAGTGACGGGAGATTCCCGCTTATCACCGATAGGAGGAACCATGCTCAGTGTCATCGGATGGATCGTCTTTACGATCGTCGCCGCGACCTCACTCGTCCTGACGCTTTTCGTCATCTCGTTGAAGCTCGGCGAGTACTTCGACTCGCCCCTTATCTTCGTCGGCGCATTCGCCGAAAGCATCAGCGCAGCGCTGGTCCTCATCGTCCATCACTATCGCAAGATCAAGCCGCTCGCACCGCCCGGCGAACCTCACTGACCGCGGATTCAGGCTTTACGGCAGGCACGACACACCGCGCTTGCCGTTATCCGTTACCGACGTTTTGCATTTTCAAAACGTGTCGGTGTATAGTGTCTCAACTATGGCAAAGGATTATTATGCGGTGCTCGGCGTCGACAAGAAGGCGTCGAAGGACGACATCAAGAAGGCGTTCCGCAAGCTCGCGCACAAGTACCACCCCGACAAGGGCGGCACGGACGAGACGAGGTTCAAGGAGATAACCGAAGCGTACGCCATCCTCTCCGATGAGAAGAAGCGCCGCGAGTACGACGCGTACGGCCAGGCCTTCTCGGGCGGCGCTGGACCGGGCACGGGCGGCAATCCGTTCGCCGGCTTCGACTTCTCACAGTTCCAGCAGGACTTCGGCGGCGGGACCGAATTCGACTTCGGCGACCTGTTCGGCGACATCTTCGGCGGGCGCGCGAGCCGCTCCCGCATGCCGCGCGGGCGCGACATCTCCATCGATCTCGAGGTGTCCTTCAAGGACGCTGTCTTCGGCACGAAGCGTCACGTCCTCATCGCGAAGGTGTCCCGGTGCGACGTGTGCGGCGGCAACGGCGCGAAGCCCGGTACGCCGCTCGACACGTGCACCGTCTGCAACGGCAGCGGCCGCGTTCATGAGGTGCGCAACTCCATCCTCGGGCAGTTCACGAGCACGCGCACCTGCGCGACCTGCGACGGCACCGGCAAGATACCGAAAGAGAAATGCGCGGCATGCAAAGGCCACGGCGTCCTGCGCAAGGAAGAGGACATCCAGATCACCATCCCAGCCGGTATCGAGAACGGCGAGATGATACGCCTGCCGCAGCAGGGCGAAGCGGTGAAGGCCGGCGTCGCGGGCGATCTCTACGTGAAAGTGCACGTGAAGCCGCACCCGGTCTTCCGCCGCGAGGGGACGAATCTCGTCATGGACCTGCCCGTGAAGCTTACCGATGCCTTGCTCGGCACCACCGTTCCCATCGAGATTTTGGAAGGGAAGACGCTCGAGGTGGAGGTGCCGCCCATGAAGCGCTCCGAAGAGCTCCTGCGTGTGCGCGGCAAGGGCATCCCGCAGGACGGCGCCCGCGGCGACCTCATCATCCACCTCGAGACGGCCCTCCCGCAGAAGCTTTCGGGCAAGGCCCGCAAGGCCATTGAGGATTTGAAGGACGAGGGTCTCTAAGGGGAGGTATACTGGTGCCGATGGGCGCCGCCGTGAGCAACATCGCGAACCTCTCGCAAGTCAATTCCATCGTCACGACGACGACGGGCACCTTGTGGGCGGCGACGGGCAATTTCGTCATCATCCTCGCCCTCCTCGGGGTGCTCTTCCTCTTCTCCCGCTACGTGGGCCGCGGCCCGTTCGTCGCCCTTCTCCTGGCCTTCTACGCCGCCTACGCCCTTTACGAGACCTTCCCGTACATGTCGTACCTGCCGACGGCGCCGGCAGTCACGGCGCTCGTCACGCACGCCGCGGTCTACGTCGCGCTCGTCCTCGTCTTCTACATGATATTGCGCCGCGTCGTCGTCTCGGACTTCCTCTACATCGGCCTCTTCGGCCTCGTCGCGCTCTCGTTCTTCGGTGCCGCGTTCCTCGTCGCCATTTCGTACCACCTCTTCCTCATCAGCGCCGTGTATCAGTTCAATCCGACCATCAGCGCCGTCTTCGCTCCCGACCAGTATTTCTTCTGGTGGTTCGCCGCCCCTGCCATCGGCCTCTTCTTTCTCGCGAGGTGAAAAATATCAGCTTCGTGGTATAATATTTTAGTGACGGATACGAGACCGAAATTCACCTGGGCCGAGAAGAAAGCCGCGCTTGCGCGGCAGCTTCGTCCTTACCGGAGTCTGCTCGTCACGCTCGGCATCGTCGAGGTGTTCGCCGCCGTCGCCAACGGCGTAGTCCCGTATCTGACCGGCAAATTCTTCGATGCGCTCATCACCCCGCATGCTATCGCGCTGCCGGGGTTCGGCGCCTATCCGGCCTGGGCGGTGCTGCTCGGCGCCTGGATACTCATCCAGCTCCTCGCGAACCTGACGAGCTTCGCGAGCGACCGCTATGAGCGCCATCTGACGACCGAGGTGGAAGCCGGTGTGCAAGCGCGCGCGTTCGTCCACCTGCTCACGCTCCCGGTCTCGTTCCACAAGAAGCACCGGACAGGCGAGATCGTCGATAACTTGAGTCGGGCCGGCTGGATGCTCGGGAGCATGATAAGCACGATTCTCTCTATCGCGCCGCAGTTCCTCACCATCGTCATCGGCGTCGGCATCTCATTCGCCATCTACCCGAGACTCGCGCTCGTCCTCCTCGCCGGTATCGCCGTCTACCTCGTCGTTCTCCTGCGCGTCCTGCCGCAGACGAGTCATTTCCAGGAAGAGGGGTTCCGCATCTGGAATCGCGCCTTCGGCGACGCGCAGGATGCGTACGCGAACGTCTCGACCGTAAAGCATGCCGGAGCCGAGGCGTACGAGGGCAAGCGCATCATGAGCGCGTTCTACGAGAAGGCTGTGCCGCTGTGGTATCGCATGGAGCGCGCCTGGAGCAACCTGAACTTCTCTCAGCGCATCATCGTTACCGCGACGCAAGGGGCGATACTCCTGTACTCGGTCTTCCTCATCGCCGGACACCAGATAACCATCGGCGATCTCATCGCCTTCAACGCATATGCCGCCATGATCATCGGTCCGTTCGTCTCCCTCGGCCGGCAGTGGCAGACCGTCCAGAACGGTCTCACGGCCGTCGCGCGCGTGGAACTCATCTTCGGCACGGCGCCCGAAGCCTATGAGCCGCCGGAAGCCATCGCGCTGCCGGACGTGAAGGGGAATGTCTCGTTCGAAGATGTGCATTTCTCGTACGGAGCCGACCAGCCCGAGGTGCTCAAGGGCGTCTCGTTCGCCGCAAAGGCGGGCGAGGTCATCGCGCTGGTCGGCGAGACGGGCGTCGGCAAATCGACGACTGCCGACCTCATTTCGGCCTACTATTTCGCGACCGATGGCCGCATTCTCATCGACGGCCACGATATACGCGACGTGAACCTGCGCGACCTGCGCCGCAGCATCGCCGTCGTCCCGCAGGAGGTCGTGCTCTTCAATGCGTCTATCAAGGACAACATCCGGTACGGCCGCCCTGATGCGACCGACGAGGAGGTCATTGCGGCGGCGGAGCGCGCGCATGCGGGCGCGTTCATACGGAGATTTCCGGAGCAGTACGAGCAGGAGGTGGGGGAGCGCGGCATCAAGCTCTCGGTCGGCCAGAAGCAGCGCGTCGCTATCGCGCGCGCGATGCTGCGTGACCCGCACATCCTCATCCTCGACGAGCCGACCTCGGCGCTCGACCCGGAGACCGAGAGCTATATCACCAAATCGCTTGAAGAGCTCATGGAAGATCGGACCACCTTCATCATCGCGCATCGTCTCTCGACCGTCCGGGAGGCGGATCGCATCATCGTACTCGAGGACGGCCGCATCGCCGAGGAAGGGTCGCATGACGAGCTGATCGCGAAAAACGGCGCGTATGCTCGCCTCTACAACTTCCACATCGGACTGCGCGAGTAATGCTATAGTTTCCCCATGACGCTCGCGCAGGAGCTCAAGGAACGCGGCCTTATCGTCGACACCTCGGCACCGCCCGAGAAGATATTCGCTGCCCGTCGCACCGTCTATCTCGGCATCGATCCGACGGCGGACTCCATGCACGCGGGCCACCTCGTGCCCATCCTGCTCATGCGGCGGCTCGGCGAGGCGGGGAACAAACTCATCTTCCTCGTCGGCGGCGGGACGGGGCTCGTCGGCGATCCGAAGGAGGCGGGGGAGCGGCCGATGCTCGATGCGAAGACGGTCGCCGCGAATACACGCGCGCTCAAGCGCCAGCTGAAAGGCCTCATGAACGGCATCCCATTCACGATGGCCGACAACGCCGACTGGCTCGCAAAGCTCAAGCTCCTGCCGTTCTTGCGCGAGATCGGCAAGCACTTCACGGTGAACGACCTTGTCAAGCGCGACATCATCAAGAAGCGCCTCGAGACGCCTGACGAGAGCATCTCGTACACGGAATTCACCTATGCGCTCTTACAGGGTTATGATTTTCTGACCCTGAACGAGAAGTACGGCTGCGACCTCCAGGTCGGCGCCTCCGACCAGTGGACGAACATGCTCTCGGGCGTCGAGCTCATCCGCAAAAAGGCCGGAAGGGAGGCGTTCGCCTTCACGGTGCCGCTCATCACGGACGCGAACGGCAAGAAGTTTGGCAAGTCGGAAGGCAACGCCGTCTGGCTCGACGCGCGCAAGACCTCTCCGTTCCGTTTCTACCAGTTCTGGATGAATCTCCCGGATACGAACGTCGAACAGTATCTCAAAGTCTACACGTTCATGCCGCTCGCGGAGATTCAGGCGCTCATGGAGCTACACCGGAGGAGCCCCGGCGAGCGGCAGGCGCAAGAGACGCTCGCGCGCCTCGTGACGGAGCTCGTGCACGGCCCAGCCGCCACCGCGCAGGCGGCCGCGGCGACCGACGCTCTCTTCGGCGGCGTGCCCTTCGCCAATCTTTCGAACGAAGCGCGCGAAGTCGTTCTCGCCGAAGCGCCGTCGGTGACGCTCTCGAAGAAAGAGATTGCGGACGGCGTCCCGCTCGCCGATATCCTCATCTCGGGCGGCCTCGCTTCCTCCCGCTCCGACTCCCGCCGGCTCGTGGAAGGGAAGGGCGTGACGGTGAACGGAATGGTGCCCCAGGCGCCCGACCAGAAAGTCTATGCCGGCGACCTGCCGGGCGGCCACGCGCTCGTGCGCAAAGGCAAGCAGGGCGTCCTCATCCTCGTTTTGAAATAAGTAGCCGCATCGGCTATAGTGGCCTCATTGCGTCGGTGGCAGAGTGGTCAATTGCACTTGGCTGTAAACCAAGCGACTTCGGTCTACGAAGGTTCGAATCCTTCCCGGCGCACCCTGATAATTCTATGCTATCGTTTGCGGTATGAGTAACGGCAGGCCCGTCCTCGTCTCCGGCGTCAAACCGACCGGGGACCTGCATATCGGCAACTATTTCGGCGCGATACGCCAGCAGGTCGAGCTTGTCGAAAGCGGGAAGTACCGCCCCTTCATTTTCGTCGCCGACTATCACGCACTGAACACGATGCAGGACGCCGAAGAGATGCGCCGCCGCACGAAGGAGCTCGTAATGGCCTACCTCGCCATCGGCCTCGATCCGAAGGAAGTGGTGCTCTTCAAGCAATCGGACGTCCCTGCGCACACCGAACTCTGCTGGATTTTCGATAGCATCACCACGATGCCCTACCTGATGCTTTCACATGCGTTCAAAGCTACAGCTGATAGAGCCTTTTTTGAAAATAACAACATTAAGACAACTGCTGATTTGAATAATTACTTCAATAGTCTACCTATGACAGAAGCGGATGCCGGCTCAGACACATTTCGGTCAATGGTGAGTAGAGTCTTCAAGGGGATTGGCGTCGGCACGTTCAACTACCCGATGCTCATGGCCGCCGACATACTCCTCTATGACGCTGCGGTCGTACCGGTCGGCCAGGACCAGAAGCAGCACATCGAATACGCGCGCGACACAGCGGAGAAATTCAATCGCATCTTCAAGGAGGACGTCTTTACGCTCCCCGAGCCCTACATCATGCCGGACGTCGCCGTCGTTCCAGGCACGGATGGTCAGAAGATGAGCAAGAGCTACGGCAACGTCATCCCGCTCTTCGGGAGCCGCGACAAGCTCGCGAAGGCCGTGATGAGCATCGTGACGGACTCCTCCGGGAAACGTCCGGAGAACGTTTACGCCATCCACAAGCTCGTGAAGAGCGAAAAGGAGCTTGAACCGCTCTACAAGAACAATCGCGGCAACTACAAGGCGCTCAAGGAAGCGCTCATCGAAGACCTCGACCGTTACTTCGCGCCGATGCGTGAGCGATACGAGGCGCTCGAGAAGGACCCGGGCGCCGTCGAAGGCATCCTCGCGGAAGGGAAACAGGAAGCCCGTGCCGTTTCCGAGGCGAAGATGGAGCGAGTTCGCCGCGCCATCGGTGTAGCATAAGCGTATGGAGCGCACCCTCATCGGCGAACTCGGAAAGCATGTCGGCGAAACCGTCTCCATAAGCGGCTGGGTGGACGTGCGTCGCGACCAGGGGAAGATGGTCTTCTTCGATTTCCGGGACCGTTCGGGAATCGTACAGGGCGTCGTTCTGCCGAAGAGCGAGGCGATGGAGGCTGCCAAAGACGTCCGCAACGAATACGTCGTGCGGATAGAGGGCGTCGTCAACAAACGCCCAGACAAGAACGTGAACGCAGGCGTCTTGAACGGCGACATCGAACTCGAGATAACGGCCGTCGAGGTCTTGAACCACTCGGAGCCGATGCCGTTCGATATCTCAGGCGACACGCGCGCCGTAGACGAGAACGTCCGCGCCGAGTATCGCTACCTCGACCTGCGCAGCCCTCGCTTGCGGAAGAACATGCAGGTGCGCAGCGAATTCGTCCGCCGCTGCCGCGAGCACCTCTTCGCGGGCGGCTTCATCGAGATAGAGACGCCGCTTCTGACCGAGTCCACGCCCGAGGGCTCGCGCGATTTCGTCGTTCCGTCGCGGCTCAACCCCGGCAAATTCTATGCGCTCCCGCAGTCGCCCCAGCAGTACAAGCAGCTCCTCATGACGGCCGGTTTCGAGCGGTACTTCCAGATCGCCCGCTGCATCCGCGACGAAGACCTGCGCGCTGACCGCGGCTTCGAGCATACCCAGGTGGATATCGAGATGTCGTTCGTCACGATGGAAGACGTCATGCAAGCCGTGGAGGAGATGATCATCTCGGTGGTCGAGGCGATGGGGCACGTCATAAAGGAGAAGCCCTTCCCGCGCATCTCGTACAAGGACGCGATGGCGACGTACGGTGCGGACAAGTTCGACCTGCGCACGGAAGAGGAGAAAGGGAAGGGCGTCCTCGCGTACGCCTGGGTCGTCAATTTCCCGTTCTTCGAGAAAACCGAGAAAGGCGGCTGGACCTTCACGCATAACCCGTTCTCAATGCCGGTTCCCGAGCACCTCGACTGGCTCATGAAGGGCGAGCATATCGGGGACATCCTCACAACGCAGTACGACCTCGTCTGCAACGGCTTCGAGTCGGGCGGCGGTTCCATCCGCGCGCACAAGCCCGAGATACTCGAAGCCGTCTATAAGGTGATGGGTTTTTCGGGCGCGGAGCTCGAAGAACGCGTCGGCCACATGCTGCGCGCCTTCCGGCACGGCACGCCCCCGCACGGCGGCATCGCCCTCGGCGTAGAGCGCAACGTCATGAACCTCACCGGCGAGTCGATGCTGCGGGAAGTGCAGGCCTTCCCGATGACGCGCGGCGGCCAGACCTCCGTCATGAAGGCGCCGAAGGAACTGTCGCAGAAGCAGCTCGACGAACTCCACCTTTCCATCAATGTACCTCGCGACGCCGAAAACTAACTTCACCATCCGGACGGACTCGTTCCAGGGCCCGTTCGAGCTCGTGCTCGAGCTCATCGAGGCGCACAAGCTTCTCATCAACGACCTTGCGCTCGCGAGCATCACCGAAGATTTCATCCAGCACGTGCGCGCGCAAGCATCATTCCCCATCGAGGAGACGGCGAATTTCATACAGATTGCGGCGACGCTGCTCCTCATCAAGTCGAAATCCCTCGTGCCGGACTTGACCCTGACCGAAGATGAGAGTGCGGACGTCGACGACCTCAAGCGCCGGCTCGAGGCCTATGAGAAGGTGCGCGAAGCGGCGCGCGAGCTCTCCCGCATCTATGGCCGAACCGTCATGTTCCCGGCAGGGGAGCGGCCGCCCGAGACCGTCTTTGCGCCCGCCCGCGACTTCACGAAGGCGGCCCTCGCCGACGCGCTCGCGCGCGTGCTCGCCGCGCGCGAGGAAGTCGAGGCGCTGCCCGAGGCGCGCGTGAAGCCGGTGGTGACCATCGAGGAGATGATGGAACGACTCGCCGCGCGCGTCCAGGGCGCGCTCACGCTCTCGTTCAAGGAATTCACGGGCTCCTCCAAGGAGAAAGTCGAAGTCATCGTGTCCTTCCTCGCGCTGCTCGAGCTCGTCAAGCAGGGCGCGGTCGCCGCCGAGCAGTACGCCGCTCACGGCGATATCCGCATCAGCCATACCGCGCCGGAGGCTACCCCGCGCTACGGTACCTGACGACGGCCTCTTCCCGGGCCATAGGCCCGCAAAAACGTCCCCAATCGGCGCGTTGCCCTCGAGGGAGTGCGCGGCTATGATAGGGGTAATGATCGATCCTCCGGCCGCCATTGAAGCCCTCCTGTTCGCCTCCGGCGAGCCCTTGGAGAAGAAGCGGCTCGCCGGCCTCCTCGGCATCAGGGACAGCGAACTGGACGTCGCCCTCGGCGCGCTTGCGCAAGCGCTCAAGGGCCGCGGCATTACGCTCGTCGAGACGGCGACCGAGGTCGAGCTGCGCACGACGGCGGAGGCGGCCGACCTCGTGAAGACGCTCCGGGAGAGCGAACTCTCGCGCGACCTGGGTAAGGCGAGCCTCGAGACGCTCGCCGTCATCGCGTACCGCGCGGGCGCGACCCGCGGCGAGATCGACTGGGTGCGCGGCGTCAATTCCTCGACATCGCTGCGCACGCTTCTCCTGCGCGGCCTCATCGAGGGCAGGGAAGACGAGCGCGACAAGCGCCGCATCCGCTACACGCTCACGACCGACGCGCTCGCGCACCTCGGCCTCTCCCGCGTCGCGGATCTGCCGCGCTATGCGGAACTGTCCGCCGAGGCGCAGGCCGCGAGCGCGGCCGAGACGCAGGACGCAGCATGATCATCATGGACGGGCTCGAGCACCAACGGTTAGCGGTACGGGCGCGCGGCATGCGCGAGCTCGGCATCGTGCTCATCTTCGCGTCCATGGTTCTCGCGCTCTTCCTCTTCCTGCCGGTCTCGCCCGACCAGGCCGCGCCCGCACCTATCGCCATCGCGAGCACGACGGCGCCGGACGCCTTCGCGGACCTTCCCATCGACGCGAAGGCCGCCATCGTCTATGACCTCGCGACAGGAGAGGTCTTGTACGCGAAGAACGCGGACGCGCAGCTGCCGCTCGCCTCGCTCACGAAACTCCTCACGATGTACGCCGCGTTCAGCGAGTTTTCGTCCTCGACGCCGATTACGATACCGGCCGACGTCATGGGGCTGAGCGCCCCGCATGCGTTCTTGCCGGGACAGATGTTCACGCTCTCGAATCTCGCACGCCTCACGCTTACCGGCTCCTTGAACGACGGCGCGGCCGCTATCGCCGAGGCGGTGGCCGCGCGTGAGAATACGTCCATCCACGGCGCGCTCGCGGGCGCCGCTGCCGCCCTCGGCCTCTCGCAGACCTATGCCATCAACGGCAACGGCCTCGACGTGAATACCGCCGTCTCCGGCGGCTACGGTTCTGCGTACGACCTTGCGCGCCTCGCGGGTGCTCTCGTCGCGCTTGCGCCGGACGTCGCTTCCGCGACGACGCACCGGACGGTCGAGGCGTCGTCCGTCGGCGGCACGTCGTTCACGATCAAGAATACCGATCCGATGGTCGCGAATATCCCAGGACTTCTCCTTTCGAAGACCGGCTACACGGACCTCGCCGACGGCAACCTCGCGCTCGTCTTCGATGTCGGCATCCAGCATCCGGTCGCCGTCGTCGTCCTCGGCTCGACGGTAACTTCGCGCTTCACTGACGGTCTGAAGCTCGTCGCGGCGACGTTCGCGCATTTCGCCCACGTCAAATCTTTATGATTACGAGCAACATCCTCAAGGTGTTCATCCCGGCGACCGCGTCGTTCGCCGTCGGCATCGCCTGCGCCCCGCTCCTCACGCACTACCTGTTCAAGTACCGCGTCTGGAAGAAGACGGACGGGAAAACTGCGCTCGACGGCACGGCCGCGGTCGAGTTCGAGAAACTCCGCGCGAGCGGCGAGACGCGCGCGGGCACGGAGACGAAGACGCCGCGCATGGGCGGCATCCTCATCTGGGCGAGTGTCACCATCGTGACTGTCCTCATGTGGGCGCTCGCGCGCTTCGTCCCCGGTCCCCTCACCGAGAAGCTCGACTTCCTCTCCCGCAGCCAGACGTGGATACCGTTCTTCACGCTCCTCGCCGGGGCGCTTATGGGCTTCGCGAACGACCTGCTCGATGTCCAGCCGGGAGGAGAGAAGGGGATACGGCTGCCCACGCGTCTCCTCTTCGTCATGCTCGTCTCGGCCTTTGTCGGCTGGTGGTTCTACGCGAAGCTCGGGATGACGGCTATCGGCATCCCGGGCGACGGGACGCTTCCTCTCGGCGGCTTCATCGTCCCCTTGTTCATGCTCGTCTCCATCGGCATCTATGCGGGCGGCGTCATCGACGGCATCGACGGGCTGTCGGGCGGCATCTTCGCGAGCATCTTCATGGCGTACGCCGGCATCGCGTACTTCCAGAACCAGATAAACCTCGCCGCGTTCTCCGCGACCTTGGTC
>Ga0307374_10014354_pt1 | contig 10796 bp, 11 predicted proteins | sample OX3MG_FD_202532 | JGI IMG/M metagenome (GOLD analysis project Ga0307374, IMG submission 202532) | Soil microbial communities from Risofladan, Vaasa, Finland - OX-3 | ecosystem: Environmental > Terrestrial > Soil > Coastal area > Acid sulfate soil | place: Finland: Risofladan, Vaasa | collected... | reverse complement strand
CCCGGCGACCTTCCTGCTGCAGCATCCATTCGCCGGCTACCGCTCGGACGACGTCGCCGCCGAGCTTCTCGACGAGAACGCCGAGTTCCTGGCCGTCGTGAAGGGATGGCTCGACAAACGGATGGCTGGCGGCGAGCTACGCAGGCTCCCCTTCGAGATGGTCACCGCGGTGCTCATCGGGCCTGTGCACCACTGGGTTCGTTCCGCCCTGTACCGGGGCGTGCCGTCGCAGGCGGCGGTTCGCTCCGCCTCTCTCGAGCTGTCGGGCACGGCTTGGGAGGCGCTCAGACCAGCTGATCTTCGATCTCCTCACCGATCAGGAACGCGCCGTAAGAAGTGAGGGCCTGGTCGGCGCCGTTCACTACGTGGTGAGCACCGGCCTGGGCGTCCCTCCACAACCGCTGAATGGGGCTCTTCAAGGACAGACCCCGCCCGCCGGCGAGCGAGAAGATTGAGTTGGCGGCGTCTGTCGCCCTCTTGGCCGCCATCACCTGGTCCCGCCGGGCACGGGCGCGAACGTCCAGGGGCACCTCTTCGCCCGTCTCGGCGTAGGAGTAGACGTCGCCGAGGTTGTCGAGCATCTGCACTCTTGCCGCGTCCACCTCAGCCGAGGCCTCGGCCAGCCTCGCCATCGTGACAGCCGGCCATATGCGCTTGGCGTCGAAAGGCCCCGTGGAGGGTCCGGGCGGGACGTATCCGCTCACCCGCTGCTTGACCAGGGCGACCGACTCGTCGAGCATCCCCCGGGCCATCCCGACGAGGGGTGCTGTCACCGCGTTGAGGAACATGGATCCCCACGGCACCCGGAACAGCGCGGACCGGTTCACCTCGGTCCCGGGACAATTGTGTGCCTTGAGGTCGGGCCAGCTCATGCTCCTCGCATCGGGGACGAAGGCGCCGTCGACGACGATGTCGTTGCTTCCGGAGCCGCACAGCCCGGCGACGTGCCACACGTCAACGATCTCGTAGTCCTGGCGCGGGAGGAGGAAGTGGCGCATCTCCAGAGGGCGACCTTCGTCGTCGAATACGAATCCACCGACGAACACCCATCGGGCATGCTCACATCCCGAGGAGAAGGACCAGCGTCCCGTGAGCCTGAAGCCCCCTTGCACGCGGCTGGCCTTGCCGACGTAGTTGTAGGAGGAGCTGACCCAGGTGTCGTGGTCATCACCCCAGACTTCCTTCTGCACCTCGTCGGCGTAGAGGCCGATGTGCCAGTTGTGAACCCCTACCACTCCGAGGACCCACCCGGCAGCGCCGTCGAACTGAGACGCCAGCATCATCGCCTCGACGAACACTCTCGGGTCGGCTTCCAGGCCTCCGTAGCGTGCCGGCTGAACCAGGCGCATGGCGCCCGTGTCCCGGAGGATCTTCGCCGTGGCGTCCGACAGTCGGCGTTCCTCGGTGTTGACGGCGGCCTGCGCCTTCAGCTCGGGACCGGCGTCGCGAAGCGCGTTGATGGCGGGATGGACGAATTCACGCATGTTCGAATCTTTTTCTAGAAATGAGTTCTGGTCAAGCGGATCCTGCGCAGCGGTTGCGCAGAGTGAGACCGCCCGCATGTCATGAGTCGCCCTGCCAGGACCTGCTGTCCCACCAGAGGGTGACCAGCTTGCGGTTCTGTACTTCTTCGCCGGAGCGGGCGAGCCACTCGCTGATGAAGGGGTCGTATTCCGATCCGACGCACAAACGCCGTCGCGCGAACGCGACACGCTCGTCGCGCTCCGAGCCGTGCCAGAGGGCCGTTTGCTCGAAGCGCTCCAATTGGACGTCGAACCCGAGTTCCGCCGCGACAGCGGCAGCGTCGTCTGCGGTAGGCACGCTCGGTCTGTCGATGCCGTGGATCTGCTTCCACAAATCGTTGAGGTCGCTTTGGGGGTGCCGCTCTGTCAGCTCCACCACGACCCTCCGTCTTGCGTGGCGGTCGAGGGCGCCGAAAAGTCCGGCCAGGTTCGCGACGTTGTAGGCGACGTGGTGGCAGACCGCAACGTCCGTCACCGGCGCTTCTATCTCCGTATCCGGCCACTGGCCTTTGATCTCGCGGTGTTCGGCGCCCACCCGCTCAGCTCCCTGCACGAAGGCGTGGAGCATCTCATCGCTCACGTCCACTGCGAACACTGTCCTCGCGGGCGGAACGAGCGGCAAGCTGGCCGCGCCTGCGCCAGCGCCGACATCCAACACCGATCCTCCCGGTGGCAGTGCCTCGCGGGCGCGCGCTCGTGACGGGCTCTCGGTGGTGGTGGCAAGGGCATGTGCCGCAGCTCTCTCGAAGAGTGCTCTCGGGCATCCCCACGGCGACTCTGGAGCTCGGGCGAGTATTTCAGGAGGGATGGCCCACGCTTCGAGCGCCTGCCGCCAGGCGGCTGCTGCGCTTCCGCTTCGCTCACCCATTCTAAGGCTGTGAGCCTAACTGCACAGCCCCGGCTGGGCGTGCCCGCCGATCGCGCCGGCCATGCGGTACTCCAGCAACGGTTTGAGCCGCACGCTTGAGCCTCGTTTGTGTCGCCAGCATCCGGGTCTGGATTACCCCGAAGGCTCGTGCTCACCGCCAGCTCGATGGCCCCCAAGCGACCAGGACCAGAGTTCAGTCCCGGTCGGCAGGAACAGCTGACTCGATCGTCTCGAACAGGTCCAGGAGGGCCCCGACACCACTCAGGTCGAGAAGTCGCCGGATGATCCCGCCGCCTGCAGGCGCCACCACCCGCATCGACCCGCCGGACTCGGCTATCCGGTTCTGGGCGCTGACGAGACTCCTCAACCCTTCCGCCCCCAGGAAGGTGACGCCCCGCAGGTCGATGACGACCACGCCGCTCGCTGCACCGCCCGGTCCGGCGTGGGCCCGGGCGCGCTCGATGGCCGATTCGAGGTCGCCCACGGTGCTGATGTCGATTTCGCCCGCCACGTGCACGATCGAGACATCACGCAGTTCCTCGACGTTGGTCGTCAAGTCTCTACTCGGCTGGTCGCCGGGCGCGCCCGTATCACCGGAGGGCATGTCTTCAGCTTCTCGGTACTCCGGCTGCGGTTCAATAGGCGAAGATTCATATCGGAAATGCAGTGTCGGCGTGGGCACGAATAGCGTTCTCGGGCCCCTGCATGCCGAAGGGATGTTGCGGGTATGTCCGGTAAAGAGGGGTTAGGTGGGTCGGTCCAGCGCAAGCCCGGGTCGAGTCAGGCCAGTCGAAAGGGCCAGGAGGTAACGGCGATCGGGAACCCGCGGGTATGACAGCCAAGCCGGACGACTGGCGGCTCCCCGCAGGTCGTCTCGTCGATGTTGGCTCCCGAGGCGAAATGTTCGTCCGCGAGGCCCCGGGGCGCCCCGGCGCCCCTGCTGTCGTGCTTCTGCACGGCTGGACGTCCACCGCGGACATCACCTGGTACGGCGTGTTCGGTCTCCTCGGTGAGCACTTCCGGGCGGTCGCGCCCGACCTGCGAGGCCACGGCCTCGGACCACGACACGGGCGCAAGGCGAGCCTCGACGACGTCGTCGAGGACGTGGCAGCGCTCATCCGCACGCTGGACCTGGCGCCAGCGGCGGTGGTGGGGTACTCGCTCGGTGGCGCTGTCGCCCAGCGTCTCGCCCGTGAACACGATGACCTGGTCGCAGGAGTGGTGCTGTGCGCATCGGCAGCGCGCTTTACGGCCGTCCCGATCACGGCGCGCTGGACCCGGATCTTCAACGGGATCTGCAGGTTCGCCTCGATGCTGCCCGATGCGGTCTCCGCTGTGGTCGCTGAAGCCATCATGCGACTTCTATACGGATGGGACGGGTTCCAACGATGGGCGTTGCCCTTGATGAGGCGCCACCGCTGGAGCAACGTGCTCTACCTTGCCGCGGATCTGGCTACCTACGATGCCAGCGAGTGGATCGGAGAGATACAGGCACCGATGGCGGTGCTCCTGACGGCAGACGACGTTCACGTCCCGACCGACAGGCAAGCCCATCTTGCAGGTGTCTGCGGTGCAAGAGTGTTCGAGATGTCCGGAGGGCACAGCGCTTGCCTGAGTGACCCAGACCACTTTGCATCGGTCCTCCTGGAGGCATGCGAGCACGTCCTGGGGGTGCAGGCGAGTCGCTGCGGTCCCCGTCCGGAGGGAACCGAGCTGCCGACACCGTTCCGTGCCGAATCGGCATAGAGGGTGGCGCTTCTGGGCGAGGCGGGCCTTCGAAATCGTCATGGTGGCCCTGGCTGCCGTGTTCGTCATACGCAGGATCCCGAAACTCGCCGCGGTCGGATCCCTCGTCGTAGGCGTCCATTGGGAGTGGTTGCTCGCCGGCGGCGCAGCCGAGGCTATGTCGATCCTCTCGCTCTCGCTGCTCCAGCAGCGGCTGATCGATGCCACCGGTACGGCCGTGTCTTTTCCGCGCATGATCCCTATAACGCTGGCCTCGAACGCGGTTGCGATGTCGATCCCGGCGGGCGTGCTCGTCGCCGAGGGATACGTGTTCCGCCAGTATCGACGTGTGGGGGCCAGCAGGGTTGGTGCCGCGTGGGCGGAATTGTCCGCCGGGGCCATCGCGTTCGCAGCCCTGACCCTGGTCGCTTTCGTAGGGTCTGTGGTGGTCGGCGGCGAGCTACGCGACATCCTGGTCGGCCCGCTGGCGATTGTGATGGTGGGCGCCGCGCTGGCGGCCTTGCTGTTCCAGCGCACCGAGCTTCTCGGGAAGCTCGTGGACCGGGCCATTCGCCTCGCGCAGCGGCACGCTCCGGACTCAATACAGACCCGGCTGCACCGCGCACAGAAGGCGGTCGCCGAGATGAAGGACATCCGACCGGAGCCTCGGGTCTGGGCTCTCGGCGCGTCAGCGGCCGTGGCGAACTGGATTCTCGACACGTTCGTTCTGGCCAGCGCGATCCTTGCCATCGGGATCCACGTGCCATGGAGCTCGCTCCTCGTGGTGTATGCGGGCGCACAATTGCTGGCCGAACTCCCGATCACACCGGGCGGGCTAGGTATCGTTGAGGGGGGACTCGTCACGATGCTCGCTCGTTCGCACCTCCCGGCTGCCCCGGCAACCGCAGCAGTCGTCCTGTACCGCGGCTTGAGCTTCTGGCTGCTGGTCGCCGCCGGATGGGTGGCAGCCGCCCGCCTGAGGGCGAGCGAATGATGGCGGAGTGAGCGGTGACCGCCCTTTGTTTCTGGCTTCCCGGGCATGGGTACTGAGGGCATCGTGGTCGGTGTCGTGACTGACAGCGCGGCATCGATCGCGCCGGATCTCGCCAGCAGCTGTAGGGTCGCGATAGCGCCGTTGTCACTGGACATCGACGGGGTCCCCTGCACCGACGACAGCGTCGGGATAGACGAGGTTGCCCGGCTCGTTCGCGAAGGCTCGACGGTCAAGACAGCCGCCCCGACTCCTGGCGCCTTCCTGTCGGCGATCGAAGAAGCGGACCAGGGCCGAGGGGTTGTCGTCATAACAGTGGGCGGGTCGTTCTCGAGTACCGGTGACTCGGCGCGGCTTGCCGCCGGTATGACCGATGCCCGGGTGGAGGTGATCGACAGCGGAACGGCTGCCGGCGCTGAAGGTCTCGTCGTCCTGGCAGCCGCACAGGCGGCGATCGACGGCGCACCGTTCGACGAAGTCATCCGGTCCGCGTCCGAAGCGCGACGCCGGGTGCGGCTCGTTGCAGAGGTCGGCGATCTCACGTACCTGATCCGGGGAGGACGGGTTCCAAGCCCTCTGGGTGCGATCGGCAACGCCGTCGGGGTCCGCCCGGTATTCGAGCTGCGCCGAGGCAACGTCCGGCCGATGCGGCCGGTGTTCTCGCCGAACGCGGCGTTCGATCTCATGATCTCCTCGTGGCGAAAGTCGAAGCGGCCGGGGCACCGGCTCCACGTTGCCGGCCTGCACGTGGGAGCGCCGGAGGAAGCGGAGAAGCTGCTGGCTGCGGTTTGCGAGGTCGTCGAGCCGGTCACTCGTTTCGCCGCTCCGTTCGGTCCGGCGATGGTCGCTCACACCGGTCCGGACCTGCGGGGACTCGCTTGGTGGTGGGAGCCGGAAACCGGTTCCTGAGTATGAAACGCCGCAAGGGCCCTTGCCGGCGCCTGCCAGCGCCTGTGCTGATCGTCGCCTCCTACCTGCTGGGCTCGATCCCGTTCACCAATATCGCCGCCCGGCGGCTCGAGGGTGTCGACCTGAGGAATGTCGGCACCGGGACCGTCTCGGGCACCAGCCTGCACCAGGTAGCCGGTTTCGTTCCCCTCGCCGTAGTCGGTTGCATGGAACTTGCCAAGGGTGCTGCAGTTCCGCTTCTGGCGCGTAGGCGCGGCGCCCGCCTCGGAGCGCTCGCAGCGTTCGCCGCGGTCGCCGGTCACAACTGGTCGCCGTTTCTGCGGCTTCAAGGGGGCCGAGGCGTGTCGGTGGCGTTGGGAGCTTGTCTCGCCACTGCGCCCGAAGGCGCCGTCGTCCTCGGAGCAGGGCTGGGCGGTGGCCGGCTTGCCCGACAGTCCGGAGCCGGTTGCGCGCTCGCGATCGGTGCGCTGCCCCTCGTCCTCTGGAAGAGCCGGGGACGCGACGGGCTTCTCCTCGGAACCTCACTCGCGCTGCCACTCGCTGCCAAACGTCTGGCGGGTAACTTCCCGCCTCCCAGGCGCGACATGCGCTCCTACGTGCACCGGCTGCTGTTCGATTGCGACCGACCGGCGCAGCAGCGCCACGTTGCGGCGTCACCGACGGCGCCCGGTGGGTCCGTCGGGGGGTTCAGGCCAAAGAGCTGAAGGCCGCCGAGAGCAGCCCGCTCCCGTGGCGTCGGCACAGCATCACTGAGGCACCGATCCCGGCGGCCACCCACATCCAGCCGGCGAGTTGGTGCGCGCCCAGGTACACCGGTAGGGAGAACGAGAGCAACATGAGCAGCGTTGTAGCCCCGCTGGCCAGGTAGGTGATCGTCCACACCAGCGACAGCCGGGTGACCAGGCCACGCCGGCCCGCCAAGTCATCCGCCAGATGAGGGACCATGTCACGCGCGAGACGGACGATCAGGGGCTCCTTGGTCGCCATCGTCGCCAGGAACAAAAGCCCGAACACGCCGGTTTCTGCGACAGGCAGCACGAAGTAGACGAACACGTGCCCGGACGCAATCGCGCCCACCGCACGCAAGGTCACGAGCAGGACCGTCATGAGCAACATGCCGCTCACCCGGCGCCTGCGGAGGTACTGGTAGCCGGCGGTCAGGTACGCGTAGGCCACCGACACGCCGATCCCCCACGCTACGGATCCGGCGGCCATAGCAATGTAGAAGAGCAGCAGCGGCACGACGGTCGTCGTACCGATAACCGGCAGCGCCCGCCAGAGCATGCGAAGTCCCGCCCGCAGCACTCCTAGACCATAACCAACGCCTTCGGCGGGTTGGTCGCGCGCCCCGTCTGGGACACCCACCAGAGACTCCTCCGGCGCCTGCTCGCCGGTCGCTCTCGCCTTCATGGCTGCTCGATCGGCCAGATGCTTCTCTCGACCTGGCCGACTGAAGAGGTTTCGGTGACCTTCGGCCCTGGTTGACAACCGACCTGCACAGGCATCGTTGAACCAGTGGCACATCGCTTCAGGCGCAAGGCGTACCTTCATGGCGTCATCAGTTCGATGATGCTGGTGGCCCTCACCGGCTTAGTAGCAGCGTGCGCGTCAAGCGGCCCGACCCCATTGCAGTCCCCGACGACGACCGCCACCCCGACCCAATCGGCGTCGCCCAACGTCAGCAGAGCGGCATCCGAGCTAGAGCAGGCCTTCGTGGCGGTAGTGGCGAAGGTTCGCCCCCAGGTCGTACAGATATCGACCTCCAGCGGGCTCGGGTCCGGGGTGATCTACGACAACGCAGGCGATATCGTCACCAACGCCCACGTCGTCGGCTCGGCCACCACCTTTACGGTGCAGCTCCTCAACGGTGATCGGTTGCCGGCCACTCTGCTCGGGAGCTACGCCCCCGACGACCTGGCAGTCATCAAGGTCAAAGGTGCCAGCAACCTTGCCGCCGCGACGTTCGGCGATTCGGACGCATTACAGATAGGCGACATCGTCTTCGCTGTCGGCAACCCGCTGGGCCTTTCCAGCTCCGTGACCGACGGAATCGTCAGCTACAACGGCCGGCCGGTCAGCGAAGGAAACGGCGTCGTGCTCCCCTCCACCATCCAGACGAGCGCAGCGATCAATCCCGGCAACAGCGGCGGAGCGTTGGTCGACCTGGCCGGGGAAGTCATCGGCATCCCCACCCTGGCGGCCGCCGATCAACAAGGAGGAGGCACCATACCGGGGATCGGCTTTGCCATCCCCTCCAACACCGTCAAGCTGATCGCCGCCCAACTCATCAGCTCAGGCCGGGTCACCCGCAGCGACCGAGCTTCACTCGACATCGCCGCGGCCGACGCCGTCGACCAGAACGGACAGCGGGTCGGCGCCATAGTTGTCAGCGTCACAGCGGGAGGCAGCGCAGCCACCGCAGGGATCGTTCCCGGCGAACTCATCACCGCCGTCGACGGTAACAAGGTCACCTCGCTCACCGAGATGCAGGCCATCCTGGCCCAACTCGCACCGGGCAAGACGGTCACAGTCGACCTGGTCAGCCAGAGCGGAACCAAACGCACCGTCACCGCCGTGCTCAGCCAACTCCAGGGATGAACGATCCCGCGGTCCGACCGAGAGCCCTCAGATTCGCGACCTGAAGATGTGCCCTTCGCCCCTGACACGAACAAGCCGCACGACCACATGATGCGTTGAGGGCTCGCCATTCCTTGGGCAGCCCTGCAGGAGGTCGCGATGTCAATATCCGCCCCATACCCGGCGCAGCTGGAGTTCCACGGGGATCGCCACGTCACCTGGTGGAAGCCATTGGTGCAGTGGTTGCTGGCAGTTCCCCAGCTCATGATCGCCAGCGCTCTGCGAAGCCTGCGGGAGATCCTGATCCTGATCAGTCTCTTCACGGTGTTGTTTACCGAACGCATCCCGAAGCCGTTGTTCGACATGATCGCTACCACATACCGCTACGAGTGGCGGGCGTTCAGCTACGCGCTGTTCCTCCATGAGGACTACCCGCCATTCGATTTCGATCCGACCGCGACAGATGACGGGGTCGAACCGCACACCACGCTGAGCATCGCCTACCCGGAGCATCTCGACCGTTGGAAGCCGCTCTACAAGTGGTTCCTGGCCATCCCGCACTATGTGGTGCTGGCCGTGCTCGCGATCGGAGCGGTGTTCGCGCTGGTTGGAGGGTTCGTCACGGTGCTCTTCACCGGCGAGTACCCCGAGAGCCTTCGGAATTACCTGGTCGGCGTCTACCGCTACGCCCTGCGGGTCGAGGCATACGCAGGACTGCTCACCGACGAATACCCACCATTCCACCTGGCCGCCTGACCGGCTACGGGAGCCATGTCGTGGGTGCCACCAACCTTGCGACCACCGACGAACCGCGGGCCCGTCGGTGACTGCTGCGACGATCGAGCGCCACCGGTCACAGCGCTCCGGTTGGCTGCGTGCTGCCGTCCTGGGCGCGGACGACGGCCTGGTCTCCACCGCCGCCCTGCTGATCGGGGTCGCGGCGTCGGGAGCGTCTCGCAACTCGATCCTTACCGCCGGTGTCGCCGCACTGAGCGCCGGGGCGATGGCCATGGCCATCGGCGAGTGGGTATCGGTCAGCGCCCAGGCTGACACCGAACGGGCGGATCGCGCTCGCGAACGATCAGAACTGGCCCAGGACCCGGAAGCAGAACTACGCGAGCTGACCTCCCTATACCAGGCCCGCGGCCTACCCCCCGAACTAGCTGCCCAAGTAGCAGCCTCCCTACACGCGTCCGATCCGCTCGGCGCGCACCTTCGCGACGAACTCGGCCACACGCCGTCCACCGCGGCCAAACCATTCCAGGCGGCAGCCGCCTCGGCGGCCAGCTTTGCGGTCGGAGCCGCCATCCCGCTCCTAACTGCCGCGATCGGCCCAGCCGGATCTCGTATGGCGGTGATCGCCGCGATCACCTTGGCCGCCCTGTGCGCCTTGGGCGCGCTAGGCGCTCTGCTGGGCGGCGCCCGACGACTGCGGGCCACCCTGAGAGTCGGCGCAGGCGGCGCCGTAGCGATGGCAGTGACCTACGGCATCGGCTTCCTATTCGGAGCCGGGACCTGACCCGGGGCGGCGGGTACCACCCGGGTAGGTGTCGGCCATGCCGCACTCTCACCCCTTGACGTGGATCGACGATGATGGAGCGCGTGCTCTGGGACGACTTCTCAGATCGCCCCGGGAGTAGGTGTGTCACCAGGCCGCCGGACGTTTCGAGCGCGACCAACCATTGGTGTTTGAGGGCAGACTGAGCCCCGTGCGGCTGGAGATCCACGTCCGACCGAATTCGTCGCGGACCCGGGTCGGTGGAACCCACGATGGCGCTTTGGTGGTACGCGTCGCTACACCCGCCGAGAGTGGCAGAGCGACTCGGGCAGCGCTCGCGGCCGTCGCGGACGCTCTCGGTGTACCCCGCGGCTCAGTCACGCTGGTTCGTGGACCCACGAGTCGCAGGAAGGTGCTCGACGTCGCCACCAACCCAACCGATGAAGACTTTCTGCTCGAGCGCTTGCGCCAAGTACTCACGAGCGAGAACTGACTCGCCTCCCGGGCGGTATGGGCGATCTAGTCGGCGCCGCCGCGGCCCGCGCCAGCCGCGTGGCATTGCCTGAAGAGCGACGTCGGACAATCGGCATGGATGTCAGGCGCAGTCGGCTCCATGGGAGGATCAGTTGTCTGCTTCGACAGCCTCCGTGTACGGGAGGCGCTCGTCACGGTGACAAGTACCATCCCGTTCGGCATGTGGGCACG
>Ga0307374_10014353_pt1 | contig 10796 bp, 8 predicted proteins | sample OX3MG_FD_202532 | JGI IMG/M metagenome (GOLD analysis project Ga0307374, IMG submission 202532) | Soil microbial communities from Risofladan, Vaasa, Finland - OX-3 | ecosystem: Environmental > Terrestrial > Soil > Coastal area > Acid sulfate soil | place: Finland: Risofladan, Vaasa | collected... | reverse complement strand
CTTCAATCTCATCGTGGCCCCGGTGCTCGACGAGGCGCACCACCAGATTCTGGGGGTGGTCACGGTCGACGACGTGCTGGAGCTGCTGCTGCCCACCGGCTTCCGGCGCGACTTCGGTCGCACGGCGGTGGAGGACTGACGTGGTCCGCCGCCTGCGCCTGCCCGGCCCGCCGATCGTCGTCGGGTACCCCCCCAGTCCCACCGCGTAGGCCGGGTCCCGGCCGCCCCGCGCCCCCCGGCGTTCGCCATGCCGGGGCCGCGGCCTCCACCGGGCCTCCGATCCCGGCACACCACCGCCGCGCCCCGTGCCGGCGCGGCACCACGGCACCGGCCCGTCCGCGGCCGGGCCGCCACGAGAGCACCGATCGAACGAAGGACAGGGCGCCGCTGCGCCCCGAGGTAAGTCATGGCCGAACGCCAGCCACCGGACGACGACATGCACGACGGCACCGACGGGTCGGCCGTCCTCGACACCGCGCACGTGGGGGACATCCACGGCGCATTCGGGACCATCCGCCAGCACGACGTCGACGCGCGGCGGTCGTGGTCGGCCAGGCTCCTCACCCTGGTCGCCATCATGGGCCCCGGCCTCATCGTCATGGTGGGGGACAACGACGCGGGCGGCGTCGCCACCTACAGCCAGGCCGGACAGAACTACGGGTTGTCGCTGCTGTGGCTCCTCCCGCTCCTCATCCCCGTCCTGGTGGTGAACCAGGAGATGGTCGTCCGGCTCGGCGCCGTCACCGGCGTGGGCCACGCCCGGCTCATCAACGAGCGCTTCGGCAAGTTCTGGGGGGCGTTCTCGGTCGGGGACCTCTTCATCCTCAACTTCCTCACCATCGCCACCGAGTTCATCGGGGTGAGCCTGGCGCTCGACTACTTCGGGATCAGCCCGTACGTCTCGGTCCCGCTGGCCGCCGTCGGGCTCGTGCTCATGACGGCGTCCGGCAGCTTCCGGCGCTGGGAGCGGTTCATGTTCGTCTTCATCGCAGTGAACTTCCTGGTCATCCCCCTGGCCTTCCTGTCCCACCCGACCGGGGGGGCGTTCTTCGGCGCCCTGGTGACCCCCGGCGTCCAGGGCGGGTTCAGCTCGACGTCGGTACTCCTCGTCATCGCCATCGTGGGCACGACCGTCGCCCCCTGGCAGCTGTTCTTCCAGCAGTCGAACATCGTCGACAAGCGCATCACCCCCCGGTGGATCAACTACGAGCGGGCCGACACCGTGATCGGCTCGCTGATCACGGTATTCGCCGCCGCCCTCCTGATGGCGGTGGTGGCCGCTGCGTTCCGGGGGACCTCGTTCTTCGGCAACTTCACCAATGCCGGCGGGGTGGCCACCGGACTCCAGCACGAGGTCGGACGGGCCGCCGGCGCCATCTTCGCCATCATCCTGCTCAACGCGTCGATCATCGGGGCCGCGTCGGTGACGCTGTCCACCAGCTACGCCTTCGGTGACGTGTTCGGCGCCCACCACTCGCTCCACCGCGGCTGGCGGGACGCCAAGTTCTTCTACGGCGCCTTCACCGCCATGGTGGTGGTGGCAGCCGGCATCGTCATCATCCCCGGTGCCCCCCTGGGCGTCATCACCACCGGCGTCCAGGCGCTGGCCGGCGTCCTACTGCCGAGCGCCACCGTCTTCCTCCTCCTGCTGTGCAACGACAAGCAGGTGCTCGGGCCCTGGGTCAACCGCCTGTGGCTGAACATCCTGTCCGGTGTCATCGTCTCGGTCCTGCTGATGATGTCGCTGGTCCTGATGATCACGACGCTGTTCACCACGGTGGACGTGACCACCCTGGCCGAGGTGCTCGGGGGCGTCCTGCTCGTGGTCTACGCCGTCGCCGCCCTGGTCCTGGTCCGGACCCGCTCCCGTCGCGAGCCGGTCGAGGTCGTCCCGATGGAGCGCCGGGCGACCTGGCGCATGCCCCAGCTGAGCCTGCTCGAGCGGCCCGTGTGGTCGAAGTCGAGGCTGATCGGCATGTGGGGCCTGCGGATCTACCTGGTCGTGGCTGTGCTGCTGCTCCTGGTCAAGGCCGTCCAGCTGGCCCTGCACCACTGACCGCCGGCCGGTGGCCGGGCCGGGCCGGCCAGGACCCGGCGACGGGGCCGGGGTTTGCAGATCGGCCCTGGTCGCGAGAGTATCTGTCTTCTATGTGCCCTCCCGCGCCGGTCGCCCATGCCTAGCCTCTGGTTCCGGCGCAACAGGATCAAGGGCCCGAAGCGGCCGCCGCCCGTCCCCGAGCGCATCGCCCCCCGGCCCCCGGCCCCCGGCGGGCTCCGCATCGCCTTCCTCGTCTACCGGGGCAACCCGCGCTGCGGCGGGCAGGGCGTCTACACGCGCCACCTGACCCGCGAGCTGGTCGCCCTCGGCCACTCGGTCGAGGTCTTCGCCGGCCAGCCGTGGCCCGAGGTGGACGAGGGGGTCGGGTTCACCCCGGTCCCTGGCCTCGACCTGTATCGCGAACCGGACCCGTTCCGCGTCCCCCACGTGGCCGAGTTCTTGAACTCGTACCCGACGTCGGTGGCCGCCCTCGAGTTCGCGGTCATGTGCACGGCGGGGTTCCCCGAGCCGTGGGCCTTCAGCCTGCGGGCCCGACGGATGCTGGCCGCCCGCCGCCACGAGTTCGACCTGGTGCACGACAACCAGTGCCTGGGCCACGGCATCCAGGGGATGATGGACGACGGCTGGCCCGTCGTGGAGACCCTCCACCACCCGATCACGGTCGACCGCCAGCTGGCCCTCAGCCACACGACCAACCCGTGGCAGGAGTTCAGCCAGCGCCGGTGGTTCGGGTTCCTGCGCATGCAGGTCAAGGTGGCCCGGTCGCTCCCCCGGATCATCACCGTGTCCCAGTCGTCCAAGACCGACATCGCCGCCCAGATGGGCGTGGACGCCGACCGCATGACGATCGTGCCCGTGGGCGTCGACCACACGGTGTTCCGCCCGTTCGACGACGTCGAGGCCGTCCCCGGCCGCATCATGGTCACCTCCTCCTCCGACGTACCGATGAAGGGCCTGGTGCCCCTCCTCGAGGCCGTGGCCAAGCTGCGCACCGAGCGCGACGTCGAGCTGGTGGTCATCGGCAACCCGCGGCCCGACGGCCGGGTGGCCAAGGCCATCGAGCGGCTCGACCTGGCCCCGATCGTGCAGTGCGTGACCGGGATCAGCGACGACGAACTGGCCCGCAACTACGGCCGTGCCCAGGTCGCCGTCGTGCCGTCGCTCTACGAGGGCTTTTCGCTGCCGGCGATCGAAGCCATGGCGTGCGGCGTCCCGCTGGTGGCCACCACCGGCGGGGCCCTGCCCGAGGTCGTCGGCACCGACGGCGAGACCGGACTGCTGGTCCCGCCAGACGACCCCGGGGCCCTGGCCCAGGCCATCGGGCGGCTGCTGGACGACGAGGAGCTGCGCGCCCGCCTGGGCGCCGCCGGCCGCGAGCGCGTGCTCGGCCGGTTCACCTGGCAGGTGACCGCGGCGGGTACCGCCGCCGAGTACCGGGCACTGCTCGACGACGTGGAGGCCGGACGATGCTGACCGTGGACTACGCACGACTGGGTGTCCGCCCGGGCGACACGGTGCTCGACCTGGGCTGCGGCTTCGGGCGCCACGCCTACCAGGCGGCCCGGCTGGGCGCCCGCGTGGTGGCCCTCGACTTCGGGGCCGACGAGGTCCGCAACGTGCGGGACACCTTCGGGGCCATGGCCGACACCGGGGAGCTCGACCCGGTCGAGGCCCGGGTCGGCTCGGTCCAGGGCGACGCCCTGGCGCTGCCGTTCCCGGACGGCACCTTCGACCGGGTGATCGCCTCGGAGATCCTCGAGCACATCCCCGACGACGAGCAGGCCATGGCCGAGCTGGCCCGGGTGCTGCGCCCCGGCGGCACCATGGCGATCACCGTCCCGCGCCTCGGTCCGGAGTTCGTGAACTGGTCACTGTCCGACGAGTACCACAACGTCCCCGGCGGCCACGTCCGCATCTACCGCCGGAGCCAGCTGGTCGAACGGCTCGAGGGCACGGGCATGCGGGCCACGGGCCACCACCACGCCCACGGGCTGCACGCCCCGTACTGGTGGCTCAAGTGCCTGGTCGGCACCACCAACGCCGACCACCCGGCGGTCGCCGCCTACCACCGCCTGCTGGTGTGGGACATCGAAAAGGCGCCGAGGACGACCCGGCTGACCGAGCGGATCCTCAACCCGCTGGTCGGCAAGAGCCTGGTCGTCTACCTGGTGAAGCCCGCCGGGGTGCCGGCCACGGCCGCCACCACCCGGGTGGGAGCCCCGGCGTGAGGGTGATCCCCGAGGTTCCCGGCGTCATGAGCGCCGAGCAGGTGCGCGAGACGGCACGTTCGATCGTGGCGCTCCAGCGCCCGGACGGCATGATCCCCTGGTTCCCGGGCGGGCACTGCGACCCGTGGAACCACATCGAGGCGGCCATGGCCCTCACCGCGGTGGGACTCGACGACGAGGCCGATCGCGCCTACCGGTGGCTGGTCGACACGCAGCTACCCGATGGCAGCTGGTTCAACTACTACCTGACCACCGGGGTGAAGGACGCCCGCCTGGACACCAACGTGTGCGCCTACCTGGCCACCGGCGCCTGGCACCGGTACATCTCCACGGGCGACCTCGACGGCCTCGAGCACCTGTGGCCGACGCTCGAGGCCGGCGTGGACTTCGTGCTGCGCTACCAGCGCCTCGACGGTTCGATCCGCTGGTCCCTCGACTCGTCGGGCTTCCTCGAGGAGTACGCGCTGCTGACCGGGTCGTCGTCGATCTACCACAGCCTGCGGTGCGCCATCGCCTGCGCCGAGCGCCTCGACCACGAGCGCCCCGACTGGGAGCTGGCCGCCGGCCGGCTGGCCCACGCCGTGGCCCACGACCCCGACGCCTTCGCCCCCAAGGTCGAGTTCGCCATGGACTGGTACTACCCGATCCTGTCGGGCGCGCTGAGCGGGCCCGCGGCCCACGCCCGCATCGACGCCTCGTGGGAGACCTTCGTCCTCGAGCGCCGCGGGGTGCGCTGCGTCTCGACGGGCGAGTGGGTGACCGCGGCGGAGACGGCCGAGTGCGTGCTCGCCCTCGACGCCCTGGGCCGCGACGACCAGGCCCGCACGCTCTTCACCTGGGTGCAGGACCTGCGCAACGAGGACGGCTCCTACTGGACCGGCATGGTCTACCCCGAGGAGGCCACCTACCCGCCCCTCGAGCGGTCCACGTACACCGCCGGCGCCATGGTCCTGGCCGCGGACGCCCTGGGCCGGTCCACGCCGGCCTCGGGTCTGTTCCGCGGCGAGGGGCTCCCGAGCCACCTCGACCTGACGGAGCCCGCCCCCGATGCGCCGGTCGAGCCCGCCCTGGGCGCCCCCGGCACCCCCGGCCCCGCCTGAACCGGGCTCACCGGACCCCGGCGGATCCCGCCGGATTCACAGGGCACTCCCAGCCGGGCGTCACGGTCCCGTCAGATCCCGTCCGTACCGTGGGTGGCGAAGGAGGTGGACGACGGCGACCGAGAGCCGTCGTCCGAACCCACATGGCGCTGTTCCTGCTGATCCCGCTCGTCCTGCTGGTCCTGACCATCGCCCTCGCCCCCGTGCTCGCCGTCGCCGTCGTCCCCGACCGCGGGACCCGGGCCGGCCACGACGACCCCGTCCGGCTGCCCCGGTACTCGGGCGCCCCGGGCGGCCCGGCCGCAGCCCCGGCCGCAGCCCCGGCCGACGCGCCGGTCGCCGCGCCGGTCGCCGTCGAGGCCGGCCGGCACCTGCACCGGGCCGCCTGAGGGCCCGGCCGTCGTCAGATCCGGCGGAGCACCCGCAACGATCCCCACGCCCCGTCCTCGACGAACTCCCCCGAGCCGAGGGCGGCACGCCAGATGTCGTAGGGGGGGCGACCCCCGTCGGCCGGGTCGGGGAACACGTCGTGGATGGTGAGCCAGCCGCCGGTGACCACGTGGGGCGCCCAGCCCCGGTAGTCGGCCCAGGCCGGCTCCTCGCCGTGCCCGCCGTCGATGAAGCAGAAGGCGAGCGGCGTCGTCCAGCGCGAGGCGACCGTCGGCGAGTCGCCGACCAGTCCCACCACCGACGACTCGAGCGACGCCGTGATCATGGCCCGGCGCCAGTGGGGGAGGGTGTCGATCCGCCCGGTCGACGGGTCGACCAGGGACGTGTCGTGGTGCTCCCAGCCGGACTGGTTCTCCTCGGAGCCGTGGTGGTGGTCGAGGCTGAACAGGACGGCGCCGGTCTCCTCGGCGGCAGCACCCAGGTAGGTGGTGGACTTGCCGCACCAGGCGCCGATCTCCACGAAGGTGGCGGCGGGGTGGGTCGATCCGGCCCGCAGCGCGGCGGCGTACAGGGCCTCGCCCTCGTCGTCGGGCATGAAGCCGGTGGTGGCGCGGGCGAGGGCGAAGAGTCGGTCGCGCCGGGCCTCGAGGGCCTCCGGGCCCACGGCACCCTCCGGCGTGCTGGTCGGATCCATCCGCCCACACTCCCACGGTGGCGGTACCCGGTCACATCGACGTCGGGCCCGGTGCGGACGCCGTGGCGCGCACCGTTCCGGGACGCTCAGTCGGGTTCGAGTCCGTAGACGAGCGAGCCGTCCGGTGTCACGTCGTAGATCTCGATCCCGTCCTCCACGTGGGCGGCGTCGGCGCCCAGCGCGACGGCGATCTTGTTGAGGGCGTTGCGGGTGACGTCGAGGACCAGTTCGACCTGCTGGGCGACGTCGGCGTGCGCCCGCAGGTCGGCGACCGCCGCCGGGTCGATCCGCCCGGGGGTCCAGAGCATGGCGTCGGTGAACGCCAGGGCGGCCCGGGCCAGCGGGGGGAGGTCGCTGTCCCGGTGGTGGTCGACGGCGGCGAAGGCGCGGTCGTCCGCCCCCGCACGCAGCGCGGCCCGGCTCCGCAGCGACGAGCACAGCCGGCACCGGTGCTGGCGCGCCCCGCGCAGCCGCACCAGCTCGGAGGTGACCGGATCGAGGGCGTCGAGGGACGGCACGGTGCGGATGAGCCCGTCGATCGCGCCCCACAGATCGTCCCCGGCCGCACCCGAGGGGGGCTCGGGCCACGGACCGTGCCCGGCCAGGGCATCGAGCGCCGCCCGGGTGCGCGGCACCACGTCGACCACCCACAGCGCGGCAGCCAGGTCGCCCGCGGTGGAACCGGCCGCCTCCAGGAACCCGTCCCGTAGCCCGGGGGTGACGGCCGACACGTCGAGTGTGCACTGCTCGGCGAAGGCCAACACCGAGCGCTGGTCGTCGGTGAGCCCGGCCTGGTTCCGCCAGTCGGCCGGATCGGGACCGGTCCACCCGGACGCGCCGACCGGACCCGGGGGGAGGAGCGGCTCGGTCCCGTGGAGCGCGGCCACCAGGCGGCCGGCCCCGGCCACGGTGTCGACGGAGCCGTGCCGGGCGGACACGGACCAGGCGGACGCCACCACCTGCTGGAGCGCGTCGGCCGCCTCGGGTGCGTGGTGGCGGAGGGCCGTGGAGCCGGTCTGCAGGGGCATCGACCGCGACGCTACCGTCCGAGGGGCGTCCCCGCCCCGGACGCGGGACGGCCCCCGCCCCGGCGCTCGTGCGCCAGGACGGGGGTCGTCCGCGGTGGTCTCAGGCGCTCATGCCCACGATGGGCTTGACCAGGGTGGTCCCACCCATCGATCCCTGGAACGAGGCGTCACCGAAGCTGAAGACACCGCCGTCGGAGGCGACCTCCCAGTAGCCGCCGTCACTGCTCGACGCGATCCCGACGATCGGCTTGTTGAGGTGCGTGCCGCCCATCGAGCCGAAGAAGGCGGCCGACCCGAAGGCGAAGATCCCGCCGTCCGAGGCCACCTCCCAGTAGCCCTCGCCGTCCTGGGTGGCGGCGATCCCGACGACAGGCTGGTTGAGCACGGTGCCGCCCATCGAGCCGAAGAAGGCGGCCGACCCGAAGGAGAAGATCCCGCCGTCCGAGGCCACCTCCCAGTAGCCCTTGCCGTCGGGCGCCGCGGCGATCCCGACGATCGGCTTGTTGAGGTGCGTGCCGCCCATCGAGCCGTAGAAGGCGGCCGACCCGAAGGCGAAGATCCCGCCGTCCGAGGCCACCTCCCAGTAGCCCTTGCCGTCGGGCGCCGCGGCGATCCCGACGATCGGGGCGTTCAGGTGCGTGCCGCCCATCGAGCCGAAGAACCCGGCGTCACCGAAGTTGAAGATCCCACCGTCCGAGGCCACCTCCCAGTAGCCGCGGCGGTCCGGCGTCCTGGCGATCCCGACGACGGGGGAGTTGAGGTGCGTGGCCCCCATCGAGCCGGAGAACCCGGCCGTCCCGAAGTTGAACACCCCGCCGTCGGAGGCGGCCATCACGTAGGACTGGGTCTGGACGGCGCCGCTGTCGCAGCCGGCACCGTGGGGACGTCCCACGCCCCGCTGGTCGGTGGCCGGGCACGACCCGCCACCGATCCCCAGGGCGGGGGAGCCGGCCATCGGGACGTAGGTCGGCGTACTGCCGCCGTGGTTCCCGAGGGCCCCGATCATGGCGTCCACACCGACCTGGTCGAAGCTGCCGTGGGTGCAGCTGGAGTCACCGAAGACGTTGCTCCCGGCCGATCCGAACGGCGCCGCACCCGACTTGACCGCACACTCGGCCTCGGTTCCGGCGCTGGTGACGTTGTTCCAGAGGATGGAGGAGCCGATGACCCCGCCCGCGGAGTAGTCGTAGATCCCGGCCCCGAGGTCGGACACGTTGCCCGACATCGTGACGTAGTTGAGGCTGATCGGCTCGATGTCGCTGTAGATGGCCCCACCGGCGTTCGCCGCACCACTGGCCACGTTGCCCGAGAACGTCGTGTTCTCGAACTGCGCCTTGTTCTCCGAGTACACCCCGGCACCCAGGTTGGAGGTGTTGCCCACGATGGCGTTTCCGGTCGAGAACAGGGCGTCGTCGTTGTAGAGACCGCCTGCAGCGGTGTCGGCATGGTTGTTCGAGATCAACGTGTCGACGATGGTCGACGTGTCGTACTCGTAGAGCCCGCCGCCCCAACCCGTGCCCGTACCGGCAGCTGCGGTGTTCCCAGTGAAGACGTCGTGGGCGAGCACCTCGCCGTTCCCGTTGTTGTAGATGCCGCCACCGTCGCCGTCGGTCAACGTGTTCCCGGAGACCGTGGAGTTGGTGAGAACGGTCCCTTCGTCGTCGTAGATCCCGGCACCTTCGCTCGTGCCGCCGGGTTCGATCGTGTTGTCGCTCACCGTCAGGTGGTCGTAGGGACCGATGCCGTAGGTGATGTAGAGCCCGGCCCCGTAGCCGCCGCCCTGGATCACGTTGCCCGAGACGGTCGTCCCGGTCATGGTCGTCTCGAGGGCGTAGATGCCGCCGCCCTCGCCGCCGCCGGCCGTCAGGGTGTTGTCGGTGATCGATCCGCCGGTGAACACCGAGGTGCCGTCGCTGGCATAGACGCCGCCTCCCTTGCTGGCCGCCGTGTTCCCGGTGATCGTGCAGTCGGTGATCCGCATGTTCGAGCCGGGGTTCTCGATGCCGCCGCCGCTGGACGCGTTGTTGTCCGAGAAGGTCGAGTCGGCCGCCCACAGGTTGCCGCCCACGTAGACGCCGCCCCCGGAGCCGCTCGCAGTGTTGTTGGTCACGGTCACGCTCTGCAGCTCCGCGGTGTCGTTGGAGTCGATGATGGAGATGCCTCCGCCGTCCGAACCGTGCCCGCCCGTGACCGTCAGGCCCACCAGCTTGGTGAAGCCGCCGGCGAGCGCCGCTCCCTGGCCGACCGAGATCGCGGTGGCCGCCGCAGCGGTGGCGTCGATGACCGTGCTGCCCGCGCCGGCTCCCGTGATCACGATGCCCGCCGGGTCCGTGGTCGCCAGGGTCCCGAGGGTGAGGCCGTAGGTACCGGCCGGGACGTCGATGGACACGGTCTGCTGGAGGGCATTGGCCTCGTCGACTGCCGCCCGCAGCGAGCAGTTGCCGGCACTGTCGGCGCAGATGCCGTCACCGGGAACGTTGTCCGTCGTGTCGGCCGTCGTGTTCACCGTGAAGGTGTGGGCGGCCGAAGGCACGACCCGTGGGCTCACCGCCAGGTAGTTGACCCGCCCGGCGTGGGGTGCCTGGCCGGCGTGGGGAGCCTGGCCGGCAGCCCCTGCAGGTTGCGCGGCGGGGCCGGTGGCGACCAGGGCCGCACCGACCAGGAGCGAGCTGCCGAGCACCAGCGCCCGGGACAGGAGCCTGCCGGACCCCCGAACTCCCCGTGCGTGAATTGATCCAAGTCGTATCGACACGTCGTCATCCGCCTCTGCTCGTGCACGGTCCCGCTGGTCCGATCCACCGGTCACTCCATCGTGATGGTCCCGAACTCCGGCAGCCCTTCCCGTTTCGGGAAGTCCTTCCGGGTCGACCGTCGGCGTCACCGTGCTCCATTCCGTCGGCGGTGATCCTAGAGGACGGGGTACCGATCGACAGGGACCTGGACCCCGATGTTGCGCCTTCGTGGGCGCCATCGCGATCGGGAGGTCTCCCCGCGGTGGTCCCGGCCGCCCGGTCGGTTTCGCAACGGTCCGGTGGTTCAGCCCCGGATCAGCACGACCAGGGTGTAGACGGCGAAGCCGCCGAGCAGCACGCCGCCGACCTTGCGGATGACGGCCAGGGGGAGGACCTTCAGGAGGGCGCGACCGCCGAAGGCCCCGATGGCGCCGACCGCGGCCAGAGCGGCGAAGGCCCCGACGAAGACCGACACCGGGTCGTGGTACTTGGCGGCCAGGTTGGCCGTCAGGATCTGGGTGAGATCGCCGAACTCGCCGACGAAGATCACGACGAAGGCCGTGGC
>Ga0307374_10014347_pt1 | contig 10797 bp, 10 predicted proteins | sample OX3MG_FD_202532 | JGI IMG/M metagenome (GOLD analysis project Ga0307374, IMG submission 202532) | Soil microbial communities from Risofladan, Vaasa, Finland - OX-3 | ecosystem: Environmental > Terrestrial > Soil > Coastal area > Acid sulfate soil | place: Finland: Risofladan, Vaasa | collected... | reverse complement strand
GTCGGGCTTTCCCAATCGTCCTCGACAAAGCGGATGTCGTGCCGCGCCGCATCGATCCCGAGCGCGGCCAGGCTGTTCAGATAAAGAAGCTGGCTGTCGGCCGGGGCCGGCTTCAGGATGACCTGCAGCTGGTAATAATGCTGCAAGCGGTTGGGGTTCTCGCCGTAGCGCCCGTCGGTCGGCCGGCGCGACGGCTGGACATAGGCGGCGCGCCACGGTTCGGGTCCCAAGGCGCGCAAGGCCGTCGCCGGATGGAAGGTGCCGGCGCCGACTTCGACGTCGTAGGGTTGCAGGATGACGCAGCCCTGTTCGGCCCAATAGCGCTGCAAATTCAGGATCAGCGCCTGGAAGCTCGTCGCGCTTGCAACCATCGCGCCGGCCTCAACGCGCCCGCGGGCAGTCCGGCTTGCCGCAGCCGGCGGCGCCCGCCGTGATATAGGTGCCGCATTGCCGGCAGGCGACCAGATCCTCGACGGCCTTGGGCGGCGCCGACGCGCGCCGCTGGCGCTGGCCCGCGGCTGTCCCGGCCCCTGGCGCCCGGGGGCGGCTCGCCGGCGGACGGTTCCACCACCGCATCGCGTACCACACGACAAAGCCGAGCAGTACGACAACGACGAGTTTGGGAACTTCGATCATCGGTCAGGTTTATGGGAGGCCGGCGGGAGGGTCAACCCCCGCGGGACGGCCCGCCGGCGCGGGCGTGACGGGGGCTACAGGCCGAACCGGGCCCACAGCGCGCGTGCCTCCAGCCCGTCGAGCAGCTCGCCCAACGCCGCCGTCAAGCCGCCATAGGGTTCGTGCGCCATGGCGGGCCGCAGCCGCGGCAGCCACCAGCGGCGCCGGCGCTGCGCCGCAATCGGCACCAGCTTGACACGCTCGCCGAAGCGCGCCCGCATCACCGAGCGCAGATCGCCGATGCCGTCGATCAGGCCGCGCGCCAGGGCGATGCGGCCGGTCAGCACCTCGCCCGAGAACAGGCTCTCGTCGGCGGCGTCGATCTTGCCGAGGCGGCGGCGCTTGACGTGCTCCTTGAAGCTGTCGTGGATATCCTGCTGCAACGCCGTCAGGCGCACCACATCGGCGGGATCTTCCGGCAGGAACGGGTCGAGCAGCGCCTTGTTCACGCCGGCGGTATGCAGCCGCCGCTCGATGCCGAAGCGCTCGAGCAGGCGGTTGAGGCCGAAGCTCGCACTGACCACCCCGATCGAGCCGAGCAGCGAGGTTTCTTCGGCATAGATCTCGTCGCCGGCCAGCGCCAGCCAATAGCCGCCCGAGGCGGCGACATCCTCGGCAAAGGCGATGACCGGCACGTGCTTTTCCTCGGCCAGCTGGCGGATGCGGCGGTAGAGCAGGGCCGATTGCACCGGCGAGCCGCCTGGCGAGTTGATCGCCAGCGCCACCGCGCTGAGGCCGGAGGCCGCAAAGGCGCGGTCGATGGCGGCGGCCTGCGCCGCCAGCGACAGGCCGCCGCGCCATTGCCGCGAGGCGATGACGCCCTCCAAGCGCAACACGGTGACGAGCGGCGGCGGGTTGCGCAACCGCTCGATCGGCAACAGCTTCAGGGCCTCGCGATAGTTCATGCCAGACAAGATGGGGATTTCCCTGCCGTGCGACCAGACGGCGCGCTGCTTGCGTCTACAGGATCAATGCCGCGCCGCCGCGCAGCACCGCTTCGGCCGCCTCGCTGAAGCGGCCGTCGGCCTCGTGCAGGATCAGCCCGGGCAGCAGCCGGGCCGGCGCGGCGACCTGCTTGCGCGCGCGCACCAGGATGCGGCTGGCCGGTTGTCCCGCTGCCGGCCATAGCGGGAAAATCGTGATCTCGCCGGCGCGGCCGGCGAGCTGACCGAGCAGCGCGTCGATCCGGTCGGCGCGGTGGATGAAGGTTACCGTTCCCTTGCCGCGCACCATCGCGAACGCGAACCGCGCCCAGGCCGCGAGGTCGGCCTCGCCCTCGATCGTCGCCGCTGTCCGCGCCGCGCTCGCCGCCGGGGTGCCGTGGCCCCGCGCGATATAGGGCGGGTTGGCCATGACGTGGTCGAACATGCCCGGACTGAGCCGCGGCGGCGGCTGCAAGATGTCGCCCGACATCATCGAAACGCGCCCGCTCATGCCATTGAGCGCGGCATTGTCGCTGGCCAGCCGGACGAGGTCGCGCTGCAATTCGAACCCGATGACGCGGCATTGCGGTACCCGCGCGGCGAGGCACAGGGTTGCCGCGCCGCTGCCGCAGCCGACATCGAGGATCAGCTGACTGGGCTCGGCCGGGACCGCGGCGGCGAGAAACACCGGATCGATCGCGACGCGCGCGCCGTCTGCCGGCTGCCGCAGCCGGATCCGCCCGCCGAGGAGGGCATCCTCGGTCAGCCCGGGATCCGGCGCGGGATCCGGCGCGGGATCCGGCGCGGGATCTGACCTGGGGCCCGACTGGCCGGGCTCGGGCGCGCTCAGCGCAGTTCCTCTTCCGCCGCGGCGATGATCGCTTGGGCGCGGCAATGATCGCGATCGGCGACCACCAGGCGGCGCGGGATCGCGCCGATGCTGCCCTCGACAAGACTGGTATGACGATCGAGGACGAGGCTGTCGATGCCGGCATCGTACAGCTGCGCCTGCGCCCAGGACAGGCGGACGACGTCGTTGGTGCGGAACAGCTCCTTCATTGCTTGCGCTGCGGCCCCCGGCCGGCCCAGCGCCGGCACTTGACTCGGTCGGGCATTCTATGCTCGCTCGTATCGCAGTGCGTCAAGCCAGCAGGAGGGCCTGCCCGACCAGCGGCCCGTCGCCGTGCAACGGCATAGCGCTAGCGTAGGAGAAGATAGTGGCGCCGGTGACGAGTGTCGATCGCAACCTCGATCCCGCCAAACCCTCTCTCGATCCGCTGTTCCGGCTGCTGCGCGCCGACCTCGACCGGGTCAACCGGCTGATTGTCGAGCGCATGCACAGCCCGGTGGTGCTGATCCCGCAGCTCGCGGGGCATATCGTCTCGGCCGGCGGCAAGCGGCTGCGGCCGATGCTGACGCTGGCCGCGGCGCGGCTGTGCGGCTACCAGGGCGAGCGCCATGTCGCGCTCGCCGCCGCGGTCGAGTTCATCCACACCGCGACCCTGCTGCATGACGATGTCGTCGACGCCAGCGATCTGCGCCGCGGCCGCGACACGGCGAACGCCGTGTGGGGCAACAAGCCGGCCGTGCTGGTCGGGGACTTCCTGTTTGCCCGCGCCTTTGAATTGATGGTCGAGGACGGCGCGCTGCGGGTCCTCGAGATCCTGTCGCGGGCCGCCGCGGTGATCGCCGAGGGCGAAGTCGGCCAGCTCGTCACCGCCAATGACACGACGACCACCGAGGCGGCCTATCTCGCCGTGATCGAGGCGAAAACCGCGGCGCTGTTCGCGGCGGCGAGCCGCATCGGCGCGATCGTCGCCGGCCGACCGCCGGCCGAGGAGGAGGCCCTTGAGCGCTTCGGCCGCAATCTCGGCATCGCCTACCAGCTGATCGACGACATGCTCGATTTTTCCGCCTGCGAGAGCGAATTCGGCAAGGCGGTCGGCGACGATTTCCGCGACGGCAAGATCACCCTGCCGATCGTCATCGCCGTCGCCCGCGGCGACGCCGAGGAGCGCGGCTTCTGGCGGCGCACCCTCGAAGAGGGCGAGCAGGGGCCGGGCGATCTCGACCGGGCGATCCGGCTGGTCGAGCGGAGCGGCGCGCTCGCCGAGACGCTGGCGCGCGCCCGCCGCTACGCCGCCGAGGCGGCCGCGGCGCTGCAGCCGTTCGCCGAGGGACCGCTGCGCCGCGCCCTCGTCGATGCCGCCGATTTCGTCACGGCCCGCGGCTTTTGAGCGGACGGCGCGACGCGGTTGCGCACCGCCCTCATGTTGCCTATAAGTCGCCGCCGGTCGGCGGAGTGTAGCTCAGCCTGGTAGAGCACTGCTTTCGGGAGGCAGGGGCCGGAGGTTCAAATCCTCTCACTCCGACCATCGCCCAATTGTCCTCGCTCGGTTTTTTTGCGGACACTGCGGTCGTGGCGGGCGTGATGCGCGCGCTCGGCCTGTCGCAACGTCCGGGCGAAGCCGGCCCGGCCGCCAGGAATTTTCGCCGCATCTGCCGATGCGGGGATAGTGCTAAGGGATTATTCCGTTAACCCTTGGGAGCGTCGCCGCTACACGCCGCCGCGCCGCCGAGCGCGGCCGTGTCGACCGGGCGGCGCAGTTCTGGCGGAGGCTCGCAGATGGTCTGGGATCGTCGCACGCTGATCCGGCGGCTTGGCAGCCTGCTCGCGGTCGCGCTGTTCAGCCGGTCCCCGCGGCTGGCGGCCGCCGCGCCGGCGCGGGACCTCGGGATCCTGACGCCGTTTTATCGCAGCACGCAACTGCAGGGGCACCTGATCGGCTACGGCCTGATCGACATACCGGACTACCTGACCGCGTCCGACATCGATCTGCGATACATGAAAAAACCCGGCATGAAGCAGGAGGTGCCGTTCGTCGACAGCTTTTCGATCGTCCGATTTCTCGGCGGATATCGCGAGGATTGGCTGAAGCGGTCGCAGCATTGGGACGCGCGGCTCGGTCTGCGCTCGCTGGATTACGCGATCCGGCACAGCGACGGCGCGCTGCAATTCAGGCCCGAGCTGATCCGGCAGCGGCTGCAACCCTTTCTCGAGGCCGGCTACCGGCCGCAGGACGTGACGATCGCGCTCGACAACGTGCCGTGGGATCTCGCCACCAAGGATGGTCGCCCGCCGGAAGCGGGGCCGTGGGGCCGCCGCAGCCCGCCGGGCAATCTGGCGGAATGGACCGCGACGATCCGCCAGTTCGCCGTCGATTTGCAGCATTACCTGGGGCCGGCGGCGGCGGCCGTCCGGTTCAAGACCGGCGTCGAATATGACGAGAAGGCAAGCTTCGACGGCACCGACAGCGAATTCTACGAATATTACCAAACGACCGACCGGGCGCTGCACGCGGTGCTGCCGACGGCAATCCTGACCCCGGGGGAATTCACCGGGCGCGGCGTGTGCGAAGCCGATGCGCCCAGTTGCGTCTACGACACGGAAGATTTTCTGCGTTTTGCCGCCGGGAAAAACCTGACCATTCCCTACGTGCCGCGCAGCCTGAATTCGTTTATCGACCAGCCGGGGGTCTGGCCCTCGGCGACCGCCGAACGCGCCATCGACTCGTACGTCCGATTGGGGTCCGTCGGCCGCGAGATCGATCAGTTCGGCCTGTTCGCCAAGCCGTTCCAGAGCAGCGATATTGCCGCCCTGCAAGCCAACTGGGAGTTTCAGACGCTGGTGCGGCTGTGGGCGAGATTGCAGCCGCGACGGATTTTTCATTGGCCGGCGGTCCCCGCCGTCGGGCGGCTGCCGCTCCTCGATGGGTCGGGGTTTCTGCGCCTCGTATTGGACCGCCATCTCGGCGCGCGTGCCTATTGGCTCGACGTGCAGGATCAGGCCGCAGCGGGCCCGGGAACGGCCGAAATGCTGGCGGTGGGGTTTCAGGGCGGCCCGTCCTCGGCGGTCGTCGTGTCGAGTTTCAGCACCCGTCCCGGCGCCACGAGACGCCGGGCCATCGTCGCGCTGCCGTCGACGCTGCCCGCAGGCGGGCCGTTGAAGACCATCCGCTATCGCGGGTCGGACAACGTGTACATGCTGATGCGACGCGATCTTGCCGCTGCGGACAACCTCAAGCCGGAGTTTGCCGCCTGCCCGCTGTGCGTCGCCTTTCCGATCGCGATGGCGCGCGATGCCGACCGCGCTCGGGCGATGCTGGCGCGCAATTGGTCGCTCTACGTCGCTGCCATGAAAGAAAACCTGCGATGGGTGCGCAATGATGCCGGCGTGGCGCGCAACGGCGGGCAGCTGCTCGTCACGCTGGAGCCGAACGAACTGGTGGTGATCGAATGAGCGAACCGCGGCGGACGCCGGGCGATCGGTGTGCCGGTGCTGGACATCCCGGGCGGTGCTTGGCCATAATCCGGCGCCGCCGCGTTGACGCCGGGGCGCGGCCGAGCGCGGTTCCCGCGAGCCACAGAGCCATCCGCCAATGCGCGACGCCGTTATCGGACTCATCGGATTGCCGCGGTCCGGAACGACGCTGATCCACCGCGCCATGGCGGCGCATGCGCGGGTTGACGGCGTGATCGAGCCCTATCAGACGCGGCGGGCCTCGGGTTACGGCATCACCGCTCTGGCCGATTTCCTGGCCGATCATAACATCGCTGCCGACCCTGGCCGCGCCCTCGTCGTCAAGGAAACCACCACCCGGGCGGTCAACGCGCAACACCTCTTCGAGTTGCTCGGCTCGGCGCAGTCCCTGGGTATTTACGCAGGGCTGGTGATCATTCTTCGCTGCCCGTTCGCCGCCTATCTCTCGCAGATCGAGGCAGCGCGCGAGCTGTGGACGGAAAAGAAGCTGACCGAGCAATCCGCGGCGGCGTTCGATGCGTTTGCTCAGGTCGCGCGCAACGGCTTGCGCGAGGTGGTGACCCGCGCGCGGCGGCAGCACTACCGGATCATCTCCTATGAACAGTTCTGCGCGGCGCCGGACACCGAGCTGGCGCGGCTGATGGCGCTCATTCCCTACCCGATGCAGCCGCAGCAACTGGCGCTCGCTCCGGCCGAGGGCGGGCGGCGCGGCGGCGATCCGAAGAGCTATCAAAAGGGCAGCGAGATCATTCGGATGGACCGGGCCGGGCAGGTCGCCGAGCTGGCCCATGAGCTGCGGGGCCAACCCTTGCTGCCGTTCTTTCACGAGTTGCACCACCTGTGTCTCGAGGAAGCGTGCCGGCTGCCCGATGCGGCGGTGCTCGACCACCTGACCGAAATGGTGCTGAGGCGCGGCGGTTAAGATGGGCATCGGCTATCAGGCGCTCGACCGCAAGGTCGTCGACTACGATATGTGGTTTCTCGACGGTGGCCGGATCGGCCTGCGCGGCCCGCGCGTGCGCTTCGAGGGCACCGACTATCTGTGCTTCATCGGCGCCGCCCAGACCTTCGGCCGGTTTGTGGCGCGTCCGTTCGCGATGCAAGTCGGCCGAGTGTTCGGTCGAACCAGCCTTAATCTCGGGTTTTCCGGCGCCGGGCCGGAATTTTTCCTGGGCAACGCGACGCTGATGGACATCATCCGCAACGCCGCCGTTCTGGTCGTGCAAAGCATGTCGGCGCGCTCGGTGTCGGCTGGTATTTTTCGGGTGGCCGGCAATAACGGCGTGGCGGTCTTTCTCGAGGGCCCGCGTCGCGGCCAGTCGCTGCTGGCGCAGCAGGCTTATGCGGCGCTGCGCCGGGACTATGGCGAGCAGCGCTACCGCGAGCAGATTGCGGCCGTCCAGGCGCAATGGGTCGCCTTGCACCGCGAGTTGCTCGGGCAAACCAAGGCGCGCACCTATTTCCTGTGGCTGTCGGAAAAGAAGATGGGCGAGAACCTCGACCTGTCGCGCTCGCCGGTCGGTGCATTTCCGCATTTTGTCACCCGCGAGATGGTGGGCGAGGTGGCGCGGCTGTGCGACGGGGTCTTCGATGCCACGTTCGAGGCGATGCGGCCGCAGCCGCTCGTCAACGATCGAACGGGCGAATTGGAAGCGGTTTTTGCCGCGGATAAGTTTCCCGACCGTCCCAACGCGCTTCGGGCGCTGAACACCTATTACGCCACGCAGGAGATGCACGATTTCGCGACTGGTGTCCTTGCCAGGGGGCTGGCGAGAGCGATCGCGTAGCGGCGTGGCTCACGCGGGCCGGATGCGGGCCGGATGCGGGGATGCCGGTCTGATGCGGCTACGGCGCCGCGGCAGCGCGCTGCGGCATCTGCGTCAGCGTCTCTGTCGGCGCCTCGTGGGGCATCTCGCGGCGGGCGAGGCTGGGATCGTCGCGATAGCGCGCCACGGCGCGGCGATAGAGCATCAGATCGTCGGCGTTGTGGGCGACCAGGGTTTGAAACAGAGCCCCTCCCAGCTCCTCCCTGATCTCGGCGATCCGCGCTTCGAGGCTCTTCTGCGGGCGCGACACGTTCTCGAACGCGGCGAAGGCACGGAACCCCGGGAAGAGGGGGGTCACCAACCGCTGGAGCATCTCGACCGAGGCATCGAAGGCCTCGACCGAACCGACAAACGGCAGATGCTCGAACGCGCGCAATGCGCGCTCGAATTCGGTGCTGCCATCGGCCGGTTCGGCCATCGCCAGGCGGGCGGTGTGGAAATTGCGGCAGGCCCGATCGGCCGGATTGGCCAAACGGGCACGCAGATATCCGGCGAAATCGGTTTCCTTGGCGAGCCGCGCTCCCGCGGTCTCGGCGCGCTGATCGCGCTCGAACACGTAGGCGGATTTCAGTCGGTCGAGCGGATGACGGACAAAGATGATCGGGAAGATGTCAACGCCCGGCACTTCTGGCAACGGCAGCATCAGAGTGTGCGAGGACAGCGCCATGACTTGCGGGTGCTGCAGCAGATAGGTGCCGGCCTCGGCGATCATCACGGGAGCCGAGCGCTGCGGGTATTCCTGCGATGCCCATCCCTGGCCGAAATTGCGTTTCAGGATCGCATCGACGCTGGTTCCGGCATTTTTGAACAGATGGTAGTGGATGATGACCGGCCGCCGGCCGTTCGCGCCGGACCGGACGGCAGGCGCTGCCGGCGCCGCGTCCAGCGCGACGCCGGCCGGCGCCAGCGCGGCGGCGCCGACCGTCGCCAACGCACCCGCGATCAGGCAGTATTCCTCAAAACGCGCCGCCAGCCCGGCGGCCGCCTCGCGGCGCGTCGCCGGTTCGCGCGATTGCCATTCCCGGCATAGAAGATAGGTGTCCTTGACGAGGGCCGAGACCAGCGGCTTGCGGTCGAGGACGTCAGGCGGCAGCGGCGGCTCCGGCAGATTGTCGCGGATAATCCGCTCGATATCCGGCGCCGCTGCAGCAAACACCGACTGGGCGACGTTGAGCGCCGCGGCCAGGTCGGACAGGGCTTCCGCCTTGCGCCGTTGCAGCGCGTCGAGGCCGATGACGTATTCCGGCCGGGCGGCGTCGCTGGACAACGCCGACAGCGTGTATCGCAGCCATAGCTGAACGGCGCGGGGGCGGCCCATCTGATGGCGCTGATGAAGCACGTCCGTGACCTCGAGCGGATTGCGGGCCAACAGCACCCGCAGCGGGGCAAACGCCTCTGCCCGAAGGGCAGCGTCCCATAGGCCGGGAAACAAGGCGACCCGAGGATCGTCGAGGACGATGCGCCGTGCCTCGCCATAGGTCGAGCGCAACGCCGTCACGGCGTCGCCGAGATAGCGACGCGACACGATCGCGTCGATCTCGGCGGCGCATTTGAGCGGCACGCGGCCGTGCAGGACCAACATGCCCGGGCGGTCCCATGCCGAGCCCAGCTCCCCCAGGATCGTGTTGTTGAGGCGGACGATCGCGCTGGCTTCGTTCGCCGCGCCGCTCGCCGCGAAGCCGAGCAGCGACAGGCAGCCCGACAAGGCTGCACTCCCGGACGCCTGCCCGCCCAGGACGATAACGGCAAGCTTTTCAGTAGCGGGATGTCCTTCGGTCACCGCAAGTTCCCTTTCTCGTGAAATGTGCCGCACCCCGGGCCTTGAGTAGCTTTTCCATCAGGCTGCGACATCCGCCCGGTTCGCCGCGCTGGGACACCGATAGCGTTGCGCTCGGCGCGAAGTCAACGCCAGCAAAACCGCAACGGCGGATTTCGCTCGGATGCGCCCCGAGCGCCGGGCCGGCCGTGACTGGTGACTGATGGACCGGCATGTTAGGGTGCCTGAAACGCTTTGCTCGTCGTAGATCACGGGGGAATGGTGCAAGTACTCGATTTGAAGACCGGGATTGATTTCGGCGCGACCGGCAATCTGAAGGATTACGACCCGACGGGGTTTTCCGCGATCCCGGACAGCGTCACCACCTGGAGCGAAGCAGCGGTCGCCGAGTTGACGTTCCGGCTGCCGCCGCCGCGCCACGATGTCCGCTTCGTCATCGCGGTCGTTCCCTACCTGGGCGACGGCCGCATCCCGCAGCAGAGTTGCTGGGTGTTTTTCAACGGCTTGTTCGTCCATTACCAGACCATCAAGGCGCCGGTCGAAATGACCTTTACGGTGTCGCGCGATCTGTTCAGCCCGCGCGCCAACCGCCTGTCGTTCGCTCTGCCCAACGCGATCGCACCCAAGGAAGTGGGATTGGGCGACGATCTGCGCCTGCTCGGCCTCAGTTTTGTAAAGCTGCGCGCCGGCGATCCGAACGCCGTCGCTGATCGCGGCGCGCCGGCGGCCGCGGCCCCTGAAAAGCCCCCGGCAAGGGTGCCGGCGCGACCGGCGGCGCCCCGCAGCCGGCGCTGATCGTGCCGCCCCGGCGGCGCCGTTGACGCGGCGGCGCGATCGGTCGATCGTTGCCGGACAAGCCGAATCGGAGGATGCCATGAAGGTCGGGATCGCGCTCAACATGCTGTGCCAGGCCGGTCGTTCCGATGCCTCGGTGGTCGGCGAGCACCTGGCGCTCGGCGACCTTGCCGAGCCGCTCGGCTTCGACTCGCTGTTTGCGCTCGAGCATCATTTCACCGGCTACGCGATGTCGCCGGCGCCGCTGCAGCTGTTGAGCTATTTTGCCGGCCGCACCCGCCGCGTCACGCTCGGCACGTCGGTTATCGTGCTGCCGTGGCACGATCCGGTGCGGGTTGCCGAACAGATCGCGCTGCTCGACGTGTTATGCGGCGGGCGGTGTCTCTTCGGCTTCGGGCGCGGCGCGGCGAGCGTCGAATACGAGGGGTTCCGCATTCCGATGGGCGAGGCGCGACCGCGCTTTGTCGAGGCGGCGCAGAT
>Ga0307374_10014341_pt1 | contig 10799 bp, 9 predicted proteins | sample OX3MG_FD_202532 | JGI IMG/M metagenome (GOLD analysis project Ga0307374, IMG submission 202532) | Soil microbial communities from Risofladan, Vaasa, Finland - OX-3 | ecosystem: Environmental > Terrestrial > Soil > Coastal area > Acid sulfate soil | place: Finland: Risofladan, Vaasa | collected... | reverse complement strand
ATGATACTCTATTTTTTTTTGCAGACCAGACCTTAACGCCCAGCGGCCGAAGGGGCATGCCGTTCTATTCCCGTGCGTTCCGCGACATGAAAAGTTTCTCACGCAATTATTCGCGAGACATCGAGGAATCCGCTTATGGCGCAACCGGCAACGCGTAAGCGTGGCTTATGCGGCGCGAAAGCGGATGCCGCGAGGTGTGAATGAGAGGCCATAGGCAATTGTTAGGCTGGCTTGCCTAATTGCGGCGGCCGGCATGCGGCGCCGCGCGCCGGCTTTGCTAAGCTCGCCGCATGGCAGGCAATGCACTTTTCTGCTTCGGCCTCGGCTACAGCGCCGGGTTCCTGGCACGCGACTTGGCGCAGGAGGGCTGGCGCATCGCCGGAACCAGCCGCGAGGCTCCGGCCGGTATGGCGCCGTTTCCGCGCCGGCGTTTCGACCGCGCCCATCCGCTCGCCGATGCGTGCGGGATGCTCGCCGGCACGACGCATCTTTTGGTCTCGATCCCGCCCGACGAGGCCGGCTGCCCGGTCTGCGATCGGCATGGCGCCGAGGTTGCGGCGATCGCGGGCTTGCGCTGGATCGGTTATCTCTCCTCGACCAATGTCTATGGCGATCGCGGCGGCGACTGGGTCGATGAAGCAACGCCGTCGGCGCCGAGCGGCGAGCGCGGCCGGCGCCGGGTTGCGGCCGAATCGGCGTGGCTCGCGCTGGGCGCGCGCAGCGGCGTGCCGGTGCAAATCTTTCGCCTCGCCGGCATTTATGGCCCCGGCCGCAACGCACTCGACACGCTGCGCGCCGGCACGGCGCGGCGCATCGCCAAGCCGGGCCAAGTGTTCTCGCGCATTCATGTCGATGATCTGGTCGCCGCTGTGCGGGCGTCGATGGCACGGCCGCATGCCGGCGCCATCTACAACGTCTGCGACGATGCGCCGGCGCCGCCCGATGACGTCATCGCTTATGCCGCAGCCCTGCTCGACATGACGCCGCCGCGGCTCGAGGATTATGCCTCGGCGGCGCTGTCGCCGATGGCGCGAAGCTTTTACGACGAGAGCAAGCGGGTCTCGAACCGGCGCCTCAAAGAGGCGCTGGGCGTGACCTTACGTTATCCCAGCTATCGCGAGGGGTTGGCGGCGCTGCTGACTCCTTAAGGCAGCGCCGCCAGCGTCTGCAGCAATAGCGCGATATCTTGCGTGCGCGACAGCCGGTGATCGCCGTCTTTCACCAACGCGACCTGCACGTCGGCGCCGGTCAGCCGGTCGGCCAAGGCGAGGCTGGTCTCATAGGGCACGTCGGGGTCCAGCATGCCATGCAGCAGCCGCACCGGCCGGTCGATCGCGATCGGCGCGCGCATGACGAGATGGCCGCGCGCTTCCTCGATGAGCCGGCGGGTGATGAGATAGCTTTCCTCGCCATAGCGCGAGGGCATGCGCGCCGCGCCCTTGGCGATGATCTCCTCGCGCAGGTCGAAGGGAAAGCGCTGCCACATCAGGTCTTCGGTAGCGTCAGGCGCGGCGGCGACGCCGATCAGCGCCTGGATGCGCTCGGGCCGCACCAGCGCCGCCAGCAGCATTAGCCAGCCGCCGATGCTCGAGCCCACCAGCACCAGCTTGCCCTCGCTCAGCTTGTCGATCACAGCGAGGGTATCGGCGAGGAACCGCCCCACCGTCGCATCCGCGAAATCGCCCGACGAGACACCATGCGCGAAATAATCGAAGCGCAGGAACGCCTGCTCGCGCGCCGCGCAGAACGCATCGAGCGCCTGCGCCTTGGCGCCGCGCATGTCGGAATTGAAGCCGCACAGGAATACGACGCAGGGCGACTTGCCCGCGCGGCGGCGGTAGCCGATTGTCGCGCCATCCTCGCGTGTTAAGATGGAATGCGCGTCGTTCATATGGGCACGAGCCTCACCATCACATGCCGGAAGCCGACACTAACACCGGTGCGAGCCGCGCCGGAAGCCGCAAAGGCACGATTCTGCAGGTTCTGCCGCGCCTTGTCATGGGCGGGGTCGAGCGCGGCACCGTCGATATCGCGGCGGCGCTGGTTGCGGCCGGCTGGACGGCGGCGGTCGCGTCGCAAGGTGGGCCGATGGTGCGCGAGCTCGACCGCATCGGCGCGACCCATATCGAGCTGCCGCTGGCGTCCAAGAATCCGTTCGTCATTCGTGCCAATGTCGATCGGCTTGCCAAGGCGATCGCGCGGCTCGACGTCGATATCGTCCATGCGCGCAGCCGCGCGCCGGCGTGGAGCGCACGCTACGCCGCCGAGCGCACCGGCCGCCATTTCGTCACCACCTTCCACAATGCCTATGGTCTTGGCTCGATGCTGAAGCGGCGCTACAACGCGATCATGGCGGCCGGCGAGCGGGTGATCGCGATCTCGCATTTCGTCGGCGACCATGTCGCCTCGATCTATGGCGTGCCGCCGGAGCGCTTGCGCATCATTCCGCGCGGGGTCGATGTCGCGCGCTTCGATCCCGACAAAATATCGCCGGAGCGCATGGTGCGGCTGATGCGGGCGTGGCGCCTGCCGGACGGGATGCCGACCGTGCTGCTGCCGGGCCGGCTGACGCGCTGGAAAGGGCAACGCGTCTTCATCGAGGCGATCGCGCGGCTCGAGCGCCCGTCGGTGCATGCGATCATCCTCGGCGCCGGGGACGCCCGTTATCGGCGCGAGCTCGAAGCCGCGGCCGCCGCCTTGGGCGGCGGCGCGACCTTCCGCTTTATCGACGACTGCGCCGACATGGCGGCCGCTTACATGCTCGCCGATGTCGTGGTCTCGGCCTCGACCGCGCCCGAGGGCTTCGGCCGGGTCATCGTCGAGGCTCAGGCGATGGGCCGGCCGGTGATCGCGACCGCGCATGGCGGCGCGCGGGAAACCATCGTGCCCGGCGAGACCGGCTGGCTGGTGCCGCCCGACGACGCGGCGGCGCTGGCGGCGATGCTCGCCTTCGCGCTCGACCAGGATGCGGCATCGCGCGTGGCGATGAGCCAGCGCGAGGTGACTCACGTCCGGGCGCAATTCTCGAGCGCCTTGATGGCGGCGCGCACGCTCGCCGTCTATGACGAGCTGCTGCCGCAGGCGGCCGCGTCAATCGCCGCGGCCTGAGGCGGGCTCGTCGCGCGTCGTGCCAACTCGACAGCGCATCCTCGTCATCAAGCTCGGCGCGCTCGGCGATTTCGTGCAGGCGATGGGGCCGGCGTCGGCGATCCGCGCCCATCACCCCGACACCGACATCACGCTACTGACCACCGCGCCCTTTGCCGATCTCGCCCGCGCCGCCCCCTATTTCGACCGGGTCTGGATCGACGCGCGGCCGCGCGGGCTCGATCTCCCGGCCTGGCTACGGCTGCGGCGCAGGCTGCGCGGCGCGGATTTCGCGCGCGTTTACGATCTGCAAACCTCGGCGCGCTCGAGCGGCTATTTCCGGCTCATGGCGCCCAGCCTGCTCTTTCGAGGCCGGCGGCCGGAATGGTCGGGCATCGCGCCCGGCGCCTCGCATCCGCACGCCAATCCGCGGCGCGATCTCATGCACACCCTCGATCGCCAGGCGGATCAACTCGCGATCGCCGGCATCGCCGTCGTGCCGGCGCCCGATCTCGCCTGGGCGAAAGGCGATATCGCGCGTTTCAATTTGCCTGGCGCGATCATGCTGCTGGTGCCGGGCGGCGCAGCCCACCGGCCGGAGAAACGCTGGCCGGCCGGGCGCTATGCGCAGCTCGCGACGGTGATCGCCCAGCACGGCGTCGCGCCGGTCGTCATCGGCGGGCCGGACGAGCGCGCGGCGGGACGCGAGATCGCGCGCGGCGCGCCCGCGACCCGCGACCTGACCGGCCAGACCAGCTTTGCCGAGATCGTCGGGCTCGGCGCAGTTGCGCGCTATGCCATTGGCAACGACACCGGGCCGATGCATTTGATCGTCGCCGCCGGCTGCCCGGCGAGCGTGCTCTATTCCGCCGCGTCCGATCCCGCACTGACCCAGCCGCGCGGCGCGAGCGTCACGGTGCTGCGCCGCGATAATCTCGCCGCGCTCGGCGTGGACGAGGTTGCCGCGACGCTGCCATTCGGATAAACCGCTGGAAATGGCTTCCGATTCTCCGTCCCAAATCGCCGTGACGCTGCCCGACGGCTCGGTGCGGTCGTTCGCGCGGGGCGTCACCGGCAGCGCGATTGCCGCCGCGATCGGACCCGGCCTCGCCAAGGCGGCGGTCGCGATCAAGCTCGATGGCACGGCCCGGGATTTGGCGCTGCCGATCGAGCGCGACACCAAGATCGCGATCCTGACCCGCGACGCACCCGAAGCGCTCGAGATCATCCGCCACGACGCCGCGCATGTCATGGCCGAGGCAGTGAAGGAGCTTTACCCCGAGACGCAGGTGACCTTCGGTCCGGCGACCGACACCGGCTTCTATTACGATTTCGCGCGCGCGACGCCGTTCACGCCCGAGGATTTGGCGAAGATCGAGCTGCGCATGCACGAGATCGTCGATCGCGACGAAACGATCGCGCGCGAGGAATGGGAGCGCGACCGCGCGGTCGAGTTCTTCGCCGCGCTCGGCGAGAAATACAAAGCCGAATGGATTCACGAGATCCCGAAGGACGAGGCGATCAGCCTCTATCGCCAGGGCAATTTCGTCGATCTCTGCGTCGGCCCGCATCTGCCCTCGACCGGCAAGCTCGGCCATGCCTTCAAGCTGACCAAGGTCGCGGGCGCCTATTGGCGCGGCGATGCGCGCAACGCGCAGCTCCAGCGCGTCTACGGCACCGCCTGGGCCAACGAGAAAGAGCTGAAGCAATATCTCTTTCAGATCGAGGAGGCGGAAAAGCGCGACCATCGCCGCCTCGGCCGCGAGCTCGACCTGTTCCATCAGCAGGAAGAGGCGGTCGGTGCGGTATTCTGGCACCCGAAGGGCTGGACGCTCTATCGCGCGATCGAGAATTACATCCGCGAGCGCTTGCAGGTCGCCGGCTATGTCGAGGTGCGGACGCCGCAGCTCATCGACCGCTCGCTCTGGGAAGCCTCGGGCCATTGGGAAAAATTCGCGCAGCACATGTTCACGGTGAAGGACGAGGACAGCGACCGGGTTCTCGCCATCAAGCCGATGAACTGCCCGGCGCATATCCAGATTTTCCGCCAGGGGCTGCATTCCTATCGCGAGCTGCCGCTGCGCATGGCCGAGTTCGGCTCGTGCCATCGCAATGAGCCGTCGGGCGCGCTGCACGGCATCATGCGGGTGCGCGCCTTTACCCAGGACGACGCGCATATCTTCTGCACCGAGGACCAGATCACGGCGGAAAGTGTCGCCTTCTGCGATCTCCTGCGCGCGGTTTATCGTGATTTCGGCTTCGCGGAGGTCAGCGTCAAATTCTCCGACCGGCCGGCGACGCGTGCCGGCAGCGATGCGGTCTGGGACAAGGCGGAAGGCGCTTTGCGCCACGCGGTCGAGGCAGCGGGCCTGCCCTATACGATGAATCCCGGCGAAGGCGCCTTTTATGGCCCGAAGCTCGAATTCGTGCTGCGCGACGCGCTCGGCCGCGATTGGCAATGCGGCACGCTGCAGGTCGATTTCGTCATGCCGGAGCGGCTTGGCGCCGCCTATATCGCCGAGGACGGCCAGCGCCATACGCCGGTCATGCTGCACCGCGCCATCCTCGGCTCGCTGGAGCGCTTCATCGCCATCCTGATCGAGGAATATGCCGGCCGCTTCCCGCTTTGGCTGGCGCCGGTCCAGGCGATGGTGCTGACGATCACCGATGAGGCCAATCCCTACGCCGAAGAGGTGCGCGCCGCCTGCGCCGCCGCCGGCCTGCGCGTCGGCCTCGATATCGCGAACGAGAAGATTAACTACAAGGTGCGCGAGCACAGCCTGGCCAAGGTCCCGGCGCTGCTCGTGGTCGGCAAGCGCGAGGCCCAGGACCAGACCGTCGCGATCCGCCGCCTGGGCGCGAAAGATCAGGAACTCCTTGAACTTGGCGAGGCCGTCGCTAGATTGGCGGCAGAGGCTCGGCCGCCCTCCGCGGTCGGCGAGCCCACTGCAACCGCCTAAGGAGCCGCCGCATCCCTCGCCCCACCCAAGCGCCCCCGCCGCCCCGCAATGACGGCCCGCGCATCAACGAAGAAATCTCCACCCTCAAAGTCCGCCTCGTCGACGAGCGCGGTCAGATGATCGGGGTGGTCCCGCGCAACGATGCCATTGCCCGCGCCGTCGAAGCCGGCCTCGATCTGGTCGAGGTCTCGCCCAACGCCGATCCGCCGGTCTGCAAGATCCTCGATTTCGGCAAGTTCAAATACGAAGAGCAAAAGCGCAAGAACGAGGCGCGCAAGAAGCAGAAGGTCATCGAGGTCAAGGAGATCAAGCTCCGGCCCAGCATCGACGACCACGATTACGACGTGAAAATGCGCTCGATGAAGAGCTTCATCGACGAAGGCGACAAGGTGAAGGTGACGATGCGCTTCCGCGGCCGCGAATTGGCGCATCAGGAGCTCGGCATGAACGTGCTGATGCGCGTCAAAGACGACCTCGATGCGGTCGCCAAAATCGAGCAATATCCGCGCATGGAAGGCCGCCAGATGACGATGGTGATGTCGCCGAAGTAGGCGGCATCGGGCCATCCGGACGCATTCGCGCGGGGCGCGGGGCAACTCGCGCCCTTGCCATTTTGGGGCGCCGCCGGTATAACCCGCGCCTCATCCGGACGGCTGGCTCACGGGCATGCCTCGTCGTCCTTTCTGCTAAATCCTTGAAATGAAAGGATATGAAATGCCCAAGATGAAGACCAAGAGCGGCGCGAAGAAGCGCTTCTCGCGCACCGCCACGGGCAAAATCAAGGCCGGCGTCGCGCATAAGCGCCACCGTCTCATTTCCAAGCCGCAACACATGAAGCGCAAGGCGCGCGGGACCATGATCCTGCGCCCTGGCGATGCCGGCCTCGTGCTCACCTACATGCCGTATCTGAGGTAGGTCATGGCACATGTGAAACGCGGCGTGACGGGGCGGGCCCGTCACAAGAAGGTGCTGAAGCTTGCGAAGGGCTATCGCGGCCGCGCGAAATCGAGCTTCCGCATCGCGATCGAGAAGGTCGAAAAGGGGCTGCGTTACGCCTATCGCGACCGGCGCAACAAGAAGCGCAATTTCCGCGCCTTGTGGATTCAGCGCATCAATGCCGGCGCGCGCGAAGGCGGGCTCACCTATTCGCAATTCATCAACGGCTTGAAGCGTGCCGGCATCGAGCTCGACCGCAAGGTGCTTGCCGATCTCGCGGCGCGCGACCTGCCGGCGTTTCAAGCGATCGTGGCCCAGGCACAAGCGGCGCTCGCCCAGGCCTGAGAACGCAGAAGCACCCTTCACCGACAACCCGGCCAATCGCTCGTCGCGATTGGCCCCTTCGGGTTCGACCGCGAAGAGCGATCGAACGGGTTGTCCCTCTCCCCGCTGGGGGGAGGGAGGGACCCACGAAGTGGGAGGGTGAGGGGGGAGCAGGTCAACATGGCAGAGCTTGATGCCCTTCGCACAAGTCTGATTTCTCAAATCCACTTGGTCTCGACTTCCGAGGCGCTTGAGGAAATTCGTATCAGCGCACTCGGCCGCAACGGCCAGGTGACAGCGCTCTTGAAGGGTCTCGGAAATCTTCCACCCGAGGACCGTAAGGCGCGTGGCGCCGAGGTAAATCTCCTCAAGGGCGAGATCGAAACGGCACTCGTCGAGATGAAACGGCGTCTCGATAGAATGTCGCTCGATCAGCGCCTCAAGTCGGAGCGCATCGACGTCACCCTGCCAGTGAAGGGGGAGAACGATGGCCGCATCCATCCGATCAGCCAGACCGTCGACGAGCTGGTTGCGATCTTCGGCGAGATGGGCTTCACCGTCGCCGAAGGGCCGCACATCGAGGACGATTTTCACAATTTCACCGCGCTCAACATCCCGCCCGAGCATCCGGCGCGGCAGGAGCACGATACTTTCTATCTGACGCCGCGCGCCGAGGACGGCAGCCGCCGTGTGTTGCGCACGCATACCTCGCCGGTGCAGATCCGCACGATGATGAGCACCAAGCCGCCGCTGCGCATCATCGTGCCCGGGCGCACGTTCCGCAGCGATCACGACGCCACCCATTCGCCGATGTTCCATCAGGTCGAAGGGCTGGTGATCGAGCGCGCGGTGCATATGGGGCATCTGAAAGGCTGCCTGATCGAGTTCTGCCGCGCGTTCTTCGAGGTCGACGATCTGCCGGTGCGCTTCCGGCCGAGCTATTTCCCCTTTACCGAGCCCTCGGCCGAGGTCGATATCGGCTGCTCGCGCGAGGGCGGCGGCTTGAAGATCGGCGCCCCTTCCGGTCAGATGGGCGCGGATTGGCTCGAAATCCTCGGTTGCGGCATGGTGCATCCGAAAGTGCTCGCCAATTGCGGCCTCGATCCCGCCGAGTATCAAGGCTTCGCCTTTGGCATGGGGATCGAGCGCATCGCGATGCTGAAATACGGCATCCCCGATCTGCGCACCTTTTATGAAAGCGATCTGCGCTGGCTGCGGCATTACGGCTTCCTGCCGCTCGATCAGCCCTCGCTGGTTTCGGGCGCGCGATGAAGACGACGCTCGCCTGGCTCAAAACGCATCTCGAGACCAGCGCGTCGCTCGACGAGATCGTCGCGCGCCTCGTCATGCTCGGCATCGAGGTCGAGGGCATCGAGAATCGCGCCACGGATTTTGCCGGCTTCGTCATCGGCCGCGTGACCGAGGCAAAACCGCATCCCAACGCCGACAAGCTGCGCATCCTGCGCGTCGCTACCGGCGCGGGCGAGGTCGACGTCGTGTGCGGCGCGCCCAATGCGCGCACCGGCCTCGTCGGCGTGTTCGCGCCGCCGGGCGCCGTCATTCCGCGCAACGGCATGGTGTTGAAGGCCAGCCAGATTCGCGGCGCGCCGTCGAACGGCATGATGTGCTCGGGCTATGAGTTGAAGCTCAGCGAGGATCACGAAGGCATCATCGAACTGCCGGCCACGCTGACGGCGGGGACGAGTTTCGCCGTCGCAATGGGCCTCGACGATCCGGTGATCGATGCGAAGATCACCCCCAACCGCGCCGATTGCCTCGGCGTGCGCGGCCTCGCGCGCGATCTCGCGGCATCGGGCATCGGCGCGCTGAAGCCGCTCGAGACCGCGCCGGTCGCCGGCGCCTATCCTTGTCCGATCGCGGTGCGCCTCGAAGGCCCGGACGAGAAAGCTTGTCCGCTGTTCGTTGGGCGTCTCATCCGCGGCGTCAAAAACGGGCCGAGCCCGCGCTGGCTGCAGGATCGCTTGACCGCGATCGGGCTCAGGCCGATTTCGGCGCTGGTCGATGTTACCAATTTCCTGACCTACGATCTCGACCGCCCGCTGCATGTCTTCGATGCCGAAAAGCTCATGGGCGATCTCGCGGTACGCGGCGCCGCGGCGGGCGAGCAACTCGCTGCGCTCAACGGCAAGAGCTATGCGCTCGACGAAGGCATGACGGTGATCGCCGATCGCTCGGGCGCTTTGAGTCTCGGCGGCGTCATCGGCGGCGAGAGCACGGGCTGCACTGCGGCGACACAGAACGTCTTCGTCGAGGCGGCGCTGTTCGATCCGATGCGCACTGCCGCGACCGGTCGCAAGCTCGGCCTCACCAGCGATGCGCGCTATCGCTTCGAGCGCGGCGTCGATCCGGAATTCGTCGCGGCCGGGATGGAGATCGCGACCCGGCTCATTCTCGATCTTTGCGGCGGCAATCCCAGCAACGTCGCGACATCGGGCGCGGTGCCGGCGTGGCTGCGCCGCTATCATCTGCGCGGCGATCGCGTCGCGACCCTGGGTGGGGTCGCGGTTTCGATGCCGGACCAGCGCCGCATCCTCGAAGACCTCGGTTGCACGGTCGCGAACGAGGGCGACGGCTTCGCGGTCGAGCCGCCATCGTGGCGCGCCGATATCGAGGGCGAGGCCGATCTGGTCGAGGAAATCATGCGCATCCGCGGCTTCGACGAAATTCCGGTGTTGCCGCTGGCGCGCGATTTCGTGTTGCCGAAGCCGGCGCTGTCGCCGGCGCAGCGCCGCGCCTCGCTGGTGCGGCGCACGCTCGCCGCGCGTGGGCTGGTTGAGGCGGTGACGTTCTCGTTCCTGCCGACGGCCCAGGCCAAGCTCTTCGGCGGCGGCAGCGAGGCGCTGACGCTCGCCAATCCGATCAGCGCCGATCTCGATGCGATGCGGCCGTCGGTGCTGCCGAATTTGCTCGCGGCGGCGCAGCGCAATGCCGATCGCGGCTTTCCGAATGGCGCGCTGTTCGAGATCGGGCCGCTTTACAAGGACGACACGCCTGAGGGCCAGGTCGCGACCGCGACCGGTGTGCGCACCGGCCGCAGCGGCGTGAAGCGCTGGGACGATCCGGGCCGCGAGGTCGACGCGCTGATGGCCAAGGCGGATGTGCTTGCCGCGCTCGCCGCTGCCGGCGTGGCGGTCGAGAGCTTGCAAGTCTCGGCCGATGCGCCGGCCTGGTATCACCCCGGCCGCGGCGGCGTGCTGCGCCAAGGCTCAAAGCCGCTGGCGCAATTCGGCGAGATCCATCCCGGCATCCTCGCGGCGCTGGGCGTCGCCGGCCCGGCGGTCGGCTTCGAGCTGTTTCTCGACGCGGTGCCGGCGCCGCGCGCGCGCGCCGGCCGCGCCCGGCCGCTGCTGGTGCTGTCGCCGTTCCAGCCGGTCGAGCGCGATTTCGCTTTCGTGGTCGATGACAGCGTCGCGGCCGAGACGCTGCTGCGTGCGGCGCGCGGTGTCGACAAGAAGCTGGTCGCCGATGTGC
>Ga0307374_10014339_pt1 | contig 10802 bp, 13 predicted proteins | sample OX3MG_FD_202532 | JGI IMG/M metagenome (GOLD analysis project Ga0307374, IMG submission 202532) | Soil microbial communities from Risofladan, Vaasa, Finland - OX-3 | ecosystem: Environmental > Terrestrial > Soil > Coastal area > Acid sulfate soil | place: Finland: Risofladan, Vaasa | collected... | reverse complement strand
CGGGGCCCTCGCCGGCGGGCTGATCGGCGTGGTTCTTGCAGTCTTCACGATTACCTACGCCGCCGACCAGATCATCGTCGGCGTTGTACTTGACGCCTTTGCGCTGGGGCTGACGAGCTTCTTCCTCCAGAGCCTACTCGTTCCGAATCAGGCGACCCTCAACAGCCCGGCGGTGTTCGGTCCCATCCCCATCCCGTTCCTCAACCGTATCCCGATCGTGGGGCCCCTGCTTTTCAACCAGAACATCTTCGTCTATCTGACCGTTGTCATCTTGGTGGCCGTTCAGATTGGGCTCTTCCGCACGCGCTGGGGCCTTCGGGTCCGCGCGGTCGGCGAGCATCCTCGAGCGGCCGACACCGTCGGTATCAACGTGAGCCGCGTCCGTTATCGCAACGTCATTCTCGGCGGGATCGTCGCCGGGATTGGGGGAGCCTCCTTCACGATCGGCTCCACCGGCCAGTTTGCTCCCAACATGACGTCGGGGCTCGGCTACATCGCCCTTGCCGCGATGATCTTCGGACGCTGGCGCCCCTTCGGCGCCCTTGGCGCGGCCCTTCTTTTCGGCTTCACCGACGCCCTGCAGTTCACCCTTTCGGTGCTCAACGTCCCGATCCCCTCGTCCTTCCTGACGATGTTTCCCTACCTCGCTACGATACTCGCCGTCGCGGGCCTGGTGGGGAGGGTGATTCCGCCGGCCGCCGACGGCCAGCACTACGCGCGCGAGTGAGGCTTAAGGGAGCTATGACCGCCCGGGGGGCGCTCGCCCGAACGATGCCTGGGTGCTCCTCGCGACCATCCTCGCCGGCTGCGCGGCGCTTGCGGCGCTTAGTGCACTCTCTGCGGCAATTTCCCTGCGTAGACCGGACTTTAAGGGACTCCACCGGCGTTGACGTCACAACGGTATTCCCTGGCGAAATACGGTGGCATTTAGCCGAGTTTTAGCCAATATGATTGACACGGTCCCCGTGACTGCGTACAACTGAACGACGCTCCGAGCGGAGCGGCGAAGCCGCCGCGCACCTCTCGGGCGCCGGTTGTTCATCATGGAGGATATCAGCCTATGGCAAAACGTCGTTTCATCGGGCGACTCTCGTGTGCGCTTGTCGTGGCTCTGATTGGCATCTCGCTCGGTGCCTGTGGAGAGTCGAGTGGCACCGTGAAGAAGAGCGTATCGGTCGCTGCGGCCTCGAGCAGCCCAGCCCTGGCCGCGATGTCGGGGATGGTCGGCTATTCCGGATCGGACAAGATCGTGGTAGGCGACGCAGCTTCCAAGTCCGTGACGGTCACTCTCGTAGCCGGAGAGGGGCCGGCTGCAAGCGGCTTCAACTTTGACGGCTACGCCAACGGCGACATGGCGGTTCAGCTCCCCACCGGCTGGACCGTGAAGGTGAGCTTCACCGTCGCCTCGTCGACTCCGCACAGCGTCCTCATCGTTCCGTGGAACGAGCGAAAGGCGGCCATTTTCCATCCCGCCTTCGCCGGCGCTGCCACCCCCGACTATCGGTCGGGGATCGAAAGGGGGGATCCCGCGCAGGGTTTCTCCTTCACCGCCGACAAGGCGGGAGAGTACGCAATCGTCTGCGGCGTCCCGGGCCACGATGATCTGGGTATGTGGGACACGTTCGACGTCGTCGATAACCTCGCCGCGCCTCGCGTGCTGGTGAAGCAGTAGGCTGCATCATTTCCGGGAGCCGTCGACGCAGGTGCGCCGGCGGCCCTCGTCTTACCCGTCGCCTTGTGCACCGAGCGCCTGAATCCGGGTGGCGACATCTTCGTAGTCGGCTCGGACCTTGGCTATGCGCCGGTAGTGCGCGATCGCCTTCTTCGTCTCTCCTTTCGCTTCCAAGGCGCGGGCTAGGTTGTAGCGCAGGTCGACGACGTCGTCCGCCTGCTCATCGTCTCCGAGCGAAAAGCGCTCGAAGGCGTGGACGGCACGGTCCGTTTCCCGCAGGTCCATGTGGCAGCAGCCGAGGAGGTTGTAGTAGGTGGCGGCGAGCCCTGCGCGAGGGCTCCTCTTGGTGAGGATGCCGATCGCTGCCGCGGCCTTGCCGTTCTCCCGCAGGGTTTTCGCGTAGTAGTAGGCCGCGTAGTCCGTGCTCTGTCGCTTGTAGATCTCGGCCCACCGCTCCTCCGCAAGCTCGCCCTTGCCCAGTTTCTTGAGCACGAGAGCAAGCGTTGTCTTGACGCTGAGGTCGAGGGGGAAGCTCGCCTCGATTCGAAGGAGGCTGCGGAGCGCTTCTTCGTAACGCTCCTCGCTTATCAGCCTGGTTGCATGGAGGCGAGCGGCGAGGAGGCGCCTGCGCGGGCTCACGAAAAAGAAGACGACCATGCCCGCGGCGAAGAGAAAGGCGATGACCGCCATCACCTTGGAAACAAAAAGCCCCAAGACGCCGACCAGGATGACGACGACGACCGACGCGATCCAGCCCGCAGTGGGCAGGCCGCGCTCTTCGGGGTGTGTTCCCTCTTGTGCTGACATGCCTCCATCCTATCCGCCGGCGCGACGAATGACAATCCGCCCAGGCGATAACCGAGCGAATACTCGGTAGTTGATCGATTCACCGCTACCATGTACAATCCCCGGCGCATGAACGGCTGTCTTTCTACCCGTCCAGCTCGGGAGCGTACAGCGCCGGCCTCGAGGCGGCTCGGCGGGAGACAAGGGGGTGACAATGGCAGTTCAGCTACGCGAGGTGAGGTCTCGACGAGATCTCAAACGCTTCGTCCTCTTTCCCTTCTCCCTGTACAAGAATAACCCCTACTGGGTGCCTCCCTTTATCATCGATGAGCTGAATACCCTGAGGCGGGATCGTAATGCCGCCTTCCGCTATTGCGAGGCTGCCTATTGGTTGGCCTGGAAAGACGGCAGGGTGGTCGGACGAATTGCCGCGATCAAGAACGATCGCTACATCCAGAAATGGGGGAAAGCCTACGCCCGCTTCGGGTGGATCGACTTTGTCGACGACCGGGAGGTTTCGGAAGCCCTCCTTGCGCGCGTGGAGGAGTGGGCGAGGGAGCGCGGACTCGTCGGGGTCCACGGTCCCATGGGTTTCACCGATCTCGACAAAGAGGGAATGCTCATCGAGGGTTTTGACGAGCTAGGCACCCTTCCCATGATCTACAACCACGCATACTACCCCGAGCATCTCGAAGCGCTCGGCTACGGCAAGGATGTCGACTGGCTCGAGTACGAGATCAAGGCTCCCCCGGAGATACCCGAGAAGGTGCTGCGGGTTCAAGAGATGGTCCTCAAGCGAAGCCACTTGCGCCTGGTCGAGGCGCGACGGGCAAGAGACCTCCGCCCCTACGCCCGGGAGGTTTTCGATGTCCTGAACGAAGCCTACGCTGATCTCTACGGAGTGGTCGAGCTCTCCGAGGAGCAAATCGAGGGCTACGTCAAGCAGTATTTCAGCTTCATCCAACCGGACTACGCAAAGGTCATAGTCGACGATGACAATCGCGTTGCCGCCTTCGGGATCGGCATGCCCTCCCTCTCTCGAGCGCTCCAGAAATCTCAGGGCCGGCTCCTGCCGACCGGATTCATCCACATCCTTCATGCGCTGCGAAATCCCCAACAGCTCGATCTCTACCTGGTCGCAGTCCGTCCCAAATATCAGAACCTCGGCGTCAACTCGATCCTCATGACGGAGATGACCCGAGCGGGGCTCCGCAACGGGATCCGCAGCGCCGAGACAAGCGGCGAGCTCGAGAACAACAAGGCGGTCCAGGACTTCTGGAAGCACTACGACAAGAGGCAGCACAAGCGGCGCCGGTGCTACGTGAAGCTGCTGGCGTAGCGAGAGGCGAATCCCATGCCTCCCGTCACCAAGATCGTCGAAGCCGTCATTTTGCCGCCGGGGCTGCTCCTTGTTCTTCTGGCGGTCGGGCTCGTGTTCGGCTTCCTGAAGCGGACCAGGGTCGCCCTTTGGCTCACGGCGGCCGCATTCCTTGTCGGCTACCTCCTCTCCGTCGCGCCGGTCTCCGATCTCCTTCTCCGCCCGCTGGAAGGGCGCTATCCTCCCCTCAAGCTTGCCGCGGCGCTCTCGCCGCCGCCGAGCGCAGTCGTCGTCCTCTCCGGCGGCATCATACCGGTATCTCCCGAGATGAAGGGCGAGGCGAGCCCTGCGCCCGGCTATCTGAAGCGTCTGGTCTACGGGGCGTCGATTGCCCGCCGCCTCGGGCTTCCTCTCATAATCTCGGGCGGCAAAGTAAGCGGCGCCGCCGCGGGGGAGTCTGAAGCCGAGGCGGGTGAGAGCGCCCTCTTTGCCTACGATCTGCATCCGCCTCGCGTGATCCTGGAGGAGAAGAGCCGGGATACCTGGGAGAACGCCGCGGATGTCGCGCGCGAGAATCACCCGACACGGGTCGTCCTCGTAACCTCTGCCTACCACATGCCGCGGGCGATGTACGCCTTTGCCCGCCACGGGATCGCCGCGATTGCGGCGCCGACCGACTACAAGGTCTGGCGCGGCGGCTACTCGATAGCGTCGTTTCTGCCCGAGGCGGGGACCCTCCTTTCCTCCGCGGAGGCGATCAAGGAGTGGGTTGGCCTCCTCTACTACCACCTCCTGCCGGGATAGGCGGAAGGCTCGCCGGAAGCGCTATCGGTAGAGCAGGTAGATGGCCGGGCGCTTGCCTATCGAAAGCGGTCTCTCTCGCCAGATGCGGATCGCTTCCGAGCGGATGAGCTCGCTCGGAAGGGTGAGATCGACGGCGACGCAGAGGCGGGTGGAGGCATTGCAGGTTGCGACGAGATCCCCGATGAGGTGGTCGTTTCGGTGGGGCGCCTCGATGAAGATCTGAGTTCGACCGCGGGCGATGAGATCGCTCTCGATCTCCCGGATCGCCTCAAGGCGGCGGGGCCGCTCGGAGGGCAGATAGCCGTGAAAGACGAAGCTCTGCCCGTTCGCCCCGGAGGCCATGAGCGCGAGAAGCACCGATGAGGGGCCGACCAGGGGCGCGACGCGAACGCCTCTCTCGTGGGCAAGGCGAACCACCTGCGCCCCAGGGTCCGCGACCCCGGGGCAGCCGGCGTCCGACATGACGCCGATCGTCTTCCCCTCTGCGGCTCCGGCAAGAAGCCGGGGAATCTCGGCGGCAGGTGTCTCGTTGTTGAGGATGTGCAAGGCAATCTCGCGAAGCGGACGCTTCAGACCGAGCCATCCCAGAAAGCGCATGGCCTCCCCCTCGCTCTCGACGATGAGCTCGTCCACCTGCTCGAGAACGTCGCGCACGCCTTGCGGTACCGTGGCACGCGGATCGACCCTGCCGAGGGTGGTGGGAATCAGGTAGAGGGTTCCTTGGTTCATGACGCCTTCCTTGGGTGTCACCCTATACCCGCCGTGCGGCTCGCATCAATCGCCTCGGCTGGTAGAAAAAGACCTCGTTGTCCGGTAAAGTTGGCCCCCATATGATCGAGATCATCGTGCTTCTGTGCTTCGTCGGGATCGCGATCGGCGGCTTTCCGGTTCTGCGCATGAACCGGGCGACCATCGCTCTTGTCGGAGCGGTCGCCGTGGTCGTGTTGGGCGGGCTTGGGCTCCACGCGGCCTTTGCCAGCCTCGACCTCAACACCCTCGCGCTGCTCTTCGCGGTCATGATCCTGAACGTCAACCTCCGCTACAGCGGATTCTTTCGGGTGGTCGGCCAGCGCATGACCCTCTACGCGAAGACCCCTCGACAGCTTCTCGCCCTCATCATCGGGGTCTCGGGAGTCCTCTCGGCCGTTTTCCTGAACGACACCATCGTGCTCATGCTGACGCCCCTCGTCGTCGAGATCTGCCAGCTCAAGGGCCGGAACCCGGTCCCCTTCCTGATCGGCCTTGCGACGTCGGCCAACATCGGATCGATGACTACCGTGATAGGCAATCCCCAGAACATCCTCATCGGGGCCTCCTCCAACATTCACTTCGTGACCTTCACCTCGTACCTGGCGGTGCCGGGAATCGTCGGGCTGGTGATGGCCTGGGCGATCATCGTTATCGTCTTCCACGGGGATTTTGTCCGCGGCGTTCTCGTCCCGGTGGAGATGGCGAAGGCCCGGCTTATCCGCCCCCTCTTCGTGAAGTGCATGGCGGCGGTCGCGGTGCTGGTAGCGGGGCTGGTCCTCGGCTACCCGGTGACCCTCTCGGCGCTCGCCAGTGCCGCCCTGCTGCTCCTGACGCGCCGCATCAAGCCGGAGCGTATCCTGCGCGATATCGACTGGTCGATTCTGGTCTTCTTTTCGGGGCTCTTTATCCTCGTGGACGCCGTTCGGATATCGCCGATCTATCGCGCGATAATGGACGTCGCCGACCGGGTCATGATGCACAGCGTCGCACTCTTCACTCTCGTTTCGGTCGCCTTGAGCAACCTCGTCTCCAACGTCCCGGCCGTGATGGTACTGCGCCCCTATTTGAGCTCATTGCCCAGAACGCAGCATTGGTGGATCCTCCTCGCCATGGCCACGACCCTCGCCGGGAACCTGACCCTTCTCGGCTCGGTTGCCAACCTCATAGTCGCGGAGACCGCGAAACGACACGGGGTCACCCTCGGGTTCTGGGACTATCTCAAAGCAGGGCTGCCGATAACCGCGGTGACGACAACCTTAAGCGCGCTCTACCTTTCTCTCGTCCGGTAGCGCGGCTTCCGCCGGCCGCAGCTACCGGATCTTGATGGCGGAGAATCGAATGAAATTGAAGATCCACAGGGTGAGGAAGCCGAAGGATCCCACCAGGTGCCAGATTGCGCGGTACGCCAGGATGCGGTAGTCGACCAGCGAGTTCGCGGGAATCGCGAGAAAGAGGCCGGTCAGAAAGATGACGATATTCAGGTAGAGAAGCGGCTTGGCGTGCGCGTAGGTCTTTGGAAGCTTCACGAGAAAGAGGGCGGCAACGAGCAGGGCGTCGAGGATGATGACCGCCTCGGTGATGTGGTAGCCGTTGTTGCCTCCGAGGTGGAGCACGAAAACTCGAGATCTCACCGGACCGGCGACTATCTTGTAGAGAAGGGCCAGGGCGTTCGCTGCCGCGCTTGCGCCGGCGATGATGAAGCGATTGCGTTTTCCGTAGTAGTCGCCGAGAACCGCGACCTGAAACGCCCACAGGAGGAGGTACAGAGTCGCCGTCTCTCCGACGCTCGCGGCGAAGGTCTCGCCGAAGCCGTGGTACCAGACCGTAGGGATGCCGGTGAGGATGATGCAGAAATAGAACAGGAGCCACCGGTTGGGTTGGGGGCGAGTCAACAGTGTCAGCACGATGCACAACACTCCGGAGAGTATGGTTGCATAAGCGGTGACGGTGTTCGTGAGCATGGCGGGATCGATCTGTGCCGGGCTTTGCATGCGTTCACCTCCAGGTAAAGATTGTCGCCTTGGGAAAGAGCAGGGTTGCGAAGGGAATCGAGACCGCCGCAAAGGGGCGGCGGTGGGCGAGGGCCGGAAAGAGCAGTTCATTCACCTCGAGATCCGCGGTCCGGGCAAGCCGCGCTCTGCCGTGAGCCGAGACCTTCGTCAGGTAGACCGAGCCGTTGCTCGCCTGCGCGAGCGGGCGGGGTAGGAGGCGGAAGTCGAAGGGGAGGGCTATTCCCCTTCCTCGGAAGCGCACCGACAGGGCTACCGCGCAATCGGGCAGCGTTTTCACGGTCACCTCGCTCCCGGCGCCTTCCCGCCTCCAGTCGATGCGGGCGAGCCTCTTGGGGATCCCCCAGTTCAGCCGGCCGCCGTCGAGGCTCGACCGGCTGGTCACGTAGATGCGGGAGATCGTGTGCGCAGTGATGCGTCGGGCCTGCTGCGCGGACCGGTCTTCCCCCGCCGGCTCGGCGGCCGGGTAGCTGTACCTGCCGGGGATGAAAACAAGCTCCCGATAGGGGCCGACCGGCGAATCGGAGTAGTCGACGAGGATCATAGCACCGATCCCCCCGCGGAAACCGGCTCTGACGGGATCCTCCTCGCTGCCGGCGTCGGATGCGAAAGGACCGGCGCGCCTCCCGAAGCGGTAAAGAAGGGCGAACGCCTCGCCGTGAAGCAGCCAGGGGGCGGGGGCTGCCTCCCGCGCAGATTCGCGAATCACGGCAGACGCTACCAGGTGTGGACGAAGATTAGGGCCGGACCCACCGTGAAGGTAAAGGCAGGAGGCCCCGAAGATTGCCAAAAGATCGCGCTGCCAAAGTCAACTCCCAGCGCGGTCACAAGAAGTAGGCCGCAGAAGGTCAGTGCAAAGACCCTGATCATTTTGGGATAACCCGGCAGAATTGTACCGGGAAAACTCCGAATACGGAAGCTCTCGAACGAACACTCTGGAGGCTTGGTCGACGGAGCGATCCGCGGGGCACGATAAGCCTACGTGCGCTCTTCGTGCCGCCTTCGGTAGCGAAAGAAGGTCCAGTAGCTCCCGAAAAGGTAGGCGAGCGTCACGCGCTCGGGAACCGGGTCGACCCCACCGGTGTAAAGGAGCCCTACGCAGCGAAGGATGCGCAAAAGGCCGAGCGCGAGGCCTGCAGGCACCCCATGCGTAAGCACCGCCTCTTTCGCGTAGTGGGAACAGGTCGGATAGTAGATGCACGAGCTCGGCTTGTGGGGCGAGATCGCTTTCTGGTAGAAGGTGATCGGCGCCACGAAGAGAATGCGAACCGCCCGCCGTAGCCTCACGTTCGCGCCTTCGCGTTAGAGGAAAGGTGCTTGCGAAGGGCCTGGACGACGAGGGCGTGATCCTCCTCCTGGGTTAGGCCGGAGACCGTCACCGTTCCGATGACTCCCGTGCCCGCAAGGATGATGGGAAAGGCCCCTCCGTGGGGTGCATACTCGACGCTGCTCAGGTAGTACTTTTCTTCCAGAGTCTTGCCGATCTTCTTGAGGCGGGTTGCCACGTAAAGAGAGCTATGGTGGAAGCGATTTACCAACCGGTTCTTCCGAACGATCCATTGGTCGTTGTCCGGGCTGGTCCCGGCGAAGGCATAGTGAAAGAGCTGCTGGCCGGATCGCTCGATGTCGATCGTCACCGTATGATGGCCGGTGCGCGCTGCCTCGACGATCAGTAGTCCGACCTCGAGCGCAGCCTCGTTCGTGAAGCGCTCAAACTGGAGCTCGGCCTCCTGTTCTTCCAACTCTTTGAGCAGGGAATCGTAATCGGTCATGGGCCCCCTCCTCTCACCGTTCGCTATGGTAGCAGACGCGGTGCCGAAAATCCACTATTCCCCGTCGCCCTGCAGCTCGTCGTAGATGCGGCGGATCTCTCCGGCATCCTCCTCGAAGGCGAGCAGCTCCCCCCAACCCTCCTGCCTTCGCCAGAAGCTCCCGAATGCCGGGTCGTTGAAGGAGCGGACGAGCGCCGGTATCTCCTGCTCGGCGAGTCGCGCCTCGATCACCTGCGCCTCGGCGAAGGTGCGCAGGACGAGAACGCGCCGGAGCTTCTTGCCCTGCTCGCGCATGTTTCGCCCAATTATAGACCCGATCCGCCGGCGGCGGAAGGTGTTAATCACGCGGGATGATGCTATACTAAGAAAGCGATGGACCGAGAGCTTTTTCAAGAATACTTGAGCGAGAGGATCCCCATCACCGGCACCTGCGGGATGGCTTTCGCAGTGGTCCGCTCCGACGAGGAGCAGGTGGCCGTCCGCGCGCCCCTTTCCGAGAACCTCAACGACAAGCATACGGCATTCGGAGGAAGCATTGCGAGTCTGCTCACGGTCGCGGCGTGGGGGATGGCTTTTGGAATCACGGCTGAGGCCGAGGCGACGCCCTATGTCGCGATTCAGCGATGCGAGATCGAATACCTCCTTCCGATCGCTGCCGACTTCGAGGCAGTTGCGCGTCGTCCTGCCGAGGAGACCGTGACCCGATTTCTCGAGATGTACCGCCGGTTCGGCAAGAGCCGCATCGAAGTCGAGAGCACGGTAGTGATCGAAGGAAACCTTGCGGCGCGCTTTGTCGGCAGCTTCGCCGCGCTCAGAGAGGGGCCGAGGCAGGGTACCTGACTTTCCTCTTCTGGTATTTCAACCTATAATCAGCACAGCGAACGACAGGTGAACGGGTCGGCGGCAGACCGGCAGGGAGGGGCCATGGGCGGTGGTGGGAACGGAAGCTATGTCTCAAGCATGAAGGGCGTCGTGACCTTTAAGTACTTCAGCGAGGAGGCTATTCGAGATCTCCTTTCGAAATCCGAAGTCATGAACTATGCCGAGGGAGACACGATAATCCGGGAGGGGGAAAAGAGCCCCTATTTCTTCGCCGTGCTGGAGGGGACGGTCAACGTGACGGTTCATGACGGCGCCAAGGAGATCTTCATTTCCGCCATCGGGAAGGGCGATGTCTTCGGCGAGGCCGGGATCTTCCTCTCGGTGAAGCGCACCGCTAACGTGGCAAGTGCCGCCCCGACGACCCTCGTGCGCATCCATCGCGACAGCCTCCTGCGCTTCATCAAGGAGCGACCCTCGGAGGGAGTCAAATTCCTGATGATCATCATCTACAGCCTCCTCAAGAAGCTTCGCGACGCAAATCAAGAGCTCGCCTTCGAGCGTAAATCGGACGTTCAGCAGGACGACATCGATGCGATGGTTCGCAGCATCATGGGTGAGGGCTGATCGACCTTCTCCGCCCATTCGCGCGTTGTGCGGCGATGCGGCCGTCCGCAGTCCGACGGCATGCCCCGAGGCGCGGTCGCCGACTGTTTCTCCTTGACGGTACACGTGCGGCGTCAGTATAGTGGAGCTGTGAAAGAGGCCGCTGAAAAACCCACCACCGCCGAGGCCCTCGATGAGCTTGCGTCGGTCCTCGCGCACTGCGATGATCCGCGACTCATAAGGGAGTTCCTTCAAAGCATCCTGAC
>Ga0307374_10014338_pt1 | contig 10802 bp, 8 predicted proteins | sample OX3MG_FD_202532 | JGI IMG/M metagenome (GOLD analysis project Ga0307374, IMG submission 202532) | Soil microbial communities from Risofladan, Vaasa, Finland - OX-3 | ecosystem: Environmental > Terrestrial > Soil > Coastal area > Acid sulfate soil | place: Finland: Risofladan, Vaasa | collected... | reverse complement strand
AGCAACTGACCGAGAACTATATCGGAACGTACTCCATAGACGACCTCATCCTTGTCATCGGAAACGAGCAGGTTCGTTTCTCGCCCCGCGGGCGCAACATCGTAGGTGCCGCTGGCCGTGTCGATGTGGTCGGCGAGCGTGGCGAAGTGGCGCTGATTGTGCAATCCGACTCTCGCTGGGGGTTTGTACAAGCGCGCCAGCCGAAGCTGTCTGTTCTGGGCTTCGATGAGTCGACGCTCGCCGAGATTCTACAGCTCGTGATGCGCGATTGACTGTAATGCCAATCCCATTGATTGTTCGCCGGACCGCGGAGCCTCAGACGCTCGATGAGATTCGTGACTGGCACGGCGGCATCGTCGATGCACTCGTCGAGCAACGTGCGTCCATCCATTATGCCATCCGGCAGAGCGCGGCAGTCGCTCCCCGCTTCGTGGGGATGACGGAGGGGGAAGTCGACGCTCACTATGACGCCGATCGACGCGAGCTCGATCGACTCACCGTGCTCAATCTTGTGGCGAGCGCGGAGGGGACCCTCAAGGTCGATTACTTCCACCGCGTCGCGAAAAGGCTGAAAGACTCGTTGTCGCTCGCCTATCAGAAATGGCACAAGACGCTCTCCGCCAATAAGCAGTTGCGTCCAGACTTCGACGACGGCGGGATCCTCGATGTGCTCAAGGAAACTAAGGTGATGGACAACAACATCATTGGAAGGTACCGCGAGTGCCTTCGGGCGCGGCACTGGCTGGGACACGGTCGGTACTGGTCGAAGCCGGTGGAAGTGGACCGGCTCGATCCGGACGACGTATACGACCGTGCCGACGCGCTGCTCCGAGCGATGCCAGCCTGAAAAAACGATGGCTTGGCTGAAGCCCATTCCGCCGCTCGGCCGTGCCTGGTAGGAGAGCTAAGGCGCCGCCAACCGCACGCGGCGTCCACGCTCCCCGTCCGACCCGCGCTATGTTGCCTCGCGTCACTCGCGCCGGCCGTCGATTGTGATCGTTGTATTCGGGAACTTCTTTCGCAGCAGCGGCAAATCGACGAAGGCGATTGCCGTTCGGCGAACGTCGACATCGCTCAGCTTGGGCAAACATCCAAGCTGAACGAGGCCCGCCGCGGTGACACTCGTGCCTGCCAATTGCAACTGCCGGAGCCTTGGCAAAGAGCTGAGCGGCGCGAGTCCCGCGTCGGTGACCCGTGTGTCGCTCAAATCCAGTTCGGACAAACGCAGAGCACCGGCAAGCTGCTTCATTCCCTCGTCGGTAACGCGCGTGCCGGCCAATCGCAATTGATCGAGAAACGTCAGCGTGGTCATCAGGTCGATCTCCGAAGACTCGCGGAACTCGCGGCCGAGTCGCAATTGATCGGGAAACGACAGCGTCGTCTTCAGGTACTCCAGTCCAGCGTCGGTCACGTCGGTGTCGGACAGGTCCAACATCGTCAAGCCGGGGAAATGGGCAAGCTGTCGCAGCCCTTGGTCAGTCACTCGCGTATTACTCAGATCGAGTCTGCCCAAGCGATTCGTCGTCACGCGAGCGAGCTGCCTCAACCCCTCGTCGGTGATCTTGGTGCGAGCGAGTTTGAGCCACCAGACCCACCTCACGTCATTGAGACCTTGATCGGTGATCCGCGTCCCGCTCAGATCCAGAACTTGAATTGATTGCGGTACACCGAAAGGGCGCATCAGGTAATCCAAAACGTCATCCGTAACGGCCGTGTCGGCGAGGTTGAGGTACTGCAGCGAAGGTAGCGAGTTGAGACGCCACAAATCCTGGCCGCGCACGTCCGTACCGGCCAGCCCTAACTCCATAAGCGCCGGAAATCGTTGCAGGTATACGAGCCCGTCGTCGGTGAAATGGGTCCCGTTGAGGTACAAGAACCGCAGGCTGGGGAGGGTCGGAAGTTGCAGCAGCGAACGGTCCGTTACTTGCGTACCGGATAAATCAAGCCGATCCAAATTCGTCAACCTGGCCAGGTTCGCCAGTCCACTCCCCGTGATGCCCGAGTCGACCAATTCGAGGTTCCGCAACTGAGTCAGCCGCGCGACGTGGACCAGACCGTCGTCGGTGACGGCCGCGCCGTTCAATCGCAAAGACCAGAGTTCTTTCCAGCCGCCGATCGTGGCCAATTGCGAATCGTCGACGCGGCGTCCGCCGTTGAATTCAAGGACGCCGATGACGCCACGGTACAGCCATTGTTCGAATGGGATCTCGCAAGTCTTGTACTCGGTCCCCAGCCACCATACGCGCCGTAGCGTATCGACCGACAAGCTCAACCATTGACCGAACCCAACGGCCAGAAAAAACATCGTATGGGCGACGAGACGTGGCTTTCGATCTTGGGTTCGGCGTCGCCAGGCGTGCCACGCCAGCAGCGAACCGGCCCCGCAGGCCAACGCCGTCATCAACCAGGCGAACGGCCCATGCCAGCCGTCGCCCGGATTGCCCGTGAAGGCCAGGACCGTCGTACCACCGATGATGCCGGCCGACACGGGAGGTATGACCACTAAGAACGTTCCACGCACGGTGCGGCAGATGAGAGGTGCCCACGCGACAAGACTGCCGATGGCTGTCCCGAGTGCGAACCCGCGCATGGCGTCGTAACGCGCCGTGACCAGGCCACCGACGGCGGACGCCACCAGCACTGCCAAAAGGCTGTTGACGCGCCGTTTGAGCGCAAGGGTGGCCACGAGAGATAGGATTGCCGCTGAAGCGAACGTCCCGACCAAGAAATACTCCTGGGCGACGTTCTTGGGACCAGACTCAACGTCCGACTTCGTGGTCTCCAACCATGAAACTTGGACTCGGAGAACGATAATCAACAAGCCAACCATCGACAGCAAAACGGCGGGCCGAACCGAATGGCGAGTTGGTTCCATATCGTCGTTCTCTGAGCGACCTGAAATGAGACTACCGGGGCGTGTTTGCCATTAGCCTGGGTCAGTATGTCGTCAGCCACCAAGTGTCGTCGTCGTGGATTACGATTCGCGCCTTCGGCAGTTTTTTTCGCAGCACTGGCAGTTCATCGTCACGGATCATCGTTCGGCGCGCATCGATTTTCATGGTCGTGGTTGGACTTTCGAGTTGAGCCAGGCCCGCGGCCGTGATCCGCGTGCCGGCCAGTTGCAAATAGTTGAGATTAGGCAGCGACCTGAGATGCGCCAGTCCGGCATTAGTCACCTGCGTGTCGCTCACATCAAGTCCGGACAACGTTTGAGCACCTGCGAGCCGCCGCAGTCCCTCGTCGGTGATCTGGGTGCGAGCGACGATCAACCAATCGTCGCAGACCAGAGTGCAAAACCTCTTCGCGCCAAGCTCGTGGTCGGTTCCCAACCACCAGACGCGGCGCAGGGTATCGACCGACAGGCTCAACCATTGGCCGGCCACGACGGCGAACAGCAACACGCCGTGGCTCGCGAACCGCAACCATCGGCGCCGTGCGCGACCTCGCAAGGCGTGCCACAGCAGCAGCGAAGCGGCGCCGCAAGCCAACGCCGACATCGACCAGGCCATTGGCCCGTGCCAGCCATCGCCCGGATTGCCCGTGAATGCGAGCACCATAGCGCCGCTCGCAGTACCGGTTACCACCGCCGCGACGACCGTGAGCCCGGCGAGCACGGCCTGGCGGACAATGGCCCATGCGACAAGGCAGCCGATTGCCCCTCCAAGAGCGGCGCCCGCCACGGAGTCGTACCACGTCGTGACCAGGCCCGCCACGACCGCGCCCACCAGCACCGCCAAGATACGGTTTACGCGTCGCTGGGTCACCACGGCGGCAAGAAGAGATACGGCGGCCGCCAAAGCGAACGTGCCAACCAGGAGTGACCACTCGGCAATGGTCCCTGGCGCAAACCGGCGGTACCAGGGAGTGCTTTCCAGCCAGGAAAGCTGAATTCGGTAGGCGATTGCCAGCGCCCCGACGAAAGACAGCAAAACGGCGGGCCGAACCGAATGGCGAGCGGGTTCCATGCCATTAGTCTAGCCGACCATGCTCAAACTTCCATGCCAGCCCCAATGCAGCGGTCGCCCCAAGCGAGACGAACAGCGTCGAACCGCCTGCCTGCTCGCCGACGAACGGGCACCATGCGACGATTTGCTTCCAGAAGACGATCCAGAGCAACGTCCACGTCGCCAAACAACCGTTCCAGCCTGGTCGCCGCGAACTGCGGCGGAGTCGTCCGACGGCACCAACCGCAAATTGCGTGGCCACGGCCAGTACCGCTAGCGCGCTGGCTGCCTGCCAGCCGAGGTACAAACCGATCCAGACCAATACGGCCAACTCGCAGTGCCCATCGAAGCCTCTCTCGGGTCCTCGCCCTGCCTTGGAAAACGCCGTCGAGGGAAAGGGAAATGCCGCGCAGGCCAGAATCAGCGCGACCGCCAGTCCCGCTAAGCCGTCTCGGAGCGCCGCGTTCGTAGGCTGAAGCCATGCCGGGAGGTCCGCCGGCCAATGGCACGCGACGGGCCGTACCTCCGGCCACAAGAGCGGCACCGCGACCAGGACCAGCGGCAAATTCAAACGCCACGGTAAACGGTGCCCGTCGTATTCGATCAGGGCGGCACACAGCAGGCCGCACACGAGCGTCATGTGGTAGCCGTACGCCGCCCACAAGACTTTCTCGTCCCAGCGAACATCGACGACATCCGCGGCCGGCGACGGCAGGTACGCTCCGCCTGACAACGGCCCGAGCGCCGCCAACAGGGCGAACGACGCCGCGACGGCAAACTCAACCGCCGGATAGCGCGGCGAGATTTTCGCGCGGCACGACCGGCAGCGACCCGCCAGACGCAACCAGCCGAAGATCGGCACGTTGTCGGTGGCGTGGATCGGCGCCAGGCACGTCGGGCAGCGCGAACCGGGGTAAAGCAGGCTTAGCCCGGCCGGCAGACGGTAGATCACGACGTTCAGAAAGCTCCCCACGCACGCGCCGAACACGAATAGCCAGCCGCAAGCGAACCACCAGAACGGCGCGGGCCAGGTCGAGGCGGGGAAGATGGGATCCAAGCGTGTTCAACTCGTGATTGCCGGTAAGAATCAAACAACGGAGCGATCAGGCCGACCTTTTCAGGCGTGACTCGGATGAGTTGCGAGTCGTGTGTCATCGTTTTTCCGCAGTGCTCCGGGCAAAGAGGGCCTTTACTCGTCCTCCCCTTTGATGAGTTGCTCAACGAAGGGGCCGATTTTCGTTTCGTACAACGCATCCGGGCCCTCGAATTTCTTGGCCAGCTCGCCTTGCTGATCGTAGACGAACACGGTAGGGGGCGAGGGGAACTTGAGCTGCTTCGACAGCTCGTCGGCCGGCGTGCTCGATAGCACATTGTCGAAGGCCGCCCGTTGCGATTTCAGGAATTTCAGCACGTTTTCCCTGTATTCCTCCGGCTTCTTGTCGGACAGTCCTTCGAAGTCGAGACTGAGCGAGATACAGGCCACCTTGTCAGGGCCGTACTTTTCGTCCAGCGCCACCAGGCCGGGAAACTCTTTCATGCACGGCTCGCACCAGGTGCTCCAGCAATCGAGCACCACGACCTTGCCCCGGTGGCCCTTGATCAATTCCACGATCGCGTCGTAGTCCTTGATCTGCAAGGTCACGCCCGGCGCCTCGTCGTCGTCGGCCTGTTCGGCGGTGGTCTGTTCGGCGGCCGGCGTCGACGATGCCGCCGGCCGCGCGCCGGCCGGCGGCCCCTTCGCGGTGTCGCACCCGACGGCGGCCAGCACGAAAAGCAAACTCACGATCGACGTTTTCCGCATGGCTTTCAGCTCCAATTATCAATTGTCAGTTAAGTAGCGTTCCATTGGCAACGTGGACGCGGAGCGTCCGAAGATTCGTTCCCACGCGGAGCCGACCCACTACGCGGGTGCCCCGAACGAGGAACTCTTCCTACAACGATTTCAGGTACTCGATCAGATCCGCCATTTCCGATTCGCTCAGTTCGCCCAGCCCGGTCACCTTGGCCGGCGCGTGCGGCCCGGTCAATGCCTGCTCAAGACTCTTGGCGCGGCCGTCGTGCAGCAGGCGCACCCGGTTGAACACGCCGACCAGCGAGGGCGTGTTGTAGCCCTCGTAGGCGTCGCGCGAGCCGCCAAGCCCAACGTCGTGAATTTCACCGTCGGTGAAAAGCTCTCCTCGGTGGCAGTTCGCGCAACCTGCCCGCTCGCTCTCGAACACGTCCCGTCCGCGTTGGGCGGCCGCGCCGAGCGCTCCCCGCTCGTCGCGGAACGGGTTCGGCGGCGTTTCGAGCGAGTCGAGAAAGGCGACCAGTGCCAGCACGTCGTCGTCCGTCGGTTCGGGACCAATCATCGTCTCCGTCAGGCTCTTGCGCATGGCGGCCTCAAGATCCGTTTGCCAGCCGTGCCACGTCCAGGGCGCGGTGCGGGCCACGTTCCGTAGCGAGAGCACCGTCTTGAACGTCCGCACGGTACCATCGTTGAGCGTGTCCATCGCCACGGCATTCGTGCCCCCTTGGTAGTGGCAACTGTGGCAACTGTACCATTGGTCGAGACTCCGCCGGCCGTCGTAGAAGATTGCCTCGCCGCGCCGCGCCAACGACGGCCCGCTCGGCGCGCCCAAGCCGATCGTTTGCGCCAAGCGCCGCTCGTCGAGGTCGACGACCTGCACCGAGTTTTCGAGGTAATTGGCCACGAACACACGGCGGTTGTCGCGGGCAATCCGCAGCCCCATCGGTCGGCCGCCCAGCGGCACCCGGTAAAAGCGGGCGCGATCGTGCAGCAACAACGGGTCGATGTGGTCCCCCGGGCCACCGTAGTCCTGGAACACCAGCCCTTCCATTCGGTAGACCAGAAGCTCTTGGGTGCCCGGTGCGCTGGCCACGAGCCAGGCTTCGTCGCTGGTCAACGCCAGGCCGAATGGGTCGCTGACCGCCTTGCCTTGCGGATCGAGTGTCATCGCCTCGCGCCGCGCGGGCCCATCGGTGCGGACCCGCGCGATCCGGCTCCCCAGCACCCAACCGGCCCGGATGTTGCGCGCGTCGATCGGGTTCTGGCGGTAGACCATCCAGGGGAAATAGACGTAGAGGCCGTCGGTGCTGGCCCGCACGTGCCCCACGTTGATCCCCTGCAGCGATTCCTGGTAGAGGAGTTTCCGTTGGTGAGTATCGACCACCGAGATGCTCTGGTCGCCACTGGTGCCGACGGCCAGACGGCTGCCGTCGGGCGTGAGGGCCAGGTAGCGTGGCCAGCGGCCCACCTCGATGCGCGCCGCCTCCCGCAGCGATTCGAGATCGACGACCGCCACCGCCGCGCCGGCCTCGAGGGCCACGTAGGCCAGCTTGCCGTCGGGCGAGACCGCCACCCCCACCGGTTCGAAACCGAGCCGGACCGAGCCGGTCGGTTTCAATTTGCCCTCCGTAATTTCCATCACACTCAGTGTGCCGGAATACGAGGCGGTCACCAGCACCCGGCGACCGTCCGGCGCAAGCGCCAGCCCCGCCGGCCGGTGTCCGCAGGCGACTTCATCGACGACCTGCCGGTTTTTCACATCGACCAGCGACACCGTGTCGGAGGTTTGGTTCGCCGTCACCAGCCAGGCCTCGTCGGGAGTGAGCACCACATCGACGGGCGAGCGATCGGGTTCGTCGGCCCACGCACCGGTGGCGAGCAGCGCCAGCAGGGCGAAAAGCGCACCGGCAACCAGCACCGTTTGGCGCGTCATGGTGGGCGGTGCCCACCCTACGGCAGTGTTCATTGCAGTCTGGGGCATTGAGCAATCTCATCGCCGGCTTGATGTTCAATGTCCCATGTTATCCGCAATGACCGTTTTGGCACAATCCACGACCTTGCAAATCGGCGCTGATTCACTAAACTCGCCCCATGCGTACTCCCCCCCTCGGCTCGACGAAAGCCGACCTCGACACGCCCGCTTTGTGCCTCGACCTCGACGTGATGGAGTCGAATATCCGCTGTGTGGCGGAAACCTGCCGCCGGCACGGCGTCGCCTGGCGACCACACGCGAAGGGACACAAGGTCTCGACGATTGCTCGCGCCGAATTGGAGGCCGGGGCCTTGGGTATCACGTGCGCCAAGCTGGGCGAGGCCGAAGTCATGGCGGCCGGCGGAGTTCGCGACTTATTGATCGCCAATATCGTCGTGGGCGAGCACAAGCTGCGGCGGCTGGTCGAACTGTGCCGGCATGCCGACCCGATCGTCTGCGTGGACCACATCGACCAGGTCTTGCCGCTCAGCCGAGCCATGGCCGGGGCGGGCTTGCGCGTCCGCGTGCTGATCGAGGTCGATATCGGCCTGGGCCGCGTCGGCGTATTGCCCGGCGAGCCGACGCTCGCCCTTGCCCGCCGTATCCACGAGCTGCCGGGCCTTGCGCTGGCCGGCATCATGGGCTACGAAGGGCACCTGCTGACGATCGCCGATCCGGCGGACAAGGCGAAACAAATCACCGCGGCCCTCGACACGCTCGTCGCCACGCGCCGAACGCTCGAGCAGGCGGGCTTGCCCTGCCCGATCGTCTCTTGCGCCGGCACAGGATCGTACCTTTACTCGACACGCCACCCCGGCGTCACCGAGGTGCAGGCGGGTGGGGCGATTTTCATGGATATGTTTTACCGCGAAAAGTGCCAGGTGACCGAGTTGGGCTTCGCGTTGACGATCGTCGCCACGGTCGTCAGCCGGCCCGTGCCGGAGCGGGCGATCATCGACGCCGGCCGCAAGACCATGAACATCGAGGTCATCGCGCCACGGGTACTGGGCCGCGACGACGTTCGCGTGACGCGCCTTTCGGCCGAGCATGGCGAATTGGCGCTGGAGCCGTCGGCCCAAGGCTTGAGAATCGGCGACCGCCTCGAGCTGGTGCCGGGTTACGCCGATCTGACCACCGTGCTGCACGACCAGTTCTTCTGTTTCCGCAAAGGCAAGCTGGTCGATGTGTGGCCGATCGAAGGGCGGGGGAAGTTGACCTAATGGGGTGGCCGCTACCGGCGCCGCGTGGAATAACGGCGCGCATGTAGAACGCGAGCTACGCGCTTTTCGGAGTCGGCTTCGAACGTCACGGCCAGCGGAGGCGCAAATACAATGCGCCATGCTTCTGATCGCGATTCGCCCTGAGTGTGCGCGTCGAATTGGAGCAAACGTTCAATTTGTCTCGATGCGGCCGTAATGGCAGCGCGCTCCTCCGAGCTTGCCGAAAGCCAAACCGCCGCGAGCTCATTCAACGCGTCAGGCTGCCATTGAATGGCGTAATTCAAAGACTCTCCAAGTAGGCGATGACCTCGTCGGTGGTGTAGCCGGGGCCTTGTGCGCGACGTCGTAACTCTTCGTCGCTGAGTTGCGGCTCGTCGTCGTCCTCTGGGAACGCCAACGGCGTGTACGTGCCCAGCACCCGGCCGGTTTCGTCGCATAGGTCGAGCGGCTCGATCAGGTTCAATAGTTTGGCTCGCGTTTCCGCGTCCAGGGTTATTCTAGTCATCATGGTCTCCATGCTACCACCTGACAAACGCTGTCCCCATGAGTATTCTACCTTGTCGCACGGCCTGTTTCCATAGAACCTGGTTCACTGTCAAGCGGCACTTCCATGCCCGAATACGACCTTCTCCTCCGCGGCGGCACCGTCATCGACGGCAGCGGCGCGCCGGGCCGTAAGGCCGATGTCGCGGTTCGCGGCGATCGGATCGAGGCGGTCGCCGCCGGTCTGCCGTCCGACCACGCGGCCGCCGAAAAGGTGATCGACGCCACCGGGCTGGTCGTCGCTCCCGGCTTCATCGATACGCACAACCATTCCGACGGCTGGCTGCTGAAGATTCCGCACCTCGTGTCGAAGACCAGCCAGGGTTTCACCACCGAGGTGCTCGCTTCCGACGGAATCTCGTATGCTCCCATCGAACCAGACCAGGCCGCCGAGTGGATGCATTACCTGCGTTCGCTTGACGGGCTGCATTTGGCCGATTATCGCGGCTGGCGTTCGATCGCTGATTACATGGCCCTGCTCGACGGCCGCAACGTGCAGAACACCGCGACCCAAATCCCCTACGCCAACATCCGTGTCCTGGCGCTCGGATGGGGCCGTGCTCCGGCGGACGACGCCCAGTTGCGTTTGATGCGGCGGGAGGTGCGCCGCGGTATGGAGCAAGGCGCGACGGGCATTTCCACCGGGCTCGACTACGTGGCCGAATGCTTTGCCGATACCGATGAAATCGTCGAGGTCGCCCGCGCGATGGCGCCCTGGGGCGGACTCTACGTGACGCACGTTCGTTACAAACGGGGCGTGTTGGCCGGCGTGCGGGAGGCCGTCGAGATCGGCCGCCGAGCGGGCGTGCCGGTCCATATTTCGCACCTCAAGGGGGGCGACGAGCAAGAAAGCGAAGAGCTGCTCGACTACATCGACCGCGTGGCGGTCCACGAGGTCGACTTCTCGTTCGACGTCTATCCCTACCTGCCCGGCTCGACGATGCTCAACTCTCTCTTGCCCTACGACGTTTGGGAAGACGGTCCCTTGGGCGTCACGGCCAGGCTCGCCTCTCGCGATCTGCGGCGGCGTTTCGCCGCGCAACTCGACGATTACCGGCTGGAGCTCGACCAAATTCGCATCGCTTGGGTGCCGGGCAAGGAGAACAGCCTGTACCAGGGAGTATCGCTGGCCGAGTTCGCCCGGCAGGTGGATCGGCCCGCCGCTGAAGCCATTTGCGATCTGTTGATCGAGGAGAACCTGGCGGTGCTGTGCGTGTTCTTCGCCGGCGACGACCGGCTCGTAGAGCCGTTCCTCAAGCACGAGCGTTTCATGATCGGCAGCGACGGCATCTACTTCGCCGACGGCCGTATCCATCCACGGCAGTACGGCGCCG
>Ga0307374_10014336_pt1 | contig 10803 bp, 10 predicted proteins | sample OX3MG_FD_202532 | JGI IMG/M metagenome (GOLD analysis project Ga0307374, IMG submission 202532) | Soil microbial communities from Risofladan, Vaasa, Finland - OX-3 | ecosystem: Environmental > Terrestrial > Soil > Coastal area > Acid sulfate soil | place: Finland: Risofladan, Vaasa | collected... | reverse complement strand
GCTCGTCGGCGGCCTCGCGCTCCTCGCCGATGCGCACCGCCAGCCACCCGAACGCGATCGGGATGACGACCGGGACGAGCAGGAGCTGGAGCCAGTCCCAGAGACGGTTGCCGGCGAAGCCGGTCCAGCGCCAGCCGAGCTGGTACCCGCCCAGCAGGCAGATGCCGAAGCCCACCGCGAGGGCCACCAGCCCCAGCCGCCACCCGCGCCCCAGCGACCGCCGCTGGTCGCGCCCGAACCAGAGCGGCGAGCAGCCGACCACGATCGGCAGCACCAGCAGGTGGAGCCAGTCCCACAGGCGGTTGCCGGCGAACCCGGTCCAGCGCCAGCCGAGCTGGTAGCCGCCGAGGATGAGGACGGCCAGCAGGACCCCCACGGCCCCCATCGCCAGCCGCCACGGGGCGCGGTCGGTCCGGTGGGTCCGGACCCACAGCGGCAGCGCGGTGAGCACCACCGGGAGCAGCAGGAGGTGGAGCCAGTCCCAGACCGAGCCGTTCTGGAGGAAGCCGGTCCACCTCCAGCCCAGGCCGTAGCTGCCGCCGACCGTGATCGCCAGCCCGACCGCGGCGCCGCCGGCGCTCAGCCGCCAGACGCTCGTCGGCATCGCTCCCGACCATCGCCCTGCCGCCATCGTCCTGCTCCCGTCCCGGGCCTGGTGGTTGCCGCCTCGGATGGTACGGCGGCCGGGGCCGGTCGCCGGCACCGTGGCCGCTCCGCCGTCGGACCCGTGCCCGGCCACCGCGGCTCAGGGGCGGCTGCGGCGCGTCTTGCGCCGACCATCGGCCGCGTGTATACCGGGAACCACCCGCGGGCGCTTCCCGGTCGCGCGCCGCGGGGCGGGCTGGGCGCCCAGCGGACCGGCAGGGGGATGGATGGTGGTCGTCGGCACGGGTCAGCCCGAGCCCGGCGCCGGGTGAGGCCGCCCTGAGTCACGCGTGAGCGGCACGGACCGGGCCGCCCAAAGCCGTCCCATTGGTGGCGGCGCGAACGCGGCCGCGCTCTCGGCCAGGCTGATCCGGGAGGGGGTCGACGGGGTCGTCCTCCACACCGTCGACAACAGCGGGATCGGTCGGGTGAAGACGATCCCGGTCGCCCGACTGGAGCACGCCGCACGGCACGGTGTCGGGATCTCACCCGTCTTCGACACCTTCCTCTTCGACGACTCGTCCACGGTCAGCCCCCACGCCGGTGGCCCCGTCGGCGACCTCCGCCTGGTCCCGGACCTTCGTCGCCTGGTGCGCCTGGCCGCCCAGCCCGGCTGGGCCTGGGCCCCGGCGGACCGGCTCACCCAGGCGGGCGAGCCGTGGCCCATCTGCCAGCGCCACTTCGCCCACCGTCAGGCGGAGCGGGCCCGCGCGCTCGGCCTGGCGCTCCGGATGAGCTTCGAGGTGGAGTGGGTGGTGGGGGCCGACGATGGCCGGGCGTTCGTGCCGGCTTGTGGAGGGGCGGCCTACGGCGCCGACCGGCTGGTGCCGATGGCGGACTACGGCCGCGACCTGGTCCGGGCGCTGGTGGCCGAGGCCGTCGGGGTCGAGCAGTTCCACCCCGAGTACGCGCCGGGACAGTTCGAGGTCTCGGTGGCGCCGCAGGACCCGGTCGGAGCCGCCGACCGCACCCTGCTGGTCCGTCAGACGATCGCCGCGGTGACCTACCGCCATGGCTGGCGCTGCTCCTTCGCGCCGGTGGTGGAGCCGGACGGGGTCGGCAACGGCGCCCACCTCCACCTCAGCGCGTGGCGTGACGGCCGCAACTGCTTCGCCGGCGGTCCGGGGCCGCACGGACTCACCGCGGAGGGCGCGGCGTTCGTCGCCGGCGTCCTCGACGCGCTGCCGGCCCTGCTGGCGGTGGGCGCCCCCAGCGTCGCCAGCTATCTGAGACTCGTGCCCCAGCGCTGGTCGGGCCCCTTCCGCTGCTGGGGCCTGGAGAACCGCGAGGCCGGCATCCGACTGATCAGGGGGCTCGCCGGCACCGAGGGCTGGGCGGCCAACGCCGAGGTGAAATGCTTCGACGCCACCGCCAACCCCTACCTCGTGGTCGGGGCGGTGGTGGCCGCGGGCCTCGACGGGATCGAGCGCGGGCTCTCGCTCCCACCCGAGGTGACGGTCGATCCGTCGACCCTCGCCGCGGGCTCGGACGGGGGCGCTGCGGTGGAGCGGCTGCCGGGATCGCTCGGCCAGGCGCTGGCCCACTTCCGCCGCAGCCCGGTCCTGGCCGAGGCGATGGGAGCGCCCCTGTTCGAGACCTTCGCCAGCGTGCGCGAGGCGGAGCTGGCCCGGCTCGCCGGGCTCGGTGACGCCGAGCTGGCCACGGCCGTGCGCTGGCGCAGCTGACGGAGCGAGCCCGGGGAGACCGGCGAGGAGGCCGCCGCGGCCCTCCCGCTCGCACCGGCAGGGACAGGGGGACCGCGTAGGCTGGGGAGCTCCCCTCCGCTTCGCGGCCGAGGACGGGCCGGCGAGGCGGGGCCGCAGCGCCGGCGGCGGCCCGTTCCCGCGCCGGCCACGGTTCGAGGTGCCCGTGGACCCGGTCGTCGCCGTCCCGCCCGAGCGGCAGCCGGCCGGCGCGCGCCCGGTCGGGGTGCGGGACCTGCTGGGGGCGCTGGCGGCCTCGACGGTCGTGACCCTGCCGGTGTTCCTGGTCGGGTCGCTGGCGGTCCAGATTCGCGCCGACCTCCACTTCGACGCCGTCACCCTGGGCGTGATCGTCGCCTGCTACTACGCCACCGCGGCCGCGGCGTCGATCCCCCTCGGGCACCTCGCGGAACGGGTGGGGGGGGCCCGGGTGATGCGGATGGCGGCCCTGGCCAGCGCCGTCGCGCTGGCGATCATCGCCGCGCTGGTGGGGTCGTGGCCGGCGCTGGTGGCGACGCTGGTCCTCGCCGGCGTGGCCAGCAGCGCCGTCCAGCCGGCGGCCAACCTCTTCCTCTCCCGCCGGGTCGACGCCCGCCATCAGGGGCTGGCCTTCGGCATCAAGCAGTCGGCGATCCCGCTGGCGTCGCTCCTGGGCGGCCTGGCGGTCCCCTCCCTGGCGCTGACGGTGGGCTGGCGCTGGGCGTTCGCCCTCGCCGCGGTGCTGGCGCTGGCGGCGAGCACGGCCGTGCCCCGGCCCAGGCGGTCGCTGGCGCTGCGCCGCGCCGCCGAGGGCACTCGGGCGCGGCCGGAGCCGATCGCCCCGCTGGTCGCGCTCGCTTTCGGGTTCGGGCTGGCGCTGATGTCCTGCACCTCCCTGGGGACGTTCCTGGTCACGTCCGCGGTCGCCTCCGGCATCGGGCGCGGGACCGCCGGGCTGGTCGCCGCGCTGGCCAGCGTCGCCAGCCTGTCGACCCGGGTCGCGGTCGGCTTCCAGGCCGATCACCGCCAGGGCGGCCACCTCGCCGTCGCGGCGACCCTCCTCACCGGGGGTGCCGCGGGCTACCTGCTCCTGGCGCTCGGATCGGCCAGCCACTGGGCCTGGATCTTCGTCCCCGGGGCGGTGCTCGCCTACGGCGCGGGCTGGGGCTGGAACGGGCTCTTCAACTTCGCGGTGGTGCGCACCCACCCGCTCGCCCCCGCGCGCGCCACCGGGATCACCCAGACCGGGGGCCGGGTGGGGGGGATGATCGGCCCCCTCTGCTTCGGGGTGGTCGCGGTCCACGCGACCTTCGCGGCCGCCTGGGGAGCGGCGGCGGTGGAGGCGGTCGGAGGGGCCAGCCTCATCCTCTTCGGACGCCGGCTCCTGCGGGCGTCCACCCGAGCCGGGGCCGGCCCGGCCCCGGCGTCGGTACAATGACCAGCGCCGTGCCCACCAGTCCCATCACCGCCCCTCGCCGCTCCGCGCCCCATCACGCCAGCTAGGCGCGGCGGGCCGATGGCCCCGTCCGTGCCGCCAACCCTTCGCGAGTGCGAGGGGTTTTTTGTTTGTCCGTCACCGCGGCCCCCGCGCGCCGGCCCGGCCCGGCCCGTCGGCCGCACCCAGAGGACCCCCGCCAGCATGTGCCCTGCGCCCCCGCCGTCGGGACGGTCGCGATGAGCGGCGCCCCGGTGGTCGCCGTCCTCGACGGCGGCACCGGCAACCTGCGATCGGTCACCGCCGCCATCCGTCGCGCCGGCGGCGAGCCGACCATCGCCGCCACCAGCCGGGCCGCCCGCGCGGCCGTGGCGCTGGTGGTCCCCGGGGTGGGCGCCTTCGACCAGGGCATCGCCGCGCTCCGTGCCGGCGGGCTGGACCACGTCGTCCTCGACTTCGCCCAGCGCGGCCGGCCGGTGCTGGGGGTGTGCCTCGGGATGCACCTCCTCCACGAGGGGAGCGACGAGGGGGAGGCGGCCGGCCTTGGCCTTCTGCCCGGACGCGCCCATCGCCTGCGTGCCGGAGGGGCGATCAAGGTGCCGCACATGGGCTGGAACACGGTGCGGTGGTCCGAGCCGCACCCGTTCCTGGCCGGACTCCCGTCGCCGACCCGCTTCTACTTCGTCCATTCGTACGCGGTCCCGGCGGGGCCGCCGGCGGTCGCCGCGGTCACCCACGGGGAGGACTTCGCGGCCGCCTCCGCCCGGGGCTCCGTCTTCGCGACCCAGTTCCACCCGGAGCGCTCCGGAGCCGCCGGCCTGGTCGTCTACCGCCACCTGGTGGAGGCCGCCCGGTGCTGGTGATCCCCGCCATCGACCTCAGCCGGGGGCGGGTCGTCCGCCTGGTGGGTGGCGACCCCGAGCGGTCGACCGTCTTCGGCGCCGACCCCATCGCCACCGCGCGCACCTTCGCCGCCGCCGGGGCCGGGCTCATCCACGTGGTCGACCTCGATGCCGCGCTCGGGCGCGGCGACAACGGCGAGGTGATCTCGCGGCTCTGCGCGGCGGTGGCGGCCCCGGTCCAGGTGGGCGGCGGCCTGCGCACGGCGGCGGCCGTGGCCGCCCGGCTCGCCGCCGGCGCCGCGAGGGTGGTGCTGGGCACCAGGGCGGTGCGCGAGCCCGCCTTCGCCGCGGCCTGCGTCGCCGCCCACGGCGATCGCATCGTGGTCGCGCTCGACGTGCGCTCCGGGCTGGTCGCCGTCGACGGCTGGCGGGAGACGGCGGGTGCCCTCGCCGAGGTCCTCCCCGTGCTGGAGGCGGCCGGCGCCCCCCGGTTCCTCGTCACCGCGGTGGCCGCCGACGGGAGCCTTCGCGGCCCCGACTGCGGCCTCTACCGCTGGCTGGCCACAGCCGCCAGCCGCCCGGTCCTCGCCAGCGGCGGGGTGGGCGGGGAGAGCGACCTGGTGCGGCTGGCCGGCTGCGGCGTGGAGGGCGCGGTCGTCGGCACCGCCCTCTACCGGGCGCGGATCGACCTCGGCGCCGCCATCCGCCGGTTCGCGGAGGCGGGCTGATGGCCCTGGCCAAGCGGGTCGTCCCCTGCCTCGACATCGACCGCGGCCGGGTGGTCAAGGGGGTGCGGTTCGCCGGGCTCCGCGATGCCGGCGACCCGGTCCGGCTGGCCCAGCGCTACGAGGCCGAGGGTGCCGACGAGCTCGTCATCCTCGACGTCACCGCCACCCTCGAGGGGAGAGGGGCGACCGCCGCGGTGGTGACGCAGGTGGCGGAGCGGGTCGGCATCCCGGTCACGGTCGGCGGCGGGGTGCGTCGCGCCGAGGACGTCCGCACCCTGCTGCAGGCGGGGGCCGACAAGGTGGCCCTCAACACCGCCGCGGTGGGCGACCCCGCCGTGATCGCGCGCTGCGCCCGGCGCTTCGGGGCGCAGTGCATGGTGGTCGCCATCGACGCCCGCCGCCGGGCCGGGGAGGCGGGATGGGAGGTGGTGGTCGGCGCGGGTCGCACGCCCACCGGGCTGGGGGTCGTCGACTGGGCGGTGGCGGCGGTCGCGCAGGGAGCGGGCGAGCTGCTGCTCACCTCCATCGACCGCGACGGCACCCAGCTCGGCTACGACTGCGCCCTGGTCGCGGCGGTGGCGGGGGCGGTGCCGGTCCCGGTGGTGGCCTCGGGCGGTGCCGGCCGGCTCGCCCACTTCGCGGAGGCGCTGGAGGCCGGCGCCGACGCCGTCCTGGCCGCCTCCCAGTTCCACGACCGTCGGCTCTCGATCGGAGCCGTGAAGCAGTTTCTCGTCACGAGGGGGATCGAGGTGCGATGGCCATGAGGAAGACGTCTGCCGCCGACGACGCGGTCGCGATCGAGGGCCTGCGGTGGGATGCGGCCGGGCTGATCCCGGCGGTGGTGCAGGACGCCGAGAGCGGCGAGGTGCTGATGGTGGCGTGGATGAGCCCGGAGTCGGTGCGCCGCACCCTCGCCGACCGCCGCACCTGGTTCTTCAGCCGCTCCCGTCAGTCCCTCTGGGCCAAGGGCGAGACGTCGGGCCACATCCAGCGCGTGCGCTGGCTGCGGGCCGACTGCGACGCCGACACCCTGCTGGTCGGGGTCGAGCAGGTGGGCGCCGCCTGCCACACCGGTCGTCGCTCGTGCTTCGCCCGCGAGGTGGCGGCGCCGTGCTGAGCCTGGCCTTGCCCAAGGGATCGCTGGAGGGGCCGACCCTGGCGCTGCTGGAGGCGGCCGACCTGGCCCTGCGGCGCGGGTCGTCACGCGACTACCACGGCCGCATCGACGACGCCCGGATCGAGCGGGTATCGCTGCTGCGGCCCCAGGAGATCCCGCTCTTCGTGCAGGACGGCTTCTTCGACCTCGGCGTCACCGGCCGCGACTGGGTGGTCGAGACCGGGGTCGACGTGGTGGAGCTGGCCGGCCTCGACTACGCCAGGAGCGGCACCGGCCAGCGGGTCCGGATCGTGCTCGCCGTCGCGGTCGACCATCCCGCCGCCTGCGCCGCCGAGCTGGCCCCGGGGTCGCGGATCTCGACCGAGTATCCCAACCTCACCCAGGGCTTCTTCCAGCGGCTGGGGCGGCCGATGCGGGTCTTCCCCTCCTACGGGGCCACCGAGGCCAAGGTCCCGGGCATCGTCGACGCCATCGTCGATGTCACCGAGACCGGCTCCACCCTCCGGGCCCACGGGCTCAGAGTGATCGAGACCCTCTTGGAGTCGGAGGTGCTCCTCGTGGCGGGGCGGGCGGCCGCTGCCGACCCCGAGCGGCGAACGGCGATGGACGACCTCGCCACCATCCTGACCGGAGCCCTTCGGGCACAGGGACGGGTGCTCCTCAAGCTGAACGTCGGGGAGTCGGAGCTCCAGACGGTGCTGGCCGCCCTGCCCTCGATGAAGGCCCCCACCGTCTCCCCCCTGGCCGGCGCCCTCGCCTACGCGGTGGAGAGCGTGGTGGAGAAGGCCCAGGTCAACACGCTGATCCCGCGCCTGCGCGCGGCGGGGGCCACTGACCTCCTGGAGCTGCCCATTCGCAAGATCATCCCGTGACCGGCCCGCTCCCTGCGGCGGGCCCGCGAGGGCGGCGCGCTGGCCCGGTCGCCGCGCCCCCACCTCCGTCCACCCGGGGAGACGCTCCCCGACCGGGGTCAGTTGGTTGTGATCGGCGTCACCACGCCGGTGATCGCGCTGACGCCGACCGTGTCCTTGGTGCCGCCGGCGTTCCGGAGGAACACCCAGTCCCAGCGCCACCTGCCGCCGTTCGCCAGGGTCGGATGGAAGGCGCTGCCGCCCCCCGCCGCCGCGATGGCGTCCGCCTGGGCCGTGCTGGGCGTGATGACCTGGGCGTCACGGTCGCTGGGCCCGCTGCCCTGCACTGCGGTCACGATGCCCGCGCTGCTGGGGGCGTCGACCGAGACGGTGGTCGTGCCGAGCTTTTGCCCCGTGCGCCCGAGCTGGAACGGCCTCCCCATCGTGGGATGCACCCTCACCGTGAACGGCGGGGTGGTGTCCCGGGTCGTTCAGGACGACCCCGACCGGGGCCTCGGCGCCTCTGAGGACTCTGGCGGTGCCGGGGGAACCCCTGCGCCAGGAGCTGGCGGCGAGGAGTGGCTGCTCGATCCAGCCGTGGCCGGTGCTCCGGGTGTGGAGCGCGCGCCGGCGGCCGGGGACCTCGGCGGGGATGGCTGAGACCTTTCCCCCCCGATGGGCCGGTCCCAGCCCGCACCGCGGCTGGTCCCCAGTGGCGCGAGCTCCTACCATGGAGAAGCGCCGGTCCATCACTGGCGTGGGCGGGCTCGCGGGGGGCCGGGCGGAGGTGCAGGGGTGGGCGATGCGGCGGGCCCGGGAGCGGCAGGGGGAGCGAGCGGTGGCGGGGGCGGCCGCCGCCTCCCGGGAGCCGGGCTGAGCGCGCGCCGGGCGGGGGGCCCGAATGCTGAGCCGGCTGCCTTCGGCCACACCCTGGGCTTCTGCCGCCGGGGGGATCGGGTCCTGATGGTGCGGCGCACCCGCCCGCCCTTCGCCGGTCGCTGGAACGGGGTGGGCGGCAAGCTCCAGCCGGGGGAGCCCCCTGCGGACGGGATGCTCCGCGAGATCGGCGAGGAGACCCCCCTCCAGCCGGCCGACCTCGGGCCGATCCGCCGCATCGGCGGCGTGCGCTGGACCCAGCTGGCGGAGGACCCGCCGGCCAGCGGCGGGATGCACGTCTTCCTGGCGCCGGCCCGGGCCAGCCTGCACACCTGGGAGGGCACCGAGCCCTCCAGCGAGGGCGAGCTGTCCTGGCTTCCGCTGCGCGACGTCGTGGACCCCGCCAACCCCCGGGTGGTGCGCAACATCGCCCGCTTCCTGCCCGCCATGCTGCGCCGCCCGGGGCTCACCTTCCACTGCGACTACCGCGGCGAGGAGCTCATCTCGGTGCGCCGCCTCTCCGGCTCGGAGGCCGAGGCCGCGCGCTGACCCGGCCGGGGCGGTGCGGGCCCGGTCAGTCGGCCGCGGCGGCGGCGTCGCAGGCGCGGGCCCGGAGCGCGCGGCGGCAGTCGTCCTGCCCCTCGATCAGGATCCGCCGCAGCGGCGGCGCCAGCCCGCCCGAGGTGAGCGCGACGTCCAGGCGCAGGTCCAGGTCCGGGTCGATGATGTGGTGGGGGAACCCCTCCGCGGCGAAGGTGAGGGCCATCTCCAGATCGCGCTCCCGCCACACCGGCTCCAGGCGGCTGAGGTACGGCTCGACGTACGGGCGCAGCAGGTCGGCCTGGTCCGGCTGCTGGAAGCCGCGCAGGATCGCCCGCACGGTGGCGACCGGGCAGCTGCGGTCGAGGGTGACCGCGTCCCAGGCCCAGGCCTTCTCCTCGGCCAGGGGGCGTGCCGCCCGGGCCGCGCCGGCGCGGCGCTGGCCGATGTCGGTGGGGTCCTGGCGGAGCTCGGCCGCGACCAGTGCGGCGCCGTCGTCGGCCCCGGTCGCGTTGAGGCGGGCGACGATCGTCCAGCGGAGGTCGACGTCGACGGCGAGCCCGGCGACCGTGCGGCGGCCGTCGAGGAGCCCGCGCAGCTGGAGGCAGTCGTCGGGCCCGTCCGCCAGCCCGATCCAGACCCGCGCCCACGCCAGCTGGACATCGCCGCCGGGCGGGCTGGCCGCGAGCGAGCGCCGGGCCAGCCCGGCCACCCGGCGGCGGAGCTCGGCCGCGTGCGGGGGGGCCGTGAACCGCGCCACCACCACGGTCAGGGTGCGCAGGAGGGGGAGCAGCACCCGCGGCTCCTCCTCGCCGGCACCGTGGCGCTCGACCAGCGCGACATACCGCCGCACCGGGAGCTCGCCGTCGCGGAGCATGTCGCGGAGGACCTCCCAGACCAGGGTGCGGGCGAGCGGGTCGTGGAGGTCGCGGAGCCGCTCCAGTGCGGTCGCCAGCGAGTGGGGGTCGAGGCGGACCTTGGCGTAGGTGAGGGCGCCGTCATTCGGCAGGAGGAGGGCCGCGCGCGGCTCGCCCGCCAGCTGGGCCACCTCGGTCACCGCCGTCGTCGCGTCCAGCTCGACCCGCCGGCGCAGCTGCAGACGGCCGCCCCGGTCGTCGTACAGGCCGAGGGCGACCCGGTGGGGCAGGAGCGGGCCCCCGGCGGCGCCGCGCTCCTGGTGCAGGCGCACCCGCCCGGGCCCGCCGCCCCCCGCGCCCCCGGTCCCGGCGCCGTCGACCTCCGCCCGCAGCAGGGTCACGCCGCTGGTCTCGAGCCAACCCGCCGCCCAGGGGGTGAGGTCGCGGCCGCTGGCGGCGCCGAGGGCGGCCAGGAAGTCGGCCATGGTGGCGTTGCCGAACCGGTGGCGGGCGACGTACCGCTGGAGCCCTGCGGCGAAGGCGTCCTCGCCGACAAAGGCCAGGAGCTGGCGCAGGACCGAGCAGCCCTTCTCGTAGGTGATGCGGTCGAAGTTGAGGTGCACCGACTCCAGGTCGGGGACCACGGCCACGATCGGGTGGGTGGTGGGACGCTGGTCCGCCTGGCGGCCCAGCGACTGGGTCCAGCTGGCGAAGTCGAGCCAGCGGCCCTCGAACCTCGTCGCCCGCACGCAGGCCAGGAGGGCCATGAGGGTGGCGACGCTCTCGTTCAGCCAGAGGTCCTCCCACCAGCGCAGGGTGACGAGGTCGCCGAACCACATGTGGGCCATCTCGTGCAGCAGGGTGTCGGCCCGTCCCTCCCGCTCCAGGTCGGTGACCCGGCCCCGGAAGAGGTATCCCTCCGCGATGGTGACGCAGCCCGCGTTCTCCATCGCGCCCGCGTTGAACTCGGGCACGAAGACCTGGTCGTACCGGTCGAACGGGTAGGGGTGGCCGAAGAGGGTGGGGAAGAAGTCCAGCCCCTGGCGGGTCACGGTGAGGAGCTCGTCGGCATCGAGGTGCGGGGCCAGCGATTGCCGGCAGTGGAGCCCGAGGGGCACGCCGCCGTGCTCGGCCGCCACCGAGTGGAAGGGACCGGCGACCACCGCCGCCACGTAGGGGGCGATCGGCGGGGTGGGGCGGAACCGCCACGTCCGCGCCTCGCCCGCCGGG
>Ga0307374_10014335_pt1 | contig 10804 bp, 10 predicted proteins | sample OX3MG_FD_202532 | JGI IMG/M metagenome (GOLD analysis project Ga0307374, IMG submission 202532) | Soil microbial communities from Risofladan, Vaasa, Finland - OX-3 | ecosystem: Environmental > Terrestrial > Soil > Coastal area > Acid sulfate soil | place: Finland: Risofladan, Vaasa | collected... | reverse complement strand
GGATGTTGGGATAGCGGTGCGGGATCTGCCGCGCGATCAGGTGCAGGACAAAGGTCGCATCTTCGAGCGAGGTGCCGACCGCGGCGGTGAATTTGTAGTCGTTGATGAACGGCGAGCAGATGCCGGTGACCGCCGGGTGGACGAACAACACCGCGCCGCGCCGGTTCATCTCGGCATAGATCGGCTCGAACTCGGCTTCGGCGACCGAACGGTTGAGGCATGAGATGTTCATGTTGACCCCGACGCAGCCCAGCTGGTCGAGGCCGCGTTCCATCTCGCGCAGCGCCGCGTCGATATGCGGCAACGGCAGCATCACGTAGGAGGCGATCCGGCCGGGATGGCGATGCGCAAGGTCGGCGTAGCCGTCATTGAGCAGCTGCACGGCCCGCACCCCCTCGGCCTCGTCCGGCAGATAGGGCGGGCGGTGCGGCGACAGCACCTGCTTTTCGACCCCGGCGGCATCCATCAGTTCGAGCCGGCCGGTAATGTCGTCGATCGAATCCGACACCGGATGCCTGGCGATCCCGGTCTTGACCGGCACCCCGACCCGCGGCCCAAAGCGCTCGCCCATGAAGTCGCTGAAGGCTTTCGGAATGTAGTGGGCGTGGACGTCGCAGATCATCAGGCATTCCTCCCGTCATGGGCAAAAGCTATACCGCCGGCTGCGGCGCGCCGCCAGGGTGATGGGTTTTTGCGCTGGGCACAGCGGATTGCTATGATCGCCGACAGCGCGGGGCGATACCGGGTTTTCGCCGACGCCGAGGGAAAGAGGGTTGATGCTGTCGCAGTCGTGGGCCATCCAGCGGCGTGTCTGGGGCGCCATCATGATGCGTGAAATCCAGACCCGCTGGGGCCGGCGCAACCTGGGGTTCGGCTGGCTTTTTGCCGAGCCGCTGGTGTTCGCGTTTCCGGTGATCGGCATGTGGTCGCTGATTCGCTCGCCGATCGTGCATGGCATCCCGCTGATGCCGTTGATCTGGAGCGGCTACTTGCCGCTTTTGGTCTTTCGCCATGTCACCGGCAACGCGCTTTATGTGGTGCGCACCAATTCCGCCCTGTTGTATCACCGCTCCGTCACGCCGCTCGACATCATCATCGGGCGTTGCGGGCTGGAGACGATTGGCAACCTTGGCGCGGTGGCGTCGTCGTTCTTTATTCTTTATTTCCTGGGGTTCCTCGACTGGCCGGCGAATGTGCCGCTGTTCATCGCCGGCAATCTCTTTATGGCCTGGTGGGCCCTGGCGGTCGCGCTGCTGGTCGCAGCCACGTGCGAACGCACCGATATCGTCGAGCACGTCTGGCCGGTGCTCTCGTACATGTACCTGCCGGTCTCCGGGTTCTGGTTTCTCGCGGCCTGGCTACCGACGCCGATCCGCCATGTCGCGCTGGCGGTGATGCCCTCGCTGCACGCCTACGAGATGATCCGCGCCGGGCTGCTGGGCAATCGCATCCAGACCTATTACGACCCGATCTACCTGAGCTACTACCTGGCCGTCGTGACCCTGCTGGGGTTGTGGTCGGTGCGCGGCATCCGCCAGCATCTCGAACTGATCGAGTGAGCCGCGGCTTGCGTTGAGTCCACCGGCGCGGCCTCTATAATCGGACAAACCACACGAGGGAGAGAATGCGCCATGTCGGTCGGATTGGGGTCGGTCGGATCGGGGTCGGTCGTGTTGGGCGCGGACGGGTACCGCTACGCGGTTGACGATCACTGGGCCAAGTTGCCGCCCGGCTATGAGTTCAACGCCGATGTCGCCGCCGTCGGGGTCGACCGCCACGACAACGTCTATGCCTTCAACCGCGGTCAGCACCCGATGTGCGTCTTCGACCGCGACGGCAACTTCCTGCGCTCCTGGGGCGAAGGGGTGTTCCTGCGGCCGCACGGCGTCTTCATGGCGCCCGACGACACGATCTGGCTGACCGATGACGGCGACCACACGGTGCGCCGGTGCACCCTCGACGGCAAGGTGCTGCTGACCATCGGCATCCCCGGCAAGCCGGCGCCCTTCATGTCGGGCGAGCCGTTCCACCGCTGCACCCACACCGCGATGTCGCCGCAGGGCGATCTCTACATCTCCGACGGCTACGGCAACGCGCGCGTCCACAAATACACCGCCGACGGCCGCCGCCTCTTCTCGTGGGGCGAATCCGGCACCGACGCGGGCCAGTTCAACGTCGCCCACAACATCTGCTGCGATCCCGACGGCTGGGTCTATGTCGCCGACCGCGAAAACCACCGCGTCCAGGTGTTCGACGGCAACGGCCGGTACGAAGCGCAATGGGTCAACATGCACCGCCCCTCGGGCCTCTACATGGAGGGCGGCACGCGGACGCCGCGCTTCTTTATCGGCGAGATCGGCCCGGACATGCCGGTCAACATCGACATCCCGAATTGCGGGCCGCGGGTCAGCATCTACAGCCACAAGGGCGAACTGTTGGCGCGGCTCGGCCACCCGCATGCCGGGCTCGCCACCGGCCAGTTCATCTCGCCGCACGGCATTTGCGTCGACTCGCACGGCGACATCTATGTCGGCGAAGTCTCGTTCACCAATTGGGGCCGCCGCGTCCGCGCCAAGGGCGAAGACCTGCCGCCGGGCCTCAGGAGCCTGCAAAAGCTGGTGAAAATCGGCTGACCGGCGAGCACTACCGGCGCGCGCGGATCGCGGGCACGACGCACAAAAGCGACAGGGGACTCAAGATGGCGGATGGGTTGGAGGGGCCGGCGGTCGCATGGGACCGCGCGGCCGATATTGTCGTGATCGGCGCGGGGGCGACCGGGCTCCCGGCGGCGATCGTCGCGCGCGAGGCCGGCTGCTCGGTGATCGTGGTCGAGGCCGAAGCCGATATCGGCGGCCATGCCATCACCAGCGGCGGCAACGTGCCTCTGGGCGGCGGCACCAGCGTGCAGCAGCAGTATGGCATCGAGGATTCCCCTGACCTGTTGTTCCGCGATCTCACCGACTGGTCGGTGGTCGGGCCCAACGGCTTTCCCGATTATCGCTACAACGATCGTGAAATCATCCGCGCCTTCGCCGACAACAGCGCGCCTGCCTTTGAATGGCTGCTGGCGCATCGCGTCGTTTTTGTCGACAAGGCGCCCGACGCGGTCGGCGGCAACTCGGTCGGCAACTCGGTGCCGCGCGAGATGCACTGCATGGTCGGGGACTGGCCGACGGTGCAGACCGGCAAGCCGGCCGAGCCGGCCGTGCAGAAGACCCGTTCCTCCGGCAATGGCCTGATGCGGCCGCTCGAGGTCGCGGCCCGCAAGGCCGGCGTCGAGATCCTGCTCGAGCACCGGATGACCGCGATCCACCGCCAGCGGCCGAATGGCGGCCCGGTACTCGGCATCGCGGTCGACCATAAGGGCGCCAGGTTGAGCATTCGCGCGCACAAGGCGGTCATCATCGGCACCGGCGGCTCGACCGGCAACGTCAACTTCCGCCGCATGTTCGACCCGCGCCTGACCGAAGAATATTGCGGCCTCGCCGGCATGCCGTGGTCCGACCAGGACGCCAGCGGCGAGCTCGCGGCGATGGCGGTCGGCGCCTCGCTGTGGGGGTTTTTCAACCAGACCGGCGAATTCGGCGCCAACGTCACCAAGCCGGGCTCGATCGGCTGCCAGTACAATTACCGAAATCTCCAGTGGATGCCCGGCAGCCGCGTCTTCGAGCGCGCCCGTGCCTGTGGCCTCAAGGTGGCGAACTGGCAGAACCTCATCCTGGTCAACATGCTGGGCCGGCGCTTTTATGACGAGACCGGCGGGCAGTACATCGCCAACAACCACAATTCGATCGAGCCCTATGTGCAGGGCAGCTATCTCAACGCCAAGAACGCCAAATTCAATCCGAGCAATTTCCTCAACGCGGCGCTCGCCGGGATCGACGACGGCCACAATGGCGGCGGCCCGATCTGGGCCATATTCGACAGCGACGCCGTGGAGCGCGAGGGCTGGCAGCCGACGCCGCCGCATGTCGACATCGCCGCCGGCTTCTTTTTCAGCGCCAACCGGCTGGCCGATCTGGCCGAGAAGATCGTCATGAAATACCAGCGCATCGCGATGCCGCCCCCGGCCCTGCAAGAAACCGTGGCGCGCTACAATTCCTTTGTCGATGCCGGGGTCGATGCCGATTTCGGCAAGCCCGCGCCGCTCTACAAGATCGCCCGGCCACCCTTTTATGCCGCCTGGGCCACCCCGGTCGTGCATGACACCCGCGCCGGGCTGCGCATCAACGGCAAATGCCAGGTCATCGACCTCAATGGCGAGATCATTGCTGGCCTCTATTGCGGCGGCGAGTCGGCCGGCGGCTTCAGCCAGCACGGGCTTGCCCGCGCCGCCTGCCAGGGCTACATCGCCGGCCGCGTGGCGGCCGCCGCGCCGCCGCTCGACGCGGCGCTTGATTGAGATTGGGGAGGATGCGATGCCGATTGTCGACGCCCAGATCCACACCTGGGGCACCGGCCTGCCGAGCAACCAGTCGCATCGCCAGGTGAGGCATTTCACCCCCGCGGAGGCGATCGCCCTGATGGACGAGGGCGGCGTCGATGCCGCAATCATTCATCCGCCGGGCTGGGACCCGGGATCGACCGAGATGGCGCTGCAGGCGGTGCAGGACTACCCTGGCCGCTTCGCCATCATGGGCGCCCTGCCCCTCGACCGGCCGCAATCGCGCGACCGCATCGCGACCTGGCGCCGGCAGCCGGGCATGCTCGGTCTGCGCTATGGCTTCCTCAGCGATCCGCCGCGGCGCTGGCTGGCCGACGGCACGCTCGACTGGCTATGGGCGGAAGCGGAGAAGGCCGGCGTGCCGATCGCCATGCTGGCGACCGACTCGTTGGCCGAGATCGGCGGCATCGCCGAGCGCCACCCCGGCCTCAAGCTGACGATCGATCATCTCGGCGGCCGCGGCGGCACGTCGTCCCTGAAGGACGCCGCGGCGATGACCCACATGCCGGCGCTGCTGGCCCTGGCGAAGTTCCCGAATGTCGCGGTCAAGGCGACCGGCGTGCCGCATTATTCCGGCCAGGCCTATCCGTTTCCGGCGCTGCACACCTATCTGCGCCAAACCTACGACGCGTTCGGCCCCGACCGCATGTTCTGGGGCACCGACATCACCAAGATGCCGTGCTCGTGGCGGCAATGCGTGACGATGTTCACCGAGGAACTGCCCTGGCTGAAGGGTCGCGACCTCGACCTCGTGATGGGCGAAGCGCTGTGCGCCTGGTGGGGCTGGGACCGGTAATCTCGCAGTCCGGCGACACGCTGGTTGGCGCGATGTGCCGCCTCAGATCGGCCTGCGCCCTACAGGCTTTGTTCTCAAAGCACACTTTCGATATCGGTTTTTGCGAAATCGCCGCCGACATAGAGCAGGCGGCAGGCATGTTCCGTTGCCACCTCGTAGGCGAAGCAATCGCCGAAATTAAGCGCGGCCGGGTGCAGCCCTCTTCCCCACCGGCGATAGGCCTCGGCGATCCGCCGCGCCGCGGCCGGCGTGATGGCGACGATCTCGCAGCCGAGCCCATCGATCAGCCGAGCCATCTCAGCGCCGAGATTGCGCCGCGCCGACACAATCAGCGCTTCGGCGAGGGTGCCGGCGGAAATCAAGATTTCATCCTCGGCATCAAGGGCGGCAATGCAGGCATCAGCCTGCGGCTCGCCGCGCACGATCGCCATCAATGCGGAGGTGTCGACGGCGATCACCGGGGGAGACCATCATCCCCATAAAGAAAATCCTGGCTCCGCGCGGCGCTCGGTCCAGGTGTCGCTTTGGCTCGGCCGGAATCGCGAAGCTCTTCCAGCAGCGCCCGGCGGGCTTTCCTGTCGAGCGCCGCCTTGACCGGAACCAGCCGCGCCGCCGCATGGCCATGCCGGGTCAGGATGACGTCGTCTCCATTTTCGGCGCGACGTACCAGTTCGGTCAGTTGTGCCTTGGCGTCGGTAACCGATATGCGCAATTGACTTCTCCTCCGATTGCCTCTCTCGATAAATTGGACCGAAAAATAGTCCAATTCAAGTCCTGCGAACCTCCCCACCGCGCGCCCCTTCCGCCGATGCCGATGGCGGATTACGCTTTGCTTATCCGCCCTACGAGGTCACCATCGGCCCGAACGGTGCAAGCTGAGAGGGAAGTTCGGGATGAAAACCAACACCAAGGGCAAGCCGGTCTGCGTCGTGATCGGCGCGACGTCGAAATGGCAGGCCGAAGGCCGTAACACCTTGCTGGCGCACGGCCGGCCGGTGGACGACAGCGAGGTCGAGGTCGGCGTGCGCTGGGGCGTCGGCGGCGCCGTTGCGCAGAAATTCGCGCAGGAAGGCTTTTTCACCGTGCTGACAACGCGCCAGGAAGCCAATGCCTCGCGTCTGGCGTCGGCGATCCGCGAGCAGGGCGGCGAGTGCATGATCGTCGAACTCGATCTCGTCTCGCAGGAATCGATCGCGACGGCTTTTGCCAAAATCCGCAGCGAGGCGGGCGACCCCGACGTCTTGATCTACAACGCCGGCTATCTCGAAGGCCGCGACCTGCCGGCCGACAAGGAATTGCTCGAATACGTGCCGGTCGAGATGCTCGACACCGGGCTGCATATCTCCGCTCGCGGGCCGTTTCTCGTTGCCCAGGAAGTGCTGCCGGCGATGCGCAAGAAGGGCGCCGGTTCGTTCTTCTTCTCCAACAATTCATCGTCGCTGCGCGGCAAAAAGCGGATGACCGGGCAATCGCTGTACTACCCGCGGGTCTTGATGCGCACCTTGGCGCAGGTGCTGACCGAGGATTATTCCGAGCACGGCGTGCACGTCGCCAACATCGTCATCGACGGCTCGATCGACTCGCCGGGCAGCCGCGCCTTGCCGCGCAACCAGAACCGCCGCGACCTGGTGATCAATCCGGTGAAGATCGCGGAAGCCTATTATTACCTGCACACGCAGGACCGGTCGTGCTGGACGCACGAGTTGCAGCTGACCCCCTACGGATCAAAGCCGAGCTACTGACCGACAAGGAGTCCCATCATGGACGTAACTCCCGCTTCTCCCGGCTGCCTCAATGGCATTCGCGTGCTCGACCTGACGCAGTTCGAGGCCGGCACGACCTGCACCGAGGCGCTCGCCTGGATGGGCGCCGACATCGCCAAGGTCGAGCCGCCGCGCGGCGAGGCCGGCCGCACCGGTTTTGGCGACGCCTACTACTTCATGATGTACAACGCCAACAAGCGCTCGCTCACGGTCAATTTGAAATCGGAGCGCGGCCTCGCCCTGGTCAAGGAGATGGTCAAGAAGGCCGATGTCTTCACCGAGAACTTCGCGCCCGGCGCCGTCGAGCGCCTGGGGCTCGGTTACGATGTCGTCAGCGCGATCAACCCCTCGATCATCTATGCGCAGGTCAAGGGCTTCGGCGCCGGCAGCCCCTATGAAAACGGCCTGTCGTTCGACCCGATCGCGCAGGCCGCGGGCGGCGCGATGAGCGTTACCGGCGAAAAGGACGGCAAGCCGATCAAGCCCGGACCGACGATCGGCGACACCGGCACCGGCATGCTGATGGCGTTCTCGATCGTCAGCGCCCTCTTCGACCGGGCGCGCACCGGCAAGGGACGCCGGCTGCAGGTGGCGATGCAGGATTCGGTCATGCATTACAGCCGCGGGATGTTTATCACCCACGCCCGCACCGGCAAGGCGGCGCCGCGGCGGCCGGCCAGCAACAACCCGCCGAGCGGAACCTACCCGTGCAAGCCCGGCGGCCCCAACGATTACGTCTTCCTGATGACGAGCCGGGCCAACCCCGAGCATTGGCCGCGCCTGTTGAAGCTCGTCGGGCGCGAGGATCTGATCGGCGACCCGCGCTTCGACACCCCCGACGCCCGCCTCAAATGCGAGGCCGAGGTCGACGAGATCATCACCGGCTGGACGATGCAGCGCACCAAGCACGAGGCGATGGCGCAGCTGAGCGGGGTCGGCGTCCCGGCCGGTGCCGTCCTCGATTCGATGGATCTGGTCGAGGAGCCCAGCTTCCGCGAGCGCGGCATCCTACAGACGATGACGCACGGCGAACGCAAGATGACGATGCCGACGTGGCCGGTGCGCTTTGACGGCGTCCCCGCGCAAGTCAAATCGGCACCGCTGCTCGGCGAGCACACCGCCGAGGTGCTGGGCGACTGGCTCGGCCTCGACGCCGAAGCGGTCGCCGGGTTGCGCCGCGACGGCATCGTCTGACGCGCTGACGGCGAGGAGACGAGCGATGCCCGAGCCCAATCGACAGGTTGTGTTGCAGCGCCGGCCGAACGGGCTGCCGGTCCCCGATGATTTCGCGATCGTCGAGACGCCGCTGCCCGAGCCTGCCGACGGGCAGGTGCTGCTGCGCGGCATCTACCTCTCGCTCGACCCGTATATGCGCGGCCGCATCAGCGGGGCGCCCTCCTATGCCCGGCCGACCGGGATCGGCGAGGTGATCGAAGGCCGCGTCGTCGGCGAGGTCGTGCGATCGCTCCATCCCGATTTCCGCGCCGGAGAGCTGGCCTATGGCGGTTATGGCTGGCAGCTCTACAGCGCCGTCCCCGGCGCCGAAATGCGCAAGCTCGATCCGGCCGAGGCGCCGATCTCGACCGCGCTCGGCATTCTCGGCATGCCGGGGCTGACCGCCTATGTCGGTCTCAGCGACATCGGCCGGCCGCAGGCTGGCGAGACCGTCGTCGTCTCGGCCGCCTCGGGCGCGGTCGGCGCGGTGGCGGGGCAGCTCGCCAAGCAGCAAGGCGCCCGGGTCGTCGGCATCGCCGGCGGCGCCGAGAAATGCCGCTACATCGAGGCGGAACTCGGGTTCGATGCGGCGGTCGACCATCGTGCCGGCGATCTCGGCGCGGCGCTCGAGCGCGCCTGTCCCCGCGGTATCGACGTCTATTTCGAGAATGTCGGCGGCGCGGTGCAGCAGGCGGTGTTTGCGCGCCTCAATGATTTCGGCCGCATGGTGATGTGCGGCATGGTTTCGGAATACAACGACATCACCCCGCAGCCCGGCCCCAGCCTGATCAGCGTCGTCAGAAAGCGCCTCAAGATCCAGGGCTTCATCGTCAGCGATCAGTGGCAGCGCTGGGGCGAATACCGCGCGCTCGCCGCGCCGCTGCTGCGGGCCGGCCAGCTCAAATACCGCGAGGACATCGTCGCCGGGCTGGAGCGCGCCCCCGATGCCTTTATCGGGCTGTTGCAGGGCCGCAATTTCGGCAAGCTGCTGGTGCAGCTGGCCGACGACCCGACGCGCCGCTAGGCAGGATTCTTTTGGTTGGGCGACTGTTGACCGGCCGGTCCCCCCTCACCCTGCCCTCTCCCCGCAAGCGGGGCGAGGGTTCACCACCTGCACCCCGCTTCTCCCTCGCCCCGCCTGCGGGGAGAGGGTTGGGGTGAGGGGCTGATTGCCGCGCTTGGCATGCGCCGTTACACGCGGCGCGGCAGCGGACGGCGCTCAACCTGGAAGTTCGGCGTCGTGCGGCGCAACGGCCGGCGGACGATCTCGAAATCGCGGCGCGGCGGCGGCTCGATGGCGGCCGCGGCCTCCTGCGCGCGCTGGCTCTGCGACGGGCGCGGCGCCGCGTCCTCGCCGGGTTGCGACATGCGATGCAACGGCGGCGAACCGGATTCGTCGGGCGTCAGGCGCCTGGCCATCGCGCCGTGCGGCGCCGCCCGGCGCGGCGGGGCGCCGCCCGGCTTCTTGGCGGGGCGCTCGCGCGGCTTCACGTTGAGCTTGCAGCCATCGACGTCGCTGCCGTCGAGCGCGCTGATCGCCAAAGTCATGGCGCGTTCGGTAGCGATATCGACAAAGCCGTAGCGCAGCCGCGCCCCGGTCGAGGGATCGCGGGCGACGGCCGCGCTCAACACGATGCCGTAAGGGTCGAAGGTCTCGGCCAGCCGTTCATCCGGGAAATCGGGCGGCAGATTCCCGACGAAAACATTGCCTTTGTTGTTGCGCACCCACATGCGATCCGCCTCGCGGCACCCCTCTGATTTCCTGCACGTATGCGACGCGGCTCGTCGGCGCGTCAACCGGCGCTGCCGATATGGGACCGCATTGCAGCATTGCAACGCCCGCGGCCGGCTGGCCAAAAGACGCGGCGATTTGCCAAAGTCGATCGCCAGGGTCCATTGCCAACGGGCCTGCCCGCGAGGCAGCATCCTGCGCAGCAAACACCCGGAGGCCGAGATGATCCCGCGCGAGCGCACCCCGTTTTCGGCGATTGTCGATCGCCCGCCCTTGCACCTGCCGGGCGGCGCGCGGCTGGTCGTCTGGACCATCGTCAATCTCGAATTCTGGGACATCGCGCGGCCGATGGCGCGGCAGGTCTTGCCGGCGCCGACCGGCCAGGTGCTGTTGCCGGACGTCCCCAACTGGGCGTGGCACGAATACGGCATGCGGGTCGGCGTCTGGCGGTTTTTCGAGCTGTTCCGCCGCCTTGGCATATCTCCGACATTGTCGATCAACGCCCGGGTCTGCGAGGCTTACGAGCGGGTGGCGCGTGCCGCCCTGGAGGCCGGCTGGGAGTTCATGGGCCATGCCTACGAGCAGATGCCGATCCACCTCGTCGCCGACCAGAAGGCGATGATCGAGCGCTCGCTCGGCGTCATCGAGCGCTTCACCGGCACGAAACCGGTCGGCTGGCTCGGGCCCGGGCTGACCCAGACCGAGGACACCCCCGAACTGCTCGCCGCCGCCGGCATCAAATATATCGGCGACTGGGTCTATGACGACGAGCCGACCGAGATCGAGACCGCCAGCGGGCCGCTCGTCACCCTGCCCTACTCGGTCGAGCTCAACGACATCCCGATGATGCTGGT
>Ga0307374_10014331_pt1 | contig 10805 bp, 10 predicted proteins | sample OX3MG_FD_202532 | JGI IMG/M metagenome (GOLD analysis project Ga0307374, IMG submission 202532) | Soil microbial communities from Risofladan, Vaasa, Finland - OX-3 | ecosystem: Environmental > Terrestrial > Soil > Coastal area > Acid sulfate soil | place: Finland: Risofladan, Vaasa | collected... | reverse complement strand
CAAGGTTACATTATATACAAGTGTAGGGTACGGCGCAAGGGTAATCTAGACCAATGTGACGTTCGCGACAAAACGTACTGCGTCCAGTGGGTCGAGCCGCCCCCCCTGCGGTGCGTTGAGGGAGAAATCGGGGAGTGGATATGTACCAGCGCCGCAGCCGTAGGCGGGCCAGCCACATCCGCTATTCACGCAGAACTCCCCACGCCTACTGGGCGCGGGGAGTTCTGCGTGAGGTAAAACGGGCGCCGTCTACCAGCGCTAGTCGGAGCCGCGCCCGAAGCCGCCGCCCTGGCCGCCGCGCCCGCCCTGGCCGCCGCGTGGGCGTGGCCCACCGCTTGAGCCACCGAAGCCGCCGCCCCGTGGCGCGCCACCGCCGCCATTCGGGCCACGGTCGCCGCCGCGATCGGCATAGCCGCCGGAGTAGCCGGGGCCACCCTGGTTGCCGTAGCCACCGCGCGGGCCACCGCCCGTGCCGCCCTGGTTGCCGTAGCCACCGCGCGGGCCACCGCCGCGCGGGCCACCGGGGCCGTCACGACGCGGGCCACGCTCGGCCTCCAACTCCTCCGCCGTGGGCATCGCGCCCGAGAGCGCGGCGCGGCGCGAGAGGTTGATGCGCCCCTGCGGATCGACCTCGATCACCATCACCGTGATCTCGTCGCCCACCTGGACGACCTCCTCGGGCCGGTTGACGAAGTAATCGGCCAGATTCGACGTGCGCACCAGGCCTTCTTTGCCGGGTAGCACCTCGACGAAGGCCCCGAAGTCCACCAGACGGCGCACCGTGCCGGTGTAAATCTTGCCCACCTCGACCTCTTCGGTCAGGGCGCGCAGGGCGCCGAGCGCGCGGTCCATCCCCTCGCCGGAGGTTGCGGCGACGTGGATCGTGCCGTCCTCCTCGATGTCGATCTTGACGCCCGCCTCCTCCTGGATGCGGCGCACGGTCTTGCCGCCTGGGCCAATGACCGCGCCGATCTTGTCGGGGTTGATCTTGAGCGTCTGGATGCGCGGCGCGTAGGGCGAGAGCGACTCGCGTGGCTCCGGCAGGACCTCGAGCATCTTATCCATGATGTACATGCGCCCGACTTTGGCCTGCTGCATCGCCTGCTCAAGCGCCTCGGTCGTCAGGCCCTTGACTTTGATGTCCATCTGCAAAGCGGTCACGCCGTCTGCCGTGCCAGCCACCTTGAAGTCCATGTCGCCCATCGCGTCTTCGAGGCCCTGGATGTCGGTGAGGATGGCGTACTTGTCCAGCGTGTCGCCGCTGGCGGTGATCAGCCCCATCGCCACGCCCGCCACCGGCGCCTTGATCGGCACTCCGGCGTCCATCAGCGAGAGGGTGCTGCCGCAGACCGAGGCCATCGAACTCGAGCCGTTCGAGCTGAGAATCTCGGAGACGACACGGATGGTGTAGGGGAACTCTTCCTGGTCGGGAATGACGGCGAGCAATGCGCGCTCGGCCAGCGCGCCATGCCCGATCTCGCGGCGCCCCGGCCCACGCGATGAGCGCGTCTCGCCGGTGCTGAACGAGGGGAAGTTGTACTGGTGGATATAGTGGCGAACCTCGTCGGTGACGAGACCTTCCAGGCGCTGACCTTCGCCGGGCGAGCCAAGCGTCACGATGCTGAGCGCCTGCGTCTGCCCACGGGTGAAGATGGCCGAGCCGTGTGTGCGCGGCAACAGCCCCACCTCGCAACTGACCGGGCGGATGTCGGTGACACCACGCCCGTCGGGGCGGATGCCCTTCTCCAGAATCTGCAAGCGGACGAAGCGTTTGAGTTCCTTGTCGAAGAAGCCATTGATGTCTTTGTTGCGGTCGGGGTATTGTGGCGCCAGCGCGGTCATCAGTTCCGCGCGCACCGCTTCGAGCGCAGACTCACGATCTTGCTTCACGGCCTGGTTGACGGCGGACTCGAAGCGCGGGCGCACAAACGCGGCGACTGCATCGCCCAGCGCCGTATCCGTCTCCGTCGGCACAAACTCGCGCTTGGGCTTGCCAGCGGCGGCGGCCAGGTCCGTCTGGACCTTGAGCAGCTGCTGAATCGCCTCATGCCCCTGGCGAATCGCCGCGATCAGCGTCTCTTCGGGCAGCTCTTTCGCGCCCCCCTCGACCATCACCACTGCCTCGGCGGACGCAGCAACGATGAGATCAAGATCGCTCTTGACCAGATCTGACTCCGTTGGGTTGATGACGATCTGGCCGTCGATGTAGCCCACGCGCACGGCGGCCACCGGACCGGCGAAGGGGATGTCCGAGATGCAGAGCGCAGCGGAGGCCGCCGTGATGCCTAGCACATCCGAGTCGTTTTCGCGGTCGGAGGAGAGCACGGTGATGACGACATGGATGTCGTTGCGATAGCCCTTGGGGAAAAGCGGGCGGATTGGGCGGTCGGTGAGCCGCGCCGCCAGGATCGAATGCTCGGTGGGGCGACCTTCGCGCTTGATGAAGCCACCGGGCATCTTGCCGGCGGCGTACATGCGCTCTTCTACGTCCACGGTAAGGGGGAAAAAGTCAATGCCTTCGCGGGGCGATTTGCTGGCGGTGGCCGTCGCCAACACGACGGTCTCGCCGTAGCGCACGATGACGGCGCCCCCGGCTTGCTCGGCCACGCGGCCCGCCTCGACGCTGAAGACGCGCCCGGCAAGCGTGGTCTCAAAACTGTGTATCGTTCGACTCATAAGGTGTTCCTTAAAACGCCGCCCCAGACGATCTCGCCACGCCGCCTTGGCAGAGGCGGATCGTCGGGGCGTCAGCGGTGGATTGTCGGCGTGTTAGCGGCGCAGACCCAGCTTGGCGATCAGCGCGCGGTACCGCTCAGGATCGGTCCGGTTGAGGTATTTGAGCATGCGGCGGCGCTGGCCCACCAGCTTCAGCAGGCCCCGGCGCGAGAGATAGTCGTGCTTGTGGATGTTCAGATGCTCGGTGATGTCCAGGATGCGGCGTGTGAGCAAAGCGATCTGCACTTCAGGCGAGCCGGTGTCGTCGTCGTGCGTCCGGTTCTCCTCGATGATCTCTTTCTTCACCTCGGTGTGCAAGGGCATGTGTTCGTTCTGGCGCCCCACCGCCAACATTCCGCCAGCCGCAGCGATCGGCGCCACGCGCCGAGGCCAGCCGGGGGATCACGCATTGTGGTGGGGTCGCCGCCTCCTTTTTCAGTGGCTATGAGCGTCTCGCCACATGGCGCGCTCGTTCAATTTACGGTGTCACTGGATGGGGAGCGACGCTCGTTCGTGTCGTCCTCATCGCCGGGGCGCGCTATCGCCTGGTGTGCGATGACGCCTCGCATCACGCGGACCGCTGTGTGATGCACGTCCAGCCGGGCGTGTCCGGTGTCGGCGTGCAAACAGCATGGGCGCGGGTTGGCCTGGGTGGGTTACGATCCCAGGCAGGGTGTTGGGTGGCGCCAGCGACGCTGGCAGGGTAAGTAGTGAGGCTAGGGGCGTAGGGGGCAGTGGTCATCCAGTCGTCATCCCCCAAACAACAGCGCCACGCGGGCCGGGCAAACCAGCCTCAGGTTTCGCTGGCTGCGCGGGCGCACGTCGCCGGGTTCTGCGAAGTCGGCCCAACGCCCACATCACATGGCGTGAAGCCAGGTAAAGCGCCCCGGCGCACTGCGTAGGCCGCTCATCACGAAGGAAGCGGCGCACAAGACATCCCTTGTACCATACGTTTCTAGCTACCTAATCATACCATACCGCTGTGGCGCCCGCAACCACCTCCGTGCTTTCCTGGCGCATCAGCCAGGCGAATGATGGCGCTTATCCCTACACACCCACCGTGGGCCAGCGCGGATCGGTGTCGATCAGGCTGTAGACGTATTCGTCGGCGAGGACGCCATCATACGCGCGCGACTCGTTGCGCAGCCGCGCCTCGCGCACGAAGCCCAGCCGCTCGGCGACAGCGGCGCTACGGGTGTTGCGGGTGTCGCAGCGGATACCGACGCGACGGGCGCCCAACTGATCGAACAGAAACGCCACACCAACACGCACGGCCTCGGCCATGTAGCCCTGCCCATCGTAGCCCGTGCGCAGCCAGTAGCCCAGCGCGAACGACGGGATCTCCCAATGGATCGTGTGCATGTACAAGCCGCCAATCAGCGCGCCAGTGGGCGGCAGGCGCAAGCCGTAGTGGAAGCCTTCGCGGCGCAACCACATGGTCTCGTCGTGCGCCAGAAAGTCGCGGGCCTCGTCCAACGATGTGATGCGCTCGTGGAAGCGCATCCAGGGGCGCAGCCGTGGGCGCGACTCCAGGATGACCGCCAGCAGCTCCTCGGCGTCGCCCACCCGCAGGCGCCGCAGTGTCAGCCGTTGGCCGGGCAGCTCCTCGGCAATGGTGAGCGTGGCGGGGTCGGTACGGATGGCTTCGCTTGGCGTGGCTGGGGGCGGATCATCTGGTTGCATAGGCGTCATGCCCCATTCTCCGTCATTGGCCCACATCCCTCTACGAGTCGCGGACATGCTCGAACGGGGTGTGACAGGCGTTGCAATAATACTGGTCGGTGAGCAGTTGCGCGCCAAAGAGGGCCAGCAACTCGACATCCTGCGCGTGGCAGTAGGGACAGAGGACGACCAGCGCTTCGACGCCCCGCTCGTCACCTCTCACCGCGTCGGCGTTGCTCCCCAGCGCTGGCCCACCGGGCGCGCCGTCTGGCTGCGAAGTGCGCTCGTTGGGCTGATCGGCGTCGCTCATTGCACGCTCGCCCCGGCTGGCGCAACCGGCGCCGTCTCGGCTTCTGGCGCTGCCCGCAGGTGATACGTCGCCGCGTCCCAGCGGTCCCAGGGCAGCGGCGCGGTCAGCTCCCAGGCGTCACTCTCGGCTGTTGTGTCGTTCGTCTGGGCGACGCGGCGTAGAGGCAGCGCCAGCCCCGCCGCAGTGAGCGTCGGCCCGACCGCCGCCAGGAAGTGCAACCGCAACTCATCCGGTGTGGCGTCGAGAACACCTGCGCTGGCCAGCGGATCGCTCACGTCAGCCTCACCCGCCTGCGACGTCGGGCCAAACCAGCACAGCGTCTCATCCCAGAAACGACGCAATGCCGCCTCGGTTGCGGCGTGGATGGCGCCGCCCTCGTGGGCCAGCCGCCGCGCCCAGCCTTCGGCGTAGAGCGCGTGCGTGCGTTCCTCCTGCAAGACTTTGCGACTGCGCCCGGCCAGCGGCTCATAGCGCGACGCCTGCGCCGCCACGAAAATTTGGGTGAGGGCGCTATCAATCAGCAGGTTCGCCGCCACGAAGGCGGGCCAGTCGGCGAACGGCTGCTCCAACGCGCGCATCGCCGTGAAGTGTGTGCGCGTCTCCGGCTCGATCTCGGCGCCGATGGCGACGCCCGCCTCCGGCGCGAGCGTGCGCAGCAGGGGATAGAGTGCACGGGCGTGGCCCAGTTCGTCCTGCGCCATCGCCGCTGCCGCCACGCTGGCCTCCAACGTCGGCGCACTGCTGCACCACTCGGCGTAGCGCCGCCCCAGCAGATACTTGTTGTCCGCTAGCCGCGCGATCAGCGCGAACAACGCTGCGGATGGCAGTGACATACTCGACGCCTCGCTCATGATCGTCCCTCTCTGGTCTACGACGCGATGACGGTGCGCAGCGCATCGCGGGGGATCACCGCCATCTCCACCCAGGCGAACTCGTCGTAGATGCTGCGCGCGTAGACGCCCGCCATTTCGCCATCATCCGCCTCGACCGTGCCGACCTGGCGTAGCGGCTGGTCGTAGGCTTGCCGCGCCAGCACCAGCCACACGCGCTCCGGCGCCAACCGGGCGTGTAGCTTCGCTGGCGTCACGTTCGTGGGCGCTGGTTTCGCCGCCGGTTTCGCCGCCGGTTTCATCTGCTTCGTCTTGTTCGTCATACAGCCACCCCCGACAGCAGCAGCGCGTCGCGGCCCGTCGCCGTCAGCCGCGCCTTCGTCCACACCGGCTCCCACACGACCTCGATTGCCACCGCGCGCACATCCGGCAGCCGCAGCAGCCGCGCGCGAATGTCGTCTTCGATCATCTCGGTGGCCGGGCAGCCCATCGCCGTATACGTCAGGTGGATGATGGCCTGCCCACCCGGCGCCATCTGGGCCGCGACAATCAGTCCCATATCCACCACCGAGATCACCAGTTCGGGGTCCTCCACCTCGCGCAGCGCGTCCCACAGCGCGTCGTGCGGATATTCAGTGTGGACGCCCAGCGGATCGTAGATCGTGACGCCTGCTGGCGCGTGGGCGTAGGTGGGCGCGCCGTTTGGGGGTGTTGCAAGTGTCGCCATACTGATTGTCCTTCTGCGATACGACGCTGGACGCTGGATGTGGCAGTGGCCAGCTCGGATGGGCGGCGGGCGGCCAGCGCGGCCAGCGATTAAAATCGCACCTGGGGGCTACGCCACAAAACTCGCCTGCGCGGGTTTCCCGCCGCCCGCGCCTTCGTTGCTTCGGCGACACCTTCGCTCACCCAACGCCACGTCCCTCGCCCCACGGGAGGTCCGGGACGCCGGACCTCGTGGCGCAGCCCCCAGGCGCGATTTTAATCGCTGGCGGGATGCTGGCCGCGCGCCGCGTGGCGACGCGCCAGACAACACGCGCCGGCCCGGAGACCAGCGGTACGCCAGAGCGGACAACGCTACGCCTCCAACAGCCGCGCCAACCCGCGATGCCCGCGCTGCAACGTCTCGACGAACTCGGCGTTCATCGGGCCGCGTCGCTTCCAGCGGACCAGCACGTCGTCCCAACTGATCGCGCCGTCTTCGAGACGCCAGCGTTTCGCCCGCTCGTCGAAGGTCGCCGGGAAGGCGCAATCAATCACCCAGCGTTGCTGCGCCTCGTCGTAATGGGACGGTACGGTGAAGCCGAGTTCAGTGACAAACGGGACGGCGGTACTCAGCCACTGTTGGCGTAGTTGGTCGTTGCTCTTACCCTTGAAGCCGAAGTCCAGTTGTTCGCTGTGTTGCTTCAAGTCGTCGGGTAGGCCAAACCACTCGACGGTCAGCAGGAACATCCAGTCGATCGCCTGTTGCAGGCGCTCATGCTCGGCGGGGTCGGGCGCGAGCTTGCGCATCCACTGCTCGCCGTGGCGCAGATGGAACGTCTCCTCTTTATCCACCTTGACCAGGGCGCGCTTCCACGGGCCAAACGTCGTGCTGCTATACACATCGCTCAGCAGAATGTACCCTGCGCGGTCATAGAAGGCGTTGGCGACGATCAGCTCGTACCAGCTATCCAGCGGCACATCGAAGGCGTAGGGATATTTCCACTTGACAGGAGCGCGTTCGTAGATCAGCGCCTCCGTGTCCACCCCCAGATCGCGCAGCAGGCGATAGGCGATATGCGCGTGGCCCAATTCGTCCTGCATAATGGCGATGGCGGAGCCGAACGTGTTGATGTTGGGCGCATGGCGCGCGGCGTGGAAGTAGGCGGGCGCGCTGACCAGTTCGGTATCGGCGGAGACCGTCAGGATGCGCTTCATCCCTTCAAGGTAGGCGGGACTCATATGCTCCACCCCCTCGATCAGGCGATGATCGCGGATGCGCTCCAATACGGCGGCGTCGCTGAGCGGCGCGTGTACGACAGGCGACACAGGCGAGACATCGGCGATAGCCACGGCGTTGCTCTCTTTCCCAACCCGTCCAGCGCGGCGACGCAGGCGCTCACGCGCGTCTCCCCGAACGGCTTTCCTGTATTGTAGCACACCACCCGAATGCCCCATCTACAGCGGCGCGCTGGCGATGTCATATCTCCATTTGGACATATGGTGATTGTACTGTGGCGTGGGGGAGTGTGTCAAGGCGATGCGCGGCCAGTAGGGGTGGGCAGGCGTGCAGGCGGGCAGCGCGCGTCACGGCCTGCGACGACGGCCAGCGAATGAATTCGCACCTGGGGGCTACGCCACGAGGTCCGCCGTCGCGGACCTCCTGTGCGGCGAGGGGCATGGCGTTGGGCGAAACGAATGTGTCGCCGACGCTACTCAGGCGGCGGCAACGGGAAACCCACCTTCGTGGGTTTTGTGGCGCCAGCCCCCAGGCGCGGTTTCAACCGCTGGCTGCCCGCTGCCCGCACTGCCCGCCGCGCGGCCCCGGCGCCAACGCGGCTGCCCGTGCTATACTGAAACACCGATACGCCGTCACGAAGGCGACCCAATCACCACAAATCATCAGCAGAGGAGAGCCTGCTTTGTTACGTGATACCATCCATGATATTGTCGCCAAGACGCTGGTGAGCCTGCGCGAGACGGGCGCGCTGCCGATGGTGGACCTGCCCGCGTTCGAGGTCGAGCGCCCGCAGTCCGTTGAGCATGGCGACTACGCCACCAACGCCGCGATGAAGCTGGCCGCCGCCGTGCGCGCCACTGGCGAGAAGGCCAACCCCCGCGCGCTGGCCGAGACCATCGCCGCCCACCTGCGCGAGACGGTGGATGTCGTCCCGGCGTATGACCTGATCGCCGGGGTCGAGGTGGCGGGGCCGGGCTTCATCAACTTCCACCTCAAGCCAGAGTGGTTGCTGCGGCAGGCGCGCATCGTGAGCGACGACGCCGCTCACTTTGGCGCAATCAACATCGGGCGCGGCGAGAAGGTCAACCTGGAGTTCGTTAGCGCCAACCCCACCGGCCTGCCCACCGTTGGCAACGGACGCGGCGCCTTCATCGGCGACACGCTGGGCAACGTCATGCGCGCGGCGGGCTACGACGTGACCAAAGAATACTACTTCAACGACTCTGGCCTGCAAATCGAGAAGCTGGGTCGCTCGATGGAGTATTACCTGCGGCTGGCGCTGGGCGAGGCCGAACCTGTGCGCCCCGACGAAGGCTACTTCGGCGCCTACTACGAGACGGTAGCCCAGCGCATCCTCGCGGGTGACGCGCCCAGCGCAACGCCGACCGACGCCATCAACGCACAGCCAACCGCAGCCGATCCGGGCGTCTCCACCGCGACCACCGCCGACCAGCCTAAGCCGCGCCGCCGCAAGAAAGCGTCATCCAGCGCGACGACCGGCGCCGCGCTGCTGGCGCTGCCCGACGACGAACGCGCGGCGGCGATCGGCAAGGCGGCGGCGGCGATCATCATGGGCGACATCCGGCAGACGATGGCGCGACTGCATGTCGAGTTCGATGTCTTCTTCAACGAGGCCGACCTCACCACCACCGGCCAGCGCGACGACGCCATCGCCGACCTGGCGGCGGCGGGCTACACCGAGGAGCGCGACGGCGCATTGTGGGCGAAGACGACCGCGTTTGGCGACGACAAAGACCGTGTGATCCGGAGGGGCAACGGCGAGCCGACCTACTTCGCGTCGGATGTCGCCTACATGCGCAACAAATATGCGCGCGGCTTCGCGCGGCTGATCCTCGTGCTTGGCCCCGACCACCACGGCTACATTGGGCGGCTGAAGGCGGTCTCCGGCATGCTGGGCCACTCGGTTGACGATATTCATGTGCTGCTCTACCAACTGGTGATGCTCAAAGTCGGGCGCGATACGGTGAAGATGGGCAAGCGGCTGGGCAACGCCATCACGCTGGACGAGTTGTATGAGGATGTCGGCGCCGATGTCGCCCGCTTCTTCTACTTGATGCGCGCCAACGACACCCCGCTGGACTTCGACCTCGAACTGGCCCGCAAGCAGAGCGACGAGAATCCCGGCCTCTCGGTGCAATACGCCCACGCGCGCACGGCGGGCGTCTTCCGCCGTGCGCGCGAGCTAGGCGTCACGGCGGCGGCCTACGAGCGCGCCGACGCCGCCGCGCTGACCAACGATCCGCCCAACGCGCTGACCCACGAACTGGCCCTCATGCGCCAACTGTTACGGCTGGAGGAGGTGATTGAGCGGGTTGCGCTGGGCCTCGAACCACATCACCTCACCCGCTATGGCATGGACCTCGCCGAGGCGTTCCACCGCTTCTACGAGAACTGCCCCATCCTGCGAACCGGCGTAGAGGTGACGCCGCCCGTGCGCCTGGCGCGCCTGCAACTGCTCCGCGCGGCGCAAGTCGGCCTGGCCCGCACGCTCACCCTGCTCGGCATGAGCGCCCCCGACCGCATGGAGCGCGCCGAAGCCACCGACGCAGGCGCAACGGGCGACGCAGGCGACGCAGGCGCCAGCGAACAGTAGCCACCATCCGCCGCGTCCCCCGCAGGGGGAACGCGAAGCTCCCCTCTCCCGCCGCAGCGGGGGAGGGGCTGGGGGTGGGGGACCCCGCATAGAAAGAGGCGTCCGACAATGGTACCCACCTCGTTTCTCGGCTTCTTCGCGGCCAGCGCGGGGGCGAGCGCGGCGCTGATTGGGCTGCTCTTCGTCGCCATCTCAATCACGCCGGAGCGCATCATCAGCCAGCAGACAGAACGTAACGACGCCTCGTCTGCGAACGCCGCGCCAACACAGGCGCGCCCATCATGAGCCACGCCCGCGCAACACGCCGGGCGGCGCGGGACGACGACCGCGCCTGGCTACGGCTGCATATCGAGGCAGTCTGGGGCGTCAGCTTGCCCCCGCTTACGCCCGGCGTCGCCGATGTGACGCTGGCCGATACTGGCGCGCAACCACCGTGGGCGCTCTACCTGGGCGAACTGATCACCACGGGCAAACACATCCGCATCTGGCGCGCGGATGTCGCGGCGGCTGATCGCGCATCGCTGCTGGCGTGGGGCGAGGCGGCGCTGGCCGCTGCCGACGCCATACCCGCTTCGACGCCCATGCCGGGCGTGCAATGCGAAGTGGCGCTTCGCCCGGCGGCGCCCGCGCGGGAGACGCCAGACGCCGCCCAGCGTCTCACGCGCCCGCTACAACGCGACGATCCGGCGGACTACGCCTTGCTGGCAACCTTCATCGGCGCCTACGATGGTA
>Ga0307374_10014330_pt1 | contig 10806 bp, 10 predicted proteins | sample OX3MG_FD_202532 | JGI IMG/M metagenome (GOLD analysis project Ga0307374, IMG submission 202532) | Soil microbial communities from Risofladan, Vaasa, Finland - OX-3 | ecosystem: Environmental > Terrestrial > Soil > Coastal area > Acid sulfate soil | place: Finland: Risofladan, Vaasa | collected... | reverse complement strand
GCGGCGACGGCGGCGCGGGGGCGTCGGAGACGGCTGGGGACGTCGGCATGGTCGTCGCGGTGACCTCAGGTGGAGCCGGGGCGCCGGCTGGGGCTGGCTCTGGGGACAACTCGTGGCCATCGGCGGCTGGGATCGACCACGAGGGTTCGATCGGCGCCAGCGGCGGCGTCACCTGGCGGTCCTCCGCGGCCGCCGGGGCGTCCGCCGATTCCCGACCGGCCCCGACGCCGACCGGCTCCGCCTCGGCCGGGGCCTCCGCTTCGACGCCGGTCTCGGCGGTGACGCCCGGAGGGGTGTCGTCGAAGGCCGCGGCCGCGGTGGTGAGGAGCTGCTGGCGCTCCCACTCGGCGAGAAGGTCGGCGGTGGAGGCGGTGATCGTCTCCTCGGGCGGGAGCTTGGCGCGCGCGTCGAAGGCGAAGGAGCCCCGGTGCCACCCCAGCGCCTCCAGCACCGCCGCCTCCCCCTCGTGGCCGTTCCCGACCGCGTGGAAGAGGTGCCCGAACAGGAAGTAGAGCGAACACGCCCGCGTCCCGTCCGAGACCGACAGGGTTCCGGTCGCGCGCTCCTGCTGCATGCCCCGCAGCAGCGCGGCGACATCGGTGGCGTCGAGATCACCCTGGGTCAGCACGATCAGCCTCCGCGGCCGTCACCTCTGGCGCCGGCAGAGGACGACCCGGCGGACTAAGCCCGTGACCGGCCCGCGGACCCCTGCCAGCGGGCCCGGCCGCCGCGAGGCCCCTGCACCGACCCCAGCCGCCCGTGGCCGGACGCGTCCCCGGGAACTCCCCTTCGAATCGGCGCGAGTCTAACACAGGGGCGGTCGGCCGCCGCCCCGCCCCGACGTCTGCCAGAATCCCGCCGGTGAACTCCGGCCCGGCGCCCGAGGCGGCTCGGTGGGACGCGTGCCTCGCCGCCCTGCCCGCGCCCCACCTGCTCCAGTCGTGGGGCTGGGGGGAGGTCCAGGCCGGGGCGGGCTGGCGGGTGCACCGGCTCTGGGTCGAGCGCCCGGGGGGAGCGGTCCCGGTCTCCGCCCTGGAGAGCGCCCGCGGCCCCGGAGCCATCCCCGGGCTGCGCCGCCTCTACGTCCCCCGCGGTCCCGCGCTGGCGCCCGCCGACGCCGAGGGCTACCGCGCGGTGGCGACCGCGCTCCGCCGCTGCGCCGCCCGCGTCGGCGCGGTCCGGGTGGACGTCGAGGTGCCCTGGGAGGCCGGCTCCGTCCTTCCGGCCGGCCCGTGGTCGCACGGCGTCCAGGTCCCTCCCCGCCAGCCCCCGGTCACCTCGATCGTCGACCTCGGTGGCGGTGACGAGGACCGTCTCCGCCGCTGCCACCCCAAGACCCGCTACAACATCCGCCTGGCCGAGCGGCGCGGCGTCACCGTCACCGAGGACCGCGGGCTCGACCAGCTGGCGCGATGCCTCGCCCACACCGCGCGGCGCCAGGGGATCCACCTCCCGGGCCCCCGCCACCTCGCCCGGGTCGTGAGGGCCCTGGGGCCCGGCGCCCGGCCGCTGTTCGCGGTGGTGGGAGAGGAGGTGGTCGCCGCCATCCTCCTCGCGGTCTTCGCCGGCGAGGCCGTCTACCTCTACGGCGGGGCGACCGGGCGCCACCGGGAGCGGATGCCCAACCACCTCCTCCACTGGCGGGCGATGGAGCTGGCGGTGCGACTGGGCTGCGGTCGCTACGATCTCTGGGGCATGCCTCCCACCGACGATCCGGGCCATCCCTGGCACGGGTTGCGTCAGTTCAAGCTGGGCTTCGGAGGTCGGACCGTGACGTTCGCCGGCAGCCGATCCGAGTTGCTCCACCCGGAGCGGGCGCGGCTCCTCGCGGGCCTGGAGGCGGCGGAGCGCCGGCTGCGCCGAAGGTGAGCGCTCCCGACGAGGGCCGTGACCAAGGGCAGGAGCTGGAGGACGACTCCGGCCCCTACTTCCCCACCTACGAGGAGCTCGCCTCCGAGCTGCTGGAGTCGCTGGAGGCCAGCGGGCTGGTGGTGCACGACGTCCGCCACGAGCTGGAGCCCAGCACCGGCGAGCGACGGTTCGAATGCGTGGCTCGCCTCCCTGGAGGGGACTCCCCCCACCGCTACCACGCCACCGTCCACTTCCACTGGGACGCCCTCCTCACCTACGCCAGCGCCTACGGCCCCGGAGCCGAGTGCGACCTCTACCACGGCGACGACCAGCCATGCCCCCACCGTGAGGGCCGGCCCCAGCCGTTCACCGAGATCGTGGTCGAGTACGCCCTCGGCGACGGCGGCTACCAGCTGCGCGACCTCGGCGAGGTGCCCCACTGGATCGAGACCGCACGGGCGCTGCTGGACAAGGCCCACGAGGGCGAGGACCAGCCCGCGGTCCACATCGATCTCTCCTGGCAGGGGGAGACGACGCTGGTGGAGCGCTTCGTGGCGGAGTCCTCGTGGTACCTGGAGCTGGACGAGCCGCCGGACCTGGCCCCGGTCAGCCGCCAGGTGTCGGCGATCCTGAAGCTGACCCCGGGCCTCGCCGACCGGCTCCCGTTCTGAGCCTCTCGGCGACGCGGGCCGGCGGGCGGCACCCAGCCTGACCGCGTCGCCGATGGCAGCGCCCGGGGGCACCGTCCCCGGCCGCGCCGAGCCCCGGCTCCCGCGAGCTGGTCCCGAGGCGATCGCGGGAGGCGGGGGGCGGAGGCGCTCCGGTCACCAGCCCGGCAGCTGCGCCGCGCGCCGTCCTGGCTGACCGGGAAGGTGGCGGCGCCGTTCCGGCCCGCCATCCCTCGGTCGGTCGGGCCGGATGACCGCCCGGCGGCCGCGGCGCGAGCCCCCGCTCCACCGCGCGCCTAGCTGGCGCTGGCGTCGCCGCTGCCGGCCGCCGGCGACGCTCGTGCGCGCACCGCCGGGTCGCCGGCGAGCTCGGCGTAGGTGCGATGGCAGCCCGGGTGCCGCCAGGTGGGCACCACCAGCGCCAGGCCGCAGAGCAGGTAGGGGCGGTCGAGGATGGCCGGGTGCGGAAGGGTGAGGGCTGGGGAGTCGATCCGCAGGTCACCGATCGCGAGCACATCGACGTCCAGGGTCCGCGGGCCCCACCGCAGCCAGCGCCGCCGTCCGGCGGCGGCCTCCGCCCCCTGGGCCGCCGCCAACCAGCCCTCGGGCGCGAGGTCGGCCTCGGCCCGCACCACGAGATCCAGGTAGTCGGGCTGGGGCGGTCCGCCCACGGCGCGGGTGTGCCAGCGCGGGCTGGCCGCAACGATGTGGACGCCGAGGTGAGTGAGGGTGCCCAGTCCGGTGTCGATCCACTGCTCGCGGGGGGGCAGGTTGCTGCCGAGCGACAGGGCGGCCGCGGTCACTCGGGGCGGGCCCCCCGGCTCCCGCCCTCGCCGCCATCCGCCCCGCCGGCCCGGATGGCGTCCACCACCCGGCACACGTCGCGCATCGCCGAGACGTCGTGGACCCGCACGATGTCGGCGCCGTGGGCGGCCGCCCACGCCACCGTGGCGGCGGTCCCGAGGAGCCGCCCCTGGGCCGGGCGGCCGCCGAGGACCGCGCCGATGTGGGACTTGCGCGAGGTGCCGACCAGGATCGGCCGCCCGAGGGCCCGGAGCTCGTCGAGGCGGCGGAGCAGGGCGAGGTTCTGGCCGGTGTCCTTGCCGAAGCCGATCCCCGGGTCGACGACGCAGCGCTCGGGCGGAACCCCCGCCGCGGCGGCCGCCGCGAGCGAGCGCCGGAGACCGGCGAGGACCACTCCGACCGGGTCGCCCGGTGGGATGCCCTCGCCGTCGTGCATGCAGAACACCGCCGCCCCGGCCCGGGCGACGACCCCGGCCAGCCCGGGGTCGAAGAGGAGCCCGTGGACGTCGTTGACGGCGTCGGCCCCCGCCGCCAGCGCGGCCTCGGCCACGACCGCCTTGCTGGTGTCAACGCTGATGGGGACGCCGAGCGTCCCCGCCAGCCGCTCCACCACCGGCACCACCCGCTCCAGCTCCTCCGCGGCGGCCACCGGCCGGTGCCCGGGCCGGGTGCTCTCGCCGCCCACGTCGATGGCATCCGCCCCCTCCGCGACCAGGCGGCGCGCGTGCGCCACCGCCCGGTCCGGGTCGCCCGCGATGCCGTCCCCACTGAACGAGTCGGGGGTCACGTTGACGATGCCGAGCACGTAGGTGCGAGCCCCGAACAGCCACCGCTCCCCACCCCAGGCGAGCGCCGGGGGGGGACGGCCGAGGGCCAGCAGCGCCTGCTCGATGGCGGCGGCCAGCTCCGCGAACGGAGCCCGGTCCGAGAAGTCGCGCAGGGCCGGCGCCACCGCGCCGAGCGCGTTGCGCGGCCCCAGGAGGAGGGCGCGGCCGCCCTCCTCCGCCCGGACCACCTCGCCGCCCGCGGCGGCGAGGCTCCGCTCCACCACCCGCAGCTGGTCGAGGGAGAGGTCGTCGACCAGCAGCGCCGCCGTGACCGCCCGCCGCATCGCGAGCCCCCCGGCCTCGGGGTCGAGGGCGACCAGGGTGCGGTGGAGCTCGGCCTCGGGCCCGGGGAGGAGCCAGCGGACGTTGTGGCTCGCGGCGGCGTCGGACATTGTCGCGGGTCCTCATCGATCCGGGTTCCGCCGGCAGTGGCCGATGTCCGGAAATTGTGCAGCGGGGCGGCCATGGGTGCTGGAGGGGCCGCCAGCAGGTGCGCATTCACCCCCTGGGTCGGGTCCCTCGCCCGGAGGAGGCGGCCTCCAGCCGTCGTCGGTCCCTCCGACCCCCGATCCGTGCCGGGTCAGCCCGGCCCTGCTGTCGGTCACCAAGGGCGCCACGTCGGCACACCCTCCGACGCGGTGCCGGTCCTGTCGGGGCCCAGTAGTGGGTCAGTTTAGTGGGGGTGACTCACTCCAGCCCCAGCCGATCCTGGGTAAGATCGAGCCATGCCTGACCGCCCACGCAAACGCCCCCGCGACCTCAACGCCCTCGCCCAGGCCATCGTGACCGAGGCGACCGAGGGGGCGCCCCCCGAACCCGAGTCGGGCAAGAACCCCGCTGCCGTCGCCCTGGGACGGCTGGGGGGCAAGAAAGGCGGCAAGGCCCGGGCGGCGAACCTCAGCCAGGAGGAGCGGTCGGAGGCGGCGAGGCTGGCCGCGGCGGCGCGGTGGCGGGGTCGCGGAGATGCCTGAACGTTCTCATCGGGCCGACAGCATCGTGGAGAGTGAAATCGTAAGGCGCTCCAGGTCTGTAGCCGACCTGCTCGGAGCGGACATGTTGTCGTACTGCGGCCCAATTGACGACGCGGCCGTACCCTTTTTGCGGCAGGTCATTGAGGCTACTCCCAAGCACCGCCGCAGGTTAGCAGTGCAGCTTGAAACCACGGGGGGATTCATCGAATCGGCCGAGCGGATGGTCAACGTATTCCGGCACCACTATCGGACCGTGGATTTCCTTATCACAAGCTATGCCATGTCCGCCGGCACGGTTCTCGTGATGTCTGGGAACGACATCTACATGGACTACGCTGCGACCCTTGGACCAATCGATCCCCAGCTACTACGCCCAGATAACCGTCGGTTTGTCCCAGCTCTCGGGTACCTTGAGCAGTTCAGTCGCCTCATTGAGAGGTCGGCAAGTGGTGTCCTCACCGACGCCGAATTGGCCTACTTGCTGAGGAACTTCGACCCTGGCGAGCTGTACCAGTACGAGCAGGCACGCGACCTATCTGTTGCACTGATTGAAGATTGGCTAGCCCGCTACAAGTTCAAGGACTGGCGCGTCACAGCAGGGTCCGGGACGCGCGTGACATCCGCTATGAAGCGGGCCCGCGCCAAGGACGTCGCCTTAAAATTGAACGAGACGCAGCGCTGGCACTCACATAACCGCGGAATCTCAATGGACGTCGCGCGGCGCGATCTGAAACTTCAGATCATCGACATCGACGACAACGCGGAACTAAGCGACGCGCTCCGAGTGTACAATCAGCTTATGCTCAACTATCGGATGGCACGCGGGCACCATGAATTTATCGTGGTTTGGGAGGACGGCTACCATGGCCACTAGCGCGCGGAAACGGGAAAGGGAGCAGGAGCTGAGCAAGGCGATAGAGCACTCGGCGATGCCGGAGCGCACGGAGATTATCCGGGACAAGCTGCGCCGCCTTGATGAACTCGGCTTTGGACGGCCGTCCTACGACCTGGAAAGCCCCTACGGGTCGGGACAGCACCACCACCATTCGGAGTAACTGACGCCGTAGCCGCGTGCCTCCGAGGCCCTTGACTTATGCCTGTACGCTCAGGCATAATAGTCAGTATGAACCAGTTGCCCCAGGCCCAGCGGGTCGCGGTGGTCAAGGCCCTGGTGGAGGGCAACTCCATCCTGGCCACCGTCCGCATGACAGGGGTGGCGAAGAACACGATCACCAAGCTCCTCGTCGATCTCGGCGACGGCTGCGCTGCCTATCAGGACGAAGCCTTCCGAGGACTCACCTGCCAGCGGATCGAGTGCGACGAGATCTGGAGCTTCTGCTACGCGAAGGCCAAGAACGTCCCCGAACCTCTGGAGGGCCAGTTCGGCTTCTGGGACGTCTGGACCTGGGTCGCGATCGACGCCGACTCCAAACTGGTGCCGACCTGGCTGGTGGGGGACCGGGGCACCGTGGACGCCAAGGTGTTCATGACCGACCTGGCCGAGCGGCTGAGCACGCGGGTCCAGCTCACCACCGACGGCCACCGCCCGTACCTGGAGGCCGTCGAGAGCGCCTTTGGGTCGGAGATCGACTACGCTGTCCTGCAGAAGCTCTATGGCTCCGACCCGGGAGCCGAGAAGCGGTACAGCCCGGCCCAGTGCATGGGAGTCGACGTTCACAAGATCAAGGGCCGGCCGAACCCGACTCTGATCTCCACCAGCTACGTCGAGCGGCAGAACCTCACGATGCGGATGGGGATGCGCCGGTTCACCCGGCTCACCAACGCCTTCTCCAAGAAGGTCGAGAATCTGGCCGCGGCCGTCTCCCTCCACTTCATGCACTACAACTTCGCCCGGTCTCACACGAGCCTTGCCAACCCTTATCCTCGGACCCCGGCGATGGCTGCGGGGGTGGCTGATCACGTCTGCTCGGTGGAGGAGATCGTCAGCCTGCTCGGCTAGCCCCAGCCGATCGGCGACCGGGGACCGCGAAGGTATCCCTTCACTAGCCGCCGTGTCGTCTTGCCCATCTTGCCCCGGACCACGAGCCACACCCAGCAGGCGCGGGGGTTCAGCGGGTCTGCGTCGTCGTGACCCCAGCTCGCGTTGCCCAGGAACTTGAGCATCACGTCGCCGTCCTGGTGTGCCCCGAGGGCGATCTGCCGAGGAGCTAGCTGAACCTTGCGCGCCCTCGGCCAGAGCAGGCGGCTCTTGTCCCAGAGGACATCCACGGTCTGATCAAGGCTCGACCGATTGCACATCCAGACCTTGAAAGCGCGAGAGGTGCCCGCCGAGTCACCGAGGGTGGAGCTCTCGTTGGCCGTGCCGCCAATCAGAGGCCGGCCGACCAGATTGGCTGGCCGCCCAAGCCGGATCGGACGCCAATAGCCGGACGAGATCATGCGCCGGCGGCCTCCGACAGCCGCCACCAAGCACACTGCCGCCACGCCCCAAAGAGTCCCCAGCCACGCCCACACGCCCCGGAGTCTATCCGCCCCCTGCCCACCCGCTCAGGCATCGGCGCTTGCCGCAAGCCTCCCGCCCACGGCCCCTCCGGAGAGCCCCGGCCAAACTGACCCACTACCCGGGGCCGCTGTCCCTTGACACCTCCGGTGGCCCGCTCCACACTCGCTCTCGTCGCGGGCCGTGCTGGAAAGCGGAGGGTTGGAGGTGGGGACAGGATCGGGCGCACGCGGGAGGGCGGCGCAACTCCTGGCGGGTCGCTCCGCCCGCTCGCTGGCACTGGCCTGCGGGGCTTCGCTGGGGCTGCTCGCCGGCGCTGGGGGTGGGGCCGCGGCGCTCGCCGGAGCGAGCCCGCATCGGGTGGGGGCCACGGTCACCTTCGCCCAGCAGACGGGAGCTCAGCCTGACTACATCTTTCCGCTGCAGTCGGGTGAGTGGTTCACGTATGCCAACGACCAAGAGTTCGGTTGGATGATGTACCGGCCACTGTACTGGTTCGACCGCTCCGGGAACCCCGCCGTGAACTACCGTCTGAGCCTCGCCGATGCGCCGCGATTCTCCGACGCCGGCCGAACCGTCACCATCACCCTCAAGCCCTACCTGTGGTCAGATGGAGTTCCGATCACAACCCGGGACGTCGAGTTCTGGATGAACCTGCTTCGGGCCAACAAGAAGAACTGGGGCGACTACGTCCCCACCCAGTTCCCCGACAACGTGGCGTCCACAAAGTGGCTGTCGAAGCGACGATTCAGCATCACCTTCAATCGGCCCTACAACCGGACCTGGTTGCTGTACAACGAGCTGAGCCAGATCTGGCCGATGCCCCAGCATGCCTGGGACAAGGTCTCGACCACGGGGCCGCTCGGGAATAGGGACCGCACCCGCGGGGGGGCGGTGGCGGTCTGGAAGTACCTGGATTCGCAGTCCCGCAACGACGGCACCTATGACACGAACCCCCTCTGGCAGGTGGTGGACGGGCCGTGGCGTTTGGAGCCGAACTCGGGCTTCAGCCCGGTGACGCACTTCGTCGCGATGGTGCCGAACCGCCGCTACTCCGGGCCCGACAAGCCCCGGATCGCGAAGTTCGAAGAGATCCCGTTCACCAACGATACCGCCGAGTTCGACGCCCTCCGCGCGGGGACGCTTGACTACGGCTTTCTCCCGCTGCCCGACCTGAGCCAGCTCTCCTATTTCAAGAACCGCGGATACCGAATCGTCCCCTGGTATCTATTCGGGTGGAACTTCATCCCCCTCAACTTTCGGAACGGGGCGGTGGGGCCGATCTTCCAGCAGCTCTACGTGCGCCAGGCGCTGGAGCGCCTCATGGACCAGAAGGCGTGGGTCGGTCACATCCTCAAGGGCTACGGGTACGAGGAGTACAGCGCCATCCCCACCAAGGTCCCGAACGTGTTCGAGGACGGCTACGTCCAGCATCCTCACTACCCTTTCAGCGTCAGTGCCGCGCGACACGTGCTCGCGGCGCACGGCTGGCGGGTGGTCCCCGGTGGCACCGACACCTGCGTCAAGCCCGGCCGGGGACCCCGCCAGTGCGGGGCGGGAGTGCGGCGCGGCGCCAAGCTCAGCTTCACCGTCCAGTACGGGTCGGGGGTGCTGCCCCTGGCGCAGGAGGTGCAGAGCTTCAAATCGGACGCCGCGGCAGCCGGGATCCAGCTGACGCTGATCATCCAGCCTCCGGACACCGTGTTTGCTGAGTTCTTCGGCTGCACCACGTTCGCGGGCCCCGGGTGCGGGTGGGAGATCCAGTTCCAGCGCCTCGCCGATGACTACTCCTACTACCCTGACTACTACCCCACCGGGGGCGCCAACTACGGGACCGATGCAGTGTTCAACGGCGAGGGCTACAGCACCCCGGCCATGAACCGCCTCATCCAGGCGACCCACGATCAGCAGAGTGCGGCGGTCTACCGCACCTACGAGGACTTCGTGGCGCGCCAGTTGCCGACGTTGTGGCCCGCCAACGGCGCCTACCAGATCTCGGTGATCAATTCTCGCCTGCACGTGCCGCTGCCCCAGGGGTCCCACACCGAGATCTATCCGGAAGCGTGGACCTTCAGCGGCTGATCGCCGCCGGGGCAGGGGCGCATGCCGGCCGGCACGGACCGGGTCGGGTGCGGCACCATCCCGCCGCGCGCTGCAACGGGTCGGGGCCGCGGAACGGCGAAGGCCGCCGCTCGTGGGGTGGGGGTTCTGGGGCTGACCGAGCTGGGGCCACGGCGGAGCGCGGTCGTGCGTCCTGACGAGTACGCGGCCCGGGACGGGCTGGAGCTGGCGGGGCTCGTGCGCCGCGGCGAGGTGCGCGCCAGGGAGCTGGCGGAGCTGGCGCTGGAGGGCGCCCGGCGGCTCAATCCGGTCCTGGGGGCGGTGATCGAAACCTACCCGGAGCGGGCGGACGAGGCCGACCAGGGCGCCCAGGCCGCGCTCGGCCGCGGGGCCGCCTTCCCGGGCGTCCCGTTCCTGCTCAAGGACCTCGGCTGCACCGAGGCCGGGCGCCGCTGTGAGGCGGGGAGCCGGCTGCTCCAAGGTCGGGTGGCCGATCGGGACTCCGAGATCATGCGGCGTTTCCGCGCCGCCGGGCTCGTCAACCTGGGCCGCACCGTCACCGCCGAGCTCGGCGAGACGGCGGCGGCGGAGACCATCCTGGCGGGGACGGTGCACAACCCGTGGGATCTGGGCCGGAGCACCGCCGGCTCCAGCGGGGGCTCGGCGGCGGCGGTGGCGGCCGGGATCGTGCCGGTCGCCCACGGCAACGACGGCGGCGGCTCGATCCGGATGCCGGCCGCCTGCTGCGGGCTGGTGGGCCTGAAGCCGAGCCGGGGTCGGATCTCGCGCGCGCCCGCGGGCGTGTTCCTCGGCGACTTCGCCGTCGACTTCGCCCTCACCCGCTCGGTGCGTGACGCCGCCGCGCTGCTCGACGCGGTCAGCGGTCCCGCCCCCGGCGACCCCTACCGCATCGCCCCCCTGGACCGCCCCTACCCGGCATCGCTCCGGCCCCGGGCCGCGCTCCGGGTGGCCGTCACCACCCGGCATTTCTGGGACCGCGAGATGGATCCCGAGGTGGTCGGCGCGGTCGAGCGCACCGCCCTGACCCTGGCCGACCTCGGCCACGTCGTGACGGAGGCGCATCCGACCTTCCCGGTCGAGCCGTACCTGCGGGCGACGGTGGACTGCTGGGCGGCGCAGACGGTGGCGGAGGTCGACCAGGC
>Ga0307374_10014327_pt1 | contig 10809 bp, 10 predicted proteins | sample OX3MG_FD_202532 | JGI IMG/M metagenome (GOLD analysis project Ga0307374, IMG submission 202532) | Soil microbial communities from Risofladan, Vaasa, Finland - OX-3 | ecosystem: Environmental > Terrestrial > Soil > Coastal area > Acid sulfate soil | place: Finland: Risofladan, Vaasa | collected... | reverse complement strand
AGAGGTCGAGGTAGGGTGGATCTGGCGGTTGCTGCCCCCTGGCGCCAGATGTTGCCTGGCCTGGCACGCCATGCGTCTTCCCGCGCCTTGGGCCATGTCCCACCTTCAGCGCCGCGCCCTGGGCCTGGAGGCCATGCTGGCCCAGGGCGAGCACGCTCGCTGGGCGCCGGTGCGAGCCCGCGAGCGGGCGAAGTCTGCCGAGGGACTGCGGGGACGCATAGCGGCCAACGAGGAGTCGGCGTTTCACGTATCGGCCTATCTCACCGTGAGCGCCACCTCCGAGGCCGAACTGAATCGAGCCCTGGCCGGGGTCGAATCGCACGCCCGCGCCGCACTCTGCTCGCTGGTCGAATGCCGGTTTCGCCAGCTCGATGCCCGGGCCAGCACCCTTCCCCTGGGTATCGATCGCCTGCACCGTCGCCACCTCCTGCCCACCTCCGCCCTGCTGGCACTCCTGCCCTGGCGCGACGCCAAGTTGCGCCAGGCCCGCGGAGTGGTTGTCGGGCGGACGGTCGGCGGAGGCGATCCGGTGCTGCTTGACCCCTTCTCCCCGGGGGTCTTCAGCAACGCCAACATCGGCGTCTTTGGTCACTCAGGCTCGGGTAAGACGCATCTCCTGTCGACCCTGGCGCTGGGCCTTTGGGGCGCCGGGATCCAGGTTCTGATACTCGATCCCGAGCACGAGTACGGTGCTCTGGCAAGAGCGGTCGGTGGCGTCGACGTGGCGTTGGAGCCGGGGTCAGGACATGCGCTCAACGTGTTCGACGAGCTGGGCGCTCCGGCCCGCGGCGCGGCGGTGGCGGACGCGGTCGAGCTCTGCACGGTGCTGAGCGGGGGCCTGGATGCGGTCGAACTCGCCCAGGTCGAGGCGGCGGTCCGGCTTGCCGCCGAGGAGCGGCCGCATCCCCTGCTGGCCGACGTCGTCGCCCACCTTAGCCGCCCCTCTCGAGCAGGCACGATTCTGGAGCGCTGGGCGCAAAGTCCGCTCGGGAGTCTGTTCAGCCGCCCCAGCAACGTCGATCTGAACGCCGGCATGGTCGTCTTCGGGATGCGCGAAATGCGGCCCGAGCTGGTGCCGCCGGTCCACTTTCTGCTCGCCCACGCGATCTGGTCTCAGATCAAGCTCCGCCGGCGCCGACGGGTGCTCATGATCGACGAGCTGGGTCTGCTCTTTGCCGATCCGATCATGCGGGACTTCATCGTCTCGCTCGCGCGCCGCGTCCGCAAATACGACGCCAGCTTGATCTTCGCCACCCAGAATCCGGGCGACCTGCTCTCTTCGGAGGCGGGCGCGGTGGTTGCCAGCAATCCCGACATCCATTTCTTCGGCGCCCAGAGGCCGGCCGAGGCGGCGCGATTGGAATCGGCCTTCGGACTCAGTCCCCGCCAGCGCCAGCATCTGGAGCGCGCGCGTCGGGGCGACTTCCTGCTCAGCGCGGCCACCGATCGCCTTTTGGTCCATGTGGAGCCTCCCCCCTGGCAGGCGGAGCTGATGCGCGCGGCGAGAGCGAATCGGTGACACCCAGGTGTCGCGTCGGCCGCGTAGTCTTCAGGGGTGTCGAGGGTCCTTCATTACCGCTTGGGCGCTCTCGAACCTCCCTCCCAGGCAGAGCTCGAGAGCGGTTTCAGCCGCCTGGCCGAGGGCCGTACCTGGAGCGGCGAGCCGCCCTGGCTGGCGACGCCCGGGAGCGGGGATCTGTTCGCCCGGGAGTACCTTCGCCACGTCCGCCAGGAGGAGGGTGAATGGGTGGGCTCGGCCGGGTATCTAAAGCTGGGCGGGGACGAGATCGACGCCTTGATCGCGGTGATCTTCCTGCGCGATGCCAGCGCCCAGATGGAGCTCCGCGTCACCGTCCAGGACGACTTGAACCCGCTCGCCAAGCTGCGCCGGCTGGAGTTCGTCGGCGGAAGGCTGCCGTCGGGCAACTCGCTGGAGGAGATGCTGGCTCGCCGTCCCGTGATCAAGAAGGTCGACGGCCAATCGATCCTGTTCTACCCACCTGCCCATCGCCTGAGTGACCATCCGGGGTCCCGGCGTGAGCTCTGGGGCTACGGTCTGATGGGCATCCGCGCCTACGCGCCGAACCTACCTGAAGCCGAGCACGAGGCCCTGAAGTTTCTCCGCGCGATGCGCCACCTGGGACCGTGAGCGCGAGCAGGCTGCATCAGCAGAGTGAGGGACGCTTGACCTCCGCGGACGGTACTCGCCTCTACTGGCGTGGTTGGGAGGTGGCCGGGGCCTCCATTGCGCTCGCCGTCGTCCCCGGGCTGGGTGACCATTCAGGACGCTACGAAAGCCTGGCCCAGGCCATGGCTCGCTCGGGCATCTCGACTTTTGCGGTCGATCTCCGAGGCATGGGTCGCAGCCCGGGTCAGCGCGGCCACCTGCGCCGCTGGCACCTCTGGGAGGAGGACCTCGCAGCGCTGGTGCGACTCGCTGGGGAGCGCTCTCCGGCGGCTGAGGTGGTGCCTCTGGGACACTCGTTCGGAGGCTTGGTGGTGGTCTCCTCGCTCCTCTCCGGCAGACTCGCCTGCTCCCGCTTCGCGCTCTCCAATCCGGCTTTCCGACTGGCCCTGAGTGTGCCCGGCTGGAAGCTCGCGCTGGGCCGCGGCGCCTCGCTTCTTCTGCCTCGCCTGGCGCTGGCCAATGGTCTCGACCCCACCCTGCTCAGCAACCGGCCGGAGGTGGCCCAGGCCTATCGCGACGATCCCCTCGTCCATGACCGGATTTCCTCCCGCCTCTTTACCGAATGGGCCGCCGCAGTGAATCGAGCGCAGGCGGGGGCTCGGGCTCTGTCCCAGCCCTATCTGCTGATCCTGGGGGCACAGGACGCGCTCATCGATGGCCGGGGAGCGCTGGAGTTCGCGCATCAGAGCCGATCGGCGGATGTGCGCGAGTATCTGCGCCGCCGTCACGAGCCATTCAACGACACCGGTGCCGATGAGGTTTTCGGAGACCTTGGAACCTGGTTGTTGGACCGGGGCGGGGTCAGCTCCGAGCCGGCCGCCGATCGCATATGAGGGCCGTTCTCCAGCGCGTCAGCATGGCCGAGGTGAGCTGGGAGGAGTCGGGGATGAGGCGGGGTGAGCGCATAGGCAGAGGGCTGGTCCTGCTGCTTGGAGTCGGCGCGCGCGACGGTGATCGGCAGGCCCGGCAGCTGGCCGCGCGAGTCGGCGTGATGCGCGTCTTCAACGGACCCCGCGGCGTTCCCGATCTGGCCCTCGGCGATATCCAGGCCGAGGCCCTTGTGGTCCCCCAGTTCACCCTCTTCGCCGACCTCAGCCGGGGCCGCAGGCCGAGTTTTTTGGGTGCCGCCTCAAGCTCGATGGCCCGGGAATTATTCGACTCCTTCTGCGACTATTTGGGGGCCCACGCTCCGATCCGACGTGGTCGCTTCGGAGCCGACATGCGGCTCCAACTGAGCAACGAGGGTCCCTTCACCCTCTGCCTCGACACCGACGTCTGGGAGGAAGGCGGTTGAGCCCAACCGATCCGGACCCCGTCCTGGGGGCGCAGCACCCGATCCGCCTAGCCGCCCGGCGTATCAACGGCCATGTGAACCACACACCGCTGCTCGAGTGCGACCTGCACCGCGAACTCCGGCTCAAGCTTGAATGTTGGCAGGTGAGCGGCTCGTTCAAGGCTCGGGGTGCCTTCAACGCTCTGCTCAGCCTTGATCCGCCGCCCCATGGAGTGGTCACAGTGAGCTCGGGCAATCACGGACAGGCCGTTGCTCTGGCCGCGCGCACGCTCTCGGTGGCCGCAACCGTGGTTATTCCCGAGGGGGCCAACCCGTACAAGGTGGAGTCCATCCGGGGGCTGGGAGCGGAGGTGGTGCAGAGCGGGGTGACGTTTGACAACCGCATGCAGGTCGCTCAGCGCGTGGCGCACGATCGGAACCTGGTCATGGTCCACCCCTACGACGACTGGGACGTCATCCATGGTCAGGGCACCGTGGCCCTTGAAATGCTGGAGCAGGATCCTCGAATCCGAACCCTGGTCGCGCCGGTGGGCGGCGGCGGCCTATTGAGCGGCACCTCGCTCACCGCACGCGCTCTGGACCCCGAGATCAAGATCGTCGGAGTCGAACCCGCCGGCGCCGACGACGCGGCGCGAAGTCTGGCTTCGGGACGGCACTGCCGGCTCACCAGCGCGCCCGCAACCTCGGCCGATGGCCTGCGCAGTCTGAGCCTGGGCGACCGAGGATTCGCGGTCCTGGTCGGCGCCGGCGGAGCGGACGCCATTGTTACCGTCGACGAAGAGCAGATCGGAGCCGCCACCGCACTGGCCTGGACCCGGCTCAAGCTGGCCCTCGAGCCCTCGGCCGCGCTTCCCCTGGCCGCTTTCTCGGCCGGCCTCCTCGACCGCATGCCAGCCCCCTGGGGGCTGATCCTGTCCGGCGGGAACTTTGACCCCGCCGTGGTCGCGGGCATGCTCGGGCTCACCTAGGCCGCCAAACGATGGTCCCCAGTCGGCGGCTCGAAGGCTTCACCGAGTCGGTCATTCGAGAGATGACACGACTGAACCTGGCGCTGCATGGACCGGAGCGTGCGATCAACTTCGCGCAAGGGTTCCCCGACTTCGAGCCGCCAGAGGAGATCGTCGCCGCCGCTCACGCCGCGCTCGATACTGGAGGGGCCTATCACCAGTACTCACCCACCTGGGGTGCGGTGGCCCTGCGCTCCGCCGTCGCGGCCAGGAAATCCAGCCAGTGGGCTCGCCCCATCGACCCAGACACAATGGTCACCGTCACCTGCGGCGCAACCGAGGCGATGATCGCCACCATGCTCTCCGTCGTCGAGCCGGGAGACGAGGTGGTCATCTTCGAACCCCACTACGAGAACTATGGTCCGGACTGCATCCTGAGCGGCGCGACGCCCCGACCTGTGCTTCTGCGACCACCCCGGTGGGAGTTCGATCCCGAGGAGCTGAGGGCCGCATTCGGGCCCCGCACCCGCGCCATCGTGGTCAACACCCCGCACAATCCTTCGGGCAAGGTCTTCAGCCAGGCCGAGCTGGATCTGATCGCAGATCTCTGCATCGAGCACGATTGCGTGGCTATCACCGATGAGATCTATGAAGATCTCGTGTACTTCGGGCGGCACTTGAGCCTGGCCAACCTGCCCGGCATGCAGGACCGGACCGTGACCATCTCGGGGGCGAGCAAGACCTACTCCGTGACCGGATGGCGGGTGGGCTGGGTGATCGCGGGCGAATCCCTGACCCAGGGCGTGCGCAAGGTCCACGACTTCTTAACCGTGGGGGCGGCGCACCCCTTGCAGATAGCGGTCGCCGGCGCCCTGAGCCTGCCCGAATCCTTCTACGACGGCCTCCGAGAACAGTACCTAGAGCGCCGCGACCGCATCGTGAGCGGTCTGGCGGAAATCGGCTTCGGCGTCGATGAGCCCGCCGGCGCCTACTACGCGATGGTCGACATCTCGGGCCTGACCGACGCCGGCGATACCGCCTTCGCTCGCCGTCTGATCGAACGCTGCGCGGTGGCCAGCGTTCCGGGATCGAGCTTCTACACCGATCCCTCACGGGGGCGAGATCAGCTCCGGTTCAGCTTCCCCAAGCGCCTGCAGACCATCGATCGCGGCTTGGAGGCGCTGCGCACAGGGCTCAAACCTGGATGACCGGCTGGTTGCTTCGGGCGGCCCACAGCGTTGCCAGAGCCAGGCCCGCGGCCAGGACCAAAAGCACGGCCGCAATCCGGAACAACTCCTGGTACTCCTGGAAAAGAGCGCCTCGGGCGCAGTCCTCGTAGGCGGTGATCCGCGCCGACAGCGAACCGGTCGCGGCCTGCGTGGCGCAGCCCTGCCGCGCCATTATTTGACCGAAGCGGAAGAGGCCGAACGCGGTCAGTCCGGACACGCCGATGATCATCCCTAGGGTTCGGGTGAGTACGGTCACGCTTCCAAATAGGGAGCGCCGCGAGTCCGGGGCGCGGTCCAACATGACCGTCGTCAGCGGCGCCAGCGCTCCGCCCATGCCCACGCCGCAGAGCAACAGCTCGGCGCTGGTGGCGCTGATGAGGGCAAGGTTGAGGGGGCGGGTCCAGGTCGACATGGCGGCAAAGGCGAGTGCGGCCAGGCAGAGTCCGCCCCCCGCTGCAGCCGCTCCCCAGCTCCTCCGGTCCATCACGCCGCCGGCCAGCGCGCCCAGTGGAATCCCGGCCAGCAGACGCATCAGGAGCAGGCCGGAGGCCAGACTTCCCAGTCCCAATGCGCCGCGGGCGAGGAGCGGGATGTCGACCAGGGCCACCATCAGAGCCGCACCGCTCAAAAGATTGGCCGCGGCGGCTCCCCCGAGCACGCGATCGCGCCGGATTCGGGTGGCCCGAAGTGGGTTCAGCAGCCGCGACTGATGCGCGACGAAGGTCAAGGCGAGTCCCAGCGCCGCTGCGAGCAATGCCCAGGACCAGGGATTGAGCGCGGAGCGGGCGGGGTCGTTGGGGTACAGGCCAAACACCACCAGCGCCAGCGTTGCGCCCAGCAGCCCCGCGCCCGTCCAGTTCGCCCGCGCGGGCGGCGCTGGAACAGCTCCGGTCGTGGCCAAACCGTCGGCCGAGGATCGGGCGTTCATTCCAAGACCCAGGAGGACCAGGGCGGTCAGGGGAAGATTGAGCCAGAACAGTGTCCGCCAACCGGCCGGACCCAGCCCCACGAGGGCGCCGTAAACCGGTCCGAGCACGCTCCCCGCCTCCTGCAGAGCGGAGACGGCACCGACGGCGGTCCCCCGCTCGCCGCGAGGGAAGAGATCAGCCGCCAGCGCCATCGTGGGCGGCACCAAGGCTCCGCCGCCCAGGCCCTGCGCCACCCGCCCCGCCACCAGCCAGGGCAGCGAGGGGGCGAGGGCGGTGACGCTCGATCCGGCGACGAACAGGACCAGGGCAAGGCTCAGCGCCTGTCCTCGTCCGCGCTGGTCAGAGAGAGTGGAGAGGAGAGGCATGGCCACGACGTAACCCCCCAGGAATCCGGAGACGACGGGGGAGGCCGCCTGCAGGTTGTCGACGGAGACTCCGACGCCGCTCAGCATCTGAGGCAGGAGGGTGACGACCGCGTACGCGTCCAGCGCGGCCAGGAGTAACCCCGCTGCCGCCAGCGCCAACTGTCGGCGCGGCGCCGATCCGACGATCACGCGCGGCGCTCGTGCACCCTAGGCCAGCGGACTCGGGGTGACGATAACCAGGGGACGGTTGTAGTCGGCAACGTCGATCTCGACCTGAACCGATCGCCCTGGCGTCAGGAGCGGTCCCTTGAGCTTGAGGCGCCGAATCAGATGATCCTGCGTGGCCGACCAGATCTGGACCTGGATGGCCGCCGCGGGAGCGGCCTGCGGTCCCATGATCGAGGCGAGCTGGGCCGGTGAGAGGGTGACGCTGACGCCGTCGCACTCCACTCCCCCGATCTGGGAGGGCCCCAGCCAGCGCTGGGCGCCGCCGTGGCTCAGAATCGAGTCCAGGCCGCCTCCGGGCTCCAGCAGCGAGGACAGCGGTGGCAGCTCCGCCGCCTGTGCGGGGGTGAGCTGGGTGAAGTTCGAGAAGGGCAGGCGGATGTAGGTGTGGCCGGCCAGCGTGACCACCACGAGGTCGACCAGGAAGTCACCCTGCTGGACCTTGAAGGTCGTGCTGCTGTCGTTCGGGCGGGCAATCTCGGCTGTGGCCGAGATCAGGCTGAGCCCACCCAAATCGATGCCGGGGCCAAAACTCAGCTTGAGATCGGCGGAGCGGACTCCGGACATGGCGGCCGCAGTCTCCCGCAGCACCTGGCCGGGCGAGGCGTGTGCAGCGCCGCTCGAAGGCGCGCAGCCGAGCAGGAGGATTGGGGCCAGGATCAGCATCAAGGCGGTGGGGAACCGGTCGATCACGCCCAATACAGCACCGTGAGCGAGGCGGTGGTGACATGGCGCCCCAACATTGTTGGCGAAGGACGCTGCCGCGGTCCATGATGTCAGGTGGACCGTCGGCGTCCACCGGCGGCCGGGAAATTTAGGTGCGGAAAGCATACTCAGGTGATCCGGCGAGCTTCACGCAGGCGGTGAAAGCCGTCCGCATTCTGGTGGCCGAGGACAGCGCGCTCAATTTTGAACTTGTGCGCGACCTGCTCGAGGGTGCCGGGTACGAGGTCGCGTGGGCTCAGGACGGTGAGGTTGCGCTGGAGATGGCGCTGGACGGCGGCTACCAGCTACTCCTGCTCGACCTCCACATGCCCCGGCGAGACGGTATCTCGGTCATGCAGGAGCTGCGCCGGCGGGCATCGCACATGCCCGTGGCGGCGGTCACCGCGGACGTCATGCCGGGGGTGAAAGAGGAGCTGGAGTCGGCCGGCGTGGATGCGTTTTTGACCAAGCCCCTAGACCTGGGGCTGTTGATGATGACGGTGCGTCGACTGGTCCCGGCGCCGGAGCCGGCCTGAGTTCACAGTGCGTCCGGAAGCTTCTGTTTTAGCGTGAGCACGGGGGCGAAGAGGTCCCCCAGGCGCTCGATCCGGGACAGGACCTCTCCCGCCTCGAAGACCAGCAGATCGGCCTGGCCCAGCTCGGCGCAGGCGCCGACCTCGTCCCACGTAACCGGTGTGGACACCGTGGGGCGCGCCCGGGCTCGGAGCGAGTAAGCGCTGACCGTGGTCTTCGATTGGTCGTTCTGGCTCCAGTCGATGAGAACCTTGCCCGCGCGCAGCGCGCGCCGCTGCTGGTAGACCACCTGGTCTGGGAACTCGCCGGCCAGGTGTTGGGCCAGGTCTCGAGCGATGGTCTTGGTCCGGTCGTAGTCGACCTTCAGATTGAGGGGCGCGTAGACCTGCAGGCCCTTGGATCCTGAGGTCTTGCAGAAGGCCTGTAGTCTGTTGGCCCCAAACCACTCCCTGAGTCGCAGGGCCACGCGGCAGCACTCGACGATGGAAGCTGGAGGCCCGGGGTCGAGGTCGAAGACCAGAGCCGTGGGTCGCTCGAGGTGCAGGCGGCGGGAGAGCGAGGTGTGGAGCTCGATGCTGCCCAATTGGGCGACCCAGACCAGGGTGGGCAGGTCCTGGGCCAGGCAGTAAGACATGTCGCGCCCGTTACCCTCGCTCCAGACCGAGGCCGTCTTGACCCAGGGTGGTCTGTGGTCGGGACAGTTCTTCTCGTAGAACATCATGCCCTCGACCCCCTCCGGGTAGCGCTTGAGCGTGAGCGGGCGGTCACGCAGGTGGGGCAGCAGGACCGGCGCGATGCGAGTGTAGTAGTCGATCATGTCGCCCTTGGTGAAGCCGGCCTGGGGCCAGTAGACCTTGGTCAGCCGGCTCAGCTTCAGCCTTCGCCGGCCCACCATCACCTCAACTGCGTCCGTCGTCGGGCTCAACCCTCGGGCACCTCTCGCACCACGCTGGCCGGTTCGCGGTCGGGCCGCGATCCCAGGAAGATCGGAGCTCGAAGCCTGCCCTGCCGGGTCCACTCGGAGAAGCCGACCTCGACCACCAGTTGCGGTCTGGCGAAGTGGACTCGAGGCGGCGGACCGCCGCCCGAGAAGGGCGACTCCGCACTTTTAAGGGCCATCAGTCTGGGCTCGATCGCCGCCCGCGCCGCGGCACCCAGTCCTGAGCCCACCCGGCCGGCGTAGATCAGCTCGCCATCCCGGTAGTAGCCGACAAGGAGTGCGCCGATCAGCCCTTGACGCGCGCCCTGGGCTTCGGTGTAGCCACCGACCACGAATTCCTGTCGAAGGCGATTCTTGACCTTTACCCAGGCCCCGCTGCGCCGGCCCTCCTCGTAGGTCGATTCAATCCGCTTGGCCACCACACCTTCCAGCCCCAGCTCGCGACTGCTCTGGAGCAGCGCCCTTCCCGCCTCACCGCGAGCGTGCTCGGGAGTCTGCCAATGCGGCCCCTGCAGGGCCAGTTCCTCGAGCAGCCGGCGGCGCTCGAGGTAGGGCAGCGGGCGGGTGTCACGGCCGCCCAGGTGGAGCAGGTCGAAAGCCATGAAGAGCACCGGAATCGCGCTCATGGCGCGCCGGATCCGAGCGCTCGAGTCGAGTCCGATCCGGGCCTGAAGGAGTTCGAAGCTGGGTGTTCCCTGGGCGTCCAGGGCCACGATCTCCCCGTCCAGCAAGGCCGAGGTGCTGCCCAACTCGCGGGCCAGGGGACGCAGCTCGGGATAGCGCTGTGTCATGTCCTCGCCCCTGCGGTCCAGAATCTTAAGGCTGCCCCCCGAGCTCAGGATCAGCGCCCGGATCCCATCCCATTTGTATTCGACTGCCCACCGGCCGAGATCCTCTGGGAGTTCGGTGGCGGAGCGGGCGAGCATGGGCCTGGCGCTCTGCGGTAGCGGCACCAGGAGTGAGTCCGGAGAGGGATCCATGCGATGCATGATCCAGTCCTCGGCTCGGGTTCTAAAGAGCGCGTAGGTGCCTTCGACCCGCGAGCCGTGGAGCGTGACCTTGACCTCCTGGCGCCTGGGCCCGAACTCCCATTTGTGGAGCTCGTACGTTCCCTGGTCCCAGATCCGCACCTCGCCGGCGCCGTAATTGCCGGCGGGGATGTGCCCCGAGAAGGAGATGTACTCCAGAGGGTGATCCTCGACGTGCACGGCCAGGTGATTGCGGCGGGGATGGTCAGGGATTCCGCGCGGGACGGCCCACGACACCAGTACCCCGCCGTGTTCGAGCCGGAAATCCCAGTGCAGGCGGCGAGCGTGGTGCTCTTGGATCACGAATCGCAGCTGGCGGGCGGCCGGGAGGTCGTGATCCCGCTCGCCCGCAGGCTCCGAACTCGACGCCAGATCGCGCCGAGCGCGATATTCGGTCAGCCGGTCCACCCTCCCAAGTTACCGCC
>Ga0307374_10014326_pt1 | contig 10810 bp, 7 predicted proteins | sample OX3MG_FD_202532 | JGI IMG/M metagenome (GOLD analysis project Ga0307374, IMG submission 202532) | Soil microbial communities from Risofladan, Vaasa, Finland - OX-3 | ecosystem: Environmental > Terrestrial > Soil > Coastal area > Acid sulfate soil | place: Finland: Risofladan, Vaasa | collected... | reverse complement strand
CCCTCGCGCCCACTCCCCTCGGAATCCGGGGTGAAAACATTCTCGCCAGAGCCCGGCAACGGCTGCACTGCCAACATCAGGTCCGTCGGAGTAACGTGCTCCGCAGCGTGAATCCCGTCCTCACAAACCGGGCGCACTCGCCCGCTCCGGCCCGAGCCGGAACCGCGGCGGGCCGGCAGGCGAAGGCTTCAGCGCCCGGCCAGCCAGAGGGCGCCGAGCACGAACAGCATGCCGATATACGTCACCAGGAACGGGACGGTGAGGCTCGGCGGTCGCCTGCTAAACGTCCCGCCTTCGAACCGCCAGCGTGGTTGGATGACTCGCAGCGGGCCCTGACCGGCCAGCCAGACGACCATCGACGTACTGCTGAAGTGCATCGCAAACAGCATGAGGAACGGGGTGGACAGGCCCCAGTCCCCCGGCACGATCCCGAGCGCGTGCAGCGCCAGCCACACCGGGACCGCTTCCACCGGTCCCGCGAGCAGCCCCAGCACCGAGGGCCAATCCTTGTCCCAGCGCAGCTGCTGCAGGCCGTGGTACACGACCTCCCAGGCGATGCCGAAGACCGTCATCGTGATGGCCGTCCCCAACGTGATTTGATAGGCAAGGCGGAGCGACACGCCGGCCGGCCGGGGAAAGAACCGCGCCATGGCCAGCGTCCACAGCAGGCCGACGCTGGACATGAGCACCAGCCGCGTCTGTATCCGCCCCCCCAGTGTGAGCGTCACGGCTGCCGATTCCTCACCCAGCGCCACCACTGGCCCATCGAGCGGAAAGCGCCCGGAACCGCGCACATCCCCTGGTCGGACAGATCGTCACAGATCTCCAGCGCGGCGTGTGTCAGCCCCCAGAACGAGTCGACCGGAGCCAACGCGCCGCCCAGGCTGGCAATCCCCGACGCATACATCCGGCCGGCCCCGCTGCGCGTACCGCGCACCTCGAAGCTCGGCTCGACGTCCAGCCCGCCGAGGACACTGGTCGAGGCACCGCCGCAGTCGAGCAGATCGGACAGCAACGCGTGGTGGCGCAGGTCGTCCTCGAAGCCCGTCGCATCCAGCAGGAAGTCGGCGTCCACCTGACACTCGGAGCCATCCCCTCGAGCCAGGGTCATGCGCAGGCGCCCCGACGGGGTCAGGCGGAGGTCGCGCACCACGGCGGACTCGGCCAGATACCACCCCTCGTGCCTGCCGCGACGCAGCTGCCGCTGCCAACCCGCTCGACGAGCCGTGGTGGTCCCACCCATGCGCGCGATCAGGTCGGCCCGCTCGTCTCCGGACAGCGCCAGCGTGCGCTGCCGCAACTGGCCGCCGGCGGCGGCCTTGGGGAAACTGAACGGCTGGTAGGCAAACCCGTTCCCACCCGGACGCCGGAACCACGGCGGCCCGGTCGCGCCGCGCACGTAGTGTCGAAAGAGGTGGAGGATCTCGGTCCGCGCGCCCAGCGCATCCCGGTCGTGGACCAGGCGCTCCAGGACGCGCGAGGCCGTGATGCCGGATCCCCTGAGCACGATCGTGCCCGGCGAGCTCACGAGCTGCCGGTAGACGTCCTCGTGCGGCTCGTAGGCCTGGACGGCCTGCGACGCACCTGGATGGAGGTTGCGAAAGGCGAGCAGGTCGGGGGCGAGCCGGGGTCGGGAATGCCCCAGGGCGAGATGAACGTGCCGGCAGCGGTAGACGGACGGGCCGGCGCACGCGTCGTCGAGCGGCTGGGTGAGCACGAAGTAGCCCCCGCGCGACCGGCGGCGTACCACCATCGCCCGGCTGCGCACCAACATCTCGCCCCAACCGATCCGGGCCGCCTCCCGCTCGATACCGGTGAGTACGGTCCGTACGCGGGGCGTGAAGTACTCGCTCAGCAGCGGCTCGGTGAGCACCCTCCACAGCGGGGCCGGCGTGCGCTCCGCGAGCGCCTCGGACACCGCGTAGCCGGGGCAGCCCCAGATGTTGTCGATCCTCGACGACGAGTCCGACCGTAGCCGGTCTTCCAGACCGAGCTGGGAAGCCCGTGCCAATGACACGAAGGACGCGTAGGGAGCCGACAGGTCGGAGAGCACGGTGATCGCCGACGTCGTCAACCCGGCGATGCGCAGGAAGTCGACCAGGGCGAAGGAGCCGAGGCCGCCGCCCACGCTGACGATCTGGGAGTCGTACACCGGCAGCCCGGCGGCGGTCAGGAACTCGTCATCCCACACGCCGCACCGGAGCAGGCGCGACAGTTCTGGGCGCGCGGATGCGGCCTCCGCACGGGCGACGGAGATCGCGGCGGGCGCGGTGATTCGCCGAAACTGGGCCGTCCCGGCGCCGAGCTTGTCCGTCACGAGTGTTGACCTTGACCTTCCGCGCCCCCAGGCCGGTGCCCGAGCGCTGGGTGGCGGGTCGAGACACGGCCGGCAGACCACCAGCGAGCGACACGGATTCGGCCATCGGCGGGCCCGCGTCGCAACGACGTGATAAGGCCGCGAGGATCACGGCGGCACCGCGGCCCGTCAACGTCGCTGACGCGGGCGACACCGGTCGACCTAGCCGGCTGGCCGTCGGTCATGCTCCTGCCCGGCGGACGGTCGGCAGACCATCTTCCCGGATCGGGGCGTTCGAAGGCAGCCACTACCCAGCATGTAGGCGATTCTATCACGGATGGTGCGTAGCGACGGCCGGCGCGGGCCGTTCGCGTGAGGCAACGCGGTCCGTTTGCGCGTCGCGCTCGCTCCGGATGACGCCTACTCGGTCGGTGCGCCGGCTCCGGACACCTCGGCCAGGGCGGCCAGCGGGATCGGCTTGACCGGCGGGCGGGCGGTGATCTGCCCCGCCTGCGCGGCGCCCACGCCCGCCCGGCGCTCGAGGTACGTGCGCAGGATCGGCGAGCAAATGCGCCCCTGGCAGAGCCCCATGCCGGCGCGGGTGCGCCGCTTGATGTCGTTGAGCGTCAGCGACCCCGCGCCGATGGCCGCGTCGACCTCGGCGGCCGCGACCTCCTCGCAGGCGCACAGGAGCGTCTCCGGGGTGACGGCGTCCGCCAGACCCGAACCCGGTACGTAGACGCTGTTGAGGACGCGGGCGAACTCGAGCCCGGCGCGCACGGCGCTTTTCGCGTCGGCGGCGGCGTGTGCGTAAGACGGCTCGTCGAGCGCTCCGAGGTCGCGCGCGACCGTCAGCCCGGCGAGCCGGCCGGTGGCGGTGGCCAGATCCGCCCCGCCGATGCCGGTGAGCTGCCCCGCGACGTACAGTCCCGGCGGACCGGCGCGCATGGCGTCGTCATGCACGACATACCAGCCGCCGCGCTCCGGGTCCCAGGTGACGTCGCAGCCCGCCATCCTCGCCAGCTCCGTCGAGGCGGCGAAGCCGTAGTGCACGCAGAGGGTATCGACGTCGTAGCTCATCTCGCTGCCCGGCACCACCCGCCAGTCGCGGTCGACACGCGCCACCGTCACCTCGGTCAACTCACCGTCGCCGCGGGCCGAGACGACCATCTGGCCGGTGTGGAGCGGGATGCCACGCTGGTGCAGCGCCCGGCCATAGTCGATCGCCTGGCGCAACCGGCGGGCCTGGCCGAGAAAGTGGTGGACGTGGCGCAGCGGCGCCGTGGCGGCGCTCCCCTCGACGACCGCGACGACCTCGCCGCCGGCCTCGGCGATCTCGACCGCCGTCGCCAGGAGCAGCGGGCCGGTCCCGGCCACCAGGAAGTACCTGCCGGCCAGGATCGCCTCGCGGCTCAAGAGCGTCTGCACCCCGCCCACGGTCACCACCCCCGGCAGGGTCCAGCCGGGGAAAGCGGCCACCCGCTCGATGGCGCCGGTCGCCAGCACGACGGCGTCCGGCTGGACGACCTCGGCCCGCCCATCGTGGTACAGGCCCACCTGATTGCCGGGGAAGATCCCCCAGACCAGCGTGTCGGTGCGGGTCACGACCCGCGCCGGATCCAGGTCCCCGGTCCGGCGCAGGCCCTCCTCGCGGAGCGCGTCGAGCTCGGTGCCGCGCGAGACGTCCGGCGCCGCGTTGAAGCGCTTGAAGTAGCGGCCGCCGAGGTCGAAGGCCTCGTCGACCACGGTCACGCCCAGCCCGCGGCTCTCGAGTTCGACGGCCGCCGCCAGCCCGGCGGGCCCGCCGCCCACCACCAGGACCGTCCGCTCGCCGCCCGCGCTAGCCATCGGAACCCCCCTCTGCCGCGAAGCCCGGCGGCGCCGAGCGGACGTCGAGTCCGGGCGCGGCCACCACCATGCAGGCGCGCTGGTTGGCAACGCCGTTGACGGTTACCACGCAGTCGTAGCAGGCGCCGATGCCGCAGAGCATCCCCCGCGGCTCGCCGGTGCGAGGCGCGCGGCGCAGGGTCCGGATGCCGTCGGCGAGCAGGGCGCCCAGGACCGTCTCGCCGGCGTAGGCCTCCACATCGCGCCCCTCCCAGCGAAAGGTGAAGGGCTCACCGCGCGCCAGCGGCTCTTTGCGCAGTCGTTCGATTCGCACGCCAGATCCCCTCCTCCCGGCGCTCACCGGCCGATCGCGCCGGATCATCCCGCGTCGGCAAGCCGCGCGCAACCCCGGGGGTGACAAAAATACCCCCAGGGGGTATAATCGCCGTGAGGCCCCTCGTGGGCCGGAGAGGCGGGCAAGCAGCGATGGAGCGCGACGGCATGACGGGTACTCCGGAGCACGCGGTTCATCCAGAGCACCCGGAGCATGTGGACTCGTACCGGCAGGACAAGGCGCGCATCCTGGCCCGGCTGCGCCGCATGGAGGGCCAGGTCCGGGGCGTGCAGCGTATGGTCGAGGAGGACAAGTACTGCGTCGACGTGCTGACACAGCTCTCCTCGATCATCGCGGCGGCGCGCGGCATCGGCCTGGTGCTGCTCGAGGACCACATCCGGGGCTGCGTAATCCACTCAACCGACCCGGAGGCGTCAATCCAGGAGCTGACCGACGCGATCGAGCGCTTCACCAAGAGCGTGGGGTAGGCCATTGATGAGCCCTCCTCGGCCATCGCGCGGCGCTAATCCGCCGCGCCATCGGACGAAGCCCGCCGAGGCGGGCTGAGACACGACGCGGGGTTGTAGGGGCGCGATTCATCGCGCCCGGCTCGCTCCCACGGTTGACCTGGTAGCCAGGCATTGAGGACAACGGCGATGGTGGAGACTCCGACACGGCAGGACGAGCGACAGGGCGAGACGACGGCGACGCTGCTGGTCGGCGGGATGACCTGCGCCTCCTGCGTCCGGCGGGTCGAGCGCGGGCTGGGCCGCGTCGCGGGCGTGGACGGGGCTCAGGTCAACCTGGCCACCGAGCGCGCGACGGTGATCTACGACCCCAGCAAGGTGTCGATCGCGGAGCTGGTCAGGAAGATCGAGGAGACCGGCTACAGCGCGACCGTCGAGGCGACAGAGGAGTCCGCCGCGCCCGGCGTGAGCGACGCCGCCGAGGTCGACCTGGCCGTATCGGGCATGACCTGCGCCTCGTGCGTGCGGCGCGTCGAGCGCTCGCTCTCCCGTCTCGAGGGCGTCTCGCTGGCGTCGGTCAACCTGGCGACCGAGCGTGCCGCGGTGTCCTACGACCCGGAGCGAGTGGGTCTCGACGAGCTGATCCGCGCGGTGGAGGGCGCCGGCTACGGCGCCGACGTCGTGCCGGCCGAGCAGGAGATCGCCGCCACCGCCGACGAGGACACGCGCCGCCGCGAGCGCGAGATCGCGCGCCTGCGCCGCGACCTGATCGGCGCGGCCGTCTTCACCATCCCGACCGCGGCCCTCAACATGTTCGCCATGGGCCTGGCCGGCATGCAGTACCTGCTGCCGGTGCTGGCGCTGCCCGTCTGGGCGTACTTCGGCTGGCGCTTCCACCGGGTCGCCCTGAAGAACCTGCGCCACGTCCAGTTCACCATGGACACGCTGGTCAGCCTGGGCACCACGGCCGCCTTCGGCTACTCCGTCATCGCCACCGTCCTCGCCGCCACGGGCAGCGGCGCGATGCCACAGCTGTACTACGACACGGCCACGGTCATCGTCACCTTGATCCTGCTCGGCAAGTACTTCGAGGCCCGCGCCAAGGGGCAGACCTCGTCGGCGATCAAGAAGCTGCTCGGCCTGCAGCCGCGCACCGCCCGCGTCGTGCGGGGCGGACGGCCGGTCGACATCCCGATCAGCGAGGTGCGCGCGGGCGACCTGGTGCTGGTCCGGCCGGGCGAGAAGGTGCCGGTCGACGGGCGGGTCACCGAGGGACGCTCGACGCTGGACGAGAGCATGCTGACCGGCGAGAGCCTGCCGGTCGAGAAGGGGGCGGGCGATGAGGTCATTGGCGCCACCCTCAACACGAGCGGCAGCTTCACCTTCCGGGCGACCCGGGTCGGGCGCGACACCGCGCTCGCCCAGATCGTGCGGCTGGTGCAGCAGGCGCAGGGCTCCAAAGCCCCCATCCAGGGGCTGGCGGACCGCGTGGCGAGCGTCTTCGTCCAGATCGTGCTGGCTATCGCGGCGCTGACCTTCGTCGGCTGGATGCTGCTCGACGGCGACGTCTCGCACGCCCTGACGGCAGCCGTCGCGGTGCTGGTCATCGCCTGCCCCTGCGCTATGGGCCTGGCCACCCCAACCGCGATCATGGTCGGGACCGGCCAGGGGGCGGAGCACGGCGTCCTGATCAAGGGCGGACAGGTGCTGGAGCGTGCCCGTGCCCTGACGACGGTCGTGCTCGACAAGACCGGCACCATCACGCGCGGCAAGCCGGCCGTCACCGACGTGATCGCGGGGGCCACCGTCGACGGCGGCGACGCGGAACTGCTGCGCCTCGCGGCGACGGTCGAGCAGCGCAGCGAGCACCCCCTGGGGACGGCGATCGTGCAACGCGCCCGGGAGATGGAGCTCGATCTGGGCGCCGACGTCGCCGGCTTCCAGGCGCTCGCCGGGCACGGCATCGTCGCGACGGTCGCCGGCCGCGCGGTGCTGGTTGGATCACGTAAGTTGCTCACCGAGCAGGGCGTCGACCCGGCGTCGCTGGAGGCGGACGCCGCGCGGTTGGAGGGCGAGGGTAAGACGGCGATGTTCGTCGCGCTCGACGGCCGGCCGGCCGGGCTGATCGCGGTGGCCGACACGGTCAAGCCGAGCAGTCGCGAGGCGATCGCGGCCCTCAAGGGTCTGGGGCTCGAGGTCGCCATGATCACCGGCGACAACGCCCGCACGGCCGAGGCAATCGCGCGCCAGGTGGGCATCGACCGGGTGCTGGCCGAAGTGCTGCCGGAGCGCAAGGCGGCGGAGGTCGCGCGGCTGCAGGCCGAGGGCAAGACGGTGGCCATGGTCGGCGACGGCATCAATGACGCCCCGGCGCTGGCGCAGGCCGACGTCGGCATCGCCATCGGCTCGGGCACCGACGTGGCCATCGAGGCCAGCGACGTGACGCTGGTGGGCGGCGACCTGCGTGGCGTCTCGACCGCCATCGCCCTGTCGCGAGCCACGGTGCGCACGATCAAGGGCAACCTGTTCTGGGCCTTCATCTACAACGTGATCGGCATCCCGATCGCGGCGCTGGGCTTCCTGAACCCGATGATCGGCGCCGGGGCGATGGCCTTCAGCTCCGTGTTCGTGGTGACGAACTCCCTGCGGCTGCGCAGCTTCACCCCGCCGACGGAGGTGGCCGGCCCGCGCAGCCTGCGCCAGCGCGCGGCCGGCCTGGCGGTCCCCGCGGCGATGGTGGTGCTGGTGGTCGCGGCGGCGCTCGGCGTCGTCTTCGGGCGGCAGGCCGGGCTTCTCGGAGGCTCGTCGATGGCCGGCATGGCGAGCACGGCGAGTATGACGGCCGAGATGACGGTCGGGGACGCGACGACGGCCGGAGTGCGCGTCGACTGGACGGCCAGCCCGGCCACGGCCCAGCCGGGCCGGCCGGTGACCTTCACCTACCGGGTCATCGACCCCAGCACCGGCCGGACGATCACGGCGCTGCCCCTCAGCCACGAGCGGCCGATGCACCTGGTCGTCGTGAGCCGGGACCTGACGCAGTTCCAGCACATCCATCCGGTGCTGCAGCCGGACGGCAGCTTCGCGGTCACGACGAGCTTCGCCGTGCCGGGCAGCTACGCGCTCTACAACGAGTTCGTGCATGGCGATCAGACCGTGCTCGACCGGCGCGACCTGGTGGTCGGTCAGCCCTCGACGGCCGCGGCCGTCCTGAGCCCGAACCTCGGGCCGGTGACCGTGGACGGCCTGAGCCTGACGCTGGCGACGTCGGGGACGCTCCAGGCCGGACAGACGATGGACTTTACGGTGACGGCGACGCGGAACGGCCGGCCGGTGACGGACCTCGAGCCGTACCTGGGGGCGGGGGCGCACGTCTCGATCCTGTCGGCGGACGCCAACACCTTCGTCCACGCGCACGGCCAGCCGGGAACGCACTACGACATGGCGGCGATGGACACACCGGTGCCGGCGCACTTCGGCCCGTCGGTGACCTTTGAGAACACCTTCGCCACACCGGGCCTCTACAAGATCTGGGTCCAGTTCGGCTACCAGGGCGGCGTCGTCGCCGTGCCGTTCGTGGTCGAGGTGAAGTGACGGGCGAGCGACTCGGGCACATCCAGCACGGGGACCGACCGGATCGCGTAGTCATCCGTCCAGGCCCGTACCGGTCGGCTGGTTGACCGTCCGCCCACGCGACAGCGCGTCGTGAAGGTGATCGAAAAGTGGGGACGCGGACGGATCGAGCGGCTCGGCGCCGAGAGCGACCAGACGCCGGTTGCCCTCGGGGACGTCGAGGCCGTCTCGAACCAGCAGCGGGGTCACGCCGCGCCGCAGGTGCTCGACTGCGCCGGCCCAGGTGCCTCCCCGGTACGCCGCGGCGCTGACGACCAGCGAGCAATCGCCCAGCGCGTGAATCACTCGATTCCGCCCCATGGCACTCGCCACGCTGAAGTGGGAATCCGGATCGAACGGGCTGATCAGCGCGAGCGCCTCGGCGCGCACGTGATCGCGGTACCGCGCGCTGCGGGCCGTGCCCGCGAGGTTGTGGGCCAGCACGGCCGCGACGCGACCACCCGCCCCAAGGGCGGCGGACATCGCCTCGCCATCGACGCCGGCCGCGCCGCCCGAGATGACCGGGATCCCAATCGCCACGCAGGCCCGGGCGACCTGACGCGCGAACGCCAGTCCAGGAGCATCAGCGGCGCGCGAGCCGACGATCACAAGCCCGCCCGACGACAGCGCTTCCAGGGTCCCCACGCCGTAGAGCACGGGCGGAGCCCCCTTGCCGAGGCGGGAGAGGAGCCGCGGCGGGTAGCCCGGATCGGTGCGGCCGAGGACCCACAGCCCGTGTTTCGCCCACCTCTGCAGGGCCGCGTTCAGCGCGTCAACACGGTCGAGTTGCGCGGCCAGACGCGCCGGGTCGATCCGCTCGAGGTCCTCGGTAGGCCACTCCGGCGCTCGTCGCGGCGCCAGCAGGTCTTCCGCGGCCAGGTGGTGACGATCGCGCCAGTCCCGAACGCGCGTGTACTCAGGCGCCGAGAGCGGTCCCGGCCCCGCGACCCTGGGCCGCGCCAGGCTACCGCACAGAAGCAGTGCGAGCCGCGTCTCCGGGCTCAAGTCGAGACCGGGCACGCGGCCCACCTCTCAATCGGACCGCACGGCGGCCAGCGCGAGCGGGAAGACCGGCCCACTCCCGGCCGAGCGTAGCAGCGCCGCGATCACAGTGAAGGTCCATCCAGACGAGACCATATCATCGACCAGGAGCACGGGGCCCGACCTGACCCGCCGCGAGACCGAGAACGTGCCGGCGACGTTCACCGCCTGCTGGTAGCTATTGTGACTGAGCTTCTGCGGCGGAGTCTCCCGCGTCTTCTTGACGCAGTCGGTGAAGGGTAGCCGGAGCCGCCGTGCCACCCGGCGGGCAAGATCGGGTACGAGTTTCGGGCGCGCGAGCGATGGCACGCACGTGACCCAGGTCGGCATCGGCTCCGGGAACCACCGCTCGCTGACCATCTCCGAGAGTGCGTCAGCGAGGGCGTCGTCGAAGTGGCCGGCGCCGAATTTGCCTCGGCCGACCGAGGGGCCCCACCCGGCATTGCCCCAACTGCACAGTGCGCGGCCGAGCTCGGCGCGCAGCTCCGGAGGGATATCACCCCACCACCCGCACGCGTCACGCCCTTCCCACCGGCACCGCGGCTCGATGACCTGATCGTTCTGGCGTAGGAACCGTGCCGCGGCCGCCGCCACGTCAACCGAGTAGTCCTCGGGGAGCAGCGGCCCGCCGGCGCACACGGCGCAGCGTCCGCAAGTGGAGGACTCGGGGTCGCTCAACTCGCGCCGCAGGTAGCCCATCAGGCACTCCTCGCTGCGGGCGTAGGCGCGCAGCCGGGCCTGCTCGATGAATCGCTGCTCGATCACGCGGGCGATCCGGGCGCGGTCGAGCGAGTAGTCGATCGCCTCGGCTACCCAGCGCGAACCCGCCCTACCGACCGGCTTGGGGCGTTCGGATGACAGAAACGACAGGGTTCGCTCGAGTTGAGACTCCGACAGGTTGACGCGGTGCTGCAACTCGGGGGCGGTGAGCCCGCCATCCGCGGCCTGTAGCGTATCGAGGACGGCCGCGATGTGGCCCTCCTCCGGGAACGCGGTTCGGATGAAGTACTCGGCGATCCTGTCATCGTCATGGCCTCCGAGGAGGACCGCGTAGGCAGGGTCGACGGCACGCCCAGCCCGACCGATCTGCTGGTAGTAGTGGATCACCGAAGGAGGGCGTTGGAAGTGGACGACGAACCCGAGGTCGGGTTTGTCGAAGCCGAGGCCGAGGGCCGGCGTGGCCACGAGCGCCTTGAGATCGTTGTCAAGCAAGCGCTGCTCCAGTAGCACGCG
>Ga0307374_10014325_pt1 | contig 10810 bp, 8 predicted proteins | sample OX3MG_FD_202532 | JGI IMG/M metagenome (GOLD analysis project Ga0307374, IMG submission 202532) | Soil microbial communities from Risofladan, Vaasa, Finland - OX-3 | ecosystem: Environmental > Terrestrial > Soil > Coastal area > Acid sulfate soil | place: Finland: Risofladan, Vaasa | collected... | reverse complement strand
CCACGTTCACCACCACCATGCAGACGGTCCCGGTGGGATTCATCATGAGCGTGGTGCCCCAGGTGAGCGACACCGATACCGTGCTTCTCAGCCTGCGTCCGACGATCTCGCGCCAGATCGGCGTCGCGCTCGATCCGAACCCGTCGCTCGCCAACCCGTGCGGGGTGGGCGTCTCGAACTGCAGCACGCCGCCGATCCAGAACAGCATCCCGGTGATCCAGACGCGGGAAATGGAGTCGATCCTGCGCATGCAGAGCGGCCAGATCGCGGTGCTCGGCGGCCTGATGGAAGACCAGATCTCGGACACGCAGGATACGGTTCCCGGCTTAAGCAGCGTGCCGCTGATCGGCGCGCTGTTCAACCAGCGCAACCAGACCAATACCAAGACCGAGCTGGTGATCTTCCTGCGCGCCACGGTGATCCGCAATCCCAGCACCAACGCGGACTTCGCCTCCTATCGCCGCCTGCTCCCTGGCCCTGACTACCTGAGCCGTCCCAATCCGGCCATGACGCAGGACTCGCCGAGCGCCGCGGGCCAGCCTTCGACCCGATGACATGAGCCTCCTGCTCGACGCGCTGAAGAAGGCCGAGAAGGCGAAGGAGGAAGCCCAGCGCCGGGCGCAGGGCGAGGGTGCCGGTGAGCCCCGGCCCGAGGCCGGAGCCGCGGAGGAAACCAGGCACGTGCGCACGCGCGACGAGCTTCCGAGCATCTCGCAATCGCTCGAGATCCGCGACGAAGACATCCGCGCCGGCGAGCCGGCCAGGCCGAAGGGGCTCGCGCTCGAGCTGGAGAAGCCCGAACCGCCCCCGCCACCGTCCCCGCCGCCGCAACGGCCCGCGCCGCAGGCGCCGCAGCGCTCGAGCGCACCGGCCGCCGCCGAGGCGCAAGCGGCCGACCGCGCCACCGCGAAACGGGTATTCGAGGCGAAGTTCAAGGAGCCGAATCCCCGCATGCCGTTCTACATCACGATGGGCGTGCTGGGCGTATTCGCGGTGGGTGTGGTCATCTACTTCTGGATCCAGTTGCGGCCCGCGCCTGCCCTGGTAAATAAAAACCCGCCGCCCCCCACTGGCGAGCGGGCGGTCGCGGCGGCCCCGCGTGCCCCCGCGGCGACCGCGCCCCTGGTGGCGAGCGCACAGCCCGCGCCCCCCGTCGCGATCCCCGGGCTACCGCCAGCGGGCGGAGCGCCGGCCGTCGCCGCGCCGGCTTCGACCGCGTCGGGCCCGCAGGCACCGGCCCCTGCTCGCGAGCCGGCTGCCGCGCCGTCGCAAACGGGCGCGAACGCCGAAGCGCCCCGCGGCACACGGCAGGCGCGCGCTGCACCGCCCGCTCCCCGCGCGACGGAGGCTTCCACGGGGCCGATCCGCGCGCAGGCGCGGCGCCCCGAGCCGAAGGTCAATCCGCAGGTCGCTTCCGGATACCAGGCCTACCAGGCGGGCGACTTCACGGCCGCGCGTGCCGATTATCAGCAGGCGCTGCGCGCGGAGCCGATGAACCGCGACGCGCTGCTCGGCCTGGCCGCAGTGGAGATGCAAGCGCGCCACTATGAGCTCGCCGAGGCCTACTACCAGCGGCTTTTGCAGGCCGATCCGCGCGACCCCGACGCCCAGGCCGGCATGTTTGCGCTGCGCGGCCAGCTGATCGACCCGCTCGTGGCCGAAAGCCGCGTCAAGACCCTGCTGGCATCGGACCCGCAGGCGCAGGTACTGTATTTCACGCTCGGCAACGAGTACGCGCAACAGGCCCGCTGGGGCGAAGCGCGGCAAGCCTACTTGCGGGCGCTGGCGGCGGACCCGGAGAATCCGGACTTCGCCTACAACGTCGCCGTCAGCCTCGATCACCTCGGGGAGCGCCCGCTCGCGCTGGAATACTATCGCCGGGCGCTCGCGCTGGCGGGCAAGCGCGCCGCCAACTTCGATGCCGTCGCGGCGCGCGAGCGCGCCCAGCAGCTCTCCCGCTGACAGATTCTCACGCGCCGGGGCGCACGGCGGCCGGGTATGATTAAGACTAGATGAATTCGCCCAGCAATCCCCAGGCCAAGCGGCATATCGGCCAGATCCTGATCGATCAGGGAATCCTGACCGAGGATCAGCTCAGGATTGCGCTGCTCGAGCAGATGAAGTCCCATCTTCCGGTCGGGCGGCTGCTGGTGCAGCTCGGCTTCGTTTCGGAAGCCACGCTGCGCGACGCGCTGTCCGAGAAGCTGGGGCTGCAGTCGGTCGATCTGGCGCACATCATCGTCGACCCCGCGGCGCTGAAGGCGCTGCCGCGCGATCTGGCGCGCCGCTACCGCATCTTCCCGATCGCGCTCGACCGGCAGGCGAAGAAGTTCATCGTCGCGCTTTCCGACACCAACAACATCGTCGCGGTCGACCAGCTGCGCGAGTATCTGAAGGGCGACTTCGAGATCGAGCTGCGACTGGCGGGCGACACCGAGATCGAGCGCGCGATCGAGCACTACTACGGCCACGAGTTCTCGATCGACGGCATCCTGCGCGAGATCGAGACCGGCGAGCTGGACTACACCTCGCTCGCGGAGGGCGACGAGTACAGCCAGCCGGTGGTACGGCTGATCTCGGCGCTGCTCGCCGACGCGGTGGAGCGCGGCGCCTCCGACATCCACTTCGAGCCCGAGCAGAACTTCCTGCGCATCCGCTACCGCATCGACGGAGTGCTGCGCCAGATCCGCAGCCTGCACAAGACCTACTGGCCGGCGATGGCGGTGCGCCTCAAGGTCATGGCCAAGATGAACATTGCCGAAACGCGCGCGCCGCAGGACGGGCGCATTTCCGCGACGCTCTCGGGCCGGGTGATCGATTTCCGCGTCTCCAGCCTGCCGACCTCGCACGGCGAGAATATCGTGCTGCGCATTCTCGACCGGCAGAAGGGCATCGTGCCGCTCGACAAGCTCGGGCTGGAGGAATCACAGCTCGAGCTGCTGAAGCGCATGATCGCCCGCCCCGAGGGGATCATCCTGGTCACCGGACCGACCGGCAGCGGCAAGACCACCACGCTGTACTCGATCCTGAACCACATCAACTCGGACGCGATCAACATCATGACGCTGGAGGATCCGGTCGAGTACCCGATGACCCTGATTCGCCAGACCTCGGTCGCCGAAACCGCCAAGCTCGACTTCGCCAACGGCATCCGCGCCATGATGCGCCAGGATCCGGACGCCATCCTGGTCGGCGAGGTACGCGACCCCGATACCGCGGAGATGGCGTTTCGCGCGGCCATGACCGGCCATCAGGTCTATTCCACCCTGCACACCAACTCGGCGATAGGCGCCATCCCGCGGCTGCTCGACATCGGGGTCGTTCCGGACGTCATGGCCGGCAACATCATCGGCATCATCGCCCAGCGCCTGGTGCGCAAGCTGTGCCGCACCTGCCGGCAGTCGTTCGATCCGGACGTCCACGAGCGGCGCCTGCTCGGCATCACGCCGACCGAGCCCGCGGCGGTGTTCCGCGCGGTGGGCTGCGAGCACTGCGATTACCAGGGCTACCGCGGCCGCGTCGCGATCCTGGAAATACTCAAGATCGACAGCGCCCTCGACGAGCTGGTGGCGCGCCGCGCCACTACGCGCGAAATGCTGACCGCGGCGCGCGCCAAGGGCTTCAAGACGCTCGCCGAAGACGGCGTGCGGCTGGTGCGCAGCGGGGTCAGCAGCTTGGACGAGCTGATGCGCGTGGTCGATCTCACCGACCGCATGAGCTAGGGAAGAACGACGACGTGCTGCATCGCGGCATTGCACGCCGCGGTGCACCGCCTTACGCTGGGAACGGCGCGTTGCAACTGGGCTGATGCCTCTCTACACCTACAGGGCGATCGACTCGCAGGGCAAGGCGGTGCTCGGACGGGCCGATGCCGTCAACGTGTTCGATCTCGAGCAGCGCCTGGCGCGCATGGGCCTCGATCTGGTGTCCGGCGCGCCGACCAGCCAGCGCAGCCGGCTGATCGGGGGCGGCAAGATCAAGCGCCCGGAGCTGATCAATTTCTGCTTCCATCTTGAGCAGCTCGCCACCGCCGGCGTGCCGCTCGTCGAGGGGCTGATCGACCTGCGCGACAGCGTCGAAAACCCGCGCTTTCGCGAGGTAGTTTCGGGGATGCTCGAGTCGATCCAGGGCGGCAAGAGCCTGTCCCAGGCGCTGGCGGAATTTCCGGAGGCGTTCGGCAAGGTGTTCGTCAGCCTGGTGCGCGCGGGAGAGCAGACCGGCCGCCTGCCGGAAGTGCTCAAGGGCCTGACCGAGTCGATGAAGTGGGAGGACGAGCTGGCGCAGCAGACCAAGAAGCTGATCATGTACCCCGCTTTCGTCGGCACCGTCGTCATCGCCGTGACCTTCTTCCTGATGATCTATCTTGTGCCGCAGATGGTCGGGTTCATTCTCAACATGGGCCAGAAGATCCCGCTGCAGACGCGTATCCTGATCCACGTCTCGAGCTTCTTCGTGCACTTCTGGTGGGCGCTCATCGCCGTGCCGGTCGCGCTCGTGGTCGGCCTCAGGATCGCGATCAAGAGGAGCCCGGCAGTCGCCTACCGCGTCGACCGCTACAAGATCTCGCTGCCGCTGATCGGCCCGATCCTGCGCAAGATCATCCTGTCGCGCTTCGCCTCGAGCTTCGCGATGATGTACGCCTCTGGGATCACGGTGCTCGACGCGATCCGCAGCTCCGAGGAGATCGTCGGCAACCGGGTGCTCGAGGGAGGGTTGCGCACCGTCGGGCAACAGATCGCCGAAGGCAAGAACCTGACCGCCGCGTTCCAGGACGCGGGGCTGTTCCCGCCGCTGGTCATCCGCATGCTCAAGATCGGCGAGAACACCGGCGCCCTGGATACCGCGCTGCTCAACGTCAGCTACTTCTACAACCGCGAGGTGCGCGAGGGGATCGGCAAGCTGGAGGCAATCATCGAGCCGGCGCTCACGCTGGTGCTGGGCACCATCCTGGGCTGGGTCATGCTCTCGGTGCTGGGACCCGTGTACGACACGATCTCGAAGATGAAATTCACCTGACATGTCGGCCAAGCTCGTCGTCTACTTCACCGCCGGCGACCACTACGTCTACAGCTGGTCGCGCGGGGCGCTCGCGCTCGAGGCGGAGTTCAGCGCCGACGACTCCGGCCTGGCCGGCTTCCGCGAGTACTTGCGCGGCCGGCGGGGCGCGCTGTTCTCGGTGCTGGCGGACCTGGCGGGGGAGGACTTTCACGAGGACCAGATTCCCTACCTGCGCGGCGGCGACCGCGACGCGGTGATCCAGCGGCGCCTGGTGCAGCGCTACCGGGACACGCGCCTCGCGGCCGGGCTGTCGCTCGGCTACGTGACCGGCGAGCGGCGCAACGAGCGGCTGCTGCTCGCGTCTTTCAGCAACGCGCAGCAGTTCGTGCCGTGGCTCGACGCGCTGTCCGAGGCCGGAGCCCGGCTCGCGGGCGTGTACTCGGTGCCGCTGCTCGCGCCGGCCCTGGCCGCGCGCCTGGGCGCGCGCCGCGGACCGTGCTTCGTCGTGACCGCGAACCGTGCCGGCCTGCGACAGTGCTTCGTGGACGACGGCAAGCTGCGCTTCGCGCGCCTCGAGCGCACGCTCGATATGCAGCCCGAAGCGCTCGCCGATTTCGTGCGCTCGGAAACCGCGCGCCTCGCACAGTACCTCGGCACCTTGCGCGCCCTGCCGCGCGAGGGCCCGCCGGTCCAGGTCATCGTCGTCGCGCCTCCCGGACAGCGGCCCGCCTTCGAGCGGCTCCTGGTGTCCGACGCGCGGCTCGCGTTCCATTCGGTGAGCATGGAAGAGGCGGTACGCGCGGTCGGGGTGAAGGGTGCTCCGGCCGGCACCGCGGCGGAGCAGCTGTACCTGCACCTCACGCTGCGGCGCCCGCCGAAGGAGCAGTTTGCGCGCCGGGAGGAACGGCGCAGCTTCTTTATCTGGCAACTGCAGCGCGGCATCGTGGCTGCCGGCGCGCTCGGATTCGCCGCCTGCGTGCTGTACGCGGGGGCCAAGTGGCTCGACATCCTCGACGCACGCACGCAGGCGTCGGTCCAGGTAAGGGCCGCGCATGTCGCCGAACAGCACTACGAACGCGTCACCTCGACCTTCCCGGTGACCCAGACGACCACCGAAAACCTGAAGGCGACCGTGGTCGAGTTCAGCAAGATCGCGCGGCGCTCCGCTTCGCCGGAGGCGGCGCTGGTCTACCTGTCGAAGGCCATGGACCAGTTCCCGCAGATCGAGCTCGACAGCCTGGTATGGAGCATCGAGCGCGGCAGCGTCAAATCCGTCGCGGTCGCGGCCGTGGGCGCGGCAGTGGCTGCGGACGCGGGAGCCGCGCCGCCGCCCGCCGCGAGCGGCCAGTTCAGCCAGGTATTGCGCATTTCCGGGCAGGTCAACGCGACGCAACGCTCCGATTACCGCGCGATCACCGCCGAGGTGCAGCGCTTCGCCGCCGCCTTGCGCGCGGACCCCAGCTACCGGATCGTGCACACCCGCCTGCCCTTCGACATCAGCTCCGAGGGCACGCTGACCGGCGACATCGGTCAGTCCGAGAACGGCGAAGCACCGCACTTCACCATCATCCTGGCGCGCCAGCTGCCATGAACGTCACCGCCGCCGAGATCAGGAAGCTCCTGCTGCCGGTACTGGCCCTCGCCGCCATGCTCGGCGCAGGCGCCGCGCTGGTCTGGTACACCGAGGGCACGCTGCAGCGTGCCGGCCAGGAGCTGGCCGCCGCGCGCGCGGAACACAACCGCGCGAGCGAGCGCCTGTCGCGCATCGCCGAGGAGGAACGCGAGGTCACCGAGAAGCTGGCGGTTTACCAGCGGCTGAAGCAGCTGCACATCATCGGCGACGAGCGCCGCCTGGCATGGGCCGACACCATGGCGCACATCAAGACCAGCCGCGACCTGCTCGACCTGCGCTACCGCGTCGACCGCCAGAGACTGCTGGTGTCGGTGCCGGGCAAGCCGGCCGGCGTCGATTTCTACTCCAGCACCATGAAGGCGCAAATCGCGCTGCTCGACGAGGACGACCTGCTCAACTTCCTCCACGACCTGCGCGACTCCGGCAACGCCTACTACTCGGTGCGCAGCTGCTCGATCACGCGCGTCAACCAGGCACCCACCGCGGGGGCGATGGCGCCGCGCCTGCAGGCGGAGTGCGACATCGACCTCATCACCATCCTCGACCGGGCGGCGAAGTCATGAGGCGCGCCGGTCTTGCGCTGCTTGCCTGCGCGCTGCTCGTCCCGGCGTACCGCGTGAGCGGCGACGAGCTCGGGCGGCTGTTCCTGACGCCCGAGCAGCGCGCGGCGCTCGAGGCGCGGCGCAAGGCGCGGCTCCCGGACAAGCCCTCGACCCCGGTCATCGAGTCGCCGGTCACGCGCATCGACGGCTATGTGCAGCGCTCCGGCGGCCTGTCGACCGTGTGGGTCAACGGCGAGGCGATTCCGCAGGGCACGCAGCCCGAAGGTACGCAGGTGTACCCCGGCACCGACCCGAGCAAAGTCGGCGTGACCGTCGGCGAAAGCAACAAGCGCTTCGAGCTCAAGGTCGGAGAGAGCCTCGACCGCGGCAGCGGCGAGGTGCGGGGGCTCCTCGGCGGCGGCACGATCAGCGCGCACCGCGTCGCGCCCGAGCCGGCCCCGCCGCCGGCTCGGGGCAAGCGGTGATCGCGCGCAGACGGCCGGCGCGACGCCGGGAGCAGCGCGGCGTCGCGCTGCTGATTCTCATGCTGATCGTGGTGCTCGGGGTGTCGTGGATGCTGGTGTCCGCGATGAGCTCCTGGCTCAATCCGGCTGCGACCAATCCGGGAATCAACGGCAAGGTTCTGGGCGAGGCGAAGGCGGCGCTGCTGGGGTATGTCGCTAACGACGCCATGACCGACAACAACCCCGGCAGCCTGCCGTGCCCCGAGCCGGGCGCTTACGTCGGTACCGCCAACGAGGGCATCGCCGCGGGCAACTGCACGCTGCCGGCCGTCGGGCGCCTGCCCTGGCGCACGCTCGGCCTGGACAAGCCGGTCGACGCGTCCGGCCAGCCGCTGTGGTATGTCGTCTCGAACGGCTGGGCGCTTCCCAACAGTACCGCGACCTTGAACATCAATTTCAGCACGCAGGGACAGTTGACCGTCGACGGCCAGGCAAACGCCGCGGTGGCCCTCATCATCGCGCCTGGGCCGCCCCTCGCGGTGCAGGCCTCGGCCAACTGCACCGCGCGCAATCAGACGCGCGGCACCACACCGCCCGATTACCGCGACTACCTCGAGTGCCAGAACGCCGCCGGAGACAGCTCGTTCGCCACCTCGGGGCCGAGCGGATCGTTCAATGACCAGGTCGTCCAGGTTTCCGCATCCGACGTGATGCGCGTGCTCGAAGGGCCGATCGCGCAGCGCATCCAGCGGGGCATTGTTCCGCACATCGCCTCGGCGGCGCAGAGCATGCCGGGCGGGTCGGCGAGCGCGCCGATGTTCCCGCTCGCGGCCCCATGGGGAAACCCGACCACCTCGACGTACACCGGCGCCGCGAATACCTACAGCGGCCTGCTGCCGCTGGTGCGCTCGCGCAAGGCCTGCACAATCACCGATCCCAGTTGCGACACGACTCTCCTGAGTGAACCCTGCGTGCCGGGGACCGATGCGCAGTGCGACCTGAGCACGGCGGTGAGCTGGACCAGCAACTGGTGGCAGGTCTCGGTTGCCGTGGCACCAGACTATTCGGGCAGCGGGAGCATCGGGGGATGGAACTGCAACGCGACGACCACGGCGACCATCAAGTGCACCATCTGGTATGGCCAAAGCTGCTCGTGGTGGTGGGGTGGTTGTCCCTCGTACGTGCAGCCGAAGATCGCCATAACTGCAACAGCGTCGAACGTGGGCAAGGCGTTCAGGCAGCTCAACACCGGGTACCTTAACTACGTGAATACCAGCGCCTACGGCAGCAACGCTGCCAGCTACTACGCGGGCTCGGCCAATGCCGTTGCAATCGCAGCCGACGGCAGCGCAACCGTAACTACCGAGTGGCTACCACCGCGCGCGTATTGCTACGGATCCACGACCTGCGACAGCGTCACCATTCAAGTCCCGAGCCTCTATATCACCGACAACACCAGTTTCCAGTCGGCGCTGCGTGACACGCCCGCCACGGACTGGTTCCTCGACAACGACTGGGAGCAATGGACCTACTACGCGGTGTCGAAGGGCTATGCGCCCGGCGGTACCGGCGCATGCACCGGCACCAACCCCTGCCTCACGGTGAACAACTACACGCCGGCACCGACCAACGACAAGCGCGCGCTGCTGGTGTTCTCGGGCCGCGCGCTCTCCGGGAAAACGCAGCCCTCGAGCCAGCTCTCGGATTACTTCGAGGGCGAGAATGCCACGCCCACCGACTCGGTGTTCGAGCAGCGCTCCGATGTGACCAGCGCGTTCAACGACCACGTACTGGTGATCTCGCCATGAGTATGTCCTGCGCCCGCCTTCGCAGCGCCGGCTTCTCGCTCATCGAGATGGCGCTGGTGCTCGCCATTGTCGGCTTCGTTCTCGGCGGAATGATGCTGACGCTCTCCGCGCAGGTGACCCAGCACAACATCGACGAAACGCAGAACCGCCTGAAGCAGGCGCGCGACGCGCTGCTCGGCTTCGCCATCGCCAACGGGCGGCTGCCTTGCCCGGCGACGGCGACCAGCAATGGCGTCGAGTCACCGGCGAACGGCGGAACTTGCACCAATGTGTCCGGGATCTACACCGGATATCTGCCAGCGGTGACGCTCGGCTTTCAGCCGGTGGACAGCAGCGGCTACGCTGTCGACGCGTGGAACAACCGCATCCGCTACGCGGTAGCGCAGACCACGCTCGCCTCGACCTGCACCGCATCCACCAGTCCGCCGCCGTTCACCTCCGCTACCACCCTCAAGGCGAACGGGGTGTCCTGCCAACCGAGTGACCTCCTGGTTTGCGAGTCGGCGTCCGGGATTTCCGCAACAAGCTGCGGCGCAGCGAGCAACGCGGTCACCAACCAGGATACTGTCGTGGCCGTGGTGTTCTCTACCGGCAAGGACTACACCGCGATGACCAGCGGCAACACGGACGAACAGGTGAACCTCAAGTCCGGGGCCTACGCCGGGTATCCTGTGTTCATCAGCCACCCCCCCGCCCCCACCGGCGCCTCGGGCGGCGAATTCGACGACCAGTTCGAATGGATCCCCATCGGCCTGCTGTACGGGCGCATGACCGCCGCCGGCGTTCTGCCATGAAGGCCTAACGGCAAGACGCAGATGGTCGCGCTGAAAACCCTCTATCGCCGCCTGCGCAGGGCCGGCATCGAGCCGACCGATTCGGAGGAGCTCAAGCTCAAGAAGCAGGTGCTGCTGTTCGCCTGCGGCCTGATGATCGCCGGCTCGGCGATCTGGCTCGGGCTGTACTGGCTGCTCGGGCTGTCGCTGTCGGCGTCGCTGCCGTTCGCTTTCCAGCTGACTTCCCTCGCCACGCTGCTCGTGTTCCTGGCGACGCTCAACTTCAACTTTTTCCGCATCGCCCAGCTGTCGCTGTTCCTGTTCGTGCCCTTCGTCGTGCAGTGGTCGATCGGCAATTTCGTCTCGGCGAGCGGCATTATCCTGTGGGGCCTGCTCGCGCCGGTCGGCGCGGTGCTGCTGTACTCGCCGCGCGAGTCGCTGCCTTGGTTCTTCGCCTACATCGTACTCGTGCTGGCGACCGGCTACTCCGATTTCTACCTGGCCGGCATGCCGGGGGCGCAGGCGCGCGTTCCGCTGCAGACGAGCGTGCTGTTCTTCGCCCTCAACTTCGCCTCGACCTCGGCCATCGTCT
>Ga0307374_10014324_pt1 | contig 10811 bp, 9 predicted proteins | sample OX3MG_FD_202532 | JGI IMG/M metagenome (GOLD analysis project Ga0307374, IMG submission 202532) | Soil microbial communities from Risofladan, Vaasa, Finland - OX-3 | ecosystem: Environmental > Terrestrial > Soil > Coastal area > Acid sulfate soil | place: Finland: Risofladan, Vaasa | collected... | reverse complement strand
TCATTGGCGCCGCGGTCGGCGCTCCCGGCGCTGGCGCGGCGATCGGCGGTGCGATTGGCGGCATTGGCGGGTTTGCGGTCGGCAACTCGATGCAGAATAACGAAAACGCGCAGGCCCAGACCCAGGGGCAGATCCAGCAGCAGCAGCAGCAACTCGAGCAACAGCGCCAACAGATCCAGCAACTCAAGCAACAGCAGCAGACCGAGTGAGATGGTCGACGAGAGGAGACCCATGAGGCATTCCAGAAACTCGAACAAGGGCATGTTGGCGACCGTGGCATTCGTGCTGATCGCGACCTTTGCGCTGGCCGGATGCAGTGGGCAGCCACTATCGACTCGTGAAGAAGGAACGCTGGGCGGTGGCGTGCTGGGCGCCGGTGCCGGAGCGATAATCGGCGCCGCGGTTGGCAGTCCGGGCGCCGGCGCCGCGATCGGCGGCGCGCTTGGCGCGGGCACCGGCTACGTCATCAGCAACTCGATGCAGAACAGCCAGGACGCGCAGGCGCAAACGCAGGGCCAGATCCAGCAACAGCAGCAGGAACTCGAGCAGCAGCGCCAGCAGATCCAGCAGCTCAAGCAACAGCAGCAAACCGAATGAGCGGGAACGGCAGGAGCGACCCGCGGATTATGAGGGGAGGGGTTTATATGCAGAAGCCTGGTAAGGCTGGATTTCGCGGGGCGATGATCGCGACGGCGGCGCTGTCGCTGGTTGTGGCGGTTGCGCTCGCCGGATGCGGCCCGCAGGGGATGTCCACGACCACGGAAGGAACGCTGGGCGGTGGTGTGCTGGGCGGCGGCGCCGGTGCGCTCGTCGGCGCGGCGGTGGGACATCCGCTCGCCGGCGCGGCTATCGGCGGTGCGCTCGGCGCGGGCACCGGTTACGTCGTGGGCAGCTCGCTGCAGAACCAGCAGACCGCAACGCAGCAGCAGCAAGGGCAGATTCAGAACCAGCAGCAGGAGATCCAGAGTCAGCGCCGCCAGATCGAACAGCTTCAGCAGCAACAGCAGACCGAATAGCGGTATAACACACGAGCCATGAGCGCCGGACGGCGCGGAACCCGCTTCAGGGTTCCGCGCCGTCCGCGTTTGCGACTTCGCCCGGCATATCGCGCTAAGCCGGACGGCAGAGCTTGCAAGCGCGCAGCCCCGCGCCGCGCGCGCGGCCTGAATTGGCAAAGATAACCGATTTTGCGCGGTCGGCACGCATCGCCGCATGGCATCGCGGCCGACAGAAGATGTGCGTCACCAGATGCCCCATCACGCTGCCGGCGGGCAATCGATGATCGCGATTCACGCTGAAGCCTTCGGCGCGTAGCAGACGAACCTTGCGCGCCACGCCGCCGCCGTAGTTGCCGATCGTGCCGTCGGAGCGGATCACGCGATGGCACGGGACGTAGAGCGGCACCGGATTGGTCGCCATCGTGTTGCCGATGGCGCGCTGGCTCGACGGCGCGCCGACCGCTGCCGCCAGCCCCTGGTAGGTGATGACCGAGCCGGGCGGCACCGCCCGGCGAAGCCGCATGAGCGCGCGCCGCTGGAAATCGGTCCGCACCAGACTGAGGTCGACCGGGCGGTCCAGCGCGTGCATATCGCCTTTCAGGTAGCGCTCGATCTCGTCTCCGACGCGCGCCGCGGCCTCCGGATCTTCGACCAGGTCGAAAGCCTCCCGGAGCGCCGCCATCGCGTCGGGTGCTTCGGGCACGTCGAGGAACTGCACCGCGAGCAGACCGCGCGCGCTCTCGGCCACCAGCAGGCGGCCGACCGGCGAGCCGATTACCCCGATGCGCGCGAGCGGTCTGCGCGCACGGCCCAGCGTCCGCGCGAGCTTGCGCCGCACCGCGCGCAGCGCCGCATCGACCGCGGCGTCGTCGGCCACGCCGTCCGTCCCGAGCGGCCCGTCATCGTCGAGCATCTCGCGCATCAGTATCTCGTCCTCGAGCTTGTGATTCATGATGTTCACCGTTTTGAGCTTCATCGCCCTGGGTGCTTACCGGATCGCCTTGAGCTTCTTCAGCGCCTGGTAGACGCTGGCCCGCGCGCTCTCGGCTGAGCACTCCAGCGCCGCGCCGATCTCTTCGTATTCGAGCCCCGCGAATTTGCGCATCACCAGCGCCTGCGCCTGCTTGTGCGGCAGTCCCGCGATCGCGCGCCTTAGATGGATCACGCCTTCGTGCCCGCCGCCTATGGCGGATGCGGCCGTTGCGCCAGACGCGGACCCGGAACGATGATCGTTATCGGTTGGGTCGTCGCCGTTGCTTATCACTCGCGCGCGCCGCAGATTGTCGCGCACGCGGTTGCGGCAGAGGTTGGTTGCGATTCGGTACAGCCAGGGCCGCAGACCCTGCTCGGAGTCGAGCTGCGGATAGGCGCGGTAAGCGCGCAACCAGGTTTCCTGGAAGAGGTCGAGCGCGTCGTTCTGATCGCGGGTCATGCGCAGCAGAAAGCGCATGATCTCGCGTTCGTGGCGGCTGAGCGCCTCCTCGAACGGCGGCGGCAACGCGAGCTTGGTCCCTGGATTCATCGCAAAGGTTATAACCCCGCGCGAGGTCCGGCGTGAATCGGCCGTTTCGGCGCGTCCGACAATCTCACGCCGCGCGGCATCCGCAAGGCGGAGATGCCGCGCGAGGTCTTTCGAGTCCGGCGGCCTTCGCTCAGGGTGATGGAGGAGGGCCAAAGAACGCTGGCCGACAAAGGATTCTATTCAACGAATTTGAGACTCACCACAGTAGCGCGCGTTCGCCGGGTTTTCAGGCGGGAAGACTATCGCGACGCGATCGCGCGCGGCGGGCCGGCTGGCGCGAGGCTCAGCTCGCGCTCGAGCGCCTCGATATCGGCGGCGGAGAGGCTAAAGTAGCGCGCCTCCGGGTGATGGAAAACCATCGCGCTCACCGCGCTCTCGGGATCCATCATGAAGCCCTCGGTCAGCTGCAAACCGATCGAATGCTTGTCGATTTCGAGGAGGCGGAACAGCTTCTCCTGGTCCTCCAAGCGCGGACAGGCCGGGTATCCGAACGAAAACCGCTTGCCGTGATAATGCGCCTGGTGCAACTCCTTCATCGTGATCTCCGCCGGATCGCCGAAGCCCCACATCCGGCGGATCTTCTGATGCAGCAGCTCGGCGAAGGCCTCGGCCCCCTCCAGCGCGAGTATCTGCAGGATGTGCGAGCGCAGGTATTCGCCGCGGTCCTTCCATTCATCGGCGAGCGCGCGCACGCCCGCGCCAATAGTGGTTACGAACATGCACAGGTAGTCGGTCCTGCCCGATGAGCGCGGGGCGACGTAGTCGGCAAGGCACAGGCCCGGTTCGTCGCTCTGACGGCCGAAGATGAAACTTTCGAGCGCCGTCTTGCCGTCGGACGAATAAATCGTCACGGTGCGGTCGCCGTCGGAGCGCGCGGGAAAAAAGCGGTAGACCGCGTTGGCCGCGATATCGGCGCGTCCCAGCATCACCTCTTCCACCGCGGCAACCGTCGCGCTCAATTCCTTCGCGCGCGGGTCGCCGTCGGCCAGCGCCGTCTCGTAGTTGCGCAGACCCAGGTGGCGTGTGTAGAGCATCACCGGGTTGATGTAGCGGAAGACCTCGGCGAGGTCGTAGCCGCGCACGACGTGCGGCTTCAAGTCCGGCGGCAGCGGGATCTCGACGTCCTGGCGCACGGTGGACGCGCGCCGGCCGGACAGCGGCGCGGGCGGCGCCGGCTTGACCGCGCTCGCGAGCAGCTTTTGCGTCTCGGCGTCCAGGGTCCTGCGCAGCGCGGCGCGCCGCTCCTCGTCCATCAACTGATTGGCGAGGTCGAGCCCTTCCATCGCGTCGTTGGCGTAAGCGACCAGGCCGCCGTACTCGGGCGCGATTTTCATCCGCGTGAAGCGCGCCGAGAGCGCTGCGCCGCCGACCAGGATCGGACATCCGATACCCGCGCTCTTCAAGTCCTGCGCCGTCGCCACCATCATCTGCGCCGACTTCACCAGCAGCCCGGAGAGTCCGATGGCGTCGGGTCGATGCTCGTTGCAGGCCTTGATCAATTCCTCGGGCGGCACCTTGATGCCGAGATTGACGATCCGGTAGCCGTTGTTGCTCAGGATGATGTCGACCAGATTCTTGCCGATGTCGTGAACGTCGCCCTTGACGGTCGCGAGCACGATGGTGCCGCGGCTCGCGCTCTCGGACTTTTCCATGTGCGGCTCGAGATGGGCCACCGCGGCCTTCATCGCTTCGGCCGATTGCAGCACCTCGGCCACGATCATCTGGTTGGAGTTGAACAGCCGCCCGACTTCGTCCATTCCCTTCATCAACGGGCCGTTGATGATCTCCAGCGCCGAGCGCGCGCCCAGCGCCTCGTCGAGATCCTCGACGAGCCCTTCCTTGGAGCCTTCCAGGATGTAGAGTCCGAGCCGCTCATCCAGCGGCAGCGAGCGGCGCTGCTCGACGTTGGGCTTGGCCTTGCGCGAGCGGAAGTAGCCGGCGAAGGCCGCGATGGGATCGTCGCCGCGCCACCAGATGAGGTCCTCGGCCAGGCGGCGTTCTTCCTCGGGCACCGAATGGTAGCGTTCGAGCTTCTCGGAGTTGACGATCGCGAGGTCCAGCCCGGCCTGCACGCAGTGATACAGCATTACCGAGTTCAACACCTCGCGCCCCGCCTCGGGCAGGCCGAAGGAGACGTTGGAGATGCCGAGCACGGTCTTGCAGCGCGGCAGCGCGGCCTTGATGAGCGCGATGCCCTCGATGGTCTCGACGGCGGAGCCGATGTAGTTGCGGTCGCCGGTGCCGACCGGGAAGACCAGCGGATCGAAAATGATGTCTTCGGGCTCGACGCCGTGGCGTTCGGTCAGAATTCTGAATGAGCGCTCGGCGATCGCGAGCTTGCGTGCGCGGGTGATCGCCTGCGCCTGCTGCTTGTCCTCGTCGATACAGCCGACCACCAGCGCCGCGCCGTAGCGGCGCGCGAGCGGCACCACGCGCTGGAAGCGTTCCTCACCATCTTCGAGATTGACCGAGTTGATGATCGACTTGCCCGGCGCGCGCTTGAGCGCCTCTTCGATCGCGACCGCGTCGGTCGAATCGATCATCAGCGGAACCTTTACTTTTTTGACCTCGATTTCGAGAAAGCCGGTCAGGTCGGCGATCTCGTTGCGGTCGGGGTCCTGCAAACAGACGTCGAGCACGTGGGCGCCGCGGCGCACCTGCAGCCGGCCGACTTCGGCCGCCTCCTCCAGCTTGCCCTGGGCGACCAGCCGCTTGAATTTGCGGCTCCCGAGCACGTTGGTGCGCTCGCCGACGATCACCGGGCGCGTGTTCTCGTCAATCGTCAGCGCCTCGATTCCCGATACCACCGAACGGCGCAAGCTCGAGGGTTTGCGCGGGCGCTTGCCCTCGGCCATCCGCGCCAGCGCCCGGATATGCTCGGGCGTGGTCCCGCAGCATCCGCCAATCAGGTTGACCCATCCGGCCTCGACGAAGCGCTCGAGCTTGTGTGCCAGCGATTCGGCGGACTCGTTGTAATGGCCCTCCTCGTCGGGCAGCCCGGCGTTGGGCACGCAAGCGACCTCGAAGCGGCAGATTTCCGAGAGCGTGCGCAGATGGTCGGTCATGAAGTCGGGGCCGGTCGCGCAGTTCAGCCCCATCCAGATGAGCCCGCGATTGGCGAGCGAGGTGTAAAAGGCCTCGATATCCTGTCCCGCCAGCAGCGTGCCCATGGTCTCGATCGTGCCCGAGACCGCGATCGCCACCTCGACGCCGGTCTTCGCGATCGCGCGCTCGATTCCGACCAGACCGGCCTTGCAATTGAGCGTGTCCTGCACGGTCTCCAGCAGCAGCAGGTCGACGCCGCCCTCGATGAGGCCCTCGGCCTGCTCCTGGTAGGCGTCCGTGAGCTGGTCGAAGGTGATGCCTCCGGTGACCGAAATCGCCTTGGTCGTCGGCCCCATCGAGCCCGCCACAAAACGCGGCCACTTCGACGTGCTGGCGGCGTCGGCGGCCGCGCGCGCGCTCGAGGCGGCCAGCCGATTCATTTCGTGCGCGTGCTCGGCCAGACCGTACTCGGCCAGCACGACCGAGGTGGCGCCAAAGGTGTTGGTCTCGATTATATCGGCGCCGGCCTCGAGGAAACTGTCGTGCAGCTCGCGGATCTTGTCGGGGCGCGTGCGGATCAGGTTCTCGTTGCAGCCCTCGAGCTGCGGGCCACCGAAGTCGGCCGCGCTCAGATGCATGTTCTGGATGGACGTGCCCGCCGCGCCGTCGATAATGACGATCCGCGCGGCCAGTCGGTCGCGCAAAAGCCCGATTCGGTCCAAAATGCTTTTCATGCTTATAAAGAAGAGGCCCGCGGCTCTCGCACCCAGCCTATCCGAGCGAGCCGCGACGGGCAATTTCGTTTGGCGCGATCCGCGAACGTTTTGTATTTACGCCGCAACTGCGGTAACGGATCGCTGAGCTGCACCGAGGCATTTTCCGCCCAGCCAAGGAGAAACGACGATGATCCCGGCCTGGCTTTCCATCCTGGACGCGATACTCGCCGTGCTGCTGCTGCTAATCGGCATCGGCGGTGCTCATCTCTACTTGCTGCCTCCTGTTGGCGGGGTCGACCCACCGATGCTGGCCTTCTATCTTTTCCTGCTCAGTCTTCCATTCGCGCTCCTGGCATTGCTGTTCGGATTGATCGGCTTCGCCCGCACCTCGGCCCTCGAGCGCCGGCCCGGCCGACCCAAGGCCGTCGCCGGTATCGTGCTGGGGCTGCTGGTCGCGGTTCCAGTCGGCTTCACGATGTGGCGCTGGATGTCGATGCCCTACCCGGAGATCAATGACATCACGACCGACTACGAAAACCCGCCGGCGTTCGTCAAACCGCCGGGCCTGTCGGCCGATTCGATGAAGTACGACCGTGACAAGTTCGAGCCGGTTCAAAGCAAGGGGTATCCCAAACTCGATCCGCTTCGGCTCGACGAAAAGCCTGATGACGCCTTCGCCAAGGTAAGCGCGGCCGCGCACACGATGCCGGAATGGATAATCGTTTACGTCGATCCGGCGACACGCACGATCGAGGGAATCGAGAGTTCCTACCTGTTCCGCTTCAAAGACGACTTCGTGATCCAGGTGCGGCCGGGCCCCGACCCGAACACGAGCCTGGTCGAGATGCGCTCGCGCTCGCGCGACGGCAAGGGCGACTTCGGCGTGAACTACAATCGCATCCGCGGGTTCTTCGCGATGCTGAAGCCCGCGAGCGGCGCCGCCACCGCCCCGGCTTCAGCATCGTAGCGCGCGTTGGCCGGATGAGCGTCTCGCGGCTTCCCGCGGCGCCCATCCGGCCAATCTTTCGCCGCCCAGGCGCGGCGTGACACGCCGCGTCCCGCCGGCGCGCTGCCTTTTCTGCTGCGCGCGCCGCGTCCGTTACGGGCGCAGCGCGCGCAGCAGGCGGCGAACCGCGGCCTCGCGCGGTTCGTTGACCGGGTTGACGAACACGATCGCCGTGCCGATCCCCGGCGCGCATAGCTCGGCCAGCCGCTCGCGTATCCGCTCTTCCGAGCCGACCAGCAGCGTCGCGTCGATCATCGCGTCGCTCACGGCGGCGAGCGACGCGGCCGCGTCGCGGCCCGCCGCGCGAATGCCCGCGATCTCGCGCTCGAATCCCGCTTTGGCCATCATGTTGCCGTAAAAACGCAGCCCCCCGTAGCGCGAGAGCAACGTGCGCGCCGGACGGCGCGCCGCCTCCAGATCGTCCGCGATGAACGCGGTCGCGAACAGCGCCGACTCGACCGTGGCCGGGTTGCGCCCGGCCGCGCGCGCGCCCTCGGCGATTTCGCCCAGCGCCTCGCGCACGCGCGCGGGCGGAAAGAAATTGAAAATCACCCCGTCGGCGATCTCCCCCGCCATCCTCACCATCGGCCGCGACACGCCCGCCAGGTAGAGCGGCAGCTTGCCGCCGATTTTGGGCCCGGTGCCGCCGCTCTCGAGCATCTTGCGTAGCGTCGCCACCGTCTCACGCATCTTCACCATCGGGTGCCCCATCTCTATGCCCAGCCGCGTGTTCATCTCGGCGTGGCCGGTGCCGAGGCCCAGGGTGAAGCGTCCGCCGGTGAACTGATGCACGGTCGCGGCCTCGTTGGCCAGCAGTGTCGGATGGCGCAGGTAGATGTTGGCGATCGCGGTGCCAAGCCCGATTCGTTGCGTTCGCATCCCCAGCGCCAGTGCACACGCAACCGAATCATTGCCCGCCTCGGTCATAAACGCCGCGGCGTAGCCCATCTCTTCCGCATCCTTGGTCCACTCGACGATCTTCTCGATCGGGCTATCGGGCATCACCGCGAACGCAAGCGCCGTCTTCGCCATCGCACTACCAGTCCTTTCAGGGTTTGAGGATCGCAGGGATCGATAACCCGAACGGTCTGGCTTCCGCAACCGCTTGATCTCATCCGCCGGCGGGCGCGATAAGAAGATCGGACGATAAGAAAGCGGGATGGACAATTACGATTTCATAGTCGTGGGCTGCGGTATCGCGGGCGCCTCGGCCGGATATGAGCTGGCGGCGCATGGCCGCGTGCTGGTGCTCGAACGCGAAAATCACCCCGGCTATCATACGACCGGCCGCTCGGCGGCGCTTTTCGTCCAGACCCACGGACCCGCGGTGATTCGCGCGCTTAGCCGGGGCGCCAAAAACTTTTTTCTCGGCCCGCCCGCCGGATTTGCCGAGCATCCGTTGCTGACGCCGCGCGGGATGCTGCTCATCGGACGCCCCGACCAGTCCGCCCTGCTCGAACAAAACTTCGCGCAATCGTCACGCCATATCGATGGTGTTCGGCGGCTTGACCCGAAAGCGGCGTGCACGCTCGTCCCGCTACTGAAGGAGGACTATCTCGCCGGGGCGGTGCTCGACCCCGAAGCGATGGACATGGACGTACATGCGATTCACTGGGGCTTCATCCGCGGGATGCGCGCGCGCGGTGGCAAGCTCGTGACCAGCGCCGAGTTGCGAGGCCTGGAGCGCAATGGCCGCGGCAATGGCGGTGTATGGATCGTGCGGACGGCGGCGGGCGATTTCACCGCGCCGGTGGTGGTCAACGCGGCGGGTGCCTGGTGCGACGTGGTGGGCGCGATGGCCGGCACGGCTTCGATCGGCCTGACGCCCAAACGGCGCACCGCGTTCATTTTCGATCCGCCGCCCGGCGCCGACATCGCTAAATGGCCCTCGGTGATCGATGTCGGCGAGGAATTCTACTTCAAGCCCGACGCGGGCAAGTTCCTCGGCTCGCCGGCCGATCAGACCCCGATGGAGCCGTGCGACGCGCAGCCCGACGACTTCGATGTCGCGCTCGCCGTGGACCGGATTCAGCGCGCGGCGCGGATTCCGGTCGCGCACATCAATCGCAAATGGGCGGGCCTGCGTTCGTTCGTGGCCGACGGAAGCCCCGTCGTCGGCTACGATCCGCGGGTCGCGGGCTTCTTCTGGCTGGCCGGCCAGGGCGGCTACGGAATCGAGACTTCGCCGTCGATGGGGCGGCTGACCGCGAGCCTCGCGCTGCGCCACGGCGTGCCCTCCGACCTCGCCGCGCAGGGCGTAACCGAGGCGGCGGTTTCGCCGGCCCGCCTGGCGCGTGGCCGATGAATGGCACGGAAGGCGGTGTCGCGCGGGCCCGGGCGCTCAGGCTAAGATGCTTACCCGGGTTTGCGCAGCTCCGGATGGCGGACGACCCCGGTTGACGTAAGATCCCGTAAGATCCAATGATCGCGATAGTCGATTACAAGGCGGGAAATCTCACCAGCGTGGCGCGGGCGCTCGAGCATCTCGGGCATCCCTGCGAAATCACCGACCGCCCCGAGCGCGTGCGCGCCGCCGACCGCGCCATCCTGCCCGGCGTCGGCGCGGCGGGCGCCACGATGGAAAACCTGCGCACGCTGGGGCTCGACGAGGTCCTGCGCAATGATGTCGTCGGCGCCGGCAAGCCGTTCCTCGGCATCTGCATCGGAATCCAGGTGCTGCTCGATCGGAGCGAGGAGGACGACGCCCGCTGTCTCGGAATTGTCGCCGGACGCGTGACGCGTTTTCCGGCGGCAGTCGACGGCCGTCCGCTGAAGGTTCCGCAGATCGGATGGAACCGCGTGCGCCAGACCCGCCCTCATCCGATCTTCCACGGGGTTCCCGACAATACTCACTTCTATTTCGTCAACTCCTACTACCCGATCCCCGACGACCCGGCGCTGGTGATCGCGACCAGCGACCACGGCGTTGCGTTTTGCGCCGCGATCGCGCGCGACAACGTCGTCGCCACCCAGTTCCATCTCGAAAAAAGCGGCGCCGCGGGACTCCGCCTGCTCGACAACTTCTGCCGCCTCGAGCTCTAGCGCCGTGATCGCCAAACGCATCATCCCCTGCCTCGACGTGCGGGCGGGCAAGGTCACCAAGGGCGTTCAGTTCCTGGACAACGCCGACGTCGGCGACCCGGTCGCGATGGCGCGCTACTACTACGAGCAGGGCGCCGACGAGCTGGTGTTCTACGACATCACGGCCTCCAACGAGCGGCGCGGGATCATGATCGACGTGGTGCGCGCGGTGGCGCGCGAAATCTTCATCCCGTTCAGCGTTGGCGGCGGCTTGCGCACGCTCGAGGACATGCGCGCGGTGCTGCTGGCCGGCGCCGAGAAGGTCTCGATCGACTCGGGCGCCGTGCGCGACCCAAGCCTGATTGCCGCGGGCGCACGCGCCTTCGGCAGCCAGTGCGTGGTGCTCTCGATGCAGGTCCAGCGCACCGGGCGGGCGGGATTGCCCTCGGGCCACGAGGTCATAATCGACGGCGGACGCATGCCGACCGGGCGCGACGCGCTTG